>ERZ941706.402-NODE-402-length-14239-cov-6.701565_pt1 | contig 14239 bp, 14 predicted proteins | sample MGYA00521232_ERZ941706 | MGnify/ENA primary metagenome ERZ941706 (study PRJEB32759, sample SAMN07749893) | skin metagenome | biome: transportation; feature: city; material: polyester macromolecule | host: Homo sapiens | place: Hong Kong:ER line | collected...
GATGGCGGCGAAGGAACCATTGAAGCTGTTTTAGAAGTCTGCGAGGGGCAATGGCGTGAAAAAACTGTGGTTGGGCCATTAAGTCAGCCTGTTCAGGCAAAATGGGGCTGGTTAGAAAAACAAAAAATCGCCATCATTGAAATGGCTCAAGCCAGCGGTATACAGTTAATCCCACCGGCTGAGCGTGATGCTTGCCACAGCACAACGTTTGGAACAGGCCAGCTCATTTTGGATGCTTTAGACGCAGGTGCAAAAGACATTATTTTAACTGTGGGCGGTAGTGCGACTAACGATGGCGGCACAGGATTACTGAGTGCTTTGGGTGCTGTTTTGCTCGATGCCAACCAAAAGGTTTTACCCGCAGGTGGCCTCGCTCTAGGCAACCTATCAAAAATTGATTTAACACACTTTGACACACGTATTCAGCATACACGGTTTTTACTGGCTGCCGATGTAACCAATCCGCTTTGTGGCCCAAATGGCTCATCACATATTTTTGGCCCACAAAAAGGGGCTTCCCCTACTCAAGTAAAGTTACTTGATCGAGCGCTTGCTCATTTTGCCGATGTCTCTGCGCAAATTTTAGGTTTCGACAAACGAGAGGAAGCAGGTTCTGGTGCTGCTGGTGGTTTGGGCTTTGCAGCCAAAAGTTATTTAGATGCAGATTTTAAAGCTGGCGTTAAAGTCGTAGGTGAACTGAATCAACTTGAACATAAAATTGCTCATGCAGATTGGGTTATTACAGGGGAAGGTAAATTTGACCAGCAAACCTTAAGCGGCAAAACAGTTTTTGGGGTAAGCCAAATTGCAAAAGCTCATGGCACCCCTGTCATTGTGATTGCAGGCTCTTTAGGCCAAGGCTATCAAGCGCTTTATGAGCATGGCGTTACGGCTGCTTTCTCATTAGCAAATGGCCCGATCACATTAGAACAAGCCTGTGAACATGCAGCCAAACTTATTTATGAAAGAACAGTCGATATTGCGAGATTAATTCAGCTTAGCCAAACCAGTTTGAGAGATAAAAAAGTTTAACCGCCTAACTTTAAAAGACTCTCTTTACAGCTTTCCAATATTTCATCGCTAAGCACAGATTGGTCTGGGCATGCGCGAGACAAGGCAATTGCCCCTACGGATTGAGCAAGAATATTAATAGCTTGCTTTCTCAACTCTGGCGCTTCCAAAGAAACTTGTTTTGCTCGTTCATTCATAATGAACTGAATAAGTTGCTCAATGCCCTCTTCAAATTCGACTTTTACTTCGTCTGGTTGTCTTGCGGCATCACAAGATAGCGCTGTTAAGGTGCAGCCCAAATCTCGGTTATCGCGATGAGTGCGGGACACATAAAGCTGAATAAATTGAGTTAAATTTAAGCCTTCTATTCTTTTTAAAACCTGCTCAAGCCCATGTTTAACGGTAATTGAGACAAGGTCTGTTTTCGAGCTGAAATGTTTATAAAACCCACCGTGGGTAAAGCCTGCGCTAGACATTAATTCAGCAATGCCGACACCATCGTAGCCTTTGTTACGAAACAGTTGAGTCGCCTTCTCGACAATTTTTTCTCGGTTTTCTTTTACCTGAGTTTTACTGACTTTCATGTTGGCCTACCCACTTTTACTCACCCTACTCGTCACAATTATACATTGATTATGATTGACATCAAAAAATATATATTTTAGATTATGATCATCATCTAAAAATTAAAGCGTGGAGACATCACATGTCAGCTCAATCAAAAGTACTTATTACAGGAGCTTCGTCAGGGATTGGTTCTGTTTATGCAGACCGATTTGCTCAACGTGGCCATAACTTAATCTTGGTTGCACGAGACACAAACCGCCTAGATAAAATCTCAAAAGATCTTCAAGAAAAATACGGCGTACAAGTCGAGTTCATTCAAGCCGATCTATCAAACGATCAAGACATTAGTAAAATTGAAGATGTACTCAAAAATGATGCTGATATTGAAATTTTGGTAAATAACGCAGGCATTGCACTAAACGGAACCTTTTTAACTCAAAATATTAAAGATATTGAAAAACTCATTACTTTAAATATGACTGCGGTTGTTCGTTTGTCTCATGCAATTTCGCAATCACTTATACATAAAGGTAAAGGTGCCATTATTAATTTAGGTTCTGTGCTTGGATTAGCCCCTGAATTAGGTTCTACCATTTATGGCGCAAGTAAATCTTTCATCCAATTTTTTAGCCAAGGCTTATATTTAGAATTAAAAGATCATGGCGTGCATGTTCAAGCCGTATTGCCTTCTGCTACTAAAACCGAAATTTGGGAACGTTCTGGCATCGACTTAAGCCAAGTTCCACCATTAATGGATGTCAATGATTTGGTCGATGCAGCCCTGATTGGCTTCGACCGTAAAGAAACAATCACAATTCCTGTGCTAAAAGACGAAAATCAATGGAATAATTTTGAAAAATCACGTATCACATTACTACCAAACTTTTCTTCGGCTGATGTAGCCCAACGTTATAAAAACTAACGAGTACCGCTACCCAACTCTTAAGTAGGAAAATCTTATGAATGTTATTGATGCCATCCGTAACCGCCGCGCAGTTAAACGCTTCGACCCTGCTTTTCAACTTTCTGAAGATAACAAAAAGCAGTTATTACAAGAAGTTTTAGCCAATGCGCCAAGCGCTTTTAACTTACAACATTGGCGTCCAGTCATCATTGAAGATACTGAGTTAAGACAAAAAATTCGCACCATTGCTTGGGATCAACCACAAGTTACAGAGTCATCATTACTGATTGTGTTGTGTGCAAAAGTAAATACATGGGAAGTTGATGCTAAGCGTGTATGGGATGGAGCTTCTCCGGAAGTTCAAAATATTATGGTTGGCGCAATTGACCAATATTACCGTGACCGTCCACAGACCCAACGTGACGAAGTGATGCGTAGTGCGGGTATTTTTGCTCAAACTTTAATGTTACTTGCTCAAGAGCATGGTTTAGACAGTTGTCCTATGGATGGTTTTGACTTTGATGCGATGGCAAAGCTCATTAACTTACCTGAAGATCACGTAGTATGTTTAATGATTGCAGTTGGTAAGTCAGCATCTCAGCCTTACCCACGTGTAGGCAAACTTCCTTACGACGATGTAATTATTCAAAATACATTCTAAGTTTTTAGTCAGATTTTAGGCCCTCATGCTATTTATAGCATGAGGGCCTAATTGTTAATGACATTCTGTTTTGTAAAATCATTTGGCTTTTTTGGTATTTAACTTATTAGTTAAACGACGAACTAAAAGAAAAAATAAAGGCACAAAGAAAATAGAAAGTAGAGTTCCCGAAATCATCCCACCAGTTACGGCGATACCAATTTCTTTTCGGCTAACAGCTCCTGCTCCTGTAGATACAGCTAATGGAAGAACACCTGCAACAAAAGCCAGAGATGTCATAATAATTGGCCGTAATCGCTGACCAGCACCTTCAATAATGGCGTCCATTAATGCCTGACCAGCCTCTAACTTGGCTGCCGCAAATTCAACAATCAAAATGGCATTTTTGGCAGAAAGCCCAATGGTGGTGAGCATAGCGACCTGAAAGTAAATATCGTTAACAAAGCCTGCCAGACTTGCAGCCACTACAGCGCCAATAAGACCTAAAGGAATTACTAGCATGACAGAGACAGGAATAGACCAACTTTCATAAAGTGCTGCCAAACATAAAAAGATAAAGATGATTGAGGCTAAATATAACCAGATTGTTTGGCCACCCGCTAGTTTCTCTTGATAAGACAACCCACTCCACTGAAGATTAAAACCTTGTTGCTGGTCTACTAACTCCTGCATCTTATCCATAGCCCCACCAGAACTCTCACCAGCTGCCGCAGAGCCTTGTATTTGAACGGCTGAAAGACCGTTAAAGCGTTGCAGCATTTGAGGGCCCATCTGCCATTTCACAGAAGAGAAGCTAGAAAATGGCGTCATCTCACCAGTAGCACCGCGAACATACCATTGCCCAATATCTTGGGGTAAGGAACGATAGATTGCCTCTCCTTGCAAATAAACTCGCTTAACACGTCCCTGATCTATGAAATCGTTAATATAAGATCCGCCCCAGGCCGATGACAGCGTATTACTAATATCTGCTTGGGCTAATCCAAGAGCACTGGCTTTTCTTTGATCGATATTGACTTGTAACTGGGCTTTATCTTCTAAGCTATTCAAACGTACTGCAGCTAGGCCAGAATCAGCATTTGCTCCTTTTAACACATCATTTTGTGCTGCGAGTAAAGCATCTCGTCCTTTATTTTCAGCATCTTGCAACCAAAACTCAAAGCCACTAGATTGCCCAAGGCCTCTTACAGCAGCAGGTGAAAGTACCTGAACACGTGCGTTACGTAGTGACTTAAAATGTGCATTTGCACGAGCAATCACAGCTTCGGCTGTATTTTCACTACCTTCTCGGTCATCCCAATGTTTGAGTCCGGCAAATGCCATTCCCACATTTTGCCCACTGCCTGCGTTATTTCTACCCATCACCATGAAAATCACATTGAGATTATTCTTTTCTTTCGTCAAAAAGTAGTCTGCAATCTGGTTGCCAACCCGCTCTGTTTCAGCTAGTGTCGTGCCTACAGGCGTACTAAATTGAACCATAACCGAGCCTTGGTCTTCTTGGGGTAAAAAACCTGTATTCATACGCGTATATTGCCAACCTAACAAAGCTGTAATACCTACGAATATGACCATAAAGACTTTGGGTTTACCTAAAACAGCAACTAGCTTTGTGCGGTAGCCTGACTGCCCTTGTTCGACTTTACGATTGAACCAAGTAAAGAATTTTCTCTGCTTATGTTTTTCATTTGCAGGTTTGAGTAATGTTGCACATAGCGCAGGTGAAAGTGTTAAAGCAACAATTGCAGAAAGTACCATAGCCGATACGAGCGTTACCGAGAACTGGCGATAGATAATCCCGACAGAACCACCAAAAAATGCCATAGGTAAAAATACCGCTGCGAGTACCATGGCAATACCCACGAGCGCACCTGATATCTCCTGCATTGAAATTATGGTGGCTTGCCGAGCATCAACATTTTGCTCATGCATAACTCGCTCGACATTTTCTACAACGACAATTGCGTCATCTACCAGTAAACCAATTGCGAGTACCATCGCAAACAAAGTCAGTGTATTAATGCTATAGCCAAGTACGCTCAACACACCAAATGTACCTAACAATACGACCGGAACTGCAATTGCCGGAATTAAAGTCGCACGCCAGCTCTGCAAAAATAAGAACATGACAATAATGACGAGAACAATCGCTTCAGCTAAAGTTTTAATCACCCCATTTACCGAAGCTTCTACAAATGGCGTACTGTCGCGTGGGTATGCAACTTTTAAACCCGCTGGCATAGAGGCAGTTAACCGTGTGACTTCAGCTTTAACTCGTTCAGCCGTTTCTAATGCATTGGCACCAGATGCAAGCTGAATAGACATACCCGAAGCTGACTTTCCATTCAGACGTGTAGAAGTCTGATAACTCTCTGCACCACGCTCGACTCGGGCAACATCTTTAAGTAATACAACCGCACCATTTGTTTGTGTCCGCAAAATAATATTTTCAAATTGGCTCACGGTTTGTAGCCGAGATAATGCTGTTACTGTTGCATTTAGCGCTTGCCCATCACGCGTGGGTAATGCGCCCAATTCTCCTGCTGTAATTTGAGTGTTTTGTGCTTCAATTGCGGTTCTAACATCTGATGGCATTAATCCATAACTGTTTAATTTATGAGGATCAAGCCAGATGCGCATTGCATATTGGGCACCAAATACGGTGATTTCACCCACTCCATCGACCCGACTTAATGGGTCTTGCAGTGTACTCACCATATAGTCAGATATGTCGACAGAAGATCTAGTCCCACTTTCATCGTAAAGCGCAAAGACCAGTAAACTATCGCCTTGTGACTTTGTCACAGTGATCCCTTGCTGCTGAACCTCTTGAGGCAATCGACTCAGTGCCTGATTCACAGCATTTTGCACCTGCACCTGAGCAGTGTCAGGATTGGTATTTTGATCAAAACTAAGACTTATGCGTGCTTGACCCGCCGAACTACTACTCGATGAAAAATAAAGTAGACCATCAATCCCTTTAATTTGTTGCTCCAAAATCTGGGTAACACTGTCTTCAACAGTTTTGGCCGATGCGCCCGGATAATTTGCAGTAACATTTACACCCGGTGGCGCAATGTCAGGATATTGCTCAATGGGTAACGTTAAAATCGAAATCGTCCCCAACGCCATAATACAAATAGAGAGGACCCAAGCAAAAATAGGTCGTGCAATAAAAAAACTCGACAACATACGCAATCCTCAACTCATTGGGGTAGGTTCAATCGTCATGCCGGCACTTAAGCCTTGCAGACCCTCAACAATGACTTGATCTCCTGCTTTCAAGCCAGAGGTCACTAACCAACGATTATCAATTGCATCGCCTAGAGTAATTTTTCGTTGCTCGGCTTTATTCTCTTTTCCAACAATCCAAACAAGTGGATTTCCTTCTGCGTCTCGGAACAGCGCACCTTGAGGAATTAAGACGCTGTTAGGACGTGTTCCCGTTCCAAGTTCTGCCCGCACATACAGGCCGGGCAATAACGCATTATTGGGATTGGGAAATGCTGCACGTAAGGTGACACTTCCTGTCGCCTCATCTACAGCAACATCACTAAACTTAAAAGTCCCCTGTTCTGCATAGGCAGTGCCATTCTCAAGCTTCAAACGTACTGAAAGTTCAGTCGGTTTTATTCCATTTTCAGCAAGTTGTTTACGCAGTGCCATGTATTCATCACTCGACTGAGTCAAATCGACATACATGGGGTCCAGTTTTTGAATCGTTGCTAAAGGATCTGTTTGAGCAGAGGTGACTAAAGCCCCACGTGTAATGGATGAAAGCCCTATTCGTCCTGAAATTGGCGCACTAACTTGTGTGTAACGTAAATTGGTTCGTGCTGTTTTCAGTACAGCTTCATTTACGGCAACAGTCGCTTTCGCTTGCTCATATGTACTTTGAGCATTATCAAGCTCCTGTTGACTCACGCCATTCACCTTTATTAATTCTTTATAACGCTCGGCTTGAAGGCGAGCCGAATTTACAGTGGCTTTTGCTAATGCAAGATTACCAGCGGCTTCATCCACCCCATCCCGATAGAGTGATGAATCAATTTTATAAAGTGGTTGGCCTTTGCTTACTTGCGTACCTTCTTTAAATAATTGCTCTATTACTACTCCATTGACTTGTGGGCGGACCTGAGAAATTTCAGAGGCCACCGTTCTTCCAGCCAATTGATAGGTAGATTCAATCGTCTCTGGTTTTATAGTGATCGTGCCTACCTGCTGAATATTTTTAGGGGCAGGCGGATCAGAATCACATCCATTAAGAAAAAGTAGCAAAGGTAATAACCACAAGTACTTATGATTAAAAAAAACCGAACCAAACATATTTTGGCACCCTAGACTTATAGACAATTTATTTACTTTACTGTAAAGTAAATAAATATGATGTGCAAGAAAACTGATATGCTAAAAAAATCACCAGGTCGTCCGTCTCGAATTCGCCCTATTATTGTGGCAGCAGCCCGTGAACTATTCCTTGAGCATGGGTTAGAAGTCCGCTTAGAAACTGTTGCTGCAAAAGCCGGTACAAATCGACAAACTTTATATAATCACTTCCCGACCAAGACAGCTCTACTTATTGAAGTTTTTGATCATTTAAAAGCAGAAATGGAAGCACCTTTCATTGAACAGCATGAATTGAAAAATAAGCGTCTAGATCAATTATTGTTAGAAATTGGACAGTCTGTACAAAATCATTTTTATCATATTGACGTCATTCGCCTGCAAAGATTGCTGATTATTGCTTTAGTTGAAATGAAGGAAATTCTTCCTAAAATTCAGCAACGTACTCAAGGAAATATTAAAAGGTCTTTAATCGATATTCTTGCAACTGCACACAATGCTGGCATAGTCAAAATTGATCAGCCTGAAGAAGCAACTAAAGCTTTCCTCGGTGCTGTAATGGGATATTCATATCCAGCTACACTCATTAGTGGAAATATTCCAACTCCAGAAGAACTACAGCGGTTAAATCAAGAAGTTTGCCAAACCTTTTTAAAAGCATGGCAATATAGAGAATAGCCCCACAACAAAAGCCCTTGTTATAAAAGGGCTTTTTAAATTAGACATTTAAACATCGTATCAATTATTAATAACTTAAAGAAACATCTGGCAAACTCACTTAAGCAGATTTAACAGGAATATTTTTGCTTTACTCACTTTATTTAAACTGCTTCAAAAAACAGTCTAATATCATCTCTTTATCTCCTACTTGACCCGAGCTTAAAAGCTGAATAATGGTTCCTTCAATCATATATAAAAATAATTTGGCGTCCTGAAAGGAAGCATCTTTTTTTAGTTTTATTAACTGACTATAGATTTCATTAAGCAACCATGTTCTATATCTCATTGCGGTGATATAGGCTTTTGGATAGGTCAGTTTGGTTTCAAAAATTGCTTTAAATAATAGATAGTAAAGCCCCTCCAAATCGGTGTGTAAGACATAAAATTTCTTAAGTTTATCCACCACACTTGTTTGACTGGTGTACTCAACCATTAAAACTACTTTTTCTTTTAAACGTTCTTTTTGCACGATCATGCAGATTTCGATAAACCGCTCTTTAGAGTGAAAATAATGATAAAAAGTCGCTTTTGGAATTTGAGACTCTTTCACGATTCTGTCGATTCCAACCGTATGAAATCCGTGATGGTGAAACAGATCAATTGATTTATTTACGACTTGTATGGCACGTGGGGAGATCACTAAATGTGGCATAGTTTTACCGTTATAAAAATTCTTGTTGTATGTAAACGAGATACTTTTTTGGGAGAAAAAAGGCATAGCAAAGCCGTTAAGACTGTGTTTTGCACATCTCAAGTTTTATTGTTGATTAAGTTTTTGGTCGCGACGAATTAAAGCCTGAAAGCGCTAATCGCTATCAAGTTGCTTATAAATTTAAGTCGTGTCGATATAGACTTTGGCAGTCGCTGCCAAGAAATTAAGAATGTGCAAAGCCAACTCCTTTTTATTGGGAGTTCTGCCAGACATTTATAGAATTATGGTGGCAGAACGAAAGGGGGTTAGCAGACTGGCTCAAGACCCAGCACACCCGAAGGTGTCCCCCTTCCGTCCTACCGCTACAAAAAGGGAGACGAACGGGTCTACATCAAAAAAATGAATTTTTTCAATGTTCTTGAGCACGGTCTGCTAAAACCGGCTGGCAATGTGGCCAGCAGGCAAAGAATAGTGCCCTGTCCTTTTACAGTCAAGCACACAAAATGACATTTGTTTTAAATTAGATCATTAAAAAGTAAGGATAAATAATGAGATGATTATTGTTAAATGGGGGTTTATAAAGGAGAGAAAAACAGAAAAATTAGTAAACAACTATTTGTTATATTTACGCGAATATTCAGTGTAAGGAAAATAATAGATCTTCATTTGAATTAAATTTAAAAGTTATTACATAAACACTGATAATTATAAAAACACAATCCTCTAGACGCGCTAGAATTTTAAAAAATGATTTTTACATAAGGCATCGGATGAACAGACAGAAAATTGGTGTAGATCTTGGAGGTACTAAATTATTAATATTATGTGATGAAATTGAGGAGATATTTAGTACAGGAATTTCATTCACCCCAGAAGAATTAATATCACACCTACAATCTTTTATTTTAAAACATGGAATTAAACCCGAAAGTATAAGCCTAGCAGTGCCGGGTCTAGTTAACGAATATGGACACATTGTTAATTGTGATGTCCTCCCTGCATTTATAGGTTGGCAGGGAAATGAAGCATTAAAATTATTATGTAGTAAAACAATTATCTTAAATGATGTAAAAGCTGCCATGCATGCGGAACTAAATGATTCATCGGTTCATGCTGCAAGCGGCATTATTATGATTGGGACAGGTATTGGGGCTGCATTCATAATAAATGGAAAACCCTTACTGGGAGCTAGTGGTTGGGCTGGTGAGCTAGGTTACTTACCAGTAAAAAGTAATGAAGGAATTAAGCGTTTAGATGAAGTTGCAAGTGGCTCAGCAATTACCAAGCAATGTGCACTCAGTCCATCTAATCTAGCATTGATGGCTAACAATGGAGATCAACCAACCTTAACTGTTATAAAAGAGGCAGGCACAGCTTTAGGTCTTGGAATAGCAACTGTTATTAATCTTTTAAACCCATCGCAATTAGTAATAGGAGGAGGAACGATAGAATTACCCGGTTATTTAGACGCAGCTTTAAAGTCTGCTAAAGAAAACTGCCTTCCTGAGCTTTGGCAAGATTGCGACATATCAAAAGTAAAAGCGGGAAGAAAAGTAGCTGCTTTAGGTGCTATACGTGCAACTGAACAATAAAATAATATGAGTATTTTTCTGATCCGACATGCTGAGAGTGAAGCCAATATTAATGGAAAAACCCTTTCGCATGCTTTGATTGCTTTAAGTGAACATGGACATAAACAAGCTCAAGCACTCTGTTCACAACTACCTAAAATTGATCATGTAAATGCATAAGATTACTGACCTAATCTTTAAAGAGGTCGAATAGAGCTTTTCAGTAAGGTTGAAACCAAGGTTTCTTTGGTGCAGTCCCAGTATATGCAGGACTAACTTTAATTGGCCCCTGACCTTTTTCGCATTGTTGAACACCCCATTCACTCGGGCGAAAACGTGCATTGGGTCCATCGGGTTCAGGTTTACCAAATTCTTTTGCAATATCATAATGAATGGATGGAATTTCAAGTAACACGATGTCTCCACGAGAACAGGTGATGGTGGGACGCTTCGTATCGTAAACCCATTTACCATAACCATTTTCCTCATTAGGGTCAAAGCGCATAACTGGACCTATTTGCTGATCCCACGCCAATTCCATTCGAGGAGGTTCCATCGCAGTTACCCACATTCCAGCGACTTGTACAGGATGAGGAAAACGTACAGCTTGTAACCCCCGTAAACTCAAGGGTAATTGAGGCTCACCGTTGTCAAAAGCATCATAACGACTGATTAAGCTCCCTTTGGGAATCACCAGTTCTCCATATTGCGCATCTTGAGATAAAATGAAATGGCTGCGACTTTCTTTATAATGCTCTTTAAGTGCAAACTCATACCCTACCGATGCAATCATATAAAATAAATAACCTGCCCATAGGTCACATATTAGTGCCAATACGGTAATGAATAATGTCTTTCGAGAAAAAAACCTAACAGGCTTTTGAGCCTTATTTCGCCAAAAGAATAGTGCTTTCACCAACAAGCCTAGTGTTAGTACAACACCAATTAATGGAACAATAAACAACAGAAAAATTGTGAAAAAAGAGAATGGCTGTACCGGTATCATAATTTTTAAATCTTTAACTTCATATATTTTTATATGCACCCATTATTATAGATACTTAATTCATTTCATACGAGGTGTATTGATTTTTTAGGAAAATTCAAAAATATTTAGGCCCAAGATAGATTCTCTAAAGGGATCAAAAAGAATTTTTTCATTACACTCAATAGCTTTTTCTAAAAAGCTTATTATTTTAGAAATTTCATCTATAAAAGCTGTATAAATTTCAATTAGTTTTTTAAATTCGTTAATTAATTGATAAAGCTGTCTGTCACTATATAAATCGTAATCTACATATGAAAGATCAGAAATAAGTGGAAGTGTTTCCTGATCAAAAATTGAAACTAAAATATCTGCAAATTCTTTTTGTATTTGGTAGGCGAATAGAGATTCCCCTTCTTTCATAGACTTAAATGTCCAAATATGCATTAAATACATTCTTAAAATTTTTTCCTAAAGCTTTCCAATTTTCATAATTTTATAACAATATCTTATTATGTATTTAATATATTAGATATTAATTAATGTATAAATTATTATAATTTAGCTATAAAAAGCCCCTGTTCTATAGAAGCATTTTCAATTAAATTATTTATAAACCCAAGGCACGACCAGTGAACCAATCCAAGTAGATTTAGCCGAGATATTTTCAGATTTACGAACACAGCAGACATCAGTACCACTACTCTAAAAATATACTCTCACTCCTGAAATCTATGAATATTTGCAAGAGTTTAACTATTTATTGAGTATAAATGGTAATACCAATATGGATGACCGTAGAGCTTGAATGGATGCTTTTTGAAAAAAAATAGATTACTCAATAGCCCCTTAAAACTGCCTAACTAAAGTAGTGAGGCAGCATATTTGATATGTAATTTATTTTAAAGAGGTGTTCCACAAATATCTGTGGTGCCTGTTGGATAAGTAAATTGTAGTTTTGAATGATCAGATATTATTTCATATGATATTTCTTTTCCAAGGGAACTAGAATTGGAAGTATAAAACCCTTCTTCAATAGCAATACCAAATTTCATTTTGCTTAATGGGGTCGTATAACTCCATGTGTATCCCCTATCGACCCCATTTACGATATAACCAATTTTCTTGCTGATTTGATTGTAATAAATCCCCACTCTAACTGTTTCATTTGCTAAAACTTCATTTTGTGTCTGATTTGGGGTTATGTTTCCAGAAATAGAGCTCATGAACAAATTTTGCTGTGAACCATACGCACTTCCAAAACTTGGCGCGGCAAAAACAATACCGTCATAATTACTTGTTCCTGTGATAAATCCTGAAGCTAGTTCATTTGAGTTTAGATTTATTGGTTTCTTGAAAATATATTCAAAAGCAATCACATTAGACTGAGCAATATTGGTATCAGTTTTAGTTTTTATCAGTGTTCCTATGTTTATATTAGCCAAAGCCTTAGTTAACACTTTCTGTCCAGTTATTGTTATATAGTTGCTTGGATTTGGTGTCCCTTCTGGTGTTTGTGAAGCGCTTGGATCAATCTCTAAATCACCAATTTTACATTCGGCCCAACTCTCTACACTGATAATTAATAAGCTAAGAATCAATATATTTTTTTTCATTATTTCACCTTAATTTTATTGTGATTTTTGATTGTATGGTAAAAATTTAAGGTTTAGAAATTTTTCAGATAAAGAGACAATAAGTTAAGTATGCTAAGAATTATTTGATAGCTAGTCTTCTAAAATTAATATAAATCTAGTTCCGATAACTTTGGATTTCCTTTAAAAATAAATAAAACAAAAGCTAAGCCCCTATTACCGAGACTTAGCTTTTAAAAATAATTTTAAATTAAAAAATTACTTATTTGATGTCTGCAAATTCAGAAACAGGTTTGTTCACTTCAACTTTTGTGCCACCGAATTTTTCGCTCACAAACTTTTGAACTTTAGGTAAGTGGTAAAGTTCACCAAGTTTTGTATAGATCGGGTCGTTTTTGTTTGCTTCAGCAACACCCAACAAATTCACATAAAGCTTTGTAGATTGGTCAATAGGCTCACGGAAGATAGAATCTTTCATTACATTGAGGCCACCCTCAAGTGCCAATGTATTACCCAACACAATCGCGTCTACATCGTTTTTAACACGAACGGCTGTAGTCATTTGAATTGGTTTTAATTGTAAGTTTTTAGGATTTTCAACGACGTCATTGGTCGTCCCTTTTACAGGGTCAAAGTCTGGTTTGAGTTTAATCAGTTTAGCAGACTGTAATAATGTTAAAGCGCGCGCTTCATTGGCAGTATCGTTTGGAATCGCGATAGTTGCGCCTTGTGGGAACTCTTCAACAGATTTAACTTTATTTGCATAAATACCCATTGGCTCTAAGTAAGTTGTCGCAACAGCAGCAACTTTAGCTGTATTTGAAGAGTTATAAGCTGCCAAATAGTTAAATGACTGGAACGCATTTACGTCTTGTTCGCCACTTGCTACAGATGTATTCAATACAACATAGTCTGTCAGGTTAGTCACTTCGAGTTTAATGCCCGCTTGAGCAGTTTCAGGAAGCGTTGCAACATATTTCCATACGTCAGTGTCTGAACCTGTAGAAACCAGTTTAATAGTTCGTACTGACTCAGTTTTGTCTTTAGCTGATGCTGTATTTTCAGTTTTTGCAGGTTCTTTATTACATGCCGTCAGTGTTAGAACAGATGCGCTGAACAAAACACTAAATAATTTTTTCATAGATACATCCTAAAATAGGAAACGCCTATCTTACAAAAGAGTCAGGCATTGCCAACCAATGGGTCAAAATACAATTTTGGGGCGGAAA
>ERZ941706.403-NODE-403-length-14229-cov-6.362565_pt1 | contig 14229 bp, 13 predicted proteins | sample MGYA00521232_ERZ941706 | MGnify/ENA primary metagenome ERZ941706 (study PRJEB32759, sample SAMN07749893) | skin metagenome | biome: transportation; feature: city; material: polyester macromolecule | host: Homo sapiens | place: Hong Kong:ER line | collected...
TCAGCTTTTGGCAGATATGGCAGTCGAAGCGTTAATTGATGAAGTTAATCTGACACCGAAACCAGCTTTGGTAGATCGCCGTGGCAGTGGTGCACACAATGATCTGACTTTGGAGCTAATGGAGCGCTCTGCGAAAAGTTTAGGGCCTATGTTTGATGCAATGGCTCAAGCTGCAAAGCATCATGGAAAAGTCTGTTTAGCTTTACGTGAAGACATTGGAGAAATTGGCCGCCAAGGTGAAAAGACCATGATGTTGGCGACAGATGGTGTCAACACACACCGCGGTGCAATTTGGGCCTTGGGTTTAATGGCTACGGCAGCAGCATTGGCGCGCACCAATCAACAATATTTATCGGCTGTTGAACTATGCCAGTTAGCAGGGCAGATTGCTCAGCTTGAAGATCGTTTTATTCCAGAGCAGACCTTGAGTCATGGTCAGCAAGTCCAAAAGAAATTAGGCATCTTAGGTGCCAAAGAACAGGCTCAACAAGGTTTTCCAACTATTGTGAATTTTGGTTTAAAGCAACTTCATCAAAGTCGTAGTAAACCAATGAAAGAAGAGTTCGCTCGTTTAGATGCCTTACTTGCGATGATGACTGATCTAACTGATACCTGTGTGCTTTATCGATCTGGAACATCTGGTTTAAAGCGTATGCAACAAGGTGCTCAGCAAGTACTGGATTTGGGCGGCAGCTCAAGCTTGGAAGGTCGACGTGCTTTGCATCTTTTAGAGATTGATCTGCTTCGAATGAAAGCTTCCGCAGGTGGTGCCGCAGATTTGTTGGCAGCAACATTGTTTATAGATCGTGCTGAACAGTCATCTGGAAAAAATAAAAAGGGATTTTGATTATGGAAACACTTCATTTTGAATTTGTGGCCACAGAGCCACCTGTAAAAAAAGCACTAGTAGGATGTGTTGGCTCGGGTGATTTAGAAATTTTGATGGAACCTGGTGAAACAGGAAAAGCTTCTATTCACGTGGTGACTTCGGTAGATGGCAGTGCAGCACGTTGGCACAATCTTTTTGAACGAATTTTTACTGCGCAAATACCGCCAGCGGTCAATATTGATATTCATGACTTTGGTGCAACTCCCGGTGTCGTTCGTTTACGTCTAGAACAAGCATTGGAGGAGATTGCTCATGACTGATATTCAAAGTTTGTTAAATAAACAAGATTTTATTGAACTCAGCGCAAGAGAACGCGCCAAAGCATTCTTAGATGCTGGTTCTTATAAAGAATTACTCGACCCATTTTCACGTGTTATATCGCCTTGGCTCGTTAAGCAAAATATTGTCCCGCAAGCCGATGATGGTGTAGTGATTGCAAAAGGATCTATTCAAGAACGCCCAGTGGTTCTAATTTCTATTGAAGGCTTATTTCAAGGCGGAAGTTTAGGCGAGGTGGGCGGTGCCAAAATTGCGGGTGCCTTAGAGCTTGCACTTGAAGACAATCTGAAAGGTATTCAAACAGCGGCAATTTTACTGTTGGAAACGGGCGGCGTTCGCTTACAAGAAGCAAATCTGGGTTTGGCTGCAATTGCTGAAATTCAGGCTGCAATTGTGAACTTACGTCAGTATCAACCCGTCATTGCTGTAGTTGCAGGCAGTGTAGGGTGCTTTGGCGGTATGTCAATTGCGGCTGGCCTATGTAGCTATATTGTAATGACACAAGAAGGACGTTTAGGCTTAAACGGCCCGCAAGTAATTGAACAAGAAGCTGGTGTACAAGAATATAACGCTAAAGATCGTCCATTTATATGGAGTATTACTGGTGGTAATCAGCGCTTCGCTAGTGGTTTGGCAGATGCTTATGTTGACGATGATCGCCAGAAAATTCGTCAGCAAGTCATCGATTATTTAACTCAAGGCGTGCCTCAGCAACACCGTAGTTCAAACTACTCATTCTATTTAGCGAAGCTACAACAAGTCGATATTGCTGAGCAGATTACCCCAGCACAGGTTCAAGCTTTGTATCAAGGAGAGCAAGCATGAATATCGCCGTTGATACATTAAAAGCATCTACTCGTGGTGCACATTGGTTTAAAGCATTTACACAGGACTTTAAGACAGTTGAAGGTTTTCCAGCTTCTGTTTGGGTAGCTGATGGTCAGATTGACCAGCAAGCGGTACGTGTAATTGCCGTTGTGCAAGACAGCAATAATCTGTTCCCTCGGGCAAAACAAGGGGAAGTTGGACTCTTAGAAGGCTGGAGTTTAGCAAAAGCAGTCGATGAGGTGATTCAAGCTGATATTCATTCGGAAACTAAACGCGCTATTTTATGTTTGGTTGATGTTCCAAGTCAGGCCTATGGGCGCCGCGAAGAATTATTAGGTATTCATCAAGCTTTAGCGGGTGCAGTAGATAGCTATGCTAGAGCCAGATTGGCAGGTCATCCTATTGTGAGTTTATTGGTTGGTAAGTCGATGTCTGGTGCTTTCTTGGCGCATGGATACCAAGCCAATCGTATTATTGCCTTAAAAGATTCAGGTGTTATGGTGCATGCGATGGGTAAGGAATCTGCTGCACGCGTTACCTTGCGATCGGTTGATGAGTTAGAGCAATTAGCATCAAGCATTCCGCCAATGGCTTATGACATTGAAAGTTATGCCACGCTTGGTTTGTTATCTGAACTGTTATCTGTCGAAAACCCTGAACAACCGACAAACGATGATCTTTTGTTAGCGAAGCAGGTAGTTGCTCGAGCATTTAAAGAAATTAATGCTGATCAATCGAGAGGACTGGAACAAAGACTTCACGGCCAAAACCGTCAAATGTCTAAAAAGGTCCGTGAATTATTGCGTGAGCAATGGTCATGAAACTTAAGCTAGAAGCCCATGATTTACTGTGGGGCATGACGGCTAATTGCTTGGCCGATGATGCTCCACTTTGGGTGAAAGAGGTCTTGCAACGAGGCGATCCTGTTGTAGTTCGACGGGCAATTACTCCTGTAGATCAGGTGGCTGTGGGTGTAAGAGGGCAATTTCGTCATCAACGATATGCAGCTCAAATGCCAAGAATTGCTATTAACAGACAACTTAAACCTGAAGCACTGATTCATGTAGATAAGCAGCAGTTTGAACACTTGGCAGAGCGTTTACAGAGTATTTCCAGCATTATGAAAAACTTTTCAGGATGTTGGGGATATACAGGAAGTTTCGGGTTTGAACTGGCAACGGGCATTAAAACAGTAACTCAGCAAAGTGACATAGATTTGTTGATTCGAGCTGAACAGCCTTTTACCAAAAAGCAGGCGATTGAGCTACTCGAAAATTTTCAGCAAGTAGGGCTCAATGTGGATATACAGCTTCAACTTCCACAAGGTGGGTTGGCGTTAAAAGAATGGGCTGGGAACAGTGGAAAAGTTCTATTGAAACGTCCGGACGGTGCTGTTTTAGTAGAAAACCCATGGAATTAGGGAATATATATCATGGCTTCAATTTGGGTATATCCGGGGCAAGGTGTGCAACGAAGCAATATGCTGCACGACTTACCTCAAATCGCTCTGGTTAAAGAATACCTTGAGCGTGCATCGGATGCACTCAAAGAAGATGTCTTGATGCTTGATAGTTCGGCTGCATTGCAATCGACACGTGCAGTACAGCTTTGTTTACTTATTTCAGGTGTTGTGAGTTCAGCTTTATTAACAGCGGAAAACTTAACACCTGATTATGTAGCGGGTCTATCAATTGGCGCATGGTCGGCTGCGGTTGTAGCAGGAGTTTTAGCCCTTGAGGATGCCGTTCGTTTGGTTGCCTATCGAGGTGAACTCATGCAAAACGCTTATCCAACAGGCTATGGTATGACGGCCCTAATTGGTACAGACCGTGCAACTGTTGAAACATGGGTCAAACAGATTTATGAAATAACGCCAGAGGTGTTTGTCGCAAATATTAATGCACATAACCAGATCGTTATTTCAGGAAGCTTTGAAGCCATGAACCAAGTTGCTATTTTGGCAAGGCAACAAGGCGTGGTGGCAAAAAAATTAGATGTATCGGTGCCATCGCACTGTGAATTATTAAGTCAGCAAGCAAAGCAACTTGCAACGTCTATGGAGGGAGTGACTTTAAAGCAGCCTAAAATACGTTATTTAAGTGGTACAACGGCTCGTACGCTTAGCAGGCCAGAACAGATTGGTGATGATTTGGCTTTTAATATGAGTCGAACCGTAGATTGGGAAAGTACCATCCAAGCTGCATGGGAGAGAGGTGTGAGATTGCAGATAGAAGCTTTACCGGGAACGGTGCTTACTACACTTGCACGTCGAATATTTAAAGAAGGAACTGTATTGTCATTTCAGGGAACACGTCTAGACAGCATTCAGATGGCAATGCGCCATCAAAATGCCGATAGTGGTTCTTAGCCACAATACAGATTAAAAATTGAGTAATAACCCAAGGATATGAGGGATTTACAATGATTATATATGGAACAGCAATATTAGCAATCTGCCATTTATTAGGCGACTATCTTGGTAACACCTTAGGCATGCTATTAGGTGTTAAAGCGAATGTCGGTGGCGTTGCTATTTCAATGATTCTCTTAATTTTGTCTAAAGAATTGTTGGCAAAAAAAGGTTACTTACCTCAAGTCACACAATTTGGTGTTTTATATTGGTCTGGTATGTATATTCCGATCGTTGTTGCGATGTCGGCAGGTCAAAATGTCGTTGCAGCATTATCGGGTGGCATGTTAGGGCTGATTGTCTCTATTGCATCGTTAATTGGCACCGTTTTAGTCATCCGTTATTTAAATAGAATTAGTGGTGACTATGAAACTTATGAATGGACAATAGAAACCAAAGAAAAAATAGCCTAAGCAAACATAAACTACAAAAAGTTCAATCAAAAAGGATTTAAATGATGGACGCTATAATTGCTGTGTTATCAAAAAATGCATTAGTTACTGCTCTTGCAGTAACGGGTTTAATGATGTTCATTTCCCATCTACTCTCAAAATATTTGACGAAAGGAAAACTACAAAGTTCTGCAATTGCGATTACTTTAGGTTTGGTTGTTGCTTACTTTGCAGGAGTTTATACGCAAGGAACCAAAGGTGTTTCGGACATCGCTATTTTTTCTGGCTTTGCGCTGTTGGGCGGAGCCATGATTCGTGATTTAGCTATCGCTTCAACTGCATTTGAAGTTGATGTTAAAGAAGTGAAGAAAGCAGGCAAAATTGGTCTAATTGCATTAATGCTTGGTTGTGTTGTGCCTTTTGCAATTGGGGTTTTGGTTGCATGGAGCATGGGCTATCGAGATCCAATTTCGATGACAACGATTGGTGCAGGCGCAATGACTTATATTGTCGGTCCAATTACAGGAACCGCAATTGGCGCAAGCTCTGATGTAATCGCACTTTCTATTGCAATTGGGTTAATCAAGTCAGTTTTTTTTATGGTTGGTACGCCGCTGCTTGCGAAATTTATGTATCTAAAAAGTCCACGCTCTGCCATGGTATTTGGCGGTTTAGCAGGAACAACCAGTGGCACTGCAGCAGGCCTAGCTGGCACTGATGTTCGATTGGTACCTTATGGAGCATTGGTTGCAACCTTCTATACAGGACTTGGCTGTTTACTTGGACCTTCTTTATTTTTCCTAACGGTTAATGCAATTTTTGGATAAATTTTTGAAAATCGCACAACGGCAACTCATTATTCTTTAATAAGTTGCCGATATTTATCTTTTAAAATTAGTGGCGAACATTCGACATTCAGCAATCAGAGCAAGTAAGTTAGGGTCTCTTTCCTTACTTTTCAAAAAGACCAGTCCAATTTCTTGTTGCATGTGATATTGCTGTTTTAGCGGAATAAGTTTTACTGAACTTTCATAAACAGCAGAAATACGACCGGGTAGTAGAGCAAAACCGACGCCTGAACTGACCATACTAATTAAGGTGAAAATATCATTCACCTGTAAAGCAACTTTTGGTGAAAAACCAGCTTTTTTAAAAATGATGTCGCTGTCGTTATGAGTTGCAAACCCCTTAGTTAAAGTTAAAAAAGTTTCTTCTTTTAAAAGGCTTAAATCAATATCTTTAAAATCGGCATATTTTGAATTTTTATTGACGGCCAAAAAAATGTCGTCTGAAAACATCGGCAAAATTTCAAAGTCATCATCTTGAGTAGTTTCATTTAAAGCCACGATAATGGCATCCAGCTCAGTTGCTTTAAGCTTTTTCACCAAATCCTGATTCGAACTCAGCAAAAGTTGAATATCAAGCTCACTGCGTCTGAGTTTAAGGCCGCTAATCACATTTGGAATCGTGTTTACTGTCAAAGAATAAAGAGAACCTAAATGTAAAACCTTGGCTGCAAAGCCTGCGGCTTCTCTGGTTTTATTTACGGTAATAAAAATGTCTTGTACGATTTTCTGTGCCCGTTCTTCAAAGACATAAGCACTTTTTAAAGGAATGAGATTACGGCCTTCATTTTTAAAAAGAGGGCAACGTAAAGCGCTTTCTAAGGAGTGCAGTGCTTTGTGAACACTGACATTACTTAGCTGCATTTCTGTGGCTGTTTTAGACAAATTTCCACAGCGCATAAAAGCTAAAAAAATCTGTATTTTTTTAAGGGTGAGTTCTTCATCAATTTCCATATTAAGCCTTTGAACCTGTTTCCCTTAAAACTATAGATTTGAGCTATAAAGTTACCACAAAATAAAGTCTATAAAATTGTGCTTAGGTCGAAGCATTTCTTTAGATACTTGCTTCAACTCTTTGTTGAATGGTTTTGATAACCTGATCTAATGCACTTTGAATTTTAGTGTTCCATTCAAAAGAACAGTTAATTCTCAAATAATGCTGCTGTGCGGGTAAAACACTAAACAGAGGACTTGGGGCAACGCCAATGTCTTGCTGAATCAACGCTTCATAAACTTGCATACTGTCTAGCGTACTAGGAAGTTTGACCCATAGAAAATAGCCACTTGGGTAGTAATACACTTCGCAAGAGCTAGGTAAATATTGCTTTAAATAGTGATAAAACTGCTTTTTATAACGCTCAAGTGAAAGTCTAAGTGTACGCAAGTGCTTTTCATAATGATGATGAGATAAAAACTCAACTAATGCATTTTGAATAAGTGCATTTACTGAAATGGTACTCATGAGTTGCAAGTGTTGAATATGATCTGAAAATTTACCCGCATAAACCCAACCGACCCGAAAACCTGCACCTAATGTTTTAGAAAAAGACGAGCAGTGCAGTACCAGATTTTGTTGGTCAAAATACTTCATTGAAAGTGGTTTTTGCCCACCGTAATAAAGCTCTTCATAGACATCATCTTCAATTAAATAGATTTGATGTTCGTGAAGCAACTTAGCAATTTTATATTTAATGTCATCACTGACTGTAAAACCAATCGGGTTGTGGGCATTCAGCATCAGCCAACACACCTTGATTGGATATGTTTGAATAACTTGTTCGAAAGCCTCTAGGTCAAAACCATGTTGTGGATGCTCGGGAATCGTAATCACTTTAAGTCCTAAACGCTCAGCGGCTTGCCACGCCCCATAAAACACAGTTTGCTGTAATAAAATATAATCGCCAGGTTGAGCGACAGCTTGTAGAGAAAGGTTCAGTGCATCTAAACCTCCAGATGTAATTACAATGTCATCTGGATCGGTCTGTATACCTTGCATACAGTAGCGCTGAGCAATCAGTTTTCTTAAGGCTAAATTACCTGGAGGCAAGCTTGTGGTCTGGTCATAACTTTGTCTTTGGCGCGCAAGTTGCCCCATAATTTGAATAAGTTTGGGGGCTGTTAAAAGCTGACTGTCTGGAAAAGCTGAACCAAAAGGTACGACGGACTCGTGTTGGATTGACTTAAGATATTTAAAAACTAATGAATTAATTTCAATTTTAGAGTTTAGTGAAACAACTGAATATTGCTCGAGTGGCTTTAGCGCAATTTGCTCGGCAACGAAGTAGCCAGATTTTTCTTTTGAATAGATCAGACCTTGTGATTCAAGTTCCTGATAAGCATTCATTACGGTCATTAAGCTAAAACCAGAGCGTTGTACCTGATCTCTTAAGGAAGGTAATTTTTCATGCGCATTTAAAGTGCCGCTTTCAATGAGTTGGCGAATGCTATGAGCGAGTTGTTCTGATTTATACATGTATGAGCTGCACGAAATAACAAAATGAAAGATGCACTTAATTAATAATAAATGCCGCTTGCAGAATCTACAAACGGCATTTGTTTAGAACAATAGATTTACTTTAAGTAAGGGGCAGCATAAATCAATATCACTTTAAACAATCCCGCAATCACACCTAAAGCTAAAAAGCCAGCGAGCCATAGCAAGATAAACCATTGGGTTTGAGTGAGTTTATCGGACAACTTTTTCATAAAACCCCCGTACACTTAGTGATAGCCTTCGTCACCTACACGCACTTTGTCTCTAAATACCCAATAAGAAACAATGGTGTAAGCAATAATGATTGGAATCAAAATAAGTGCACCGACCAGAGCAAACATCTGGCTTGAATGAGGCGCTGCAGCCTGCCAAATGGTGACTGATGGCGGAATAATATATGGCCATAAACTAATCACAAAACCAGTAAATGCAAGGAAAACAAGAGCCAATGTATATGCAAATGGTTTGAGATCATGATCCTGCTTTTTACATGCCGATAAAATCAGGCCAACAAATAACAAGACCAAAATTGGTACAGGACTAAAATAGAACAGGTTTGGTAACGAGAACCAGCGATCTGCAATTTCAGGATGAGTCAATGGCGTATATAAACTCACACCACCAAAAATAATGAGCAATACAATAATCAGCTTTGGCATAAGCTCATACATACGTTGCTGCAAACCTTTTTCGGTTTTTAAAATCAGCCATCCACAGCCTAAAGTGGCATACATGGCAACTACGCCAATACCTGTGAAGATGGTAAACGGAGAAAGCCAATCAAAAGACCCACCAGCAAAAATACCATTTTCGGTTTTGATTCCTTGAATATAAGCACCCAAAATAATCCCTTGCAGGAAGCTCGTTAAAACTGAACCCCAAATAAAAGCCAAGTCCCAAAGGTTCTTGGTTCGATGAGCTTTAAAACGGAATTCAAAAGCAACTCCACGGAAAATCAGGGCAATGACCATGAAAATGATAGGCAGGTAGAGTGCTGATAAAACTGTTGAATAAACCAGCGGGAAGGCTGCATACAGACCAGCACCACCGAGAACCATCCAGGTTTCGTTACCATCCCAGACAGGAGCGACGGTATTCATCATGACGTCACGTTCTTGGCTGTTCTTAATGAACGGGAACATAATCCCGATTCCTAAGTCAAAACCATCCATGACCACGTAAATTAAAACACCTAAACCAATAATACCGACCCATATTAAAGAAAGATCAATCATGATGTTTCTCCCCAGATTTTTGATTATCGTCAATGTTTTCATCGACAGCACTGAGTGGACGCATTGGTGTTTTAAAGTGTCCAACGCCACCAGTTTCAATATTTGGTGTATCGATAAATACAGGGCCTTTATTAATGAGTTTTAAGGTGTAGTAAATACCGCTACCAAAAACGATGGTATAGACCACCACAAAAATAAAGAGACTTAGACCCACCTGATCTGCCGACACGGTATGTGAAAGCCCGTCTTTAGTGCGCATAATGCCGTATACAACCCACGGTTGACGGCCTACTTCGGTAGTAATCCACCCAGCCAGCATTGCCACATAACCTGCAGGCCCCATCACTACAGCAAATTTATGAAACCATGATGTTTCATAGAGTTTTCCTCTTTTACGTAACCAAAGAGCAATGAGTGATAAGGTGACCATGAGTACACCAAGACCCACCATGACACGGAAGCTCCAGAAAACAATCGTTGAATTTGGACGATCTTCAGGTGCGAAATCTTTTAAGCCTGTCACTTGGCCATCTAAGCTATGCGTTAAAATTAAACTACCCAAATAAGGAACACCCACTTCGAAGTGGTTACGTTCTTCTTTCATATCTGGAATTGCAAATAGCAATAATGGCATCGGCTCATTGTGATTGGTTTCCCAGTGACCTTCCATTGCCGCAAGTTTGGCTGGTTGATGTTCACGGGTGTTTAAACCATGGTTATCGCCAATCACCACTTGCAAACAAGAAGTCACAAGCACCATCCAGAGACCCATCGAGAACGATTTTTTCACCAATTCATCACGACGGCCTTTTACTAAATGCCATGCAGATGTTCCGACGACCAATAATGATGAAACTAAGAAGGCTGCTGCACCCATGTGGGCAAAGCGGTAAGGGAAGGATGGATTAAAGACAATTGCAAACCAGTCTTTTGGCACAATAATGCCATTTTCGATAGCAAAGCCTTGAGGGGTCTGCATCCAGCTATTAGAAGATAAAATCCAGAACATGGAAATACATGTTCCGATCGCAACCATAAGTGTTGCGAAGAAATGGGCTCGAGGACCAACACGTCCCCAACCAAATAACATAATGCCTAAGAAACCTGCTTCTAAGAAGAAGGCACTCAAGACTTCATAGGTAAGTAAAGGACCAGTAATACTTCCGGCGACACGTGAAAATTCACTCCAGTTCGTACCGAACTGGTAACTCATAACCACGCCCGAGACCACACCCATACCGAAGGCAACGGCAAAGATCTTAATCCAGTATTTAAAGAGATCTTTATAAATCGGGTTTTTGGTTCTTAACCATTTCCACTCTAAGACTGCTAAAAAGCAGGCAAGACCGATGGAAGTGGCCGGAAAAATAATATGGAAGGATACTGTAAAAGCAAATTGTATTCGCGCTAATTCTAGAGCGGTTAGACCGAGGCTCATAAACTTTCCCCCTGTGAACTAGCTGATGATGATTGAATGAGTTAAATACTTATTTTCAGGCAACAAAGTATTTTGGCGATTAAACTTACTTCTGTGATAGATCTTCTTAGCAAGTAAAATGCCAACAGGGTTAAGCAATATAATTGCTTGATATTTCAATAGAATAGATTGATTGATTGTTCTCAATCTGTTAACAAAGTTTATGCTTGATGTTGCATTTGTAAAAATGCATGTTGCATTGAAACATTGATGAAATATCTGGCGATATGCAATAGATCGTCTCATGAAAACTACCTACCTTAAGAAGTTTCCTTAATCATGCACTTACTAATTTTGTATATGTAGATACAGAAATTTTTTATAAAACTATAACAGTCTGGAGCACTCATGAGGTGTGCTATAGTTTTTTTTCAAATATCTGTAGCTATGTATCCATTCTTCAAAAGTCCAAAATAAATGAACAAGATTTACGAATGGCCAAAATCACTCTCCAAAATACAGCGAATGCGACTTTGGGTAATAAGCGCAGAATAGTTTCTTCTCTTTTATTCCTTTGTTGTTTTGCGTGAGGTCTGGTTGTTACGTAGGTTATTAAAGACCTGATTTAAGTGTAGCTCTTCTAAAATAGCTTGGATGTTAAAAAATGTTTATTACTTCTCAACTCAATGTCCTGCATAAAATTATTAAAAATCAGCCTATTCCTGTATCTATATTGGCTCAGTTAGAGCAGACTTACGTTAATTTTGAAGCTACCTTATTAAGAGCGAAAGTACTCAGAGACTTTTCTAAATCTGAAACTGTATATTTAATCCAATCTCATATTGAGCCACAGCAAAGTAGTGTGGCTTATCTATTTTCACCATTTATTTTTGCCAACTTAAACAAGGCTGCTATTTATACAACGCCTGCGACAACGCCTGTGCTTTCTATTCTGAATAAATATTACCAAGCTGAAAAAAAAGCACTATTCAAAGTAGATGATGTTTTAGACAGCTTAAAAATTTATATAGATTTGGAACTTACGGAGCTTAATGAAGTTGAGTTTATTTATTTAAGCCTCATCAAGGCACTGTGCCGAAGTGATCTCTCTACCGTTTTTTTAATTACGAGTTTAGATGTAGATGTCGAGCATTTAAAAGCACTGGAGCAATTTTTAAAGGTCAAAATTTATTGGATTAAAACCACAAAAGATGATGACTTAAAAAACCTAAATAGCTTAGAAATGCGGAAATTATTATTCAAAAATAAAGATGAAACTTATGTAAAGCTATGCACGAAATTTGCTCAAATGAATGCAGAGTTGGTAGGGCTGTGTGACACTTTCACAACGTCTCAAATGACGCATCTAATTGATGATATGTTTTATTCAGAACATATTTTTGAAAAATTATCTGTCTATTCAGAATATATACAAACCTTATTGCAAAGCCAGCAGAGCGTTCGGCAAAAAGAGGCGTCTTAGTCTTTGAGATACGAGCTTTTTATCTTTGTGTTTGGGTTCTTATATAAAGAATGAATACAGTTATAAAAAAATAATCGTTTTCATGTGAAATAAATATTTTATGGTAAAAGCAAAGCAATATTGGTTTTACTTACATGACAAATTTAAATTTTGAGCATCATCTCGGTTCACTAACGCATGCAGCACTTAGTCAGGCCTCAATTATTTCTCGTGTGTGGGGTGAAGGGCCAACTGAGCGTTATGATGAATTGGCAAAAAATTTCAGACCGACTTTTGCCCGTATTAAAGAAGGGGCTTTAATTCGTGAGCAACAGCATATTTTGCCCTATGAACAACTTCAGTGGCTTAAAGATATTGGTTTTACACGGCTAAGACTTCCCAAAGCTCATGGGGGCTTTGATGCAACCATTCCTGAACTATTTGCATTACTCGTTGAACTTGCAGAAGCCGATTCAAACTTACCGCAAGCTTTGCGTGTGCATTTTGGTTTCACTGAAGATGTTTTGGTAAGTAAAGACAAAACGTTTCAACAGCGCTGGTTAAGCCGAATTGCAAATGGGGAAACAGTCGGTAGTGCATGGTCTGAAGGCGGGAAAGAGTCAATTGATCAGTTCGAAACACATTTATATCGAGACAGTGACGGAAAAATTCGCGTTAAGGGTAAAAAATATTATACCACAGGGAGTTTATATGCAGATTGGGTTGATGTTGGTGTAACAGATTTAAAGGGTGAATCTGGCTCGGTCGTTGTTCGCCGTGAAGATGAAGGCGTCGAAATTGTTGATGACTGGAATGGCTTTGGACAGCAGCTCACTGCAAGTGGTACAGCATATTTCCATGATGTAGTGGTCGACGAAACTGAAATTTTACCTGATGATGATCGTTTTAAATATTCAGCAGCTTACTATCAACTGGTTCAACTGGCAATCATTACAGGTCTAGGACGTGCTGCAACCTATGATGTTTCTCAAGCTGTCGCGAAACGTACTCGAAACTATACGCATGCGAATGCCCAATTTGTAAAACAGGATCCGCAAATTTTACAAGTCGTAGGGCAAATCCGTGGCGCGGCTTACAGTGCAGGGGCGATTGTTGAAAAAGTCGCACAAAGTTTACAACGTGCTTACTTAGCCGCATTTCAAAATAATGAGCAGCTTGAAGAAGAACAAAATGCACTTGCCGAGCTTGAAAGTGCGCAGTCTCAAACGGTCATTACCGATCTAATTTTAAATGCTTCTACAATTTTATTTGACGCTTTAGGTGCTTCTGCAACGGACAAAGATTTAGGCCTAGATCGATACTGGCGTAACGTACGAACTTTAGCTTCACATAACCCGAGAGTATTTAAAAATCGAATTATTGGTGATTTTAGTGTAAACGGCACATTACCACCTTATCAATGGCGTATTGGTGAAGTAGCTAAGCAATAAGTTATAATTTTAGATATTAAGCTGCTATTTTTAGTGGCTTAATGTTATTTTATTTGTTTAAATTAAATTATAAAAACCTATTAGAATAAAATCATATTTTGTTTGGGGTTTATATTATAAAGAAAACCTAAAAATTGCTTTAGTATAAAAATTAAATAAAATGCTGGTTGATAGTTTATGACTAAGAAAATTAGTTTTAATGCTTTTGAAATGAATTGTATTGCCCACCAATCTCCTGGATTATGGCGGCATCCTCAAGATCGATCTGTTGAATATAAAGATTTAGAATATTGGACAGACTTAGCACAAATTCTTGAGCGTGGTTTTTTTGATGGTATTTTTATCGCAGATGTGCTTGGTATTTATGACGTTTATCATCAAAGTGCTGAACATGCCTTAACAGGTGCAGTACAAGTTCCGGTCAATGATCCGCTACAGATTGTGCCAGCGATGGCCGCAGTCACCAAGCATTTGGGTTTTGGTGTCACAACTTCGATTTCCTTTGAACATCCTTATCCTTTTGCTAG
>ERZ941706.405-NODE-405-length-14215-cov-4.806356_pt1 | contig 14215 bp, 9 predicted proteins | sample MGYA00521232_ERZ941706 | MGnify/ENA primary metagenome ERZ941706 (study PRJEB32759, sample SAMN07749893) | skin metagenome | biome: transportation; feature: city; material: polyester macromolecule | host: Homo sapiens | place: Hong Kong:ER line | collected...
ACCCGCTCGCCGCGCGGAAGCAGCGCTTCGAGAGTTGCGGGCTTCTCGTTCCCGCTGAGTTCGATCATCCATCCCATCGGTACGGCGACGCGGGTCGCCCAGGCCACGGGCGGCAGCGCAGGCACCCGATCGCCCCGCACGATGGCGAACGCGCGCCACTCCATCGCGACGGCCGCGATGGCGGCGGGCGTCGCCTTGAACCCGGGTTGCCCGGAATGCGGGTCGGCGAGGGGCCGGGGCAGCAGCCCGGTCCGGCCGCCGGTCGCGGTGCCGTCGGTCCAATGGATAGGGACGAACAGCTCGCCGGGCCGCTGCCCCGCGCTGATCGCGACGCGGTACAGGCTGGCCCCTTGTGGCGTCGACACACGAGCCAGGCCGCCGTCAGCGATCCCGAGAGCGGCGGCGTCGGCCGGATGAACCTCGACAAGAGGCTCCTCGCGATGGCGGGCGAGCTTGGGGCTCAACCCCGTGCGGGTCATCGTGTGCCAATGGTCGCGATAGCGGCCGGTGTTCAGCGTCATCGGCCACTGCGCCAGCGGTGCGGCGAGAAGAGCCTGCGGCGTCGGGACGAGCCGGGCGCGCCCGGATGGCGTCGGGTAGCGTCCATCGGCAAACGGCGTTCCGCCCCAGCGAAACGGCACCATGGCGTCATAGGCCGTATTGGCCAGCGCCGCATGGGCGGGGAGGGCAAACAGTCGCTCGCCCGAATTCTGGTACATCGACAGGCGGGCATGTTCGCGCCAGATGTCGGCCGGGCGCTCGTAGGAGAAGTGCGCCGCCCAGCCCATCCGCCGCGCGACCTCGCTGACGATCCACCAGTCGGGTTTCGCCTCGCCGGGCAACGGCAGGATCGCGCGTTGCCGGCTGACGGTCCGGTCCGAGTTGGTGACGGTGCCGTCCTTTTCGCCCCAGGCGGCGGCGGGCAGGCGGACATGGGCGTGGGCGCTGGTATCGGTGCGAGCGACCACGTCGGAGACGACGACGAAGGGACACGCCGCCAGCGCCTCGCGGACGCGAGCGGCGTCGGGCATCGAAACCGCGGGGTTGGTGGCCATGACCCACAGCGCCTTGATCCGTCCTTCGCCGATGGCGCGAAACAGGTCGACCGCCTTCAGGCCGGGCTTGGTCGCCATGTTCGGCGCTGCCCAGAATCGGCCGACACGCGCGACGTTGGCGGGCGCGAAATCCATGTGCGCGGCGAGCGTCGTCGCCAGCCCGCCGACCTCGCGCCCGCCCATCGCATTGGGCTGGCCGGTGATCGAGAAGGGGGCGGCACCCGGCTTTCCGATCCGCCCGGTGGCGAGATGGACGTTCAGGATCGCGTTAACCTGATCGGTGCCGCGCAGCGACTGATTGATGCCCTGACTGAACAGCGTGACGGTGCGGGGCGTCGCGGCGAACATCTCGAAGAAGCGGTTGAGGTCCGCGGGTGCCACGTCGCAGGTACGCGCGGTCGACCACAGGTCGCTTTCGTGATCGATCGTCTCCCAGAAGCCTTCGGGAACGTCGAGATCGGCGTCGTCGGTCAGCCCCGCCCGGCGACAGTGCGCGAGCAGGCCGTTCATCAGCGCCACGTCGCTGCCGGGGCGGACGGCGAGGTGAAGGTCCGCTCCCTCCGCCGTCTCGGTCCGCCGCGGGTCGACGACGACGAGACGCGTGCCGCGCGCCTCGCGTGCCGCCATGATCCGCTGATAGACGATCGGGTGGCACCAGGCGGTGTTGGAGCCGACCAGCACGATCAGGTCCGCAGCGTCGAGATCGTCGTAGCTGGCGGGTACGATGTCCTCGCCAAAGGCACGGATATGCCCCGCCACCGCGCTCGACATGCACAGCCGCGAATTGGTGTCGATGTTCGCCGATCCGATGAATCCCTTCATCAGCTTGTTGGCGACGTAATAATCCTCCGTCAGCAATTGGCCGGAGACGTAGAAGGCGACACTGTTGGGGCCGTGCCGTGCGATCGCCTCGCGGAAACGGCGGGCGACGAGGTCGAGCGCTTTGTCCCAGCTTGCCGCCCGGTCGCCGATCATCGGGGCCAGCAGACGCCCCTCCAGCCCGACCGTCTCGCCCAGGTGCGTGCCCTTGGAACACAGCCGGCCGCGATTTGCCGGGTGATCGGGATCGCCCTGGATCGCGACCGATCGCTCTCCAGTCCGGGTCGCGAGGATGCCGCAGCCGACCCCGCAATAGGCGCAGGTGGTGTGGACCGGCGCGCCCATCTCAGGCAGCGTCGGCGAGGGGGAGGGAACCGGCAGGGAGCGGACGGGCGAGCAGGATGCGCTGCCCGTCGAGGCGAACCGTCAGTGTGGTGGCGCAGCCGTGATCGTCGCCCTGCGCCCGCCCGCTCGCCAGTGCGATCCGCCAATTGTGCAGCGGGCATGCCACGGTATGGCCGTGGACGATGCCCTGGCTCAGCGGCCCGCCCTTGTGGGGGCATCGGTCGACCAGCGCGAACACCTGATCGTCCTGCGTCCGGAACACGGCGATCGGCGTGCCGTCGAGCGTCAGCGTGCGTGCGCCCTGCGGGGGAATGTCGGCCAGCGTGCCGATGTCGAGCCAGTTTTGCATGATCGTCTCCATCACTCTGCCGCGACCAGCAGCGGCTGGTGGATATGCGCATCCTCGCCCGCGACCCGCTTCTGCCATGGGTCGTCCTGGCTGAAGCGTTGCGAGAAGCGGAAGCGCGCGGCGAGGGTGGGGATCGCGTCCGGATCGTCGAGCAGGCTCGATTGAATGTGCCGGAGCCCGACCCGTTCAATCCACGGCGCCGTCCGCTCCAGGTAGCGCGCTTCTTCCCGATACAACTGGATGAAAGCGGCGCAGACCTCCATCGCCTCCTCCTCGGTCGCGACCTTGCAGAGGAGGTCGGTGGCGCGGACCTTGATCCCGCCATTGCCGCCGACGTGCAGCTCGTATCCGGCATCGACGCAGACGATCCCAAAATCCTTGATCGTCGCCTCCGCGCAGTTGCGGGGGCAACCCGACACCGCGATCTTGAACTTGTGGGGCATCCACGAGCCCCACGTCATCTGCTCGATCTTGACGCCCAGGCCGGTCGAATCCTGCGTGCCGAAGCGGCACCATTCGGATCCGACGCAGGTCTTCACCGTGCGGAGCGACTTGCCATAGGCGTGGCCGGACACCATGCCCGCGGCGTTCAGATCGGCCCAGACGGCGGGCAGATCCTCCTTCCGGATCCCGAAGATGTCGAGGCGCTGGCCGCCCGTCACCTTGACCATCGGCGCGTTGAACTTCTCCACCACATCGGCGATCGCGCGCAACTCACGCGGGGAGGTCAGGCCGCCCCACATGCGCGGCACCACGGAATAGGTGCCGTCCTTCTGGATATTGGCGTGCATGCGCTCGTTGACGAAGCGGCTCTGCTGATCGTCCTTGTATTCGCCGGGAAGGGCGCAAAGCAGATAATAGTTGAGCGCCGGGCGGCAGGCGGAGCAGCCGTCCGGGGTGGACCAATGCAGCTTGTGCATCACCTCCGGGATCGAGCGCATGTCCTGTCCGACGATCTCCCGCCGGACATCGTCATGGCCGAAGCTGGTGCATTTGCAGAGCGTTTTGACGGTCCGCTCCCCGCCATAATCTTCGCCTAGCGTGATCGACAGAAGCTGTTCGACCAGCCCGGTGCACGACCCGCAGGAGGCCGACGCCTTGCAGGTCGACCGCACCGCGTCGAGGCTGACCGCGCCGCCGACGATCGCCTGGCAGACCTGGCCCTTGGAAACGCCGTTGCAGCCGCAGATCTCGGCATCGTCCGAGAGCGCCGCAACGGCCGCCTTAGGGTCCGCCTGCCCCCCTCCCGAGGCGAAGGCTTGGCCGAAGATCAAAACGTCGCGGATCGCGGAGACATCTTCCCCCTTCCGCAGCAGGTCGAAATACCAGCTGCCGTCTGCCGTATCGCCATAGAGAACCGCACCGACGATGCGGTCGTCCTTCAGGACGACGCGCTTGTAGATGCCGCGGCTCGCATCGCGGAGGACGATATCCTCCGCCCCGTCGCCGCCGGAAAAGTCACCGGCGGAGAAGACGTCGATCCCTGATACCTTCAGCTTGGTGGAGGTGACCGAGCCGCGATAGCCGCTGTGCCGCTCGACCAGCCCATCGGCGAGGCTGCGACACATGTCCCACAAGGGGGCGACGAGGCCATAGACCTGCCCGTCATGTTCGACGCATTCGCCGACCGCGAGCACATCCGGATCGGAGGTGACCATGTGGTCGTCGACCTTGATGCCGCGTCCGACCTCCAGCCCGGCGGCGCGGGCGAGGGCGGTCGCGGGGCGAATGCCGACCGCCATGACGACGAGGCTGGCGGGGATCAGCGTGCCATCGGCGAGGCGTACGCCCTCGACATGGCTGTCGCCAACGATCTCTGCCGTGTTGGCCTCAGTCAGGATCACCTGACCGCGCGCTTCCAGCGCGGTCTTGAGCAGCCAGCCCGCCGAATCGTCGAGTTGCCGCTCCATCAGCGTCTTGGCGAGGTGGATCACCGTGACCTTCATGCCGCGCAGGGAGAGGCCATGCGCCGCCTCCAGCCCGAGCAGGCCCCCGCCGATGACCACCGCATCGCCACCCTTGTCGGCGGCGGCCAGCATGTGATCGACATCCTTCATGTCGCGGAAGGTGATGACGCCAGGCAGGTCCTTGCCGGGCACCGGGATGATGAAGGGATCGGACCCGGTCGCGAGCAGCAGCTTGTCGTACCCGACGCGGCGCCCCGATCGGGCCGTCACCGTCTTGGCGTCGCGGTCGATATGGTCGACGGGGTCGCCGGCGATCAGCTCGATCGTATGGTCGGCGTACCAATCATGCCCGTTGATGACGATCTCCTCGAACGTCTTCTCGCCCGCCAGCACCGGCGAGAGCATGATCCGGTTATAGTTCACATGCGGTTCGGCACCGAAAATGGTGACCCGGTATCGGCCGGCGTCGCGTGCGATCAGCTCTTCGACGGCGCGGCATCCGGCCATGCCGTTGCCGACGACGACCAGATGCGGCCGCTGTGCGGTCGGTGCGGGTGCGGGTGCCGGCGAGGGGCCGGTGTCCGGCATCTCCTCGCGATCGGGACGTACGAAGCCTTCGAAATCCATGTGCCAATGCTCCGGAAACGGAAAAGGCCGCCATGCGGACGCTGGGAAAATCCAGCGCCTGCATGGCGGCCTTGCCATCATCATGAACGGGTTAGCGGACGTGCCGCGATCCGAGCGATGTGCCGACCGCGTCCATCATTGGAGCGATCAGCTTATGATCGACGGGCTTCGTCGCCCGGTCGAGTGAAAGAATGCCGCGATTCGTGCCTGCCTGCAAGCCTCTTCTCGCAACCGCAGCATCGTTACAGCGTCCAGTCGGCCTGCAGCCACAGTTTGCGCGTGTCGGCGGCAAATCGTTTCGCCGAATAGTCTGCGTACCGCACCGACAGCGCGGTGCGGCCGAGCGTGGCGGATGCGATCAGGTCGAGTTCGTCACCATAGTGTCGGACCTGACGATCGCTTTCAAACCGATGATAGATCGCCTGCACGGTGACGATCCCGAGTTTCGGCCCGCCCTTCATCCCATATCCGACGCTGCCATACAGATCGCGCACGCCGTCGGGGGGCGTGGTGAGAAACTTGTCAGCCCACCCCTGAAACTTGAACGCGGTAGCGAGCGGCGTCTGGAACGAGGTGAGCGCGATGCCGCGATCGGCTCCCAGCACTTCGTATCCCAGGCCCGCCTTGAAGGCCGCGGCCGACACGCCCGCATCAGCGAGGTAATAGCCCGCCCTGTAACGGTTGGGACTGCCGTGCCAGTTCTGCTGGTGCGCGTAGCTGACCTGGTAGTTGAGCTTCACCCGCTGCGAGAGCGGATAGGCACCGGCGAAGCGCGCGCCGTAGGTCTGGCTGGACAGCCGGTAGCCCTGCACCGCCGTCAGGTCCTGATCGATCAGGTAGGCGAAACCGGTGAGCCTGCCGAGCGGCGTCTGATAGCCGGCATTCGCCAGCACCGTGTTGCCCGATACCGCTTGCGGACGGGTGCTGCGGCCGTCGATGCCCCAGATGGTGCGCTGGCTCCACGCATAGCTGAGGTCGAGTTTCAGCTTTGCCAGCGGCGACCATTCGGCGCGGGTCGCATCGAACGTCTGCCCGTTGTTGCGAAAGGCGACCGCGCCGACGAACCGCTCGTCATCCAGCGCGATGCGCTGCCGCCCGGCGGTGAACGCAATGCCCTTGCCCGCCAGGCGAACTTGCGCGCGGTACAGCGCGATGTTCTGCGGATCGGCAATCAGCGGACGCGTCTGCACACCGTTCAGTCCGTCGAAATAGCGATCGACGACCGCCAGATTGCCCTGGCCCTCCACCAGCGCAGAGAGGCCGCCCGTCTTCGCCTCGATCCCGGCGCGCAGGCGTACGGTCAGGGCGTCGGCGTCGCGGGCACTGCCATCCTGCTCGACATGTTCGTAGCGGGCGCGCGCGTCGAGCAGCGGCGCGAGTGTGAATGGCGCCGGCGTGATGGACTGGGCACATGCGGGCCCTGCGGCGGCCAGGGCGGCCACCGTTGCGATCAGTTTCATATCATCCCCCCTGAAAAAGGCGCAGTAGCGGGCGACGGCACGATCCTGCCGACGCCCGCCATGCGGTCAGATGCGCACGCCCTCGGCCGTCCTCCAGCTGCGCCGCCAGCTGCCCTTGACCATCGTCAGGCCCGCCAGGGCGACCAGCGCCAGCGCCGCGAAGATCAGGAAGCCGGGTGCGAAGCTGCCCGTCCATTGCTTGGCGAGACCCAACGACGAGGCGAGGTAGAAGCCGCCGATACCGCCGGCCATGCCGACCAGCCCGGTCATGATGCCGATCTCTGCGGCGAAACGCTGAGGTACCAGCTGGAACACCGATCCGTTGCCGGTGCCGAGCGCAAGCATGGCGATGACGAACAGCAGCAGCGATGCCTGCAGCGTCGGTGCGACGCTGACCCCGGCGAGCGCCAGTGCGGCGACGATGAAGACGCCCATCAGCGCCTTCACCCCGCCGATGGCATCGGCGAGCGCACCGCCCATCGGCCGGACGAGCGACCCGGCAAAGACGCAGGCGGCGGTGCAGTAACCGGCGGTGACGGGTGTCAGGCCGAAGCGGTCGGTGAAGTAGATCGGCAGGCTGGCGGCAAGCCCGACGAAGCCGCCGAACGTCACCGCGTAAAAGGCCATCAACCACCAGGAATCGGCCTGTTTCAGCGGCTGGAGATATTCCGACAGGCTTTTCGGGGCAGGGCGTCCGGGTGCGTCCTTCGCCATCGCCATATAGGCCACGAAGACGAGCGTAAGGGGCAGGCACGCCAGCCCCAGCACCGCATTCCAGCCGAACAGCTTGGCGAGGGTCGGGGCGAACAGCGCCGCAAGAACGGTGCCCGAGTTGCCCATGCCTGCCAGGCCCATCGCCTTGCCCTGATGCTCGGGCGGATACCAGCGGCTGGCAAGCGGCAGCGCGATCGCGAAGCTAGCGCCGGCAAAGCCCAGGATCATGCCCAGCGCGACCATGCCGCCGAAACTGTTCACGCCGAGCAGCCAGGCCGAAAACAGCCCGGCGATGACGACGATCTGGCTTATCGCGCCTGCCCGCTTGGGACCGATGCGGTCGACCAACAGGCCGTTGACGACGCGCAGAACCGCACCGGCAAGCGTCGGCGTCGCTACCATGAAGCCCTTCTCCGCCGGCGTAAGCGCGAGCGTCTTGGCAATATCCGGCGCAAGCGGGCCGAGCAGTACCCAGACCATGAAGGCGAGATCGAAATACAGGAACGCCGCGATCAGCGTGGGGGTGTGTCCGCTCGCCCAGAAGCCGCTGGCGGGCTTGGCGGCGCTGTCCTTCCAATATGCGGTAGCCATCGGAAAACTCCGTCGAAAAGGGTTCATCCTCGAACGGCAAACGCCACCGGCCACCCTGTCCCGACGGAAGGGTGGTCAGCGGCTTTGCTGGCGAAATCGATTGAGGGCGCCCACCCGCGCTGGTGCGGCATCCCGGTGCGGACCCACTGCGTCGCGGGTCAGGACAGGAAGCTGATCGAAGTTGCGTCGTTTCGCAAGTGCAAAATATCAGGGCCTGTCGGCGGCAGTGCGATAGCCGCGCAGATAACCGTCGATGTCGGCGGGATCGAACACCGCACCGTCGAAGAAGCGATCGGGCCCCAGCGTCAGTGAACCGTGATGCGCACCCACCGGCAGCGGCGCCGTGACCGCCCCCTCCAGCTTCAGGCTGGCGCCCGGCATCGGTTCGCCCGTACTGCGCAGCGCGCGGCGATACACGTCGGATCGGAACACTTCCGCCGCCCGCCGTTCATGCTCGGGCGTGGGAGCGACCATGTTCCAGCGGACCATCTGCGAATAGATCCACAGCGCCTGACTGCGCCACGGAAACCCCGCCGCTTCCCGGTGGAACAGCAGCGCGTCAGGAACATCGACCGCGCCATCGCCCGCCCGCAGCGTCAACCGTCCCGAGAGCGCGGCGAGGATCGAGGATGCCGGCTGCCCGACATAGTCTTCGCTGGCGAGCATCTCGGCAAGCGCCTCGCGGTTTGCCGGGGCATCGCACCAGGTTGCGGCAGCGGCGAGAGCGTGCAGCAGCCGATCAACGGTGTCGGCGTTGGTCGCCATCCAGTCGGCGCGCATCGCCAGCACCTTCTCGACCCCGCGCTGCCAGATGCGCGAACCCAATGCCACCGCCTCCGCGAGACCCGCCGTGATGGCGATGCTGCCATAGGGCTCACCCGCGGTGAAACCGTCGATTTCGCCTGCGCGCAGCGCCTCCACCATCAGCGATGGGGGCAGCACGCGCAATGTCACGTCACGATCGGCGTCGATGCCGGCATAGCCCAGCCAATAGCGCAGCATCAGCGCATGGCTGGAGAAACGGTGGACGACGCCGATCACCGGCTTGCGGGGATAGAGTCCGATGGCGGCAGCGAAATCATGCGCGGTACCGAGGGGGTCGGCGGTACGTCGCACGACATCGGGTTCGAGCGCCGCTGCAAAGGCAGTGGCCATCACCAACGTGTTGCCGTTGATATTGAGCTTGAACGGCGCGGCGAGCGCGGCGGGATGCTGGCTCAGACCCAGCGTGACCGCGATCGCGAGCGGAGCCAGCATGTGCGCTGCCTGCACCTGTCCGAACACCAGCCGGTCGCGTACCGTTGCCCAAGATGTCGTGCGGACGAGCGACAGATCGATGCCCTGTTCGGCTGCGAATCCCTTCTCGCGCGCGGCGACCAGCACGGCGCTGTCAGTCAGTGGCAGGAATGCGACCGACAGCGGCGTCATGCGGCCGGCCCCAGCAGGCCGGCTGCCGTGATAAGGGCTTCGGCTACGTCGACGATGCGGCGATTCGCGTTCATCGCGGTGGAGCGCAGCAGCGCATAGGCATCGGGCTCCGATAGGTTGCGGCTGGTCATCAGGATGCTCTTCGCCTTGTCGATGGTCTTGCGATCGGCGAGGGCGGTGGTCGCCTCGTCGAGGGCGGCCTGCATCCGCGCAAAGGCATTGAAGCGGCGGATCGCGAGGTCGATAATGGGTTTGACCCGGTCCTTGCGCAGGCCATCCACGACATAGGCCGAAACACCCGCATCGATCGCGGCGCCGATCATCGCCTCGTCCGAGCGGTCGACGAACATCGCGATCGGCCGCGCCAGCGCACGGCTGACGACCAGCATCTCCTCCAATGTGTCGCGGCTGGGATCGCCCAGGTCCATCAGGACGACGTCCGGCGCCAGCCGTTCCAGGCGGGCGACGAATGCGCCACGCGGCGGCACCACGTGGATGTCGTCGTAGCCCGCTTCCCGCAGTCCCTCCTCCAGGACTGTCGCGCGAAGGCCCGTGTCGTCGATGATCACGATGCGCAGGATTGTTCGAGCCTCCCGCACCGATCTTGATTGCTGCACCTGCGAACGTCAATTCACGATTTTGGTGCGATCCGTTTCCTACTTCCTTACGAACGACAGCATCGATACCGCAAATGGCCGCCACCGTCGTCGATCAACAAGCGGAGTCGCGCGCTTCATCCAGCCGATGCACGACCCTGCTGTCTGCGTGGGTGGCGGCAGGGGCAGGATGAACCAGCGATATGGCGGCATGAACCAGTGTCCGCATGCGGGGAGCGGCGAAATGGTTTTGGATGGCGGATTGTGGGTCAACCGTGCTGCTGCGCGTCCGATGTGAGCAAGGCGTGCAGCCGATAACCAGAGGGTAATGGTTTTGGAGGCAATCGGGGTTCGAGGAGAAGCCGGTGCGTCTATCAATATCAGCACGGGTATCCATCGCCTGCACGTCCGTCATTCTGATGGCGCTGACCCTGCTCGGAGTGGGGCTGTCGGTCGGCAACAAGATCCATGCCGCCAATGCGAGGATCACGCTGCTCAGCCAGGCGCTCCAGCTCGAGGACCAGCTGGATCAGGCGCAGCGCCGGCTTCGCCAGGATATCGGCCACGTCACGCGAGACGCCGAACGCGGGGCAAAGGTACCGGATGGGCGTTGGACGACACTGCAGCGGCGCCTCGCAGAGTTCCGGCAGCGGTCGGGATTGACCGCGCGCTTCCTGGCGACCAGGTCGGAAGCAGGGTGGGCGCCGCTGCGGGGGACGCAGCAAGCTGCCGCCGACTTCGCCGCGGCTTCCAACCGGCTGATCGTGGTCAGCCGGACGGATCCCTCCGGCATCAAGTCGGCGATGCCGAGCTTTCTCGCGACGCTGACGGCCCTGGAGGCCAGCCGCAGCGAGGCCCGTCGCGGCCTGACCTTTGCCATCTGGATCGCGGCCGACACCAACCGGCGCGAAAGCCGACGGGACATCATCGCGGTACTGCTCGGCGGCCTGATGATCGTGGCGGTCGTATTTGGCATGGCCATCTGGCTGCGACGCGAACTGGTATCGCCGATCACCATGCTGGTCGCGCGATTGCGGGAGTTCAAGATCGGCGAAAAAGGCGGCGAAATACCCGGGCTCGCCAGGGCGGACGAACTGGGCGCCCTGGCGCGCGGGCTGGATGAATATCGCAACGCCGTGGAGAGTCGCCGGACCGCCGAGCGCCGCGCCGAGTTCCTCGCCAACCACGATATGCTGACAGGGCTGGCGAACAGGCTGCTCTTTGAGAACCGGTTGGCGCACGAACTGCAGCGCAGTGCACGGACCGGCGATGTCGTTGCGGTCTTCGCCGTCGATCTCGACGCCTTCAAGTCCATCAACGATCGATTGGGCCATGCGGGAGGGGACCGGTTACTCAAGCGGACCGCGCACCTCCTGTCCTCGTCCGTCCGCGGAGAGGATCTCGTCGCGCGCATCGGCGGCGATGAATTCGCGATCATCCAGGTGGCACCGTCTCAACCAGCGGCGGCAGAAGCGCTCATCTCGCGCATCTTCAAGAACGCCGCTGAACAATCTGATGACGGGGTCGCGATCCGCATGAGTGTCGGCGTGGCTCTTTCGGAGCCCGGCCAGACCGGCGACGAACTCCACGAGTTGGCCGATGTGGCGCTGTATCGTGCAAAGACTGACGGAAAGAACACGGCACGCATCTTCAACAAGCACCTCAAGGAGGAGGAAAGCCGGCGCGTGCGGCTCGGCCGGGACCTGGAACGCGCGATAGCGGACGATGCGCTCTACCTGAGCTTCCAACCGATCGCCGATACGGCATCCTTGAACATTGTCGCCTACGAAGCACTGCTCCGCTGGCGGCATCCGGTCCTGGGAGAGATACCACCGGACGTCTTCGTTCCGATCGCGGAGTCGACCGGGCTGATCGGTGCGATCGGTTCCTGGGTGATCGATCAGGCGTTACGCGCGGCCTCGACCTGGCATCCGGACGTGTCGTTGGCGGTGAACCTGTCGCCGATCCAGTTCCGCTCGGCGGGCCTTGACGAAGACATTCTGCGGGCCGCCGAGCGCTGGCGCGTGCCCTTGACCAGGATAGAACTCGAAGTCACCGAAAGCGCGACACTGCTGGGTTTTCAGCGCGATAACGTGCTTGCTACGCTCAAGCATCTACAAGGCCTGGGCGCCAGCGTCGTGATGGACGATTTCGGCACCGGACACTCGTCGCTCAGCAACCTGAAAGAATTCACGTTCAACAAGATCAAGATAGACCGCAGCTTCATCGCGACGATGCATAGTCATGGATCGTCGTCCTCGATCGTCAAGGCCACGATCGGCCTCGGCAAAAGTCTGGGCCTCACCATTGTCGCGGAAGGCGTCGAGACGGAGGCGCAGTTGGCGGACCTGCGGCGATGGGGATGCGATCAGGTCCAGGGATTTCTGATCGGAAAGCCGCAGAGACAGGCGTCCGTCGAGCCGGTCGACACGGTGCCCACGGCGGCCGACCACTGATCGCGCGGAGCGAGCGGCTTCTCTCCGGCACGGTATGCGGTTGCCGTCCTTGATGTTTCGCAGTGGTGTCCCGGTGAAAACGTACAAGAAGGGTCGCCGCTGCACGGCCGGGCCCGACCGCCGTGCAGATTGAGACGCTGGTAAACTCCTTCGCGTGCTGATGCTGGATTTCGTGCGCCTGGTTCTGTCGCTGATTGCGTCGAGGCTGCGCGACGAGACGGACGAGCTCGCGCCGCACGTCACCGCGGGCGAGCGCCCACTGCCCGGTCGGCCGCTGCTCTATTACCTTGTGCCGTGGTTCTAGCCTCGACTTTCTTGCTCTTGTCGGAATGCGTTCCTCGCGAGCTAAACCTCGGCCTCCAAAGCTCGCTGTGCATCGTGTGGAGGCCGGTTCGTGTCAGACTGACGGCACCGTTGGGCGCATTGTCGACGCGCAAAAAACTGTCGAACCTCATCCCCCAATTAGCTTTACTCGCTTGCGGCAAGCGGGGCGCTGGCCTCTGTCATGGCAGGTGCAGAGAGGCCGAGTTCAAATCACGAGCACGTCTGCGCCGTGGCCGGCCCGCCAGGCCCGCAACGGTAAGCCTATCGATGTTCTGGAGCCAAAATGACGGATCACGCCCGCCCTTTGATTGTCTCGCCACATCCGGCATCGCAGCAAGAAGACTCGACGGATGCGTCCACGCTTCGTCTGCCTTACCTCATCTTCCTTGGCGACGTGAAAGGTGAACCCAACGCGAAGACTGCGTTCGGGATTCGAGACTGGCTGCCCAATGATGTCGTCGGGCAAGCCAGGCTGCCAGCGTGCGATGTCGACCTGGGCCTTCCTGACCTGACGCCCCATGACGCGGCAACTGGAGGCGCCAAGTCACTCCTGATCGGGGTTGCGCCGGTGGGCGGGGTGTTGCCAGCGGCCTGGATCCCGACCTTGATCGAGGCCTTGGAAGCCGGGCTGGACTTGGTCAGTGGACTGCACACCAAATTGTGCGACATTCCCGCTGTGCGTGATCGCGCTGCGCAATTGGGGCGTACGTTACACGACGTCCGGCACTCGGCGCGAACGTTCCCTGTCGCATCGGGGCGCAAGCGCACGGGAAAGCGCCTGCTGACGGTGGGAACCGATTGCGCACTCGGCAAGAAATATGCGGCGCTGGCGATCACGCGGGCCATGCGCGAGCGAGGGTTGGCAGCCGACTTCCGGGCAACGGGACAAACGGGAATCATGATCGCGGGAAAAGGCGTTGCGATCGACGCCGTCGTTGCCGACTTTATCGCGGGTGCCGCGGAGACACTCTCTCCGGACGCGGCGCCCGATCACTGGGACGTGATCGAGGGACAGGGCGCCCTGTTCCATCCCGCCTATGCGGGCGTCAGTCTGGGGCTGCTGCATGGGTCGCAGCCGGATGCGATGGTGCTGTGCCACGACCCGATGCGTCGCTCGCTCAATGCCTACCCCGATTACCCGCTGCCGCCGATCCGCCGAGCGATCGAGCGCTACGAGGAGGCTGCGCGCCTGACGAACCCGAACGCCCGCGTGGTCGGTCTGAGCCTCAATACTTCGCGGCTGGATGACGACGACGCTCGTCGGATGCTTGCCGCACTGACCGAGGAACATGGCATGCCCTGCATGGACCCGTTGCGCACGAGTCTCGATCCCCTTCTCGATGTTCTGGTGGCATCATGACGCGCTCGATCAGCACGCAAGAACGCGTCTGGCCGTTGCACGAGCCGCTGGCGATCGCACGTGGGGTACAGGATAGTGTCCGCACGATCCAGGTGACGATCGTCGACGAGCAGGGATGTCGTGGTCGCGGCGAGGCATGCGGCGTCGATTATGCGGGTGAGACGCCTGCAAGCATGGCTGCGCA
>ERZ941706.407-NODE-407-length-14203-cov-3.577113_pt1 | contig 14203 bp, 12 predicted proteins | sample MGYA00521232_ERZ941706 | MGnify/ENA primary metagenome ERZ941706 (study PRJEB32759, sample SAMN07749893) | skin metagenome | biome: transportation; feature: city; material: polyester macromolecule | host: Homo sapiens | place: Hong Kong:ER line | collected...
CCGGCTCACCTATGAATTTGATGCGCGGGCGGACCGCACCGGGGTTCCCTCGCTGCTCGCCGCGCTCCGCGACGAGGGCATCGGTTTCACCGACATCGACACGCGCAAAAGCTCGCTCGAAGAGATTTTCGTCGATCTCGTGCATCGGAACGGCGGGGAGGCGCGGGCATGAACCTGACCGGCATGGCGGCAATCTACCGCTTCGAAATGGCGCGTTTCGGCCGGACCTTCTGGACCAGCCTGCTGCTGCCGGTGCTGACCACCGTGCTCTACTTTGTCGTCTTCGGATCGGCGGTGGGCAGCCGGATGGAGGATATCGGCGGCGTACCCTATGGCGCGTTCATCGTGCCCGGCCTGATGATGCTGACGATGTTCACCGAGAGCATCAACAATGCGAGTTTCGGCATCTACCTGCCCAAATGGACCGGCGCGCTGTACGAGCATCTGTCCGCGCCGCTGGGTCCGGTCGAGCTGGTCGCGGCCTTCGTCGGGGCGGCGGCGACCAAATCGGTGATCATCGGCCTCATCATATTCGCCACCGCGCATCTGTTCGTCGATGTCGAGGTCGCCCACCCCGTTGCGATGTTCGGCTATCTGCTGCTCGTCGTCGTCACCTTCTGCCTATTCGGCTTCGCCATCGGCATCTGGGCGAAGGGGTTCGAGCAGCTGCAGGTGATCCCGCTGCTCGTCGTCTATCCGCTGACCTTCCTCGGCGGCGCCTTCTACAGCATCGACATGCTGCCGCCGCTGTTTCAGACGATCAGCCTTTTCAACCCGGTCGTCTATCTAATGAGCGGGTTCCGCTGGACCTTCTTCGGCGCGGGCGATTTTCCGATCCTGCTCAGCCTCGGTGCGACGCTTGCGTTCATGGCCATCTGCCTCGGCCTCGTCGTCTGGATGTTCCGCACGGGCTACAAGATCAAGCCCTAGGCGGGGCGTCGGGTCAGCGACCCTAGAGCAGCACCGCGCTTGCCTCGAGGCTTGTCAGCCCGTCGAGCCGGATGGCGAGGTCGGCGGTGCCGTTGCCGTCGCGGTCGCCGAGCAGCATCAGATAGCCGCTGCCCGCCTCGGTGCGCAGTTCGCCCGCCGCGCCGCTGAACGCCGCAGCGCCGATGAAGGCGAAAATGTCATCCGCGCCGCCGGCAATCGCGTCTACGAGCCGCAGGTCGATCTGGTCGCCTTCCGCCGCCGAGAAATCGGTGACCCGCTCGGCATCGTCCGCCAGCAGGCCACCGAAATCGTTGGACATATAGCGGATCAGGTCGTTGCCCCCGCCGCCCGTGACGGTATCGGTACCCATGTCGCCCCGAATGATGTCGCGGCCTTCGCCGCCGTCGATCACATCGCCGCCGCCGCCGCCGTACAGGAAATTGTCGGCGGCATTGCCGGCCAGTCGGTTGGCGCTGTCATTGCCATAGACGGTACCGCCGCCCGCGGTCAGCACGGCATTTTCGACCTCGGCCGACATGCGATAGGTGCTCGCGCCGATCTCGATCGTGTCGATGCCGCCGTTCGCGAGCTCGCTCACCTTGTCGCGGCGCGAATCGATGATGTAGGTGTCGTCGCCGACACCGCCCTCCATGGCATCGTCGCCCGTGCCGCCGTCGAGATAGTCGGCGCCCTCGCGACCGGACAGCGTGTCCTTGCCGTCCATGCCGAACAGCCGGCTGTCGAGCGCGGTGCCGATGATGAGATTGTCGAGCGCATTGCCCGTCCCCTCCACCGCCCCGTCACGCAGGATCAGAACCTCGACATCGTCGCCGAGCGTATAGGCGAAAGCGGTGCTGTAGATCGTGTCCGTGCCCATTCCAGCCAGTTCAACGACCACGTCGGCGGCGTCGTCGACATAATAGGACTCGTTGCCCGCGCCGCCTTCCATCCGGTCGATGCCGGCGCCGCCGTCGATGCTGTCGTTGCCGGCCAGGCCGATCAGCACGTCCGCACCGGCAAGGCCGCGCATCCGGTCGTTGCCCGTGCCGCCGGTCAGCGTCTCGTCCGCCGCGGTGCCCTTGAGGTTCAGGTCCACCGGCGGCAGGCCGAGCACGTCGTTCGCCACGAAGCCGTTCGCCGAGCGCACGTCGATCGACAGTGTGCCGCCCGCGGTCACGGCATCGAGAATGAAACTGCCTGCGCCGCCGCCGATGCTGTAGCCGGTGACGGTCAGTGCGCTGAGATCGATGCGGTCGATGCCCGAGACGAAGTCCTGGATCACGTCGCGCGCCACCGCGACGCTATCGCTCGCCGCCGTATAGACGAAGCTGTCGGCGTCCGCGCCGCCGATGAGCAGGTCCGCGCCCGCGCCGCCGATCAGCCGGTCGAGGCCGGCGCCGCCGTCGAGCGTGTCGATGCCGCCGAGACCGCTGATCTGGTCGTTGCCCGCCAGCCCGCGCACCACATCGTCACCCGCCGTCGCCGAATAGACGTCGTCGCCGGTGGTCAGCAGGATCTCGGGCGGCAGCAGGCCGAGCACGTCGCTCGCCACAAAGCCGTTTGCCGAGCGCACGTCGACCGACAGGGTGACGCCGCCGATCACTGCGTTCAGATAATATTGGCCGGCCGCCCCGGTGATCGAATAGCTGGCTACGGTGAGGCCGCTCAGATCGATCTTGTCGGTCCCGGAAACGAAGTCCTGCACAATGTCGCGGCTGGTCGTGCTGCTGTCCGAGGCGAGCGTATAGGTGAAGAGGTCCGCGCCGGTCCCGCCGAACAGGCTGTCCGCGCCCGCGCCGCCGATCAGTATGTCGGCGCCGTCATAGCCGTAGATGCTGTCGTTGCCGCCCAGCCCCTCGATCCGGTTGGCGACATCGTTGCCGCGCAGCGCATCCACCCCGCCGCCGCCGATCGCGTTTTCGATGGTCACGGCATTGGCGATGGTGAAGCCGCCATAGATGTTCGACTGGCGGCTGATCCAGCCGCCGCCGCCCGGCGCGTTCAGCAAGGTCGCGGCGCGCAGATCGATCTCGCACGAGGCATTGCTGCCCACCGCCGCGCGGATCGTGTCGGTGCCGCCCGCGTCCCAGATGCAGGCCCAGAAGGTCCCCGATCCGTTGGCGGATGGCAGCACGTAGCTGTCGTTGCCCGTCGCCGTCGCCATGTTCGCGCCATAGATCGACTGCACGGCGGCGACGTCGAACGCCATCGGCGTCGCGGCATAGCCGTAGCCGTAGCCGGGCGACCGGGCCAGCCAGACATCGTCGTCATAGGCCATGACGGTGTAGAGGCCGTTGTTGAAATTGTTGTCGCCCCGGTCGTAGGGATCGTTGCCGTCGACCCCCGGGAAGGGATCGGGCTCGAAACTGTGGTTGAGGCCGAGGCCGTGGCCGAGCTCGTGAAGATAGGTAACGAAGCCGATGCCGCCGCGCGCATTGTTGGTCGCGGTCGACAGCGGATGGCCGACGTTGAATTCGCCGCCGAGCGATTGGGTGTTGGGGAAATAATGCTGGCCGAGCGTCGAGCTGCTCGTGTTGCTGTACAGCGTCTCGTTCCAGGTCGCGCTGCTTGAACTGCTTTCGACAAAGCGGACGTTGGCGACCGCCGCCCACTGGTCCAGCGCGCTGCGGAACGCGGTGCCCGCATTGTCGGTGGTCCAGGCAATGCTGCCGGTCAGCCGGTAGGTGATGGTGATGGGTGAGCCCGCGGGAACGGCGGTGTCATAATATTCGTAACCCGACACCAGCGAATCGATGAAGACGTTGCCGGTCGGCGTTTCCTGTATGCGCGCGCGTAAAACCATCGTGTATTACCCCTCAGCCCGGCCCTGGCTCATAGCGCGCAATCGTGATGCCCGGGCTACGCCACAGGGTTAACCACCGCCCGCGGATACCCCGTGCGGGTGCGCCGGGCTGTCGCGAAATGACACAGAGGCGGCGGGCGGTAACCGATGGCTCGGCCAAATGGTGAAGAATGCGTTAACGGGTGGCTATGCAACGCCGACTCGTTCTGACCACCGAAGGTGCCGGTCACCCGTTCCGCCGCAGCCTTCCGCCGCCGCCCTCGGTAGAAAAACCGCGCCCCCGCCGCCGCTGGTTCGCGCGCGAGGACGGTCAGCTGTTCATGCTGAGCTTCGCGGCATTCTTTACCGCCTTCTACGGATTCATCGCCTGAGCCGGGGACGCTTCGGCATCGCAGGCGCGGTGCAGCAGCTGCGCTAGCCATGCCGACACGAGACACATGGCGGCGGTCAGCAGCAGCTGGTCGGTCGCCGAAATGCCGCCGATGACGGTCAGGCCGACCGCGATCAGCGAGCCCACCACCATCGCGCCCGCATTGACGATGTTGTTGGCCGCCACGGTGCGCGCCGCCTGGCTCTTGCTGACCGTGGTGGTGAGAAAGGCATAGAGCGGCACCACGAACATGCCGCCGAGCGTGGCGACACCGAGCAGGCTGGCGAGCAGCGCCCAGACGTCGGGGTGGGCGAGGAACGCCCAGATGTCGTAGAGTTGGCCGCCGGCCGCGCCTTCCCAGCCGCGACACACCCACCAGAAGGCGACGAGCAGCACGCCCATGCCGATCACCGAAGCGGGGGCATAGCGGGCGGACACCTCGCCCTTCAGCAGCCGGTTGATCGCCACCGAGCCCAGCGCGATGCCGATCGAAAAGACGGCGAGGAACAGGCTGGCGACCGCCTTGTCGGCGGTCAGCACATTCTTGGCGAGCGGCGGGAACTGGATGAACAGCACCGCGCCGATAGTCCAGAAAAAGCTGATCGAGACGATGGCGAGGAACAGGCGGCGGATCTCCATCGTCGCGCGAACGAGCCGGATCGACGCGGTCCAGGGGTTCCAGTCGACCGTCCCGCGCCCTTCCTCGGGCGGGGCAGGGGGCACCTGCCGCCCCGTCGCGTAGCCGATCAGCGCGGTCAGAATCACGATGACCGCCGCGACCTCGACCGAGATCAGCCCGGCGAGAATGGTGCCCGCCAGGATCGCGATATAGGTGCCAGCCTCGACCAGCCCCGTGCCGCCGAGCACTTCCTCCGGCGGCAGATGCTGCGGCAGGATGGCGTATTTGATCGGGCCGAAGAAGGTCGAGTGCACCCCCATGGCGAACAGCGCGAGCAGCAGCAGCGGTATCGCCAGCATGTGCACCGCGAAGCCCGCCCAGGCGAGCATCAGTCCGCCCGCGCCGACCAGCATGATGCCGATCTCGCACGCCTTGACGATGCGGATGATCGCCGCCTTGTCGCGATGGTCGGCAAGCTGGCCCGATGCGGCCGACAGCAGGAAGAAGGGCAGGATGAATATGCCGGTGGCGATCGCGCTGAACGCGGTCTCGCTCTCGGCATCGTTATAGACGCCGTAGACGACGAACAGCACCATCGCGTTCTTGAACAGATTGTCGTTGAACGCGCCAAGCAGCTGGGTGACGAACAGCGGAAGGAAACGCCGCTTGCCGAGCAGCGCGAGGCTCATCTGCATAGGGTAGGTCCGCGTCCCCGCGACATATGGAAAGGCGCTGCCTTAGCGGGGTCGCGCGGCGAAACAAAGCCGCTTTCGCTCGGACCACAGGCGGAGCAGGCGGCTTCTCCACCGCGCGCACGGGACGCGCGGTGGAGGCTATCGCTTACCGCTGTGCTTTCACATAGGCTTCGGCCTGCGGGCGCAGCCGCGCGGCGATCGCCTGCCGTGCCTTCAGCGCGGCGAGTGCCTTTTTCGCATCGGCCTGCTGGTCGGCGGGCACGTCGGACGCGATATAGGCTTCGAGCTTGCCCGCCGCGCCGGGATCGCGGCTCGACACGAGGAAGCTCGGGAAGAAGCTCGCCCGCTCGAGCGGATCGACGAGGTTCGAGACCGCCGCCTTGTTGGCCATGGCGAAATCCCACGCCTCCTCGGGATGGTGGCTCGCCACACCGCGGATGAAGTTGCGGCGGATGGTGGCGGGTGCTTCCTCGCTCAACGCCAGCGCCAGCGTGCGCTTGCGCAGTTCGGGCGCACGCGCCGTCGCCAGCGCACCCCACAGCTCATTGCCCTCGATCGGCGAGGCGGCGGTCTTCGCCTTGTTCAGCACGAAGTCGTAGGTCGCCGCATCGCCGCGCAGCAGCGCGCCGCGGATCACCCGGGCGCGAGTGGCGGGCTCCAGCGTCGACCAGTCCGCCTTCGCGGCGGCGAAGCGCCGGTTGATCTCGCCATTCACCTCGGCATCGCCCATGAAGCCGAGCGTGCCGATGAGAGCCACGCGCAGGTCGTTGACATTCGGGTGCTCGTTCGCCGCCGGGGTCCAGCCGACGCGCGCATAGAGCGGCTTCAGCTGTCCGATCGCCCAGCGGCGATAGGCGGTGTGCGCGGCTCCCGTATCGTCTTCCGCCCAATAGCCGTCGATGTCGGCGAGGGCGCCGACCTTCTCGGCGAGCAGGATCGGATCGGCATCGGCGGGCAGTTTCGCCGCCAGCGCCATATAGTCGGCGAGCTTGGCATCGCCGCTCATCGCCAGCGCGCGGGTGTCGTTGAGCAGGCCGAGCTGGTCGGCGGGGGTCAGCGCGGCAAAGCCGTCGACCAGCGGCTTCATTGCGGACGGGGCATAGCCGGTGCGATAATAGCCCGCCTGATCCGCATTGACCTTGACCGCGCCGCAGCCGTCCACCGTCTGGGTGAAGCGTTCGCGCCCTTCGCTGTTGAAGCGCGCGGCCTGTTCGACGCCGGCGACCCGCACCGACATGGGGATGTTCCAGCGGAGCGGCGCTCTGGACTGTTCGTCGAGCGCCACCCGGCCCTGGCGGAAGGCGATGCTGGTCTTGCCCGCACGGCAGGTGGCGCTTTCGACCATCACCAGCGGCACGCCCGGCTGGGTCGTGAAATCGCGCGCGATGGCGTCGATGTCCTGTCCGCTCGCCTCGCGCAGCGCGCCCCACAGGTCGCTCGACACCGTATTTCCGTAGGCATGCTTCTTCATATAGGCGCGCACGCCCGCGCGGAACTTTTCGGCGCCGATATGATCCTCGATCATCCGGATCACCGCCTGCCCCTTCTGGTAGGTGATCTGATCGAAATTCTGCGTCGCCTCGTTGGTGTTGCGCACCGGGGTGACGACGGGGTGGGTGGCGCTGGTCGAATCGAGCGCCATCGCGGCCTGCTTGCCGCCTTCCTCCTGCAGCCAGACGTTCCAGTCGGGATGAATGTCCTGCGTCGATTTCGCGGCCATCCAGCTCGCGAAACCCTCGTTCAGCCACAGATCGTCCCACCAGCTCATGGTCACGATGTTGCCGAACCACTGGTGCGCCATTTCATGGGATACGATGCCGAACACCGTCTGCCGGTCGGCGGGGGTGGACAGTTTGTCGTCGAGCAGCAGATAGCGTTCGAAATAGAGGATCGCGCCCCAATTTTCCATCGCGCCGAAGCCGCCGGCATTGGGCATCGCCCAATGGTCCATCTTCGGCAGGGGGTAGGCCACGCCGAAATAGTCGTTGAAATAGGGCAGCAGCGCGCTGGCGTCACCCAGTGCGACGCGCCCCTTCTCCGCGTCGCCCGCGCGCGCGATGACGCCCATGTCGACCGTGCCGACCTGCTGGCCGATGCGGTCCATGTCGCCCATGCCGAAGAAGAGGAGATAGCTGCTCATCAGCGGCGTTTCGCCGAAAACGAGGCGCTTCCTGTCGCCGACCATTTCTTCCCGGGCGACCGGCATGTTGCTGATCGCCATCTGGTCCTTCGGCACGATGGCGGTGACCTGCCACTTCGCCTTGATGCCCGGCTCGTCCCAGCTGGGCACGAAGCGGCGCGCGTCGGGCACCTCGAACTGGGTCGCCAGCACGCGCCTGGTCGCGCCGTCACGCTTGTAGTCGGCGTGGAACAGGCCCGAGGACTGGCTGTTGATCTTGCCCGCATAGTCGATGGCGAGCTTGTGCCGGCCGACGGGCAGCGCGCCCGCGAAATCGATCATCGCGCGCTCGGTCTTCTCGTCGAGCCGGATTCCGGTCGCCTTCGGTCCGCCGACGATGGCGGCGCTCTTCATGTCGAGCGCGGCGGCGTTGAGCGTGATCGTCTTCGTCGGCTGCCGCACCTCGATGTCGATCGTCACCTTGCCCGCGAAAGCCAGATTGGCGGCATCGGGCGTCACCTCGATCGCATAGGCGAGCGGACGAACGTCGGTCGGCAGCACTTCGCGTTCGGCCGCGGCGGGACCGGCCTGCGCGAAGGCCGGGGCGGCGAGCGGCAGGGCGAGCGCGAAGGTGGAGGCGAGGGCGGCGGAACGCAGCGTGCGACTGATCATCGGCAGGGACTCCCGGACATCGTTTTCGTTGCAACAGCAAATAACCGCCCGCGCGCGCCAGCACGACCGGCGCGGCCACCAGCGGCATCGTGCCTTCGACAAACGGCTATTCGGCCGGTTGGTGCCCCGATGCGGCGACCCGATCGCGCGGCGGGCGCAGGCGGCGGAGCCTTGCCACGAACCGCGTCCAGGGGGCATGCCCTTCGCTCCATGCGCGGTAGGCCAGATAGTCGGGATCGGCGGCGAGATGCGACTCCTCGGTCTTCGCCCGCCACCAATAGACCGCGCTCACCAGCGCGAGCAGCAGCGTGTTGCGTACCGCATCGACCGCACTGCCCGAAGTGACGAGAAAGGGCAGGGTCGCGCACCACCAGAAGGCGTTTTTCGACACATAGGCCGGGTGCCGTGCCAGCCGGTACGGCCCGTGCGTCAGAATGCCGCGGTGGGTGAGGTTTGAAAAGCGAATGCCGAACGCCACCGTCGCCCAGGCGTATATGGCGGTGAGCAGGACCAGCAGCCCGCCCCACAGCCAGAGCAGTGCGGGCCATTGCCGCAGCCAGTGCGCCCAGTCGGACGTTGCGGCATGATAGTCGAGCGGCCCGCCGTTGCCCATCAGCACGAAGGGCGGATAGCAGATCAGCGCCGCGACCCAGCCGGCGAGCAGCGGGTTGGCGGTGCGGATATGGCTGTCGAGCGGGCGGAAGGTGAGGAGGTAGCCGACCGTCGCGACCTGCACGTCGATGACGAACATCAGACCGATCAGCGCGTAGGTCAGCCGTACCGGATCGGCGAGCGCGCCGCCCCAGTCGATGCCCAGCGTCTCGCGGAAATTGCCCGGCACGATCGACAGCATGAAGGTGAGAAAAAAACCCTTCACCGCCCAGGCGCGCAGATGGTGCGCGATCGCCGCGCCGTCCCAGCCCCCGCGCCCCGCGATCCACGCGCCGAAATGCCATGTGCCGTCGCGCGGCTCGACGAGCTTCGTGTCGATCCACAGCATATAGGGGATCGACAGCAGCACCAGCGGCACCACCGCGCTGCCGTAAAGGCGCATGACGAAGGGATAGGGGCTGTCCTCCACCCAGTACCAGCGGGCCGCCAGATAGGCGAGCGCGATCAGCGCCCATGTCGCCCACAGGCCCGCGAGCTTGACGATGCTGGTGTCGATGCTCTGTTCGAGCGGGCGGCGCAGCGACCAGTCGATGCCGGTCGAGGGGCGGCGATGCACCCGGTCGACGACCACCGACCAGAGGATCATCGGCACGCCGCAGAAGGCAAGTCCGGTAAGCGCCGCATAGGGGCCGTCGGCGATCGGCGGCAGCCCGGAATATCCGAGCGCGGCGGCGATCTCCCCGAAATTGCGTGCCACATAGAGCCAGACGCCCAGGCCGAGCAGGCCGACCAGCCCCACCGCGCCCGACACGGCGGATGGGGGGCGGGGGACGGGATGAGGGGGCTGGCGTTCGCCGGTCATCGCGGCTGCTTATCCCAAAGCGGGCAAGAACTGGTAAAGATTGCGGGGGCGGGGGTCGGTCGCCGCCACCAGATGCTCTGCGGGTGCTGCGGGACCATGGGGCTCGCTTCCCGCTCGCGTCCCCATCAGTCTCCGAACAGCCGCCGCGCCGTCCACGCCGCGAGCAGCGCGCCACCGATCTGCGCCGCCACGAACCCCGGCACGTCGGCGGGGGCGATGCCCGCGAAGCTGTCGGAAAGGGCGCGCGCGATGCTGATCGCCGGGTTGGCGAAGCTGGTCGAGCTGGTCCACCAATAGCCTGCGGTGATCACCATCGCGACGCTCGCGGGCACCCATTGCGGCCTATGGCGCACGGTGCCGAGGATGGTGAGGAGAAGCGCGAAGGTCGCGACCACCTCGCCGGTCCACTGGCCGACGCCGGTGCGCGCCTTGGCCGACACCTGTACGATCGGCAGGTCGAACATCAGATGCGCGAGCCACACCCCCGCGATCCCCGCGGCGACCTGCACGGCGGCATAGCCGATCGCCTCGCGCCCCGAAAGCTCGCGCCTCGTCCAGGCCACCAGCGTCACAGCCGGGTTGAAATGCGCGCCCGACACCGGCCCCAGCATGGTGATCAGCACGAACAGCATGGCGGCGGTGGCGAGCGTGTTGCCGAGCAGCGCGACGGCATCATTGCCGCCGGCCAGCCGCTCCGCCATGATTCCCGATCCCACCACCGTCGCAAACAGCATCGTGCTGCCCAGTGCCTCCGCGAACAGCCGCTGCGCCGCATACGCTCGCGGCGGGGTGCGGGCGATCTCGGCAAGCGGATCGCTGACCAGTGTTTCAGCCATGCGCCGGCCCCGGCGTCGCGCCTTCCATCCGGCCGATCCGGTCAAGCAACGGCTTGAGCTCGGCGGGGTCCATCGTCTCGATGGGTTCGGCGAGCAACGCGGCGACCCGCGCCGAGAGTTCGTCCCATGTCCGCTCGAAGGCTGCGGCCACCTTGTCGCTGCTGACATAGGCGGGGTCGGCGATACCCCAATGCCCCTTCACCGCGCGGCCGGGGAAGATGGGGCAGGTCTCGCCCGCCGCATTGTCGCACACGGTGACGACGATATCGATGGGCGCGGCATCGGGACCCGTGAAGGCGTCCCAGCTTTTGGAACTGTAGCCGCTGTCGGGCAGGCCATGCGCACGCAGCGTCGCCAGGGCCTGCGGGTGCGGCGCGCCCTTCGGAAAGCTGCCCGCCGACACCGCCTCGACCCGCCCCTTGCCGAGATGGTTGAACAGCGCCTCAGCCAGGATCGAGCGCGCGCTGTTGCCGGTGCAGAGGACCAGCACCCTCAGCACGACCGCGCCTCCTGCCCGCAATCGTCGTTGGCGCAACAATTTTCGGTCAGCGTGTCAACCAGCGCGCGCATGGCGGCGAAGTCGGCGCGGTAGCGCAGCACGCGCCCCTGCCGCTCGACCCGGACCAGCCCCGCCTGCGCCAAGGCCTTGAGGTGAAAGCTGAGCGAGGAGGGGGCGAGACCCAGCGCGTCGGCGATCTCGCCTGCCGCCATGCCCTTCGCCCCCGCCGCGACCAGCGCGCGAAAGGCAGTCAGGCGATGCTCCTGCGCCAGCGCGGCAAGCGCGGCGACCGTCGATTCGATCTGCATGACGTTTCGATTAAGATGGAAATATCGAAACGGCAAGTGGAGTTGCCGGATGCCGTTCGCGACCAAACGAGCCCGTTCAGAACGGAGCGGGAGTTCTATCGGTCGCGCTGGCCGAGCAGGCGGAGGCGCAGCGCGTTCAGCTTGATGAAGCCCGCCGCGTCGCGCTGGTCATAGGCACCGGCGTCGTCCTCGAAGGTGACATGGGCCTCGCTGTACAGGCTGATCGGCGATTTGCGGCCCACCACCCAGGCATTGCCCTTATAGAGCTTCAGCCGGACGGTGCCGCTTACCTTTTCCTGGCTGTGGTCGATGGCCGCTTGCAGCATCTCGCGCTCGGGCGCGAACCAGAAGCCGTTGTAGATGAGCTCGGCATAACGCGGCATCAGCTCGTCCTTCAGATGCGCCGCCCCCCGGTCGAGCGTGATCTGTTCGATGCCACGATGCGCGCGGGCGTAGATTTCGCCGCCGGGCGTTTCGTACATGCCGCGCGACTTCATGCCGACGAAGCGGTTCTCGACGAGATCGAGCCGCCCGATGCCGTGGGTGCGGCCAAGGTCGTTCAGGGCGGCGAGCAGGCTGGCCGGGCTCATCGCCTCGCCGTTCAGCGCAACCCCGTCGCCGCGCTCGAAATCGATGGCGATATATTCGGGCTTGTCGGGCGCATCCTCCGGGTTGGCGGTGCGCGAATAGACGTAATCGGGCGTCTCTTCCCACGGATCCTCGAGCACCTTGCCCTCCGACGAGGTGTGGAGGAGATTGGCGTCGGTGGAGAAGGGCGCTTCGCCGCGCTTGTCCTTCGGCACCGGTATCTGGTGCTGCTCGGCCCATTCGATGAGGCGGGTGCGGCTGGTGAGGTCCCATTCGCGCCAGGGCGCGATGATACGGATGTCGGGGTTGAGGGCGTAGGCCGACAGCTCGAACCGGACCTGGTCGTTGCCCTTGCCGGTGGCGCCATGCGCGACGGCGTCGGCGCCGGTTTCCGCCGCAATCTCGATCAGCCGCTTGGAAATCAGCGGCCGGGCAATGCTGGTGCCGAGCAGATAGTCGCCTTCGTAGCGGGCATTGGCGCGCATCATCGGGAAAACGAAGTCGCGCACGAACTCCTCGCGCAGATCGTCGACGAAGATATGCTCGGGCTTTACCCCCATCAGCTCGGCCTTCGCGCGCGCGGGCTCGAGCTCCTCGCCCTGGCCAAGGTCGGCGGTGAAGGTCACCACCTCGCAGCCATATTCGACCTGCAGCCATTTCAGGATGACGCTGGTGTCGAGCCCGCCCGAATAGGCGAGGACGACGCGCTTGGGCTTCTCGGTCGGGCGGCTGATCATGGGCGGTTCCAGTCGGATGGTGCGGCGAGCCACGGCCGCTAGCGCACCCCCGGCCCCTCCCGCAAGCGGGAGGGGGAAGGCGAAGGTTCGGCCCGCAAGGGGGATGGGAGAATGGGGGGGCCGTTGCCAGCGGGAGCGGGAAGGGCAACGGTGGACCCGTAGCCCCGTGCATGGCATGATCGCGCCTGCAATGATTTGGGGGGGGCGGCCATGGGACAGGCGAACCAGACGCAACGGACCGATGCCGATCCCGCCGCCTTCCTCGCCGCCGTCGAGCCGGAGGCGCAGCGCCGCGACGCCGCCGAGATCGTGGCGATGATGGTGCAGGTTTCCGGCGAACCGGTGACTTTGTGGGGCAGCATCGTCGGCTGCGGTAGCTATCATTATCGCTATGACAGCGGGCGCGAAGGCGATGCGCCGCGGCTGGCGATGAGCCCGCGCAAGGGCAAGAACGTCGTCTACATCATGCCCGGGTTCGACGGCGAGGCGGAACTGCTCGCGCGGCTCGGCCAGCACCAGAAGGGCAAGAGCTGCCTCTACCTCAAATCGCTCGACAGGGTGGATCGCACCGTGCTGCGCGCGCTGATGGAACGCAGCTGGGCGATGATGGCGGAACGTTATCCTGTCGATGGCGGCGGGCTGCAATAATAGCTCGCCGTGCGGAAGCATGATAACTTTTCGGCATTGGCGACCGAACTCCCCTCGAACGACAAGGTGCAACGATGATCACCCTCTATTCCGCCGCGACCCCCAACGGGCACAAGGCCAGCATCGCGCTGGAGGAGATGGGGTTGTCCTATGATCTGAAGGTGCTCGATTTCGACAAGGCCGAGCAGAAGGCCGAAGCGTTTCTGGCGATCAACCCCAACGGCCGCATTCCCGCGATCGTCGACGACGAACCGGTTGGCGGGGGCGAGCCCTTCGCGGTGTTCGAATCGGGCGCGATCCTGCTCTATCTCGCCGAGAAGACGAGGATGTTCATGCCGTCCGACGCCAGGGGACGCAGCATCGTCACCCAGTGGCTGATGTTCCAGATGGGCGGCGTCGGCCCGATGATGGGGCAGGCCAACGTCTTCTACCGCTATTTTCCTGAGAAGATCCAACCCGCCATCGACCGCTACCAGCGCGAGGGGCGGCGGTTGTTCGAAGTGCTCGACCGGCGGCTGGGCGAAGCGGAATATCTGGCGGGCGACTACAGCATCGCCGACATGGCGACCTGGCCGTGGGTGCACATCCATGAATGGTCGGGGATCGACGTCGCCGGCCTCGCCAATCTCGACCGCTGGCTGAAATCGGTCGCCGAACGGCCCGCAGTGCAAAGGGGAATGCAGATGCCGCCATCGAAGCTCGACCGCGCGAAAGACGAACAGGCGGACAAGCTCGCCGAGCAGGCGCGCGGGATGCTCGCCTGATGGCGACCGGGGCCCTCGCGATGGCAGATGCGACGGACGTCCCGCAGGGCGGCGACCTCGTCAAGCGGCACAAGCTCGCCACCCGGCTGTGGCACTGGACCAACGTGGTTGCGCTCGTCGTGCTTTTGATGAGCGGCCTCA
>ERZ941706.408-NODE-408-length-14174-cov-3.683405_pt1 | contig 14174 bp, 11 predicted proteins | sample MGYA00521232_ERZ941706 | MGnify/ENA primary metagenome ERZ941706 (study PRJEB32759, sample SAMN07749893) | skin metagenome | biome: transportation; feature: city; material: polyester macromolecule | host: Homo sapiens | place: Hong Kong:ER line | collected...
TTAAGGAGCTATTGCGATTGGAGGTGCCAGTTTCGGAATAGGGATACCCTCCATGGCTAACAAGGTTCATTGGTCGCGCTTTTCGGCGATTTCGGCCAAATATGTCGGCGCTAGGCAATAGCCATTTGGATATTCGCTTAGCAGCAGACCAGAGAGCAACCCTCAGACCGTTAACCTCTGAGATACCGCTCGCTTTCGGGATCGTCTTAAGCGACCATATGCTTGGAAATTCGGAAGTCTAAACTCGCAATGAATTCTCAGTTCCTTGTGCCGAATCAGGTAGGGGACGGTGTCTGGTTGAGGCGTCAAAAATGATGCTGCATTGAACTACGCCTCTTCCCTTGTTGCCAACAGCGATAACAGCAGCGGATGCGGAACGAGACTATCAAGTCGCTCTTTCAGTGCAGCGAAAGCACCATCGGCCGCGCTCAACGCGAGATCAATGTCTTGGGTCGTCATTGCCGCGTTTAGGAACATGTTGTGCCAAGGGTGCACGTAAACGCCCCGGGTGAGCATTTCCTCTGCCCAAGCGAACCCGATTCGGAAGTCGGGGTCACCAACAAACAGGATCTGGGGCATTTGCACTGGGCCAGTTTGCCTGATCGCAAAACCATGCTTCGCCGCAGCGTCGTCGAGCTTAACGCGCAAGCGCTCGCCGAGCATGATCAGGTGTTCGAGATAGTCCGTCTCGCGAAGAATCTTCAATGTTGCGAGTGCCGCGGCCATCGGAACGGCAGAGAACCAGAATGACCCTGTCGCGTAGACGGATTCCGCACCGGTTCGGCATCGGTTGGCTCCGAGCAACGCCGAGATCGGGTGCCCATTTGCGAGGCATTTTCCCCATGTTGAAAGATCAGGGCGGACATCAAGAAGTTCCCAGCTACAGTCTCTAGTGAGGCGGAAGCCTGCCCGCACATCGTCGATGATCAGCATCGCACCGGTTCGGTCGCAAAGTTCGCGGACGCATCTGGCGTAGGCCGGATCGGCAAGCGTCTGATCCTGGAATGCGTCGTGCTTGAAAGGCGTCGCAAAGATGGCGGCAAGGTCATCGCCGGCTACTGCCGCCGCTGCAGTGACACTTGCTGCGTCGTTATAGGTGTAGCGCGAGATAAAAGCCCGTTCCTCTGCAACCACTCCGCCCGGCAAAGGGGTGCACCAGGGCGCAGCGCCATGATATGCACCTTCTGCAACAAGAATCTTCCGCTTGGCGGTCTGCGCACGCGCGACAGTCATCGCCAACGTCGTGGCGTCGGTACCATTCTTGCAGACCATAGCCCAGTCGGCGTGGGTAACCATGCCGACCAACGTTTCACACAGCTCTACGAGTACAGGTGCTGGACCCGTCATCGTGTCGCCAAGATGCAACTGCGCGATTGCAGCTTGGTCTACTTCAGTCTGGCCATATCCCAAGAGATTTGGTCCATAGGCGCACATCAGATCCAGATAGCGATTGCCATCGACATCCCAAATATAGCTGCCCTTCGCTTTGCTGAAGAATTGAGGAAAACTCTCAGGAAGTAAGTGAACTGCTTCATGACCAAACATTCCGTTCGGAATCACGGCGAGAGCTCTCGAGAACAATTCGTCGTTTTTAATTTTTTTCGGCATCGTGCCTTCACATGTATTTCGTGTAAACAAAAAGATCTTTTGACGTGTTTATGCTGTTACGTTTTCGCTCTCCCTGCTGGGAAGGTATTCAGGAAGAAAAGTTCGCGAATAGGCTTCCCGGGCGCGTCGCGCCTGCTCCTCGTAAGCATCCGTGATGATGCCGTGCCGATGGACCGACAGCGTCCAAAGCGCATCGTTGATCACCAACAGTTCCGTGAACCGCTCCACAATTTCAGGAATGTCGCCAACGAAGAAACGTTTCTGGATTTCCTCCTTGCTGCGCATCGCAATTTCGCGATCAAAATTGAGATCGCGTGCGCGAATAGCGGAGGATAGGCCGGAGCCCAGCAACAACGATCTGGCAGCCTTATTCTGATTATAAAATGCTCGCGCGTCGCCAAAGCGCAAAGCCATCAATTCCTGCCATGTGTGAAAAGGTGCATTGGGTGACCGGTCGAAGGCGGTTACAAACTGCCCTAGGATGCGCTCCGCTAGAGCAACGAAGACCTGAGTAGAATCCGAAAAAAACTGATAGATCGAAGGCGGCGAGAAGCCTGCATCATCGGCGAGAGTGTACACACTAATCTCGCTTGGCTCGAGTCTGTCGAGCAACCTCTCTGCGGAATCGAGGATGGCCTCAAACCGGATCTGACTGCGCTTCTGCACAGGCCTGCGGATTTCGGCTCTCGGTGTGGAAGGGCGATCTTTAATTTGAGCACGCTGCATGGGCAGAGCTTAGCACTCGGAGCCCCCCTCCGCAACCATCAGGATAAAAAACCGGATAAATATTAGATTCCGACTTGACGATAAGTCGGGATTGGACGACATCCGCAGAATCGGAGAGCGGTCCGGCAATGCGACCGCCAGGCGGGAGGGATTGGATGGCTCAGCACAAAAATTTTCGCTGGCGAGTTGCATTGCTGGTCACAACAGCGTTCGGGTTCGTCCTTCCGCAAGCAGCGTTCGGCCAAACTGGAGGAGGCGACGCCCAGGAGCAGGCGAGCGGGGTTGCCGATATCGTAGTGACTGCCCAGCGTCGTCAGCAAAATGTCCAAGATGTGCCAATCGCGATAGCGGCAGTGAGTGGCGACCAATTGCGCGAGTCCGGTGTGCGCGATCCTCGCGACCTGGTTCAACTGGTCCCCAGTTTGTCGGTGCAATCCGGAACAGCGGCATCGACGACTTCGTTGTTCATTCGCGGCGTCGGTATTGGTGATTTCAATTCAAACACTACCGGTGCAGTGGGTGTTTACGTCGACGACGTCTTTCTTGGCGCGAACGCCGGCAAGCTCTTCAATGTGTTCGACAGCAGCGGTATTGAAGTTCTGAAGGGCCCGCAGGGGACACTCTACGGTCGAAATTCAACCGCCGGTGCGATTCGCTTCACGTCACGTACGCCAACCAACACTTGGACCGGAGATGCTTCAGCACTTTACGGCCGCTTCAATGAGGTGCGGGTCGAAGGAGGCGTGGGTGGCCCGATCGTCACTGATCAGCTCAAGGTTCGTATATCAGGCGTCTACCATCGCAACGACGGCACCACATACAACCGCCTAACCGGCCATAATGTTAACAACATCGATCTTTGGGCAGCGCGTGCCATCGTCGATTACACGCCCAACTCCGATGCCCTCGTTAGACTCTCGTTACATAGCGGCGCATTCACAGGCGGAGCACGGCAGTTCCAGCACCGCGGCCAAGGAGTCGATTTTCTCGGCAATCCTGCGTTCCTGCCCAGCGGTACCCCTACCGACGGCTTCGGCTACGCTGATACCGACAATGATTCCTGGGCTGGCGACTATCGGCTGGAGGGTAAGGAACGCATCCATGTGTTCGGTGCGTCGCTTACGGGCCGATTTACGTTTGGCGGGGTCCAGTTGACCTCGATCTCGGCGTTTGAACAGGTCAATCGGACCACACTTGAGACCACCGATGCCAGCCCAAATGATGTTATCACGGCATATTATGAAGACCGCCCACGTCAATTCAGTCAGGAGCTCCGACTGCAATCGCTGGGCGAGCGCAGGTTGAGCTGGATTGTCGGCGGATATTATTTTCACGACAATCTGAAAACCGATAGTGCTTTTGACCTTTTACGTGGTCTGCGAGATCCGTCCGCCCCCCTCGGAGGCTTCGATCCGGCAAACAATCTCGGACTATTGCGTTATCCCTACACCCAAAAGACCGACAGTTGGGCCGTCTTCGGCCAAGCTGACTACAAGCTAACCGACCGTCTCACTGCAACGCTGGGGCTTCGATATTCGTATGATCGCATCGCCTTGACGTATTCTAGTCTGTTCGATGCGATCGGTACCGTCGTCCCGACCAAAAACTATTCCAACATCACGGTTCCACTGCTTGATTTCAATGGCAGTAAAGGTTTCAGTGATCTGAGCTGGCGAGCCGCGCTGAATTACAAGGTTGACCGGACACTGCTCTATGCCTCCGTCTCCAAAGGCTATAACAGCGGGGGCTTCGCCGGAGGCGCGTCCACCGATCCGCTTCAACTCAGGCCGTTCGGTTCGGAAACGCTTTACGCTTATGAAGTCGGGTTGAAAACAGACCTGTTTGACCGTCATCTGCGGTTTAACACCTCGGCCTTCTATTACGATTATCGCGACCTGCAGGTATTCGTTTTCGACCTGAGCGGGCCAGTTCCGGTCCAGCGCAAGCTGAACGCTGGTAACGCGCGGATTTATGGGCTTGAGGCAGAGATCACCGCGCGACCCGTTCAGTCAGTGGAGTTCTTCACCGCCGTCACACTGCTGGACAGTGCCTACAAGAGCTTTATCGCACTCGGCGGCGTCAGTTATTCAGGAAATCGACTGGTAAACGCGCCTTCCTTTGCCGCAGCCGGAGGTATCAGGCTGGACATCCCCATGGCAAACGGCAGCGCGATCAAGGCCAATCTTGACGGCACCTATACCTCACCGATTTTCCTCTACCCCGATAATGCCACCGCAAACCGGGTCGGAGGCTATGGGTTGCTGAATGCACGCCTCGCCTGGTCTTCTCCTGGCAATCGGTATGAAATCGCTTTGTGGGGCAAGAATCTCACCAATACCAGTTACGTCAATTCGATTTCCCCGGCCATTACGATGGACCAGCTCAACTATAATGAACCGCGCACCTATGGCATTCAGTTGAGCGCGCATTTCTAGAACCTGTCGAGTGTCACGACGGCCGAAAGGGAAGACAATGACGGATGTGGCAGGCTGGCTCGTTAGCCTGAACGGCGCGTTGGCGGCGGGCGATGGTCGCGCCGTCGCCGATTTGTTTCTTCCGACCGGGCTGTGGCGGGACTATCTCGCCTTTGATTGGACATTGGCAACGCATGAAGGGACGGAGGGATTAGCGGCGTTCGCAAATTCTCGAGGTCCGGCAACCGATGCGCGTGACTGGGTTAGCGAATCCGCCGCCGGCGCGAGCGAAGGCTTCATCACATTCGAAACGGCGTTCGGGACTGGGAAGGGATATGTGCGCCTGTCGGGCGGCAAGGCGCTGGCGCTGTTTACTATGCTGACCAACCTGCGTGGCTATGAGTTTCCTGTGCATGGGCGCCGCCACTCAGGCGTCTTTGGTAATGCTATGACTTGGCAGGATCGGCGGCGAGCCGAGGCCGAGGCGATGGGTATTACCGAACAGCCCTATGTGCTCGTGGTAGGTGCGGGCCAGGCAGGTCTGGCGATTGGTGCTACTTTGCGGCTGCTTGGGGTCCCCTGTCTGTTGATCGACAAGCATCCCCGCGTCGGAGACCAGTGGCGGTCGCGCTACCGGTCGCTGACACTCCATGATCCCGTCTGGTACGATCATCTGCCGTATCTGCCGTTCCCGGATCACTGGCCCGTCTACACACCCAAGGACAAGATGGGGGACTGGCTGGAACATTATGCGACGGTAATGGAACTCAACGTCTGGACTTCGACCGAGATGACGGCAGCGCGACCGACCGAGGGTGGGGGCTGGGATGTAACGGTCAAGGACGCAGACGGCGAGCGGCGATTGCAACCGGCTCATGTCGTGATGGCGCTGGGTAACGCCGGCTTTCCGAATGTGCCGGTTTGCGCAGGACAGGATGAATTCACCGGACCGCATTATCATTCGAGCGCGCATCGAGGGGGCGATGGACTAACCGGTGAACGCGTGGTGGTGATCGGCGCGAACAACAGCGCGCACGACATCTGCGCCGACCTTGTCGAGCATGGCGCAACGCCAATCATGATCCAGCGGTCGTCAACCCATATCGTACGCCAAACGACGATGACCGACGTACTGCTGAAGCCGGCCTACTCAGAGGAAGCGATGGCGGCCGGAATCACCACCGATCGTGCCGATCTGTTGGCGGCGTCGCTGCCAATCCGTTTGTCGGAAACGATCAACCGTCAGATGTGGGAAGGGCTTCGCCAGATGGAGGCGCCCTTCTACCAGCGCCTCGAAGCGATCGGTTTCAAGCTTGATTTCGCCGAGGATGGAGTGGGCATCGCCGGCAAGTATCTTCGCACCGCGTCAGGCTATTATATCGATGTTGGCGCGTCGGAAATGATCGCCGACGGGAGGATCGCATTGCGATCGGGCGTCGACATAGACCGATTAACTCCGAACGGCGTTCTCCTGTCCAGCGGCGAGCATATCGAAGCCGACCGCATCATTTATGCGACCGGCTTCGGCGCAATGGATGAGTGGGTGGCGCGGTTGATCGGCTCCGACGTCGCCGCACGGATCGGACGCTGCTGGGGCTATGGTTCGGGTACGAAAGGCGATCCCGGTCCATGGGAGGGTGAGTTGCGCAACATGTGGAAGCCTACCGCTCAGGAAGGGCTCTGGTTCATGGGGGGCAATCTGGCGCAAGTGCGGTTCTACGCCCCATTGCTGGGCTTGCAGCTAAAGGCGCGTTACGAGGGCCTGGTGAACTGATCGATGGCGAGCGGCTTCGGTCCGCCAAAGGCCCAGTCGAGCAATTCCACCGTATGCACGATGGGCGTCTGCATGAAACGCGCCACGTGGGTCATACAACCGATATTGCCGGTCGCGATGACGTCGGCATCGAGTCGCGCGATGGCATCAGCCTTACTCTGGCCAAGCTTATCCGCCAGCTCGCTTTGCAGAATGTTGTAAGTGCCCGCGGATCCGCAGCAAAGATGTGCCTGAGTTGGCGTAACAACCTTGAAGCCAGCATTCTCAAGCAGGCGCTTCGGCACCTCGGTAACATTTTGGCCATCCTGGAGTGAGCAGGCCGGATGATACGCGACCCTAAAATCGCGCAAGAAGGTAGGCGGAAGTCGTATTCGATCGAGATACTCGCAGACATCCATAGCCAGTTCTGAAACGCGCGCTGCCTTTTTCGCGTAGGCAGGATCATCGCGCAGCATGAAGCCGTAGTTTTTGAGCAGAACCGCAGCACTGCAGCGACTTGTGCAACTGTCTCGGGAAGGACAACCAGCATCGGTAGCTGGCGATAAGCGGTCAGACCATCTGTTTCCCACGGCCGCAGCGCGTCGCGTTCGTCGATGACCCCCTCGCCAGAGACGATCATTCGCAATTGCGCAACGATCCATCCGCGCTTGGCAAGTGTTGCTTGATCAGGCTCGGGCATGGCGATTGTCACAAGCGTGGTTGCCTTTGTCAGCCTCGGGTGACCGTACGCTGCGCGAACAATGCTGCTCCCAGAAGGACCACAAGCAATGCGCATGCGGCGATGGTCGCGCAACCAACGAGCACGTGCTCCGGTCCGCTTGCTGCCATCACCTCGCCAACCAAGGTCGGTATCGTGGCAGCGCCAAGCAGTTGCGCGGCCGCGCCATAAGGAAGTGACAGCCGATCGGGATCGAGCTCCAACAGCAGTCCTGCCAGCGCGGGCGTCGCAACCATCCACGCCAGTCCGAAACCAGCAAGCAGCATCCAACCGAGCTCGCCGCTCGGACCGAAAGTCTGGAGAAGCAGGACGAAAGCGATCATCGCCGCACCGCTTGCCATGACCTGTCTGCTACTGCGGATGCGCATGCCCATTGCAACCGCGCACAGACTACCCAGGATCTGACCGGCAAGGGAAATCGTCAGCCTCGACGAAACTGACGACGCCGGAATCCCGGTTGCCTGAAGCCAAACCCCCAGGTACGCCCAAATTGCGACAGCCGAGCCGACGAATAGGGCGCAAGCCGCCAATCCGATCCAACCGGCCAGCAGTGGTGCAGATCCGGGAGCATCGCTCGACACAGCGGCAAGGTGCCGGGGCACCAGGAGCAATGCTGGAGCTGCTGCCACAGCAATAACGGCCAACACATGCTGAACGCCGGCCGCGTCGACCTCCGGTGCCAAGATGGTCAAGCCTTGCATCAGGGCGTACTGCGACGTCGCTTGAAGGAAAAGAAATAGCCCGCTTGCCGAATTGACGTTCGTGCGCAGTGCAATCTGGGCTGCGGCCAAGGCTACGACCAATCCGCCGCCCAGCCCGGCAATGGCTCGCCCCGCAAACAGTGGGACACCACCGTAAACAAGATTGCCGATCACAAGCAGGAAAAGCCCGGCCAGTCCGATGATCGGCGGCGTGAGCCGGCGTAGCAAAACAATGCCTATCGTGCTGCCGATGGCGATCGCGCTGATTTCGACAGACGCCAATGTCCCAAGTCGCGATTCAACGATAAGCCCGGCGCGAATATAGTCGGCATAGAGCAACGGTTGAACGCCCAGCACCAGCAGGCCCACCGACCCGAGCGCAAGTGCAGGCAGCAGACTCGGTTCGGGTGGCGCGGCGTCAGACACTAGGCAGAATGGCCTGGGCAGAAACCTCCACCAATGCATCCGCGAGGCCGAGTTCGGTCGTGCCGATAGCCGTCCAAGCCGGATGGGGACTTCCCAGCCGCTCGACTTGAATGCGCGTGAATTCCGGCATCTGTCCCTTGAGATCGTTAAGGTGATAGCTTGTTATGCTATAGACCGCAGCGAGCGATGTTCCTGCCTCCGTCAAGATTAGTTCGAGATGGTCAAAAATATTGCTGACTTGAGCGGCAAAATCGGCAGGAACGGAGCCGTCTGCGGCGAAACCTAGCAACCCCGATACATGGATCTTTTTTCCCACAAGCACTGCCGGCGCATAGTGATAGGCATCATAAATAACCTTCATGGGTGCGGGAATTATCGGCAAGAAGGGTTTTTCAGTCATTCTCAATGCCCCTTGTGCTATTGTCAGTGATTGGCGGCAAGATCAGCGTCAACTTTCCGGTCGATCCGCTCGAGCATCGACGCGATACCGCGAACAACGAGCCAGCGCACTGGTTCGGGCGGGAGCGGGATCATCCGCCTCTGGAACATCTCGACTTCGGGATTGGGTCGTCCGAGCACCTGATCGGCCAGCATCGGGCCTGCATAGGTTCCCTGCGCGATACCGTGTCCGTTGAACCCGATGCCGTGAAAGACTGTGCCGCGCTTGTTCGCCTGATGGACGGGAAGGAAATCAAGGGTCAGGCCGATCCATCCGCCCCAGAAGGATTCGATATCAACGTCCGGTAATTCGGGAAACCGCTGACGGAACAATGCGCGCCAGTCGGCAAAGACCTCTGGCAGCCGTCCGGGGGTGAGCGTGCTCCCATAGCCATATTGAACCCATTTTGACCCACCCGTGATACGGCCGTCTGCCTGGGGCCGATAGCTCTCCATGGCCTCATGCGCAGAATAGAGCCCCTCGCGTCCACCCCATCCGAGCCGCTGCCATTGTTCTTCGGTGAGCACCGGGGTTCGAAACAGGGTGACGCGAACTGGAAAGACCTTGCTGCGCATCCTGCCGAGCGTCACAGGCGTGTAGGCATTGGTCGCAATCACGAGTTTATCAGCCGAAATCGAACCGTTGGCCGTGTGCACGATAACTGGTGACCCGGAATCCTCGATCCGCATGACTGCACTGTTCTCGAAAATTCGGACCCCGGTGTCGAGCGCCGCTTGCCTTAAGGCAAGCACATATTTGCCCGGATGCAAATGACCGCCGACTTGTTCGAGGACCCCGCAGCGGACATGTGATGGCAAGTGCCGCCGCCTGACCTCAGTCTCATCGAGAAAAGAGACGTTGACGCCCAGTTTTGCGGCAAGGGCCGCCCCCTTTTCAAGTGGGCCGCGATGCCGGGGATGTAGACCCGTGATGATGTTTCCGACTGGTCGATATTCACAATCGATGCCGAGCTTGCGGATCATTTCTTCGGTGTAATGTACCGAACGGTCAGCAAAACGCGCATATTCAACCGCGCGTGCCTGACCGACATATTTGACCAGTGTCGGAAAATCCTTGCCAATCGTCGGGGTGAGGTGGCCAGCATTGCGTCCACTCGCGCCAGCGCCGCAATGATCTCGCTCGACAAGTGCAACGTCTACGCCCGCCTCGCGTAAGGAGAGTGCCGTACTCAGTCCGGTAAAGCCGCCGCCGATGACCACCACGTCCGACCTGGCAACGCCCGCAAGCGAGGGGCGCAGTTCGATCGGTGCGCCGAAAATCCAGGGACTGGTCTCGAAAAACTCAGGGGTTTCCATTGCCAGGGCCGCTCCCATAATCAGATTATGATAGCGTTTCAAACGCGCTAGCTGCCAATGTCAACCACGAATCCACTTGCTAAGGAAATAAAAATCTGTTTTGTAAGCGCTGGGCGAGCGACGATGAGGCATCGTCCCAAGCATGCCGATATGCGTGGGCGACGGGAGAGGGACATGACAAGGCAACTGCAGCGCATGCACGTGAACAATGATCCGGATAGCGTTCTAATGGCGATCGCCGACGACGGTGGTGTGATTATTGAAGACTTCATTAGCCAGGAACTTGTCCAGAAGCTGCGTGCACAGTTGGGTGAATATGCTGAGGGATTCGCGCCTGGCATTGCCGAGGGAAGCCTGAAATCATTCTTTGCAGGTAGCAAGACAAAGCGATTTAGTGGGTTGTGCGCGCGAGCCCCCGCCTTTGCAGAGGTCGTCGATCACGATCTGCTGCATATCTGGGCGGCCCGTGTCTTCAACAACGACTATTGGATCAATACGACACAGGCCATGGTTGTCGGGCCTGGCTCGGGGGCACAATTTCTTCATCGCGATTGCGGCAACTGGCCGATCATCCACGACCTTGGCCCGGACGGTCCCGAAGTCCTGATCTCGATCATGCTTGCTCTCAGCGACTTCACCGCCGAAAATGGTGCCACGCAAATTGTTCCTGGTAGCCATCGCTGGGAGCTTGGTCGGAATCCGGAGCCTGATGAAGTTGTCCAGGCCGTCATGCCGGCTGGTTCGGCGTTGCTCTATACCGGGAAAGTCATCCACTCGGCGGGTGCCAACACTACCGAGGACCAGTGGCGTTTCGGGATCAACCTTGGCTTCTGCCTAGGCCAAGTCACGCCAGAAGAAGCTTCAACGATTACCGTTCCGTGGTCTATCGCGCATCATTTCCCCGAGCGTGTCAAGGCGATGCTTGGTTATTACTCGATCCGAACTTTTGACGGCGGATGGCCGAGCCTGTGGACCAAGGACTATCGCGAACTGCGAGACCAGCTTGATCCGCCGCCGCAGGAGCGGTTCGTAACGGCTGGAAGCGCCCGCCAACTGCACGTCGATGCCTGACTTGGCGCTTTCCGCGACTTTGGCGCGCGCACCCCGTCGCTCAGACGCGACACCTGCTGGGGGATGACGGGCATGATTGAATTGGATCGTCGCCGCGTTCTAGGCGCTGCGGTTGTCGCTGCGGCGACAGTTGGCATTTCATCCGCCCAGCCTGCTCGGGCGAGCGGAAACAATGTACTCGACGTGCTGATCGTCGGCGCGGGACTAGCGGGGCTGACGGCAGCACGAGATCTTGCGCGGTCAGGCAACCAGTCGTTTCTGGTGCTTGAGGCGCGTGATCGGGTCGGGGGGCGGACGCTCAACCATCAGCTGGCCGGCGGTCATATCAGCGAGGTTGGCGGCCAATGGATGGGCCCAGGCCAGACCGCTGTCGCCGATCTGGCGCGGGAACTGGAAATCGGGAGCTTCGATTCGGATTACACCGGCAAAGGTGTCCTGCTTTCGGGCAGTGCCCGTTTTGCACTCGACGCGCATGGCGGGGTCGATCTGGATGCAAATCTTGTCCGCCGTCTCGAAGAGCTGGCTAAGTCCGTCCCTGCCGCGCACCCTTGGACAGCGCCAAACGCAGCTGAACTCGATCAGGTAACGGTCGGGCATTTCCTGGCCCAGCGGGGCGTCAGGGATTTCGACCTATTGACGATGCAATTGGGGTCAATCCTCGCGGTTGGTACCGGGCTCGATCACTCCTCGCTACTTCACTTCCTATCGATGCTTAACTTCGCCGGCAGCTTCAACGCGCTTGAGGCGCAGAAGGGGGGCGGACAGCAAACTAGGTTTGACGGCGGCTCGCAAGCCCTCTCCCTCAAGATCGCCAGCCAATTGGGTGATCGCATCCTGCTCGGCGCTTCAGTGCAGGCGATCAATGGCTGGAACGATACGGTCGCGTCGGTGACGACGCCGAAGGGAGTCTTTCGCGCCCGGCAGGTGATAATCGCCCTGTCGCCACCGCTGTGCCGAAGGATCGCGTTCACGCCGTCGCTCCCGGCGTCGCGAAGCGCATTGCAGGATCGTTGGCCGGCCTATTCGCCACAGTTCAAGTCGGCGATGGTCTATGATAAGCCGTTCTGGTTCGATCAAGGGTACAACGGTCAAGTCGCCTGCCCTGACGGACCGTTGATTTGGTCATTTGACAATTCGCCGCACGACAAGTCGATCGGGGTCATCAACGCCTTTCTCCGCATCGGCGATGTTGACCCGGATCCGCAACGTGCGCGAGCGCAAATCGCCGATCTCTATGCGCGGGCGATGCGCGATGACCGCTTGCGCGAGCCCCGCGAGTTTCACCTTATGGACTGGGGGCGCGAAGAATATACGCTGAGTTGCATCTCGCCCTTGCCGCCGGGCCTACTTACAAGCGGCTTGATGTCAGCCTTGCGGGAGAATGTCGGTCGGCTGATCTGGTCAGGCAGTGAAACTGCGGAAATCTGGCCGGGTTATATGGATGGAGCGGTTCGCTCAGGCCACCGCGCCGCGCTGCAGGCGCTCCAGGCGTTGGGGGCGGCGGCATGAAACAGCGCATCTGGTTCATTGGCGGTGGTTTGGCCCTCCTCGTCGCTGCCGCACTTTGGTGGTTTGGCGGCGATGCGCTAGGGTTGCTTCGCTTCAAGCAGCAATTTGCCGCCGCGGCAACGGAACGGGCCCGCGAACCTGCATTGGCCCTCGCCGACGCCTGCGTCCCTTGCCATGGCGTCAATGGGAACAGCATTGCCGATTCCTATCCACCCCTCGCTGGTCAATCCGTAGTCTACCTAAGCGCGCAGCTAACCCAGTTTGCTGCGGGTCAACGGCACGCTCCAGCGATGGAATCGATGGCCCGCAGCCTGTCAACGCGTGACCGCGACTTGCTGATTCAATGGTTCGCGCGGCAAACACCGACGGTTGTCCGAATTGATCGGCTTCCCGAGACGCTCCGAAGCTGCGCGGCATGCCATGGCGATCATCTTGAAGGACGAACCGCGCCGATCGCGGCGCCGCGACTTGCTGGCCTTGGCAAGACCTATGTGACTGCTCAGCTTTTGGCTTTCCGGACCGGCAAGCGTGGCGCCGCCGACGGTCTCATGAATACGATCGCCCGGCCGTTATCTGATGATGCGATCGCTGGACTCAGCGAGGCTATTGCGAGCGCTCGTCGGCAAGCCCGGGCAAATGCAAAATGAATGGATTCATGAGCATGAAGGTCAGAGCCATCGCTGACAGGACAACCTTGCATTGCGATCCGGCGCTCTTGCGAAGTTTTGAGGAGCAACTCGACCCTCTGGAGCCGGAAGCTGGTCCACTCCGCGTGAAGGTGCTCGGCTATGGTGAAATGAGCACGGTTTTTGCCATCGATACGCCGGACACTCAGGACCTCTGCTTCAAGCGCATGCCGATGTTTGACAGTGTCGAGGAGGTCGAAAGCTATTCGTCGCTTTACAATTCATTTATGGACCTGCTTGAAGGGCCGATCGGAGTGCGAACCGTTCCGAGCCGACTGGTTGAAGTCGGGCGGCACCGCGGCAGCATCGTTGTCTATATTGTCCAGAAAAAGCTCTCGCCAGATTGCGTCGTGCAACGATTGATTGGGGTTCTGGAAGAGCGCGGGCTTCTCGCCCTGCTGAGGTCGGCCCTTACCGAGGCGGAAAAGGTCTATCGGTTCAATGATGCGCAGGCGGGTGCGACCGCCCTTGCTATCGACGGCCAATTGTCGAACTGGGCGTTGCGAACTCCAGGCGATCAGGCCTTACTCGAACGCGGCGAAACTGTTGGGCTCGACTATCTCGATACGAGCACGCCACTTCTGCGCGAGAAGGGCCACGAGCGGCTCGATACCGAACTGTTCCTGCGAGCGGCGCCGCCATTCCTCAAGCCGTTGCTTCGACGATTTGCGGTCCGAGAGACGGTTGAGCTATCCTATCGGCATGTCGTGCCAGGGCGGGTGCAAACACTTCTCGCTGGCGGTGTGCCATTCGTGATGGGGCGGCGCGAAGGATACCGAATCTTGG
>ERZ941706.409-NODE-409-length-14167-cov-3.591553_pt1 | contig 14167 bp, 4 predicted proteins | sample MGYA00521232_ERZ941706 | MGnify/ENA primary metagenome ERZ941706 (study PRJEB32759, sample SAMN07749893) | skin metagenome | biome: transportation; feature: city; material: polyester macromolecule | host: Homo sapiens | place: Hong Kong:ER line | collected...
GCGCTTGCTCGGGGCCTCGGTCTCGGGTCCGAGGGTGCGCTCGCCGTTGCGCTCAATGACGATGTCGCCGCCATCGGTGTTGGCGAAGGCCGTCACGTCGGCAAGAAAATCGCGAACGCCCTTGTGATCAGCCGCCGGGAACGCTTCCTTGAAATCGAGCGTCCTGCTTTCGCTTCGCTGATATGTGACGAGCGCTTCGATATGCTCGAGCGTGATTTGGTCCAGAGGGTGTTCGATCATGGCGCCCTCTAACAGCCTTTCGCTTTCAAATCAGTTTCCGCCGTGCTGCTTCAGGCCCCGTTGGGCCTCGTGGGGAGAGCGACGAGATTGACTCTGTACGCATGCACCCGGTGTAGCCACGATCGCACTACGGACACTTGAGACGCCCATACCGCTCCACGGCGTGGCCTGCCTTCACCTGCGCGCAGGCAAGGTCGACGCTTTCAGACCAGCATTGCAGGATAGCGCGGCCATAGTGGTCGGTCTCGATGCGCCTGCACCGAACATCGCCTGCCGCAACCAGTCCCCGAAGATGGTCACGACTGGCGATCGGGTCACCGGGTGTGCAACTTCGACCGGGACGGCAGGCACCCGGCATTTCCGGAGCATCGATACCGGCGAGGCGCCCCCGACCTGTCTCGGAACAGCGGATGTTGTCGCCATCATGGATATAGGGCGTGGTGCAGGCAAACGTGTCTGGATCGTCAGGCTTCGCCGCCGGTGGTCCGCCATCCCAGAACCAGACCGCGCCAAAGGCGCTTGCCGACATTATGGCGGTAACGGACCAAAACGCCTTGTCGCTCAGGCGTGTGTGCTGGGAGGATCGCGGTTGCCAGCTTTTTTGATTTCTTCTCATCGGGGGAGCCGGGCCAATGGTGGCTCCACCACTTGCGCCATAGCCATATGGGAGACGAGCAGATGCGAAGCGCAAACCGGGCAATCGCTGCTGCCGAACCCCGCGAGCGGGTGGCTGAACCCTGCGAGCCGTCCCAGGCGAGTCACGATGTCGCACTCGCTGCCGCCGGGAATAGCGAATCCGCATAATCGAACCGCCGACAGAGTCAGACGATCGACATGCCAATGAGGCTTCTTCTCGCGCCGGAAGTGGCGCTGCAACCGGGCGCGGATACCGCCCGGACCGCGCGCGCTGCCCGCATAAACATAGTAACCGGGCGAGAAAGAATGCGCCGTGCCGCGCAGCGCGAACGCGACGGGATCGTATAGCATGATCGCAAGCGCATAGGCGCCCGTCGCATCCGGGCCGTCTGCATTCGTCTCCGGGGCGAGCATGACCGCGGTAGGAAAGGCATCGCCGATGGCGGCTAGAAAGGTGGCTTTATCGTGCATCCAGTTCTGTATGCACATCCCGCTCCGCACAGAAAATGCAAGCCGGCAAGCCCCACCCCTGAATAAACAAGCGGCATAAACGGAGAAGTTGCCCGGACCAGGGTCACGGATGCGTCATCGACACAGGCGATGAAGGCCTCAGCTAAAGCGAGGATTTCATGAGACTGTTCAGCCGCCGCCAGTTCGCTATTCTTCTTGGGGCTATCGGCTTTTTGGCCGCCGTACCCGCCATAGCCGAGACCTTCACGGTAGCGGTCGTCCCTGACACCCAGAATTATGCCGACGCAACGCTCCCGCAACCACGCGGCGAGGAGACCTTTGCCCGGCAGATGCGCTATCTGGTCGAGACGCGTGAGGTGAAGAAGCTCGCCTTCGTCAGCTTCGTCGGCGACATCGTCCAGCATGGCGACGGCCAGTTTCGGCAGCAGATCGGCGGCGACGCCGAGAACCCGCAATTCCGCGGCTGGGACAGCCGCGCGGAGTGGGACATCGCGAACCGTGCGATCTCGATCCTCTCGCGCACGGCGATTCCGTTCGGCATGTCGCCGGGCAACCACGACTACGACAATTATAGCTGGTAGGCGGACGACGATGGACCGGGTGCCGGTCGTCCCCTGTCCGGTGGGAGAGTGTGGAACCTCTATTTCGGACCGCAATCCCGCCATTTCGTGGGGAGGTCATGGTATGGCGGTGCGTTCAATCAGGGTCTGAACAGCTATCAGACCTTCACCGGCGCCGGGCAGCGGTTCCTGCATCTTTCGCTGGAAATGCAGCCGACGCCTTCCGCGCTCGCTTGGGCTCAGGGCATCATCGACGCCAATCCCGGCGTGCCGACGATCGTCACCACCCATGAATGGCTGCGCCCCGCGCTTGCCGGCGGGACCGAACGCTCGAACGGCTATGCGGCCTATTTCGAAGGCACAGACCATCTCCCGCCCGACGCTGTCTGGGATCGCTTCATTCGCCGGAACGCGCAGATCTTCCTCATTCTGTCAGGCCATAACTGGACACCAACCAAGGATGGCGTGTCACAGGGTGAGAATCTGCGGATCGACAAGAACGATGCCGGCCATCCTGTTTATCAGGTGCTTCAGGACTATCAGGGTAACACAATCGGCCCCGAGGGCACGCCCGGTTCAGCCAATGGCGGCGCCGGTTGGCTGCGCTTCATGGAATTCGACACCGAACGCCGCAAAATTCACTTTTATACCTATTCACCGCTGCTTGGCCGATACGCCGGGCGTAACGGCGAGCAGACGTTCGGAGCACCGGCACGCTATTCGGATTTCGAACTGGATTTTCCGCCCCAGCTCCATCGGCAACCTTGTCCCCTCAGCCGCTGCGTAACTCTGACACCAGTGCTGCTCTCGCCGATATGCTAGCCTGATCAAAAGAACTCAAAACCATCAAAATGATCATCGCCGAATCGGCATTGCTTGATCAATTTCAACATCGTCGCCGTGCATGGGAAGGCTATCGGGAGTCGAACCCATTACAAAAATGAAGGCGTGGGTATGTCTGCGGGTATAATTTCAAAACCACAATAGAATACATATATACATCTGATAGTTAGCCTGATACTTCGGTTCCGGCTCGGGCCTCCACTACTCCGTTCCGCGCATGACCGTGCCGATTGGATCGGCCAGCGGACAGCCGAAGTTCGTCGCCGCGCAGCGCGCCGCATCGCTGCTCTGCGCAGCCCGCTCCCGCCGATCTGCCTCGCCCGGCTGCAAGGCGCATCAGCTTCGCCAAAGATGTCCGAATCGGTATCCGTCGCAACGCGGGACGACAAGGCACCCCTTTTTCGGGTTCGCCGCCCTATTGATGACATCGAAGCCCCGCTAAGGCCTTCGAAGACAAGGTAAAGGCGATGCGCGATCGTCCTTGTCTACCATAATGCTAACTATGTTGCGGCATGACCCTCGCCCCGTTTATGAAAGAGGGGGGCAATAGGGGAAGATTGGAATGGCGGCAGCGGTCGTTACTCGTCCGGCGGAGAAGTTGCGTCAGGCGTGGCGGCGGTATGGCAAGTTGAGCCTTGCCGCCTGGGCGACCCTGATCCTGCCCTTGCCCGCCTTCGCGCAGGTGCCGCCGCCGTCGGCGGCGCAGCAGGGCGAATTGCTCCAGCGGCAGCAGCAGGAGCGGATCGAAGAGGATCAGACGCGTATCCTCACCAGCCCGCGCGACCCGACAATCATCGAGGTGCCGACCCACGAACCGGCGGTCGCCGCACCGGGAAGCTGCCGGACGATCGACCGAATCGAATTCGAGCACAGCCCGCAGATGGGCGCGGGGGACCAGCAGAAGCTGACCAAGCCCTATCTCGGCAGGTGCCTCGGCCTTGGCGATGTCGAGCGGCTGCTTTCGGACATCACCCGATTCTATATCGACAAGGGCCGGCCGACCACGCGGGTCTATGTGCGTCCGCAGAGCCTCGCCGAAGGCCTGCTCGTGCTCGACATCGTCGAAGGGCGGATCGAACGGGTCGAACTCGATCCCGAGGCGGAGGGGTCGCTCAACCTGCTGACCGCCTTCGGACCGACCGAGGACACCGGGTTCAACCTCCGGGTCTTCGAACAGGGGCTCGACCAGATCAACCGGCTGGCGTCGAACAATGCGTCGCTCGACATATTGCCGGGGTCGCGGCCGGGATACAGCATCGTGCGTATCCGCAATGAGACCCGGTCGCGGTTCCACGCCAGCGGTTCCTATGACAACACCGGCCAGCCCTCGACGGGCCGCAACCAGGCCACCGGCTCCATCCTGCTCGACAACATGCTGGGGCTGAACGATTTCTTCAGTTACACGCGCCGGCAGACGGTGTTCGACGATCAGCCGAATGTCGACAGCCGCTCCAACAGCCTGCTGTTCTCGGTCCCGCTCAACGCTCTGACCTTCACCGGCGGCTACAGCGATTCCTTCTACAAGTCGCAGAGCATCGCCGCCGGGGGAACGGTGTTCGTGCTTTCCGGCCGGACCGCGACGTCGTTCGGCCGGGTCGATGCCGCAGTGTGGCGGGACAGCCGCAACAAGCTGGAACTGTCCGCCCAGCTGAGCAACAAGCGCAATCGCAACTTCATCAACGACCTCTACCTGCCGGTGAGCTCGCGTATCCTCACCACGGCCAGTTTCGATGCGAACTGGTCGCTGCTCCTCGGCCGGGGGACGCTGCGCGTCGGCGCGTCGTGGGTGCGGGGGCTCGACGCGTTCGGCGCCCTCGATGATTCGCGCTTCACGCTCGCCGCCGACACACCGCGCGCCCAGTTCGACAAGCTGACCGGGCGGCTCGCGCTCGCCCTGCCGATCGACGCCGGGTCGGTGCCGCTGAGCTACACGGCGGAGCTGGAAGGACAGTACGGCTTCGACCCGCTCTACAGCAGCGAGCAGATCGTGATCGGCTCGCCCTTCACGGTGCGCGGCTTTCTGCGCGAAAGCCTGGTGGGCGACCGGGGGGCCTATCTGCAGCAGGAGCTGTCGGCGCTGCTGCCGAAGCGCGTGGCCGGCCTGACCATGGTGTTCCGGCCGCATGCCGGTTTCGATGTCGGCCATGTCGGGGGCGCGGTGCGCGGTGCGGTTCGCGGGACGCTCGCGGGCGTGTCGGCCGGCCTGGGGCTCGCCGCCGGTCCGCTGAACCTTGACGCCACCATCAGCCGCTCGATCGCGCGGGGGCCGCTGCGCGACGAGGGACTGCTCGCCTTCGTTCGGGCGACCCTGTCTCTGTGAAGGAACTGCTGCAATGACGAAACGCACTTTCGCGACGCATCGCTGGTCCGCTTCATCGTCGGCGATAGCCCTTGCGCTGGCAGCCTCGCCCCTGCCGTCCGCCGCGCAGGCGCAGATCGTCGCCGCCGACAGCGGCACGACGGTCACCACCGCCAGCAACGGCATCCAGGTGGTAAACATCGCATCGCCGAACGACGGCGGCCTGTCGGTCAACCGCTTCGATCGCTTCGACGTGCCGAAAGGCGGCGTCGTGCTCAACAATGCGACGCGCGCCGACGGATCGGCGGAGGGGCAGATCGCCACCAACATCGCGGGCCTGATCAGCGTCAACACGCGGCTGACACGATCGGCGGACGCCATCCTGAATCAGGTCGTATCGACCAACCCGTCGGTCATCGCGGGCTATATGGAGGTCGCGGGCCGGCGGGCGGACGTGATCGTCGCCAATCCGAACGGCATCAGCTGCAACGGCTGCGGCACCATCAACAGCGCCGCCTTCACCCTCACCACTGGTCGTCCCCGGCTCGGCGCCGACGGCGCGCTTGCCGGTTTTGACATCGGCGGGGGCAGCATCACTGTCGGCGGATCCGGCCTGAATGCGCAAACCACCGACTATGCCGCGCTGTTGGGGCGCAAGATCGTCCTCAACGCCCCCGTGCACGGGAAGGACGTGGACATCGTCGCCGGTGCGAACAGCTGGGACAGCGTTGCGCGCCGGGCAACCGCGACAGCCGGGACCGACGCCGCCCCCGACTATGCGATCGATTCGGCGCTGCTCGGCGGCATCTATGCCGATCGCATCCGGCTCATCGCGACCGACGCGGGCGTGGGGGTGCGGCTGCTCGGCGATGCCGCCGCGGTAACCAGCGACCTCGAGATGACAGCGGCGGGCGAGCTCGTCCTGCGCGGCGTCTTCTCGGCGGAGCGCGACCTGGCGATCGCGGCGGCCGACGTGACCGGCGTGGACGCGACGCTCACCGCCGGGCGCGACATCGACCTTGCGGCGACGGGCACGGTCGACCTGACCGGCGGCCTGCTGGTCGCGAGCGGCGCGGCCCGCATCGAAGCGGCGCGCCTGAACGACCGGGCGAGCACCGCGGCAATCGCCAACAACAACCAACGCTATGGCGGGGCGTCGCTGGCGGTGACGGTCGCGGGCGCGGCGACCCTCGACGGCACGTCCTTCGGCACCGCGGGCAGTTTCGATGCCGATCTGGGCAGCCTTGCCACCAGCGGCACCGGATTGCTCTACAGCTCCGACGGGTCGGTCGCGATCGCGGCCGGCGCGGGCGATCTGGCGCTCGGCGACTATGGCGTCACCGGGCAGACGGGGCTCGACCTGTCGGCTTCGGGCGCGATTTCGATCGGCGCGGGATCGGCGGGCGTGGTCGCGGAAACCGGCGCGCTGGTCCTCGGCGCAGCAGGCGGGCTCGACAATGCTGGCTTCCTCGCGGCCAATGACGGCAGTCTGACGCTCGCGCTGGGCGGCGTCTCGCTGAACAGCGGGACCATCGTCGCGCAGGGCGGGGACGGGGACATCCTCTTCAGCGGCGTGGGCGCGGCGACGGCGGGCGACTTCACCAATATGGCCACCGGCGGCCTCTACGCCACCGGGCGGCTGACCGGCGCGGCGGGCGCATTCGCCAATCTCGGCGAGGTCCAGGCGGAAAAGGGCGCCGGCATTGCCGTCGGCAGCTTCCGGAACGGGGGGTTGTTCATCGCCTCGACCGGGGCAGCCGACGGCAGCATTGCCGCCGCCAGCCTCACCAATGACGGCACGCTCCAGTCGGCGCGCGACCTGCGGTTCGACGTCGCGGGCGGCTTCGACAATCGCGGCGTGATCACCGCCGCCGCCCTGCTCGACATCGACAGCGACGGGGCGGGGACCAATGCGGCCGGGGCCGCGCTGTCGGGAGGATCGATCGACGCCAGCTTCGCCAGCCTGGCCAATAGCGGCACGGTGGTGGGCGACAACGCGCTGACCCTCACGACGGTCAATGCGCTGTTGAACGACAGCCTCATCGGTTCGAACGGGACGCTCGCGGTCGCGGCGGGCTCACTCGACAATCGCGCGGCCGCGTCGATCCAGTCGGCGGTCGGGGGCAGCATCACGGCCGCCGGCGGGCTCGTCAATGCGGGTGCCATCTATCTCGCGGGCGACGGCGGCACGGGGCGGATCACGGCGGGCACGCTCGACAACCGCGCCAATGCGCTGATCGCATCGCAGGGCGATCTGGAGCTGGTGCTGACCGGCGCGACGCTGATCAATGCGGGCGATCTGCTTGCCGCCCGGTCGCTTACCATCGACGGGCGCGGAGCGGCGCTGGCCATCGGCAACGTCGGTACCGCCTATATGCAGGCGGGCAGCGGCAACCTCGACCGCATCCGCATCATCGGCAACGGCGTCGCGCTCAGCAACGAGGCGCAAGCGGTCCTCACCGCGAACGATATCGATCTGACGCTGGCAACGCTGGTCAACGCGGGCATGGTGAGCGCGAGCGGCGACCTGCTGTTTTCCGCGACCGGGTCGGTGGGGAACGCGGGTCTGCTCTATGCGGGCGGGCTGCTGACCGGCAGCGGCGGGTCGCTGCTGAACGAAGCCGGTGCGTTCATTCAGGGCAGCGAGGCGGTACGGCTTACGCTCACCGGGGCGTTCGACAATTTCGGCACCGTGCTGACCCCGGGGGGCAGTCGCGGCGCGATCGACATCACGTCGGGCAGCTTCGACAACCGGGCCGACGCCATAATCCAGTCGGATGCCGGCCTGACGCTGAGGTTCAACGGACCGGCGGCCAACAATCGCGGCACGGCGATCGCCAAGGGGCCGCTCGCGATCCACGGCGGGGCCGTGCCGGTGCTCCTGACCAATTTCGCCGGCGCGGAGATCGTGGCGCAGGGCGGCGGCGCCACCCCCGCGCTGCTGTCGATCGACGGGGCGGTGACGCTCGACAACCGGGCGGGCGCGCTGCTGGTCGGCGATCGCATCGCCCTGACGCTGGCGGGCCTGACCAACGCAGGGGCGATCGGCGGCAATGTCGGCGCGAACAGCGTGGTCGCGGGCGGCCAGTTCACCAACAGCGGCACGCTGCTGCTGGGTACGGAGGCGGGCTCATCCGGCACGCTGGGCGCGGCGAGCCTGGTCAACAGCGGATCGATCGCGTCGAACGGCGATTTCGGTATCGACCTGACCGCAGCGCTCGACAACAGCGCAAGCATCCAGTCGCTCGGCGCGCTGGCGCTGCGCTTCGGCGGCAATGCCGCGTCGCTGACCAACCGCGCGTCGGGCAGGATCACCGCGGACGGCCTGCTGAGCTTCACGGGCATCAATGCGGTTTTCGCCGACCAGTCGGGCACGCTGGGCGGCGACGACATCGACATACGTCTTGCCAGCCTCGTCAACAGCGGCCGGATCGTCGCGGACGACGATGTCGGCCTCACGCTGACCGGGCTGCTCGACAACCGCAACATCATCGGCGCGAACGGGACGCTGACGGCAAGCGCCGGCAGCGTCACCAACGGATCGGCGACCAATGGCGACGCGCTGATCCAGTCGGAAGTCGGCGGCAGCCTGACGGTGGCCGGCCTGCTCGACAATTGGGGCGACATCTTCCTCGCCAACAGCACGGGCAGCGCGACGTTGACGCTGGGCAGCCTTTACAACCATGCAGGGGCGCGGCTGGTGTCGGGCGGCGGGATGACCATCGCCTTCACCGGGACGGGCCTCACCAACGACGGGATGCTGGCGAGCGGCGATACGTTCGGCCTCACCGGCAGCAACTATGCGATCACCAACGCGGCATCGGGCATCATCCAGACGCCGGCGTCGGGCGGCGGGGTCAGCGGCCTGCTGACCATCGACGGCAGCGGCATCACGCTCGAAAATCTCGGCCTCATCATCGGCAATGCGCTCGACTGGACGCTCGGCGGCCTGACCAACAGCGGACGGTTGCAAAGCCGGGGGTCGCTGGATCTGACCGTCAGCGGCACCGCGATCAACAGCGGCATCCTGCTGGCCGACGGCGGCAGCGCGACCATAGCCGGCGGCGGTTTCGACAACCGGGCGGGCGGCATCTTCCAGGCCGACACCGGTGCCACGTTCCAGTTGACCGGGACGCTCCGCAATGCCGGCACGCTGATCGGATCGACCGACGGGCTGGGGCTGCTGTCGGTCACCGCGGGGGGGCTCACCAACCTCGCGCCCGGCGCGACCGCGTCTGCCGCGACGATCCAGTCGAGCGCTGCGGCGGATTTCACCATAGGCAGCGGCGGTTTCGACAACAGCGGTTACCTGATCACGGCCAAGGACCTGTCGATCCATGGCGGCGCGTCGCCCCTGCTCATCGTCAATCGCGGCAGCGGCATCATCGCGGCGCAGGCGGCGACGGGCGCGCCCGATGCCACGCTGCGAATCGACGGGTCGGCGGTGTCGCTGCGCAACGAAAGCGGTGCGTCGCTGGCCGCCGACGCGATGCTGCTGACACTTGCCGGCGGGGACGGCCTGGTCAATGCGGGCACGCTGGTCGCCGGGGACGGCACATCGACCATGTCGATCGCCGGGACGCTGGCCAACAGCGGCACCTTCTTCACCGAAGGCACGCTGAACCTCACCGTCAACCGTCTCGACAATCAGTTCGGCGGCCTGTTCGCGCCAAAGGACGCGACCGTCTGGCTTGGTTCGCGCTACGACAATAACGGCACTACTTTTGTCCCCGGATCACTGCGTATCCGCATCGCTGGCGACGACGATCGAAAGCCGGTGTTTTTCGGGGCCAATGGCTTTGTTTCTGGTTTGTCGGTTGGGCCCAACGATTTCCTGATGCAAGTGGGCGGCACGCTCGACGTGCAGGGCACCGGTATCGAACTCGTCAACGGCAACCAGACGTTAATGCTGGCGGACAGCATGAACATACAGGTCGGCAGCGTGCGCAATCTCGGCACTATGCAGTCTGCCAAGAGCGCCTCCTTCTTTACCTATTCCGGTTTCCTCAATCAGGGGAACATGTATTTCCTGTCCCCCGAACGGTTTCTGGGCGCGAGAATCGGCGGCGATACCATAGTCAACAGCGGGCGGATCGAGGGCGCGTCGACGATAGAGTTCAGCGGGCTCAACGGCGTCACAAACTCCGGCACGATCATCGCCAACAATGAAATGATCTTCACGGTCCTCGGTCAGGGCGCGAAGCTCACCAATTCCGGGTTGCTCAGCGCCGACAGCATCGCCGCGTCGACGGTGCGCGAAATCGATTTCCAGTCCGGCGGGCGCAGCGTGTCGCGCTATTTCTATTTCGACGGAAAGCGGATCGGCCTGCTCGGCACATCGCTGACCCTCGCCGACAACAGCAGCATTTCCGCCTCGGCAGGCTTCAACTTCCTTGCCGACCGGGCGCAGCTGAACGGCGTCAATGCCCGGCTGATCGGCGGCGGCCTCGGTCCGTCGTCGCTGATCGTCGACGCGGACCTCTTGGTGTCGGGGCTGATCTTCGGCGACGCCGGCCTGACCGTCCAGACAGGCGGGAACATGACCGTGACGTCGACGGGCGCGCTTGCCGCAGGCACGGGCCTCAACGCTTCGGCGGGCGGCACATTGTCCAACAGCGGCAGCATCTATGGCGGTTCCTTTGTCGGCCTGACCGCATCGAATATTGTCAACAAGGCGACGACCGACGTCGCCGCGACCAATTCGGCATTCGCGGGGACGATCGATTCCGACGGGTCGATCAGCCTGACCGCCGGCACTGTCACCAACTACAGCCAGATCAATGCGCGCGGCGACATCACCATCACCACCCGCAATTTCACCAATGCCGTTGTGGGGGACTGGACACGGACGCGGATCACTGTCCGCCCTTACAGTTCCAGCCTTCTGGATCCAATATTCGACGCTCCCTCCGTCTGTGACGTTTTGGGGGCGGGACGGCTGTCCTGCTTCGGCTCCTACACCCGTCGGTTTACCGCCGGATATGATGAGCGAGAGGTCTTCACGAACAATATAGCCGACCCGATATTCAACGATCCGGTGTATAAGCCGCAGATCGTCTCGGGCGCGACGTTGACTGTGCAGAATTTCGATACCGGCCGCAACATGGGGGCGGTCCTGTCCGGGCAAACGGTGCGTCTTTTGGGCAACGTCGGCTCGACCTTTCTCGTCGATACGCTGGCGCGTCGGCAATACAGCTATGGGCAGGAAGCGTTCGTCAGAGGCAACGCAACCTATCTTCTTGCCAACGGCGTGCGTTCGAACGTCGCGATCATTTCCTCGGAGTACCTGTGCAATCCCAGTTTCGCTGGCTATATCTGCGGCGCTGACGGCATCTCGCGCCAGACGATCGTTTCCAATCAGAGCTTTCCCGGTCCCGGCTTTCAGGGTCCGAACGGCATTTTCGCCAGCGTCGTGCAGGGCAGCAATTTCGCGCTGACCGTGGTGGGCGGTACCAACGACCTGTCGCTCGCGGCCTCGGGTCTGTTCGCCAACGGCGGCGCGCCGGTTGGGGCAAGCACGACCGCGAAGACGGCCAGCGCCAGCGCGATCACGACCGCGAGCGGCTCGGCCACCGGCACCTCGGTCTCGGCGGTGGGCATCACAGCTCCGACCGCGAGTGGCGCGGACGCGGTGGGCGGCGTGGGCGTCGGCACCGGCGGGGCGATCGCCGGCACGACCGTCGATGGCGCAGCGGCGATCACGGTGCCGGTGACGGGTGCGGGTGCCGCGACGCCGGCGGCAGCGACCAGCTTCACCGCGCCGATCAGCGCAACCACGGTCGGCGGTCTGCCGGCGGTGAGCATCAACGGCGCGATCATCACGCTGCCGACCAACCCGAACGGCCGGTTCGTGACCGTGCCCGATCCGACCAGCCGTTTCCTCGTCGAAACCAATCCGCTCTATACCACGCCGTTCACCGGGCTGGGATCGGACCAGTTGGCGGAGCTGCTGGGCATCAACCCGGATTCGCTGGGCAAGCGGCTGGGCGACGCGAGCTACGAAGCCTATCTGATCAGCCAGCAGCTGCTCGGCGCGTCGGGCCGGACGCTGCTCGCCGGCTATGCCAGCCTCGAGGATCAGCTCGGCTCCTTCTACACCAATGCCGCCGATTTCGCGCAGGCCAACGGCCTGTCGATCGGCCAGCCGCTGACCGAGGACCAGGCGGCCAGCCTTTCGTCCGACATCGTGTGGATGGTGCGCACCGAAGTCGCGGGCCAGAGCGTGCTCGCGCCCGTCGTCTATCTGTCGCCCGCCACAAAGGCCGCGCTGGTCACCGGCAGCGGCATCATCGGCGACCATGTCGATCTGCAGGTCACCGCGCTGACCAACGACGGCACCATCGCGGGGTCGAAAACCAACGTCATCCGGTCGACCGGCGACGTGAAGAACCTCGCGGGAGCAACCATCGCGGGCGGGCAGGTCTATCTGAAATCCGCGACCGGCACGGTGCAGAATCTGCAGGGCACGATCGCGGGCGCGAAGTCCGCCACGGTGATCGCGAAGGGCGACCTGACCAACCAGGGGCTGATTTCCGGCGACCGCGTGTCGCTGCGTTCCGACGATACGAGGGTCGATCTGACCGGCGGCAAGGTCGCCGCGACCACCGCGCTGTCGATCGACCAGATGGAAGGCTTCCGGGTCGATGGCACCAACAATATCAGCGGCAAGAACCTCGCTCTCACCACGCGCGGCGGCAGCATCGAGGTCGTCACCCAGACGCAGACCAGCCGTAACGGCAAGTTCGCCTCCACCGCGGTCGGGCCGACCGCGTCGATCACCGCGACCGAAAGCCTCTCGCTGAAGGCGGCGAAGGACATCACGGTCAAGGGCGGCACGGTCAGCGCGGGCAAGGACCTGCTGCTCGACGCCGGTCAGAATGTCGACGTCGGCACCATCCAGATCGAGGAGGCGGGAACCAGCAAGTCGCGCGGCGGCCGTTCCACAAAGGAATATGCGCGCACGACGAATGTCGGTTCTGATGTCGCGGCGGGCGGCAATCTGGTGATCCGCAGCGGTGGTTCGACGAACATCACCGGCAGCGACGTAAGTGCAGGTGGCGATGCGGCGATCGTGGCCGGCGGCGAAGTAAACATCACCGCCGCGACCGATACCAGCTATACGAAGACCGTCGACAAATACAGCGGCTTCCTGTCGTCGCGGACGGTGACGAAGACCGTCAACGAGCAGACCTCGGTCGGGTCGAACCTCACCACCGGCGGCGGCCTCTACGTCAAGTCGGGCGGGGACACGAACATCACCGGCGGCAGCCAGGTAAAGGCGGGCGGCAATGTCGTCATCGACACGTCGGGCAACGACCTCAACATTCTCGCCGCGAACGACAAGACCGTCACCAACACCGAGGAAAAGAAATCCGGCCTGTTCGTCGGCGGCGGCCTGTTCGGCAAGGAAAAGACCCAGACGAAGGACACGCAGACCAGAAATGTCGCGTCGGGCATCACGTCCGGCGGATCGGTCGCGCTGATCAACAACGATACGGTCACCATCGCCGGGTCGAACGTCAAGGCCGCGAAGGGCGGCTATATCGAGGCGACGAACGGCGTCAGCATCGTTGACGGGCAGGACACGCGCGAGGTCCAGACCCACAAGGAAAGCGAGGCCTTTCTCGCCGTCGGCAGCCGCAGTTCGGGCAGCAAGTCGGCCGGCGCGAATGCCAGCGCCAAGAAGGACGGGCTCGGCGGATCGGCCTCGGCTGAGGCCAAGGCCGAGGTGGAGGGCAAGAACAGCAGCTCGCTGGCGCTCTACAGCAAGACCGTCACCGACAGCTATTCGAAGGAATCGACCAGTGTCGCGTCGAACGTCAGCTTCGGCGAGGGCGGCGCGATCGTCGGTGGCAGCAAGCTGCTGATCAAGGGATCGAACGTGTCGAGCGGCCAAGGCGACCTGGTGCTGAAGGCCAAGGAGGTCGTGATCGACACCGGCCAGAATACCGAACAGAGCCTCGAAACGAGCCGGACCACCGCCATCGGCGCATTCGTCGATTCCGAAGGCAAGGCCAGCGCGGAAGCGAAAGCCGGTGCAAGCGGGATGATCGCGGCCAAGGGCGGCCAGCCGGGCGGCGCGGCGATGATCGACGTGAGGGTCGCCTTCCCACGTGGT
>ERZ941706.416-NODE-416-length-14028-cov-4.620268_pt1 | contig 14028 bp, 10 predicted proteins | sample MGYA00521232_ERZ941706 | MGnify/ENA primary metagenome ERZ941706 (study PRJEB32759, sample SAMN07749893) | skin metagenome | biome: transportation; feature: city; material: polyester macromolecule | host: Homo sapiens | place: Hong Kong:ER line | collected...
GATTACTTGTTTGGTAGGTACACGGATGCTCCCGACATCTACACTGATTTCAGGTTGGAACAGTCGCTCGATGGCCAGGCCTGGCAGCCGCTTGCCGCCACCGAGGGCCCGCGTCGCGACCGGCCCAACGCCTATTTCGAGCTGCCCGCGCCGGTGCGCACCCGCTACGTCCGTTATGTGCATGGCCATATCGGCGGTGCGCATCTCGCGATCAGCGACCTGCGCGTGTTCGGGCGCGCGGACGGTCCGGCACCGAAGGCTCCGCAGCTGCTCGCTGCGACACGCGCCGCCGACACGCGCGACGCGACGATCCGCTGGCGCCGCGTGCGGGGTGCGGTCGGCTATAACGTGCGTTGGGGTATCCGGCCGGACCGGCTGGCCCTGACCTATCAGGTGTTCGCCGACCGGGTGGCAGAGGGCGAGGCGGCGACGCTGCCGCTACGCGCGCTGACCGTCGGCCAGCGTTACTATGTCGCGGTCGAGGCGTTCGACGAGCGCGGCGTGTCGCGGCTCAGCCGGACTGCGCCGATGTAGTCGCGTCCTCGACCCGCTCGGTCAGCGCCATCCAGTCGCGCGCGGCGTCACGGTCCGCGGCGTCCGCAAACACGCGGTCAAGCGCCGGCGCCGCGCCCAGCATGTGGAGCAGCGCCCACAGCGCAAACCGCCGCGCCCGGTCGGTTTCCAGGCCCAGGTCCACCTGCATCCGCTCGACTCCAGCCTCGAATGCTGCCGCCGGCATCGTATCGAGCGCGGTCGTGCCGAAATAGCGGCGCATCTGATCGTCGAGGTCCATGGCCGCGCTCCTACCGCAGGATGCGCGGCCGCGCCATCAGCGCGCGCCGCCCTTCTTGGGCAGCGAATAGGGTACGAAGTCGCCTAGCGCGACGAACCCGCGCGGGAAGCGCGAGGCGCGGTCGACCAGCCGCACCGTGTCGATGCTGCACAATTGCGACCCGATCGTCTGGGTCACCAGAATGTCGTCGTCGCGCAACACGGATGCGCCCGACCGCGGTACGTTGACGTACAGCCGACCGCCGACCCGATACAGGATCGCCTTGCCATCGATGATCGTCGTCGAGTTGACGTTGGACAGGTTGATGCAGGTAGTCGGGCGACCCGCGACGCGCCCGGCCAGCGCCTTTTCAAGCTGCTGATCGGGCGTGGGGCGCGGGTGGGCCGCGGACGCGGCAGCGGTCAGCGCAAGCGCGGCGCCGGCGATGACGGCGGGGGCGAGAAGGGGAGACTTGAACATGGCTGAACGGATAGCACCAATGTGCTGAACCGTTGCTGACCAGCGGCCGGTGACGGGCGAGCGGCGGACAAGCAAGGGCCGGGCGGGGCCGTCGGCTTCCCTGCACGCGCGGTTTGATCTACACCATGACTTTGACGGCGGCGGTCCAGCGAATGGAACAGCGAGCGCGCGACGTCGCACGGCAGGAACGACGACCCCGATGGCGGACATGGATCAGTCCCCAGACCACGCTGCCGGGCAAGGCTTCCTGGCCCGCGGAGGCGCGTGTGGCGCGCTGATCGCCACGCGCGATTGGGCAGCGACGCCGCTCGGGCCGCTGGCGGGCTGGCCGCAGAGCCTGCGGACCGCCACCGCGCTGCTGCTGCGGTCACCCGTCCCGATCGTGATGCTGTGGGGCGACGATGGCGTCATGCTCTACAACGACGCCTATTCGACTTTCGCAGGCGGGCGGCACCCGCAGCTGCTGGGGTCCAAGGTGCGTGAAGGCTGGCCCGAGGTCGCCGACTTCAACGACAATGTCATGCGCGTCGGCCTGGCCGGCGGCACGCTCCATTACCATGACCAGGAACTGACGCTCCATCGCCACGGGCAGCCCGAACGCGTATGGATGGACCTCGACTATTCGCCCGTGCTCGACGAAAGCGGCGCGCCGGGCGGTGTCATCTGCATCCTCGCTGACACGACCGAGCGCGTCGCGGCGGAGCGGCGCACCGCCTTCCTGCTGTCGCTCGCCGACGCCTTGCGCGGCCTCAGTACGCGAGACGCGATCAACACGCTCGCCTCCGAACGGCTGGCCGAATGGCTGGATGCCGACCGCGTCTTCTACGCCGAGATCACCGATACCGGCTGGATGACGGTCGAGCAGGATCATTGCCGCGGCGTACCTTCGCTGAAGGGGCGGCACTCGCTCGAGTCCTTCGGCTCCGACCTGCTCAGCGCCTATCGCGGTGGGCAGCCGATCGTCACCTGCGACATTCCGGCGGACGATCGGCTGAGCGCCGATGCGCGCGCCGGTCTTGCCGAACGCCGCGTCGCCGCCTTCATCGACGTGCTGGTCTTCGACGAGACCGAATGGGTCGGCGTCCTTGCCGTACAGTCCGCGACGCCGCGCGTGTGGACCAACGCGGAGATCGCGCTGGTTCAGGACGTCGCGGAGCGGGTCAAGACTGCGATCGAACGCGCGCGCGCCGAAGAGGAACTGCGCACGCTGAACGAGACGCTGGAGGATCAGGTCGCGGCGCGTGCCGCCGAGCGCGACCAGGTCTGGAATCTGTCGCAGGACATGCTGGCGCGTGCCGATTATGCCGGCATGATGTCGGCGGTCAGCCCGGGCTGGACGCGGGTGCTGGGCTGGAGCGGGCAGGAACTGCTGAGCCGCGGCTATGCCACGTTCATGCACCCCGACGATGCCGCGCACACGCTGGCGGCAATCGCGCGCATGGCGGACACACGCCAGCCCGCGCGCTTCGAGAACAGGATAGCGACCCGCGAGGGCGGCTGGCGGCATATCGGATGGACCGTGTCGCCCGAAGCCGATGGCGTCAATTTCGTGGCGATCGGCCGCGACCTCAGTGAAGCGAAGGCGCGCGAGGCCGATCTGGTCACCGCGCAGGAGGCGCTGCGCCAGAGCCAGAAGATGGAGGCCATGGGCAGCCTGACGGGCGGCGTCGCGCACGATTTCAACAATCTGCTGACCCCGATCATCGGTTCGCTCGACCTGCTGGTGCGCAAGGGCGTCGGCACCGACCGCGAACAGCGGCTGATCCAAGGCGCGCTGCAATCGGCGGAGCGGGCGAAGACGCTGGTGCAGCGCCTGCTCGCCTTCGCCCGTCGCCAGCCGCTGCAGGTGACGGCGGTGAACGTGGTGCGCGTGGTCGAGAACATGGCCGAGCTGATCGCCGCCACGTTGGGCCCGACGATCGAGGTATGCGTCGACCTGGCCGACCTGCCGCCGGCGAAGGCGGACCTGAACCAGCTCGAGATGGCGTTGCTCAACCTGGCGGTGAACGCGCGCGATGCGATGCCTGAAGGCGGCGAGCTGCGCATCAGCGCGCACCGTGAGAGCATCGCGACCCTCGACGAGCGGGCGCTGCCACGCGGCCATTACGTCCGGCTGAGCGTCGGCGACACCGGCGTCGGCATGGACGCCGACACGCTGCGCCGCGCGATCGAACCCTTCTTCTCGACCAAGGGCGTCGGCAAGGGCACCGGGCTGGGCCTGTCGATGGTGCATGGCCTTGCCGCGCAGCTGGGCGGCGGGTTGACGATCGACAGCATGCCCGGTGTCGGCACGACGATCAGCCTGTGGCTGCCGATCAGCGCGATCGCGGTCAGCGACGACGAACCGCTGCTCGAGCCCGTGTCCGCGGCCAAGCGACTCGGCGTCGCACTCCTCATCGATGACGAGGAACTGGTGCGGATGAGCACCGCCGACATGTTGGCGGACCTGGGCTATGACGTGGTCGAGGCAGGGTCGGCGGAAGAGGGGCTGCGCCTGATCCACGGCGGGCTGGAGCCAGCAGTGCTGGTGTCCGACCATCTGATGCCGGGGATGAGTGGCGCACAGCTCGCCCGCGAGATCCGGCGGTTGCGCCCGGGCCTCCCCGTGCTGATCGTGTCGGGGTATGCCGAGGAAGAGGGGATCGACCCCGACATCCCGCGCCTGACCAAGCCGTTCCGCAACGCCGAACTGGCGGCCAGTCTGGCGATGGCGCCCGCCGCGGTGGCGATGCCGGCGACCGCCGCCTGACACACGCGCCATGGCCAAGCGCAAGCGGTTCCTGACGGCAACCCTGCCCGACGGCTATGTAAAGACGATCGGGCCGACCGCCGCGCCCTTCACGCATTATTGGCGCATCGTCGCGGTGACGCAGGGCGGCGGCACCGAGGTGTTCTGGGGCCACAGCCGTTCGCTGCGCGAGGCGAACGGCAAGCGCGCCGCCACCGCTGAAGCGGCGCGGCAACGCGGCTGGACGCGCTACGATTTCGAGGTCGTCGAGCTCGTCGAAACCGCCGGGCCGCCAATCAAAAACGCACGTCCCAACCCAGTGTGACGGTCCGCCCGCGCCCAGCGAAGTAAGCGAGATTGTCGGTCGGCAGCCGCGTGTCGCTGTTATAGTCGATATAGAAGCGGTCGAACACGTTTTGCGCACTCAGCGTCAGCCCGCCGAACGCGGTCTGGTAGCGCAGGTAAGCGTCCGCGACGGTATAGCCCGCGAAATCGTTGCGCGGATCCGGGTTCGCCTTTCCATGAAAGGTGCGAGCGAAATACATCTGCGCCTGCACCCGTGCGCTCAGCGGCCCGCGCACGAAATCGGCGGCGACGTTCATCCGGTCGGGCGAGATGTTGGTGCCGTCGAGGTCGGTGTCGACGATGCCGTCCGGCTTCGCACGGTCGCTGTCGTAGCGGCCGACGACATGCGCATAGCCGGTCGACAGTTGCAGCCCCTCGATCGGCATGCGCGCCGCGACGTTGAGCTCCAGCCCCTGGATTTCGACGCGCTGGCGCTGCACGTCGAAGATGCCGTTGCCCTGCGCGATCAGCAGCTGGCCCTTGTCGCTCGACGACCAGAAATAGGTGGCGCTGGCATCCAACGGCCCGCGCTTCACCTCGACGCCGAGTTCGCGATTGTTCGAGATGACGGGATCGATCGCGCGGAAGCGGGAAAGGTCGGTGCCCGGCGTATCGACCGCACGGGTGATGCGGCCGATGTCGGCCATGGTGAACCCCTCGGCATAGCTTGCATAGGCGCGGATGCCGGCGACCGGCTCCAGGATGGCACCGTAGTTGGTGAGCAAATGGCTGAAGCCCGGCCGGCCGCCCTTTACGCTGACGCCGCCGAACGTCGCCGGGTTGCGCCCGTCATAGGTGGTCGAGGCGAGCGTGCGATAATCGTCGATCCGCACCGCAACATTTTCCCAGCGCACACCCCCCGCCAGCCGCACCAGCCCGTCCCACAGCTTCACGTTGCCCTGAGCAAAGGGCGCGATGCTACGGAAGTCGGATGGCGGCACCCAGATGCGGTTGGTGGCGATCAGCCGCTGTTCGGTGCGGTCCCACAAGGTGTCGATACCGATCGTGGCGGTCAGCGCCTCGAACCCCGGCACCGCACGCTCGTAACTCGCCCGCGCGCCTAGCTTGCGCGAGCGATTCTCCGACTGGTCGAACAATGTGCCGACCGGCGCGAGCTTTGGGTCCTGGAAGGTCGCGATCGGCGCGATCTCGCCGCCGAACGTGTCGTAGGTGCGGTTGAAGAACAGCTGCGCGGTCAGCGCGCCGCCCGCCACGTCGCTGTCGGTATAGGACAACGACAGCGCCTCCGCCCGGTTGGCGGCGGGCTTGCCGGGCGCGGTGCCGGGCACGGCGCTGGTCGGAACGCCCGTGATCCGGTTACCCGCCAGCGCGATCGACGTGCCGTCGCCGTCCAGCGTGAAGCGGTTGGCGATCAGGTCGAGTCTCCCCGTGTCGCGCACTGCGACCCCGAAGCGCGCGAATAGATCGGTTGCGTCCGACTGCTGCGTTTCCCCCTGCGTCAGGTTGATGCCGATGCGGCGATCGTGCGCGTCGTAGAAGACGCCGCGCCGTTCATAAGAGGCGCCGATCGTCGCATCCACGATGCCGCTGCGATACTGGACCAGCCCGGCGACCTTGCCGCCGAAGCCATTGTCGTCGAACCCGTCGGCGCTCGTGCCCTGCACCAAGGCCCGGCCGGACAGGCCATCATGCGTCGGCGGACCCACCGTCACCTGGTTGACGATGCCGCCCGTGCCGCCGACCCCTTGCAATGCGTTGGAGCCGTAGATTAGCTCGACCCGGTCGATGAAGAAGCCGTCGATCGTGAAGCCGTCGCGGCTGCCGTCGCGCAGCGGCGTCGTCTGCGGGATGCCGTTGATCGCATAGAGCGGCGAACGGCCGCGCAACGTCTCGCCCGCGCCCGACAATTTACCGCGCGTCGGCGAAAAGCTGGGGGTGAGCACGGCCACGGCATCGGTGATGCTGCCCGCGATCGCGATCTGCTGGTCAAGCGCGCGCTTGTCGATGATGTCGATCGTCAGTGGCAGAGCGTTGGGCGGCAGGATCGTGCGCGCGGCGGTGACGACGATATCGGCGCCGCTATCGGTGTCGGAGGTGTCGGCGAAGGCGGCTTCCTCTGCATCGGGCGTTGGGGTCGGGCGCGCCGTCTGTGCCGCGGCGTACCCCGGTCCCAGCAACGCGAACACCGCGGCCCCCGCCAGCATCGCGCCGCGTATCCCGGCTGCATTCCGCATGTTCGTTCCCCCGTCGTAACCATTGACCGATGTCGGCGGTGCGCCTAACGCAAATGGCTCGCATTAACAACAGTGGATCGAATGGCTGAGATGACGCGCACGCTGCTGTTCCAGATTCACTGGTTCCTCGGCATCACTGCAGGCTTCGTGCTTGCCGTGATGGGCGTGACCGGCGCGGCGCTCAGTTTCGCGCCCGAGGTCATCTCTGCGCTCAACCCCGGCATCACCACCGTGGCGCCGCAGCCCGGTCCCCGCTTGTCGGGCCCCGATCTCGCCGTCCGCCTGACGGCGCAGCACCCCGACGCGCGCATCGTGCGGCTGGTGGTGTCGCGCGATCCGACGCGCGCGGCGATCCTCAGCTACACGGCAGGCAAGGCCAAGACGCGGCATGTCGCCTATCTCGATCCCGTCACCGGTCGCGACCTCGGCACGCCGCGGGGCGAAGGGATCGTCGACACGATCCAGGATCTGCACCGCTGGCTGGCCCTGCCGGGCGGCGGCAAGGGGATCGGCCGGCAGATCACGGGCTTTGCGGCGCTGGCGCTGATCTTCTTCGCGCTGTCGGGCCTGTACCTGCGCTGGCCGCGGCGCCCCCTCGATTGGCACAACTGGCTGGTGCTCGACCTGCGGCGCACGGGGCGCAACCTGTATCGTGCGCTGCATGCGGTGGTCGGCGGTTGGGTGCTGCTCTTCTACCTCATCAGCGCGGGAACCGGGCTGTGGTGGTCCTACGACTGGTATCGCACCGGATTGCGCCACCTGCTCGTTGCCGAAGCGCCCAAGCCGGGCGGTCAGAAAGAGAAGGGCGGGAAGGACGCGCCTGTCGATTGGACCATCGCATGGCGCGGCTTCGATCACGCCACCGGCGGGCGCGCCTACGACACGGTCACCGCTACCGCACGGGACGGCAAAGTCGAGTTCCGCGCCAAGCTGCCCGACGCGCGCCACGACCGCGTCTCGGACGAGGTATCGATCGACGCGGCATCGGGCGCGGCCGTTTCCGTCACCCCCTATGCCGAGCGCGGCTGGGGGCAGGACATCGTCACCAGCATCTACGAGATTCACCGTGGCGCCTATTTCGGACTGCTCGGGCGGCTGGCGATGATGCTCGCGAGCCTGACCATGCCGCTGTTCACCGTCACCGGCCTGCTGCTCTATCTGGCGCGGCGGCGGCGCAAGGCGGCGCTCGCCGCCGTGTCCGTAACGGCCCAGCCGACCGGAACACCGCGCGACGGCGGCACCCTGGTCGCCTACGCCTCGCAGACCGGCGCGGCGGAGCGGATCGCGCGCCTGACCGCGCAGGCCCTCCCCGACGCGCAGGTCCTGCCCGTCGCCGACCTCGACACGGCGGCGTTGCGGCGCGCGCGTCGATTGTTCGTCGTCGCGAGCACCTATGGCGAGGGCGAGCCGCCCGATGGCGCGCGCGGCTTCGCACGGCGGCTGGCGCAGGCGCCGGGCGACCTCTCGCACCTCCGTTATGCGGTGCTTGCGCTCGGCGACCGCGAATATCCGGACTTCTGCGCGTTCGGTCACCGCATCGATCGCTGGCTGCACGATGGCGGCGCGCAACGCCTGTTCGATCCGGTCGAGATGGACGGCGATGCAGTCGATGCGCAACGCCAGTGGCAGCAGCAATTGGCCGGGCTGGGCGCGCGCACCGACCAGCCCGACTGGGCGACCGCGCCGATGCAGGACTGGCGGCTGGTCGAGCGACGACTGCTCAACCCGGGCAGCAGCGGCGGCGAGGCGTGGCATGTCGCGCTGGAGCCGGCGGGGGAGGCGGCCTGGACCGCAGGCGACATCGTCGAGATCGAGCCGCAGCACGACCCGCGTCGGATCGATATGTGCCTGCACCGCACGGGCTGGACCGACACGCCGGGCCTGCGCGCGCTGCTCGCGACGCGCATCCTGCCGGGTGAGGAGGGCGCGCCGCCGGCGCCCGACGCGCTGCCGCCGCTGGCGCATCGCGACTATTCGATCGCCTCCGTCGCAACATCGGGCCGGGTGGAGCTGATCGTGCGGCGCTGCCTCGCCGCGGACCGGTTGCCGGGGCTTGCGTCGGGATGGCTGACACAGGGCGCACCGCTGAATGGCGTGGTGCGCGCGCGCATCCGCCGCAACCCTGCCTTCCACCCGCCCGCCGATCCCGCCGTGCCGCTGATCCTGATCGGCAACGGCACCGGTCTTGCCGGTCTGCTCGCGCACATGCGGCATCGCGTGGGCCAATCCGCCGCCGGGGCCGAAGCCGGCGCCGCCGCCGGACCGGTGGATTTGTTCTGGGGCGAGCGGCACCCAAGGCAGGACGATTATCATCGCGCCGAGCGGGCAGCGCTGATCGCGGCACATGCCGACTCTGCCGCCTTTGCCGCCTGGTCGCGGCTGGGAACGGGTCCACGCTACGTCCAGGATGCGGTCACCGCACAGGCGGCCCGCATCGCCGCTGCGGTCGCCGATGGCGCCTCCATCTACGTCTGCGGCAGCGTGCAGGGCATGGCGAGCGGCGTCCACCACGCCTTGTTGGCCATTCTTGGCGAGGATGTGCTGGAGGCGATGCTCGAATCCGGGCGGTATCGCCGCGACATCTATTGAGGCGCACGCTCGCGCCGCAAATGGCGCATCAGGCGGGCACGTGGAACGGCATCTCCGATCAGCCCGGACCACCTTCCCGCAATCGGCATCCGCCATTTTGAGTACTGAAGCGCGGCTTTGTAAACGTAGGCCTTCCGAGGGGCTTATTCCCTTAAACGCTATTTAACGGTTGGGTCCTTACCGGTCGTATCAGCCAGGGGGGCTAACGACATGATACCGACCGTTACTGCGCCGTCGTCGCTGACGATGGCGTCGATCCATGACTTTGCCGCGAGCATTGGCGCCTGCCAGCAGGGCGGGGAGAGCGCGATGACGCTCGACCTCACGTCCGTCGCGGCCCCCGATCTCAGCCTGTTGCAACTCGTCGAAAGCGCGCGGGCGCAGGCTCGCGCTGGTGGCGGCAGCGTCCGCCTCGCCGCACCCGCGAGCGGTCCGCTTGCGGCGCTGCTGAACCGCGCCGGCTTCACGGGCGCACTGTCGCCCGACGACCTCGAATTCTGGTTCCACGGAGACCTGCCACAATGACCGCTTCCATTCTTGCCGTTGATGATTCCGCCAGTCTGCGCATGGCGATCCGCATCGCGCTGACCGGCGCGGGCTACAGCGTCACCGAGGCGGTCGATGGCGTCGATGGCCTTGCCAAGGCGGGCGCGGCCAAGTTCGACATGATCGTCACCGATCTCAACATGCCCAACATGGACGGGCTGTCGATGATCCGCGAGCTGCGCAAGAGCCCGGCGCAGGCGGGCGTGCCGATCATCTTCCTCACCACCGAATCCGACCCCGAGATGAAGAACCAGGCCAAGGCGGCCGGCGCCACCGGATGGCTGGTCAAGCCGTTCGTGCCCGATCAGCTGGTCAAGGTCGCGCGCAAGGTGCTGGGCAGGTGAGCGCCGACGATCCGATCGCCGCCTTCCGCGTGGAGGCGGGCGAGCTGCTCGATCAGGTCGAACAGGGCCTGCTCGACCTCACCCACCGGCTGGACGACATGGACCTCGTCAACGCGGTGTTCCGCGGGTTGCACACGCTGAAGGGTTCGGGCGCGATGTTCGGCTTCGATGCGCTCGCCGCCTTCACCCATCATTGCGAAACCGCGTTCGACCGTGTCCGCAAGGGCCAGGTGCGCGCGACCGCGGACCTGGTCGGCGTGATCCTCTCCGCACAGGACCACATGCGCGGGCTGGTCGAGGGCGATGCCCGCGAGGCCGACGGCGCCGCGATCCTGGCGGGCTTGCAGGATGCGGTCGACGCCGCCTCGGACGGCAGCGCCGCCCCCGCAGCTACGTCCGTCCCTGCAGCCGCGCCCGCTGGCGACATCATGCCAAGTGCAACCGGCTGGCACGTTCGCTTCCGCCTGCCGCCTGATGCGATGGCGAACGGCACCAATCCGCTGATGCTGCTCGACGAACTGCGCGAGCTGGGCGACTGCACCATCGTCGCGCTGACCGATCAGGTGCCGCCTCTGCCCGAACTGGTGCCGACGCACTGCCACATCGGCTGGGACGTGACGCTGCACGGCGACATCACCCGTGATGCGATCGAGGACGTCTTCATCTTCGTGATGGACGACATGGAGCTCGCGATCACGCCGATCGCCGCCGGGGCCGGATCGGCACCGGTCGAAGCGGCGCCGGTGGCGGACATCGCCGCACCGACAGCGCCCGTCGCTGCCGCCAACGACACGGCCGCCGCTCGCACGCCCGCCAAGGCCGAGGAAAGCGTCCGCATTCCCGCGACGCGGCTCGATGCGCTGATGGACCGGGTCGGCGAACTCGTCATCGCACAAAGCCGCCTGTCGCAGCTTGCGCATCAGGGCCACGACCTCGTGCTGCGCTCCGTCTCGGAAGAGATCGAGCGGCTGGCGGGTGAGTTGCGCGACACGATGATGGTGCTGCGTATGGTGCCGGTCGCCAGCCTGTTCGGCCGTTTCCGCCGCCTGATCCACGATCTTGCCCGCGATACAGGCAAGAGCATCGCGCTCGTCACCGAGGGTGAGACGACCGAGGTCGACAAGACCGTGATCGAGCGTCTGTTCGATCCGATGGTCCACCTGGTTCGCAACAGCTGCGACCATGGCCTGGAAGACGCCGAACAGCGCCGCGCCGCGGGCAAGCCGGAAGAGGGCACCGTGCGCCTCGGCGCACACCAGAGCGGCGGCGAGGTCGTCATCACCATTCGCGACGACGGCCGCGGCATCGACCGCACGCGCGTCCGCGCCAAGGCGGAGGCGAACGGCCTGATCCAGCCCGACCAGGTGCTGACCGATCAGGAGCTGCTGCAGCTGATCTTCGCGCCCGGTTTCTCGACCGCGGCACAGATCACCAACCTGTCGGGCCGCGGCGTCGGCATGGATGTCGTCAAGCGCACGATCGAAGCCTTGCGCGGCACGATCGACATCACGTCGGTCGATGGCCAGGGCTCCACGATCAGCCTGCGCATTCCGCTGACGCTGGCGATCATCGACGGGCTGCTCGTCCGTGTCGGCGACAGCCGCTACGTCATCCCGCTGACCGCCGTCGAGGAATGCCTGGAGCTGAGCCTCGAGGACGACATGCGCCACCGCGGGCGCAGCCTCATCACGCTGCGCGAAAAACTGGTGCCGTTCCTGCGCCTGCGCGAACTGTTCGCCAGCGGGACCAAGCCCAATCCCTATCAGAAGATCGTCGTGGTCGCGACGGGGCAGGGCCGCGTCGGTCTGGTCGTCGATCAGATCATCGGCAACCACCAGACGGTCATCAAGCCCATGTCGCCGCTGCATCGCGGCGCATCAACCTTCGCCGGGGCGACGATCCTCGGCGATGGCGAGGTCGCACTGATCCTCGACATCGCCCAGCTCGTCGCCGCGGGCCAGCCCCAAGAGGAGACCCTGCGTGCAGCCGGATGAAGCGTGCCGATCCACGGCCATTCCATGGACGGCGGACGGCCAGCTGGAAGTGCTGGTGTTCGACCTGGGGGGCCAGAGTTTCGCCCTCGAGGCGGTGCTGGTCCGTGAGATCCTGGACATGATGCCCGAAACGGTGGTGCCCGGTGCCCCACCGCTCGTCGCCCATGTCCTCAACTTCCGTGGCCGCATCATTCCGCTCGCCGACTTGCGCCTCGCCTTCGGCATGCCGGTGGTGGAGGCGACGGTCGACAGCCGCATCGTCGTGATCGAACTCGATCTGAACGGCGAAGCGACGCTGATCGGTCTGCGCACCGACAAGGTGCATGAGGTCGCGACCTTCCATGCACGGACCAGCGAGGACGCGCCCGTCGTCGGCCTGCGCTGGCGCCGCGAACTGGTGCGGGCGCTGGTGCGTCACGAGGGCGACGACATCGTCGTGCTGCCCGATCTTGAAGCAATTTTCCTGAACCTCGCGCACGGCGACGCCGCCGCGCGTTCCATCCACTGATAACCCCGGGGGGGGGACCAATACATGCGTGCTACGATCAAGATGAAACTGGGGGTGACGTTCGCCACCCTTGTTGTCCTGCTGCTGGCTGTCGTCGGCGTTGGCGTGACCAAGATGAGCGCCATGAATGACGCCATCTCCTCCGTCATCAGCGATCCCGTCAAGAAGCTGTCTCTCGCCCAGTCGGTTGATACCGCTCAGAGCCAGGCGCTTGCCGATCAACAAGCGCTGGCGCTGAACACCGACCCTGCAGTCATGAGGAATTATTATCAGCAGGTCATGAAGGGTGAGAATGACATCACGCGGATGATCAACGAAGGCAATGCGATTGCTTCGGAAGCGGGAAAGCCATATTGGGCGGCGGTTCGCGATGACTGGAACAACGTAAAGCCGACGTTCGACAAGGTTCGCGAGCTTGGCAATGCGAACCGGAACGAAGAAGCGGCCAAGCTGACGAACGATGTGCAGACGCCGCTGATGAACAAGTTCGCGGACAGCATTGCGAAGCTCGGAGAATTCCAGAGGGGCCGCATGACGCGCGTGGCTGCGGCTACCAGCACCCTCTATTACAACGCTCGTACGACGCTGATCGCCGTGGCGGCGCTCGCCCTGCTCATCGCGGTTGCAGGAGCGGTCTATATCTCGCTACTCGTGTCGGGCGGCCTGAAGCGGATCGGCGTGGCGCTGGATGCGGTGGCGATCGGCGACCTCGAGCGTGAAGTCACCGTCAATACCAACGACGAGATCAAGGACCTGGTCAACATCGTCAACGGCATGACCGCCAGCCTGCGCAAGAGCGCCGATCTGGCGGGCGAGATCGCGGGCGGCAACCTCACCGTCGAGCACCAGCCGCTGTCGGACAGGGACGCGCTGGGCCTGGCCCTCAAGTCGATGATCGAGCGCCTGCGCAACGTGGTCGGCGATTCGTCGGCGGCAGCGAACAATGTCGCGGCGGGCAGCCAGCAGCTGTCGGCATCGTCGGAGCAGGTGTCGCAAGGTGCGACCGAACAGGCTGCGGCGGCCGAGGAAGCTTCTGCGGCGATGGAACAGATGGCCGCGAACATCAAGCAGAACGCCGACAATGCCGCTCAGACGGAGAAGATCGCACGCCAGTCGTCGAAGGATGCCGAGGCGAGCGGCGTGGCGGTGGACCGCGCGGTCGGTGCGATGCGAACGATCGCGGAAAAGATCGGCATCGTCCAGGAAATCGCCCGTCAGACCGATCTGCTCGCGCTCAACGCCGCCGTCGAGGCTGCCCGCGCCGGCGAACATGGCAAGGGCTTTGCGGTCGTCGCTTCGGAAGTGCGCAAGCTCGCCGAGCGCAGCCAGACCGCTGCGGCCGAGATCAGCTCGGTCTCCTCGGAGACGGTGAAGGCCGCGGCGGATGCCGGCGACATGCTGGGCAAGCTCGTCCCGGACATTCGCCGCACCGCGGAACTGGTGTCGGAAATCAGCGCCGCGTGCCGCGAACAGGACATCGGTGCCAGCCAGATCAACCAGGCGATCCAGCAGCTCGACCAGGTAACG
>ERZ941706.417-NODE-417-length-14027-cov-4.463498_pt1 | contig 14027 bp, 18 predicted proteins | sample MGYA00521232_ERZ941706 | MGnify/ENA primary metagenome ERZ941706 (study PRJEB32759, sample SAMN07749893) | skin metagenome | biome: transportation; feature: city; material: polyester macromolecule | host: Homo sapiens | place: Hong Kong:ER line | collected...
CCGGTTGTGATCCCGCCTTGGGAGAGTGAGCAGGGCAAGTTCCTCAAGGCTCAGCGCAACCTTGCGCTTGATGGCTCTCTATGGGCGGTGATGCCGGGATCGCCTCTCACCGTGGCGTGTCAGGCGAAGTGGGCGGCTTACCGCGCTTCGCTCAACCGTATGACGGTGGATTGCCTCGACCCCGCTGCATGGGTGTGGCCGGAAACGCCGAAGAACGAATATCCCGCGACCTCTACCGCCAACGCGACCACTACAGGCACGGTGAAGCTCAGCGGGGCTAAATAACCGTATGACTGATTACACTCCTGAGCAGCTTGAAGAAATGCGAGCGGTGATCGCTGCCGCCGATGCCGCCAAGGCCGAACAGCTTGGCTCTTACTTCGACCGTGCCAAGGCGATTACCCGCATGGCTTGCTACACCGATCTACAGGACGCGCTCGCAGACCTTCGTTTGAACTATGGGGTGCATGACGATCTTACACCACAGGCTAACAGCCTTGCAAAGATCATGCAGGTTATGCGGGACGTAGTCGGAATGCTTGAGGTGCCTGAAGTCATTCACGTGCCGGTTGGTGACATGCAGCCGATTCTTCCGGTGCACACTGTCGAAAGGCCGGATGATGCGAGCGACGAAGAAACATCGGAAGAGCCTTCCGCTGAAGCAGAATAAGGGCGGCTTGTATGAATATGCAAGAAGCCACGTTAGGGATCACTAATAGCCCTTTTCCCGTCAGCTACGATGGTAGTGGCTTGATGTTCGGCTTCGCTTGCTTCGCACTAATCGTTATCTCAAGCCTTAGCATGATGCTCGCCAGCCTACTCGCGAACCATTTATGGAAGGATCGCAGCGTTGGCTATGATGCTGTAGCAGCATTGCGAAGCTTGGTGCTTGCGGTCTGTATCACCGCCTTCATCCGAAGTGCGCCGGAAGTAGCCTATAATATCAGCTACGCGGAAGCTTCGGTTAATACGCTGAGGACGATCCTGTTCACCAAGCGGGTATGCGATACCGTGTCACTCATACCATTCATCATTTGGGTAGCTACGTTTTGGGTGTGGTATCCCGACATCGTCATCAAGCTACGGTCGCCGCAATCGCTGGTGTGGAGCGATCACCGGCTGGCGTCCTTGAAGCGGTTTATCAGCATCGTCCTGTTGAGCGCAGCACTGGCGAGCGCGGTCACGCTTGGGCGTGCAATCCACTAAATAGGTGATGTTAGACCGCGCCAGCGTCATCGTCTTGGCTGGCGCTACAGGCGCTGGTGCAAGCCTTACCCCGCATGACAGCGTGTGGATGTGGCTCGCCCCGATCCTTTGCGGGTGTGTTGCCGCGCTTCTGGTGCGAGGGATTGCGATCACCACCCCGACGAAGCGTAAGACGACTTGGCTATTCGAGGCGCTGGTGACGGCGCTCAGCGTCCTTATCACGGGTGTGTTGGTGGCGGATCATCGGCTTGGCATCATGGAAGCCACGATGTCCGGTGTTGGTATCGGCGGTCTTGGCGTCGGCGTGATCACCCTCGGGAAAACCACCGTCACTGCGATCATCACGAGCATCGGGCAGAGTATGGCCGGGAAGTCAGATACCTAAGACAGCCACGCGCTCAGTTGGTGAAACCACGTAGGTAGCCACGGTAGCGCGCCGATTGCCGGAATCACCAGCAAGCGCAATCGTCCCGGTGCCGATGACGGTTTGCGCACGGTCATGCTGAACGCCACCGCCGCATACGGGCGTTTGTGTTTGATCAATGCGATTGCAACGGACGCTTCGTGTTCGTTCATGGCGTTATTCCCGGCGCGACGAATGCGGTTATTGGCTTTCAAACTGGCATTGAAACTGAGTTCGCCATGTTCCTAATGGTGTTAGTGGCATTAAACGCGCTGTATCGGTTGTTAGTCCGGTGTTAATTCCGATATTCGTTGACATCGTTTCTAACGTTGGTATCTGTTTCGTAGTCGGCTTAGTCATTGCGATGATCCCAAACGTCTTGCCGGATGGGCGCAGACGGACATAGCGGCAAGAATAGCACGCAGCTTTACTTCGGACAAGCGCACCCGGTGCAAGGACGCCGTATGTGTGTGTCGCGGAACGGATTGCACCACGTTCCCGTTTCGTTCTACCATGCTGGTAGGAGGAACGGACGATGGTTATCACCCCTCAGGCGATCAGCGCCGCGTTAGAGACTGCCCCGGCATGGGCGCAGATTGCGCTTACGGTGCCTCAGCAGAGGTTGCGCGATGACGCGCGGGCGGAAATGGCGCGGCACGTCTACGATACGCTGGTGGGGCCGGTAGCGACCGATCCGGGGCAACTCGCGCTTCCGCTTTGATCGATGGTTCAGCCTATTCGCGACCTCAGCGATGCCGCTCGCGCTGGCGGGACGGTGCAGACGACGTGCCGCCAGTGCGGCAACGTGGCGTTGTGGTCACCGTCCGAACTCGACCGCTATTGGTCGCGGAAGGGTTGGGATCGATCATGGCGCGGCTTCGCCAAGCACCTGAAGTGCTCTTGTGGGGAGCGTAATCCAACGGTCGCGTGGCTGGTGAACGACCCGCCGCATGACGACGACCCGCCGCCGCCACGGCCACGGTTCGTCCGCTCTGGTCTGCCACCGGTGCCGACGAACGTGGTGCCTATGCGGCGGCGAAAAGCGGGGTAGGATGGCAGCACCAAAGCTGAAGGACCAATGTGATGGCGAAGCCGATCCCATTTGATGCGCAGACCGATGTAGAAAACTTTCCGAACGGCGGGCCTGAGACAGCGTTGCCGGTGGAACGGCAGGGCAACTTCACCGTCTCGTGCTGGCAGCTTACTCCCGACGAACTCGCGATGATCGCGCAAACCGGCACCATATGGTTGAAGACCTCTACGGTTGACCGGGGCGGCGGTGGCGAGCGCATCCAACCGACGCTGGCAATGAACGCTGATAAGGGTGCGCTCGGCTAATGAACAACAAACGTGGGCTTTCGCGAATTTGGGTCGTGATCTTTGGCCTATGGGAAGTCGTGACGCTCGGGTCGGTTCTGTTGGGCCTGATTGAATATTTCAGCGACCCTTGGCGTGAGTCTGGAGTCTCTACCGGTCTGAGCAATTCGAACATGCAAATGGTCGTAACCAGCGCCTGTCTGGCGGCAGTCGGTGTCCCGGTCTTCCTCGTCGGTCGCTGGATCGGGCGCGGCTTCGACTCAGACGCGGTCTGAGCAGCACCGGTGATCGGCACCTTGCTCAGCGTGGCCATGCTGGTGGCGCTGATCGTTGGCGAACTGGCGTTGTGGCGAGGGCGGAAGGACGATCACCACCCTTGGAGATGACGACGAACGTGGTGTCTATGCGTAGGAAGCGCAGTGCGTAGTAGAAAAAGTTGATTCATGGTGAAACGATCACCACTTCGCTGCCGCATTAAGACAAAGGGGATGTAATATGCGGTTTTCAGACGGTGAACGACTTATCGCTTTCATGCTGGCGGACCTTATGGAGGCGCTGAAGGTAGAAAGTGAAATTGATCCACGCTTGGTCAAAACGCTCGTCGGTGGCGACGAGTGGGCGCTGAGGCGGCGTTACAGCGGCGTTTTCGATTACGAAGGTCCGTCCAGCGAAATCGTCAAGGAAACCGGCGACATCCTATGGATGTTTGCAATCATTGAAAGCTCAATCGACAAGCTGAGAGGCGATGACGCTGCCGAAGCTGCCGGGTGGCATTACAGAACATGGCGCGGCTTCGACGGGAACAACGACCGGCACTATGGTGTCGCTCAGACGATGATCGAGACGCTTGGCGAGTTTGCGGACAGCCGCAAGGGCGTCAATCTGAACAGCCATTCGCAAGCATCGCTGCCGCGTTACCGGGTGATGCTCGACAAGTTCATGGCCTATGTTCAGGCTGGACAGGCCGCGCCGCTCGGCGTGGACGCGCTTCGCGATCTTTGCGCCTGAGGGAGGGAGTGAACGATGTCCGAGGATTACGAACGCGAAAAGCTTGGGAACGCGGTGGACGCGCTCGCCGCCAGTGCCGCGCCGATACAGAAGCGATTGGAATACGCGTTCATGGCGATGCACACGTTGATGATGCACAAGCTCACTGATCCTGAGCGGCAGGCGGAATATGACGCCATCATCGAGAAACTGACGGCGGACAAATCCAACGAGGATCAAGGGCACGTCGCTACCACGTGCGCGCGGCTGTCAGACGATGCTGCGATAGAAATCGCTCAAGCTATCGTGGACCTAAACGCCCGCCTAAGCATGAATCGCGTTTGGCATCTTGAGGACGAAATCGACAAGCTGAAGCGGGGTAATCGATGAAGGATGATAGGCTTCGAGTTCCGGTTGATGATCCCTACGTCACGTCGCTCGGCAGAGCGACTTACGTCTTCGCTACTCTCGAATGGAATGCGGTTTGGTGCGCGGAACGCCTAAGCCCCGGCTTCATCGGCAAGACCGGAAAGAAAACGGCTGGCGCGATAGCGAAGGATTTGGTGGCCATTGTTGACCGTGTGATCGATCCCGCCGTGAAGGCGGCGTGCGAGGCACCGGCGAAGCGTTTTCAAACTCTTGTTGATACCCGCAACGGCATTCTTCACGGCAAACCCGGAACCGCTCCCGACAAATCGCAGCGTCTTTTTCGCAACGGCACGGTGTGGCAACTCAGCGATATAGACGATGCAGCAGATGCCTTCGCGGAATGCAGCGATAGCCTCAACGCTCTCCTTTATGGACACCTCAGCGCCGGGACCACGCACGCGCTAAATCCATAAGTGGCCGTGGAACCACGTGACTTTTCACTTGTGATCGTCACAGAACTGGACCGCATCGACCTGCATGTCGAAGTCGCCGCGGTCAGTGCCGCCGACCTTGTCCTGCCGCCGCCCGAGGAAGGATCGGCCGAGGTTGCCGCGCGGGTCGCCGCCGCCCGCGCGATCCAGACCGCGCGCTATGCCGGAGAGGCGCCGCGTACCAATGCGGAAGCGGACGGCACGCTGCTCGACGCGGTCGCCACGCCGGACGAGGCCGGCCGCCGCCTGCTCGCTCAGGCAGCCGAAGCGATGCGCATGTCCGCACGCGGCTACACCCGGGTGCTGCGCGTCGCCCGGACCATCGCGGATCTGGCGGGTGTCGAGGGTGTCGGTCGGGTCCATGTCGCGGAAGCGCTGAGCTATCGCCGGCGCGCGCCCACCGCCTGAGCGACTTTCGTCGCCGAACACACCGCGCGCCCTTGCGGCCCGCGCCGCGACCCGCTAGGCGCGCTTACCTTCGCTGCCCCTGTGGCGAAATTGGTAGACGCATTCGACTCAAAATCGAACGCCGCAAGGCATGCTGGTTCGAGTCCGGCCAGGGGCACCATCCTTCAGTTCAGCGAGCGGTCGGTCGCCAGGATCCCAATCCTGCACCAAATCCTCACGCGTTCCTGCGCCGGGCGGAGGTTGCCCCGCGGCGCGTGTGCGCCTAAGGTCCGGTCGCTTTCTCCCCCCATGCGATAGGACCTCATGAGCCCCGCGCCGCGCTTCAAACGCATCTTGTTGAAATTGTCCGGCGAAGTGCTGATGGGGGAGGGCGGTGGCCTGTCGATCGATCCCACGGTCACCGCACGCGTCGCCGAGGAAATCGCCGACGTGAAGGCTCAGGGATATGAGCTGTGCATCGTCGTCGGCGGCGGCAACATCTTTCGCGGCATCTCGGGCGCGGCGCGCGGCATGGAGCGCGCGACCGGCGATTACATGGGCATGCTCGCGACGGTGATGAACGCGCTCGCGGTGCAGAATGCGCTGGAGCAGATCGGCGTCGAGACGCGCGTCCAGTCGGCGATCCCGATGTCGTCGGTGTGCGAACCCTTCATCCGCCGCCGCGCGATGCGTCACCTGGAAAAGGGGCGGATCGTGATCTTCGCCGCCGGTGTCGGCTCGCCGTTTTTCACCACCGATTCGGGTGCCGCGCTGCGGGCTGCCGAGATGAATTGCGATGCGCTGTTCAAGGGCACCAGCGTCGATGGCGTCTACAACGCCGATCCCAAGAAGGACGCGAGCGCAAAGCGTTTCGAAACCGTGAGTTACGACACGGTGCTCGCGCAGAACCTCAAGGTCATGGACGCGAGCGCCGTCGCGCTGTGCCGTGATTCGAACATTCCGATCGTCGTCTTCAACATCCGCGAACACGGCAATTTCGCCGCGGTGCTGCGCGGTGAGGGCGTGTCGACGGTCGTGCAAAAGGAAGTGGAGTAAACCATGGCCGCCTATGACAAATCCGACCTCGAACGCCGCATGGCCGGCGCGGTCGAAGCGCTGAAGCACGACCTTAACGGCCTGCGCACGGGCCGGGCGTCGACTGCGCTGCTCGATCCGGTGACGGTCGAGGTATATGGTAGTCACATGCCGCTGCTGCAGGTCGCGACGGTGTCGGTACCCGAACCGCGCATGATCTCGGTACAGGTGTGGGACAAGTCGAACGTCGGCCCGGTCGAAAAGGCGATCCGTTCGGCGGGGCTCGGCCTCAACCCGATCAACGACGGCCAGACGCTGCGCCTGCCGATCCCGGACCTGACCGAGGAACGCCGCAAGGAACTTGCCAAGCTGGCGGGTAAATATGCCGAGGGCGCGCGCATCGCGGTGCGCAACGTCCGTCGCGACGGCATGGACAACCTCAAAACCGACGAGAAGAAGGGCGTGTTCAGCGAGGACGAGCGCAAGCGCCACGAGACCGAGGTGCAGAAGCTGACCGACGCGACGATCGCCGAGCTGGATGCGGCGGCGGCGGCGAAGGAAAAGGAAATCTTGGGCAAGTGACGGCCAAACAGCCTTCGCTGTTTAGCGCAGCCCAAGGGCATGAGCGGCCCGTCGCTCCTGACGGAGCGCTCGTGTGAGCAGCGCGCCAATCCTCTCTGCCGTTCCGGTTTCCGCTGTCGTCCCGCGCCATGTCGCCATCATCATGGACGGCAACGGCCGCTGGGCGAAGGCGCGCCACCTGCCGCGCGTCGCCGGGCATAAGGCGGGGGTGGAGGCGGTGCGCCGCGTCACCCGCGCCGCGCGCGCGCTGGGGATCGAGGCGCTGACGCTCTATGCGTTCAGCTCCGAAAACTGGCGCCGGCCCGAGGAAGAGGTCGGCGCGCTGATGGGCCTGCTGCGCCTGTTCATCCGCAGCGATCTCGCTGAACTGGTCGAGGAAAACGTCCGGCTGCGTATCATCGGCGACTATCGCCGCTTTGCGCCCGACCTCGTCGCGCTGGTCGACGACGCGTTGGCGCGCACCGCCGCGAATACCGGTCCGGTCCTGGTGATCGCGCTCAATTACGGGTCGCAGGCGGAACTGGTCGAGGCGGCGCAGCGGCTGGCGGCACGCGCGGCGGCGGGCGAGATCGATCCCGCGTCGATCACGCCGGCGCATATCGAAGCGGAATTGCAGACCGCCGACCTGCCGCCGCTCGACCTCGTCATCCGCTCGTCGGGCGAACAGCGGCTGTCCAACTTCCTGCTGTGGCAGGCGGCCTATGCCGAACTGCTGTTCGTCGAGACGCTGTGGCCCGATTTCAATGGCGACACGCTCGCCGATGCCGTCGCAGCCTTCGGCCAGCGCCAGCGGCGCTACGGCGGCCTGTGAGCGATCCCGCCCCGGGCAAGCGCCCGTCGGACCTCGCCATACGCGCGGTAACGGGTGTCGGCATGATCGCCGTCGCGCTGGTCGCGCTCGCGTTCGGCGGCTTTCCGCTGTGGCTGCTCGCCGCGGCGGTCGGCGTGTTCATGATGGCGGAGTGGAGCGAGCTCAACGGCGCGACGCCGCAGACCAAGCGGCTCGGCCAATATGTGCTGTTCGTGCCCTTGTCGATCATGTGCCCGATCGCCGCCGGCCCGCATTTCTTCGCGCTCGGGCTACTGGTCGGCGCCTTCTTCTTCCTGGGCATCGTCACCAAGCGGCCGGCGCTGGCGACCGGCGTGCTCTACTGCGGGCTGCCGATCTATGCGCTGTTGCTGATCCGGGAGGAGCCCGACGGCCTGCGCAACGCGCTCTGGGCCTTGAGCCTCGTCTGGGCGACCGACATCGGCGCCTATTTCGCCGGCCGGACGATCGGCGGGCCGAAGCTCGCGCCGACGATCAGCCCCAACAAGACGTGGGCCGGGCTGATCGGCGGGGTTGTCGCCGCGACGCTGCTCGCGCTGGTCATGCACCAGGTCTATCTGCTGCCCTGGACCTTCGTCGCCGCGACGCCGCTGCTCGGCGTGCTGGCGCAAGTCGGCGACCTGTACGAAAGCCACCTCAAGCGCCGCGCCGGCGTAAAGGATTCGGGCAGCGTCATTCCCGGCCATGGCGGAGTCCTCGACCGGCTCGATGGCGTGGTGCCGGTGCTGCCGGTCGCGGCGCTGCTGATCGTCCTGCCGCTCGGGTTTCCGTCATGAAGACCGTCACCATCCTGGGCGCGACCGGATCGGTCGGCACCTCGACGCTCGACCTCGTCGAACGCGAGCCCGATCGCTTCAAGGTCCGCGCGCTGACCGCCAATTGCGATGTGGCGAACCTCGCCGCTGCGGCGATTCGCACGCAGGCGGAGGTGGCGGTCGTCGCGGACGAACGCTGCCTGCCCGACCTGCGCGCCGCGCTCGCCGGCACGGGGACGCAGGCCGCGGGCGGTCGCCAGGCGATCTGCGATGCCGCCGCGGGGGCGGACTGGACGATGGGCGCGATCGTCGGCTGTGCAGGCCTCGAACCGGTGATGGCAGCGATTGCACACGGCGGTACGGTGGTGATCGCCAACAAGGAGCCGCTGGTGTCGGCGGGCGAGGTGATCCTTGCCGCCGCGGCCGCATCGGGCGCGACGCTGCTGCCGGCGGACAGCGAGCATAATGCCATCCACCAATGCTTCGATTTCGCGCGGCCCGAACGCGTGCGCCGGATCATCCTGACGGCGAGCGGTGGCCCGTTCCGCGACTGGACGCTGGAGCGGATGGCGGACGTGACGGTCGAACAGGCGGTGGCGCATCCCAATTGGTCGATGGGCGCGAAGATCAGCGTCGATAGCGCGACGATGATGAACAAGGGCCTTGAGCTGATCGAGGCGGCCCGCCTGTTCCCCGTGCCCGCCGACCGGATCGAAGTGGTGATGCACCGCCAGTCGGTGATTCATTCGATGGTCGATTACGTCGACGGATCGATGCTGGCGCAATTGGGTCCCAGCGACATGCGGGTGCCGATCGCGCACACGCTCGCCTGGCCCGACCGGATGGCGACGCCGATGGAGCCGCTCGACCTCGTGAAGATCGGCCGGCTCGATTTCGAGGCGTGCGATCCGGTGCGCTTTCCCGCGCTCGCCCTCGCGCGTGCCGCGCTGGAAGCGGGCGGTGCACGGCCTGCGCTCCTCAATGCCGCGAACGCGGTCGCGGTCGCCGCTTTCCTGGCGCGGCGGATCGGCTTCCTCGAAATTGCCGCAATCGTCGCCGATACGTTGGAGCGTTACGACCCGCAGGCGCCCGCCACGGTGGAATCGGTCCTTGCGGTCGATGCTGAGGCACGGCGGATAGCGGACGAACAGGTTCGGGGCCGAACGCGGGGGCGTGTAGAGGTTCACGCGTGAAGGATTGCGCAGCTTGATCCAGTCCCCCGGTATCCTGATGGCGGTGCTCGCCTTCCTATGCGCCATCGGGCCGCTCGTCTTCATCCATGAGATGGGCCATTATCTTGCCGGTCGGCTGTTCGGCGTGAAGGCGGAGGCTTTCTCGATCGGCTTCGGGCGCGAGATCGCGGGCTTAACCGATTCGCGTGGCACGCGCTGGAAGTTCGGCTGGCTGCCGCTGGGCGGCTATGTGCGCTTCGCTGGCGACATGAACCCGGCGAGCCAACCTGACGCCGCGTGGCTGTCGCTGCCCGCCGACGAGCGGATGCGCACCTTCCAGGCCAAGCCGTTGTGGCAGCGCGCGATCATCGTCGCGGCGGGCCCGGCGGTGAACCTGATCCTCGCGGTGCTGATCCTCGCCGGTTTCGCCTACAGCTATGGCGTCGATCGGACGCCGGCCGTCGTCGGCGCGGTGGTCGAGGGCGGCGCGGCGGCCAAGGCTGGCCTGCGCGCCGGCGACCGCATCGTCGCGCTGGACGGGAGGCACGTCGACACCTTCTCCGACCTCGCCCGCTATGCGCTGATCCGGCCGGGGCAGCAGGTGGACGTGACGCTGGATCGCGCGGGCCGCGCGGTCGAGACGCCGCTGACCATCGGCACCGTCCACCAGCGCGACCGCTTCGGCAATGAATATCGCATCGGCCGGCTGGGGCTGCAGAGCGGCGAACCCGTGCTTGCGCCGGTCGGCCTGGTGGAGGCGCCGGTCGCGGGCGTGCGCATGACGGGCGAAATCATCGGCGGCACGCTGGAAACGATCGGCCAGATCATCAGCGGGCGCCGCTCGATCGACGAACTGGGCGGTCCGATCCGCATCGCCAAGATCTCGGGCGAACAGATGGCGCTGGGCTTTTCCGCCTTCGTCTGGCTGGTCGCGATGCTGTCGATCAATCTGGGGTTCATCAACCTGCTGCCAGTACCGATGCTGGATGGCGGCCACCTCTTCTTCTATGCGATCGAAGCGATGCGCCGGCGTCCCCTCGAACCTCAGGTGCAGGAATGGGCATTTCGCGGCGGGCTGGCCGCGGTATTGGCGTTGATGCTGATCGTCACGTTCAACGATTTGGGCGCCGTCGGCCTCTGGCAGCGGCTGGCCGGGTTGATCGGTTGACCGGGTTGGGGCAGGGCGTAGCGCTGCGGTTCCCGACGACACGTGGGTATCCTGACGTTTTTGGGGTGGGTTGAGTGACAGCGATGACAAGTTCCAAGTTCGCCGGCATGGGCGCCGCGCTGCTCGCCGGCACCATGTTGTCCGGCGTGCCTGCGATGGCGCAGACCGCGACCGCCCCGGCGCAGGCTGCCGCGCAGGCGCCGGCCGCGACGGCACAGGCGCCCGCTGCCGGCACGCCCGCGGTGGCGACGCCTGCGCCCGTGCGCACGATCAAGACGCTGCGCGTCGAGGGATCGCAGCGCATCGAGCCCGAGACGGTGCTGTCCTACACCAAGCTGCGCGTCGGCATCCCTTACACGGCGGAAACGCTCGACCAGGCGCTGAAGGACCTGCAGGCGTCCGAGCTGTTCGTCGACTATTCGATCTCGGGCGTCGAGACCGGCGACATCGTGCTGAAGGTGCGCGAGAACCCGATCATCAACCGCGTGATCCTCGAAGGCAACAAGGCGCTGAAGAGCGACAAGATCACGAAAGAGATCAAGCTCGCCCCGCGCCAGATCTTCACGCGGACGGCGGTGCGACAGGACGTCAGCCGCATCCTCGAACTCTATCGCCGCCAGGGCCGATTCGCCGCGGTCGTCAATCCGAAGATGGTCAGCCTCGACCAGAATCGCGTCGACGTGGTGTTCGAGATCAACGAGGGCCCCAAGTCCAAGGTCCGCCAGATCAACATCATCGGCAACGAGGTGTTTAGCGACGGCAAGCTGCGTGGCGAGATGGCGACGAAGGAATCGCGCTGGTTCCGGCTGCTGTCGTCCAACACCTCGTACGATCAGGATCGCCTGAACTACGACCAGCAGAAGCTGCGCCAGTTCTACCTGACCAACGGCTATGCCGACTTCCGCGTCACCAGCGCGGTGGCCGAGCTGACGCCCGACAAGCGCGACTTCATCATCACCTACGTGGTCGAAGAGGGTAAGCGCTACAAGTTCGGCGACGTCACCGTCGACAGCGAAATCCGGGACTTCGACAACAAGAAGCTCGCCGCCTCGCTGCCCGTGAAGAAGGGCGACTGGTACAATGCCAAGCTGGTCGAGGATTCGATCGACCAGCTGAACCAGTCCGCCGGCCTGTTCGGCTATGCCTTCACTGACGTTCAGCCGGACTATTCGCGCGACCCCGAAACGCTGACGATGGGAATGAACTTCCACATCGGCCAGGCGCAGCGCACCTATGTCGAGCGGATCGACATCAACGGCAACACGCAGACGCAGGACAAGGTCGTGCGCCGCGAGATTCGTCTGGCGGAAGGCGATGCGTTCAACAGCTTCCAGGTGAAGCGGTCGCAGGATCGCATCAACTCCCTGGGCTTCTTCCAGGACAAGATGGAGATCAAGCAAAACCCCGGTTCCGCGCCTGATCGCATCATCCTGGATACCACGCTGGAAGAACGCAGCACGGGCGAATTGCAGCTGTCGGTCGGCTATTCCAGCCTCGAACGCTTCATCATCCAGGCCAACATCACGCAGAACAACTTCCGCGGCAAGGGCCAGGTGCTGCGCGCCGGCGTGAACTATTCGACCTATTCGAAGTCGGTCGAGCTGGGCTTCACCGAACCGTATCTGTTCGACAAGAACGTCGCGATCGGTGTCGATGTGTTCCGCCGCGACTTTAATTCGTTCAACTATATCGGCACGCAGCGCCAGACCACTTATTCGCAGGTATCGACCGGCTTCCAGGTGCGCGCGGGCGTGCCGCTGACCGAATATTGGTCGCTCGCCGGTCGCTATGGCCTGTCGTACGACGAGGTCGGGCTCGACGCGGGGACCTATTTCACCAACGGCGTCTGCGATCCGCTGAAGGCCGGCCGCTACCTGTGCGAGGCGATCGGCAACCGCTGGACGTCGACGCTCGGCTATTCGTTGATCTACGACAGCCTCAACAGCCGCCTCCGCCCGACCGCGGGTCAGCGCTTCGCATTCAACCAGGATTTCGCCGGCCTCGGTGGCGACGTGAAATACATCCGCACGCGCGTGGAAGGCTCGAAGTTCTGGAACGTCGGCAGCGGCTTCATCGGCTCGATCGTCGGTGAAGGCGGCTACATCCACTCGCTGGAAAAGAGCCGTGGCCCCGGCATCGACAGCGTCCGCATCACCGACCGCTTCTACCTCGGCGAACCGCAGTTCCGCGGCTTCGACATCCGCGGCGTCGGCCCCCGCGTGCAGCGTCAGGCGTACACCACCGACGCGAACGGCAAGCAGATCCTGGTCACCGATCGCGACCAGATCGTCGATGATGCGCTCGGCGGCAAGGCCTATTACCTCGTCCGGGCCGAGCTCGAGATTCCGCTGGGTGCGGGTGCGCGCGAGCTGGGCCTGCGTCCGTCGGTCTATGTCCAGGCGGGCAGCCTGTGGAGCCTCACCCGTCCGCTGCCGACCGCCAACTTCCCGACCATCACCGATTCGGCGGGCAATGTGACGGTGCTGCCGATCCAGCGCCTGCTGACCGATTCGGCGGGGCGCCAGCTCTACTACAACACCTTCACCCCCGATGGCGCGACCGCGCCGGCGATCCGCGCGACCACCTGCGCGATCGGCTATTCGGCGGTCGCGGGCGGCGCATGCGCGGGCGGCGAGACGAACACGATCGCGTTCGACAGCTCGATCGCGCCGTTCAAGGAAACCTATTACGGCAGCAGCGCCAAGCCGCGCGTCAGCGTCGGCATCGGCGTCAACTGGACCTCGCCGTTCGGCCCGCTCCGTATTGATCTTGCCAAGGCGCTCGTCACCCAAAAGGGCGACGATCCCAAGCTCATCACCTTCAACGTAGGGACGCAGTTCTAATGAAGACGATTACCAAGACGTGCGCCGCGGCGATCGCCACGGCTTCGGTCGCGCTGCTCGCGGGTGGCGCCTCGGCGCAGACCGCCGGCATCGCGACGGCACAGCCCGATGCCGCAATCTTCAGCGCCAAGGCGTTCGAGACCGCCAACACCCAGATCGGCACCACCTACAAGGCGCAGCTCGATCAGGCGGCGGCGGCGCAGAATGCGCTGAACACGCAGCTGCGCACGATCCTCGACACCAACAAGGACGGCCAGGTCAGCCAGGCGGAAGCCGCCGCGGCAGAGAGCAACGCGACGATCGGCAACCAGGTCCGCGCCGCGCAGCAGAAGGCGCAGCCGGGCATTGAGGCTGCGCAGAACCCCGCGATCAAGGCGCAGGCCTATGCGCTGGAACAGATCGTCGCCAAGTACGACCCGGCGCTGCGCGCGGTGGTGACGGCTAAGAAGATCAACCTGGTGCTGTCGCCGAACGCGATCCAGT
>ERZ941706.418-NODE-418-length-13977-cov-11.693004_pt1 | contig 13977 bp, 12 predicted proteins | sample MGYA00521232_ERZ941706 | MGnify/ENA primary metagenome ERZ941706 (study PRJEB32759, sample SAMN07749893) | skin metagenome | biome: transportation; feature: city; material: polyester macromolecule | host: Homo sapiens | place: Hong Kong:ER line | collected...
GCCCGAGCGCACGCTGCTGTACGCGCTAGTGCAGGCGCACTACCCGGACTTCATCGCGCGTCTTGAGGCCGAAGACCGCCCGCTGCCCGAGTATGTGCGCGAGGAGTTCGAGACCTACCTGCGTTGCGGCGTGCTCGAGCACGGTTTCCTGCGCGTGGTGTGCGAGCAGTGCCGGGCCGAGAGGCTGGTGGCCTTCTCCTGCAAGAAGCGCGGCTTCTGCCCCAGCTGCGGGGCGCGGCGCATGGCCGAGAGCGCGCGGCACCTGGTGGAGGAGGTGTTTGGCCCGCGGCCGGTGCGGCAATGGGTGCTGAGTTTTCCGTACCCGCTGCGCTTCCTGTTCGCCAGCAAGCCGGAGGCCATCGGCCCGGTGCTGGGCATCGTGCATCGTGTGATCGCCGGCTGGTTGGCCGATCAAGCCGGCGTCGACCACGCCAGCGCGCAATGCGGCGCGGTGACCCTGATCCAGCGCTTCGGCAGCGCGCTGAACCTGAATGTTCACTTCCACATGCTGTGGCTCGACGGCGTGTACGAGGACACCACCGAGCGTCCGCAGCGCAAGCCGCGCCTGCACCGCACCCGTGCGCCCACATCGGCGCAACTGACGGAACTGGCCGGCACCATCGCGCATCGCGTGTGCCGGCACCTGTCGCGCCGCGGCTGGCTCGAAGGCGAAGACGAATCCGTGTTCCTGTCCGACAGCGCGGGTAGCGACGACGGCATGGATGGGCTGCGGATGAGTTCGATGACCTACCGCATCGCCACCGGTCGCGACGCTGGCCGCAAGGTCGTCACGCTGCAAACATTGCCCGGTGACGCAGGCTCGCTGGAGGGCGACGCCGGCAAGGTCGGCGGCTTCTCGCTGCATGCCGGCGTGGCCGCGGAAGCACACGAAAGCCACAAGCTCGAAAAGCTGTGCCGCTACATCACGCGCCCGGCGATCAGCGAGCAGCGGCTGTCGATCTCACCGCAGGGTAGGGTGCGGTATCAGCTCAAGACGCCGTGGCGAAATGGGACCACGCATGTCGAATGGGATGCGGTGGACTTCATCGCCAAGCTGGCGGCACTGGTCCCGCCACCTCGCGCGCATCTCACCCGCTTCCACGGCGTATTCGCCCCGAATGCAAACCTGCGTGCGCAGCTGACGCCCTCGGGGCGCGGCAGGCGGCCTGCGGGCGATGCGGTGCCGGTTGACGCAAGCGCCCACGACGAGCCGCGCAGCCCCGAGCAGAAGCGCCGTGCGATGAGCTGGGCGCAACGGCTCAAGCGGGTCTTTTCCATCGACGTCACCACCTGTGCCCACTGCGGCGGCGCGGTGCGGATCGTCGCCAGCATCGAGGAACCCACCGCCATCCGCGCCATCCTCGCCCACTTCGAGAAGCACGGCGCGCTGGAGCAAGCGCACTACCGGCCCGCAGCGCGCGCCCCGCCGCCGGCCGCGTGACGAGGCGCCGGCCACTCAACCGGAAGCGAAAGCAGAATCCGATCCGATGCGGCCACGACCCCGCAGGGCTGCGCTCGGCCCTGTGCCGGGTTTCGGTGAGAAATGGCTACGCACTGAGCCGCTGCGTGGCCCCGCGATGTCGAAAACCCACGCATGAACCCCCGATCTGTGCCCGATCTGTGCCCAAAGCGGCGCTTGCGCGGCCGCTTCCTACCTGCCAGACTCGCAAAAAAGGGCGGTTGAACTTCCTATACCCTTTACAGTCTCATCTCAGGGGTGATTTTGGTTTGGTGCTTTTTAACCAAAACGTGTTCAAATTCCCCATTGCGGTCTCTTGGTATTTCGAGCTCAAAGCTACCAACGGCTGATTTGATGGTCTTTTTGCTGTAACCGTTGCGACGGTTACTACTGGGATGTTGTTCAAGGTAGCTGTCTATTTCAGCTGATAGGGCAGCTTCGGTAAGTTGTTTTATAAGTGGAGCGAGTACCCCATCACTGCCTGTAATAGGCTTTCCTGATTGGATGGCTTTTAAAGCTTCATTAAAGTCAAAGTTTTGCATGGTGTCATTCCTTCTATTGTGAATAGTTTAGTGAAATGACACAGTTTTTTGAACACTACCAAAAGATTTTCTAAAAAACTATTAATATGTTTTTATGGAATTAATGGCTGATATACTAAAGTTTTATGAATCAAAGTCTATAGCCTCGACCCCGATTCAACATATTAAATTGAGATCTCATAGAGTCTGTCACCTTGGTCAGTTCTGATTGATATTCTGATAGATCATTTGGTTCGAAGTGTTTAATTACCTCATCCAAAGACGACTGTAAGGTTCTAACAATAACGAGGCGTTCACTACTATGAATATGAGAACTGTTATTACTGACAGACAATTTAGTATTCTCTAAAACCTGTTTTAACAACGTATGTTTTAAATCTAAAACTTCCTTAGCTTGAATATTGCTGGCATTCGTGTCTAAATAGCTGTCTAGTAAGACAATTTTTTGAGTATCACCAAGAATTGTCTGTAAATATTGTACTGCTTTGTGAGCAGGTTTAAGCTTTAACTCTTTTATCTTTTGTTCAGCTATCTGGTCAGCAGGTAATAAAATATCATTCAAATTAAGCATAGGAATGCCACGGTGTTCGTTTGTTAGGGTTGGGGCTACTACCCTAGCTGATGTGCTTAAACTGCCCTTAGAATCGCTATTAGACGCATTCTGTGATGTTTGTTGTATTAACTGTTTTTCTTGTTCTAGTTTGCGTCGTCTACTAAACCAAGCATACGCTCTTCGTGTTGTTTCAGTAAATCGAGCAATTGCTGATTTTGTTCGGTTAATGAAGCTATCTGCTTGCTCTGTTTGTTGTTTAGTCTTTCCAACTCGTTTTGGGTTGTCAGTATAGGCTTTGTACGTTCTAATAAGGCTTGATTTTGTTTCGTCAATGAAGTGATCTGTGCTTGCTGAGATTCGTTGACAGTCATTAATTCGCTGTTCTGATGCTTTAACTCGGTGTTGGCTTTTTTCACTTCGTTTTGTGTTGTTTCTAGTTGTTGAAACGACTGCACTATTGATTGATGTTGTAAGTTCAATGAGGTCAGTTGCTCTTTGAGTTTGCTCTGTGTTGATTGCAATAAGTTGATTTGCTCTTGCCACGTGCTTTTCTCGGCGTCCAGACTCTGCTGTGTTTCGAGCATCTGCTTGTTCTGCTCCTGTAATAAGCTGTTTTGTGTCATCAATTGCTGATTGTGTCGTTGCAATTGTTTTTGGGTTTCCAATATAGGCGTTGTGCGTTCCGTGAAGGCAGAATTTTGTATTGTCAATGAAGCTATCTGAGCTTGTAATGTCATCACTTGTTGTGTCAATGACTCGTTGGCTCTCATCAATTCTTCGTTGGCTGTCGTCAGTTGTTCTTGCGTTTGCAGCAGTTGCTCGTTCTGTTTCTGCAATGCGATATTCACTTGAATTAATTGCTTGTTCATACAGGGCTTTGACCTCGGCATTACGCTCACGAATAGCACGATTAATATCGCCTTTTTCTGTAGCGATACCATCTCGTTCCATTTGGGTTGCTTCTTTACCCATTTTAACTTCTGGGATAATGTCTAACTCACGGTCAGCATAACTACGGCAATCAATTAAATCGATACCATACTTCGTTAAATAACGATTGGCAATTTGCTCCCAAAGCTGACGTAACTCAACAATCTCATCATCAACACGGGATAAACCAAGGCTACGTCGTTTGGTGTCAGACAATTCAATGCTTGCCTTATCGCCCAACACAACGTTTCCAGCATCGTCTAAAGATGCCTGGCGTGTCGTCAGCATGATATGAGCATGAAAGTTTCTCGGATCGGCCCCACGAGCAACTTCTTTTTCAGAGGGTCTATGTAAACAGCAATCGGCGATAACGCCATACTTATCACATAGCGACTGACTAAACTCATGGGCCAGTAACTTTCGCTCATCTTCAGGTAGCTCAAATGGCAAATTAACGATCCATTCACGAGCTACTCTTGAATCTTTACGTTTTTCAGCAGACTCCGCTGTATTCCAAAGCACCTGCCTATCAATGGTAGTTACCGATGATTGATTTTTTATAGAATTGGGCAAGATAATATCAGCACTTAAGATACCAGCTCTACTGGAATAATCTTGAATCTTACCATAGCGTTTATCTTCCAAGCGTTTACCCGAGCGATAAGCAGCCGAGGCAACAGCCGATTGGCCATTGCTGCGGGAAATGCTTTTGGTGGTTGCCATGTAGATTGCCATAGGAAAAGAGTCTTAGGTCTTTTTCCCACCACACGTTTAGCGATTTCCATTTTTTGGGAAATAGATAAAGGGTGGTGGTCGGGGTTGTAGGGGTGTCCCCTGCCGAGTTGACTTGAAATTAATTATGGAGCGATAGCGGAATAATAAATTTCAAGTCGAAAACTCGCACTTAGTCAGTGGGACGATGTCATTTGCATAGATTGAGTGTAACATACGGCTTTTGCTCTGTGGTTTACTTTTTGTTATGCTAGGGTGATATTTAGTTGATTGGAGGTTTGGTATGTCTTTGTTGGTTGATGAGAGTAGTAAGGAACAGCAACGGATTAATGAGTTGCAACGTCAGTTAAATGCTAAGTTAGAAAAGCAAGGCAAGGATGAAACTCGACAGAAGATTTTATTAGGTGCATTTCTTTTGGATTTGTTAGAGCATAATAAGGTTAGCGGTTTACGCCAATATACGGTTGAGAATTTAGATAAGTTTTTGTCTCGTGATGGGGATAGAAATTTGTTATCGCCTGTATTGACCAATGTTAAAAAGTTAATTGGTCAGTCAGTTAATCCAAACAATAAACCACAAAATACTAATTTAGGAGATAAGCAATGAGCCGTTACTTAATTACGTTTGATATGGATACCAATTGTTTAAAAAGCAATTATCATAGCAATAATTACAACAATGCTTATGCTGATATCCAAAGGATATTAGGCAGGTATGGTTTTGATAATATTCAAGGGAGTGTTTATTTAGGTCATGATAATGTAAGTGAGGCTCATGGTACACTTGCTATTCAAGAAATAACCGCTCGCTTTGATTGGTTTCATACTTGTGTGTCCAATATTAAGTTTTATCGGTTAGAGAGTGATTTGAATGCTCAATTTATTGCCGATGGTGTTCATCAAGCTAAACAGGCTTTCTTACAACGTGTAGAGCAGTTGAAAAAATCATTGGTACAGGCTGGTTTGACCCAGCAGCAGATTGATGAGGTAATTAAGCAACAGCAGTTTGAGTTGGAAGGCTTGCCACTAAAAATAAATGCGTAAATGGAGTTGAACATTTTTAGGTTTGCTACCATGTTAATTTAAACATTATTTGATTAACAAAGGGAATTTCATGGCTATAACAACTCAACAAAATAAAAATTCAATTGATATTGCGACATCTAGTGATGCGTTTAATAAATCGTATAACGCAGGAAATCATGCTGATTATTCAGGTATTTATAAATGCTCAAAATGTGGGCGAGAAATAGCTCACAACAAAGATGACAATCCGTTACCTACGCATTATCGCAATAATAACTGTAGCAGTCCTAATTGGAAATTATTTATCTACGCTGAAAACTAATTAGTAAGACAGCTCCTAAGCATAGGGGCTGTTTTTTTATATAAGGAAAATTATGGAAACTTATACAGTAGAACTGACCAAACAAGAAATAAACACGATACTATTGGCATTGTCAGGTAATGTTGTTGTTTATCAATCAACTCGGATTAAATATGATTTAGAAGATTTATTTCATCCTGGTTTTGAGGAAATATTTGCTTTCAAACAGGAAAAAGAGGATAACTTTGCTCTACAACAAAAACTGGCTAAAGTTAAAGAAAACCAAAACGCACAATAAGCCTAAGTAGTCCGCTGTCGTTCAAGTAGTTCTTGTATCATGTGAAAGCTGTTTACGGTGCTAGGGTCTTTAAGTAGGGGCTTCCAGTCATCAAAGATGGGGGTGTAGTCTCTGCGGTCATTGGGGGCTATCTTACTGCTGTTGGCATCAACAAATTCTTTGGTGTAGATGGCTAGTTTTTTGATTTGAGCATCGCTTAAGCCTTTGGTTTGCCAGCTAGGTTTTGTTGGGTTGTTATTGGCTTCATTGTCGGTTGTGCCATTTACCCAGTCGATGGTATCAGGGTCTCGTTCTGCTAGTTGCTTTTTGGCGGATGGTTTGATTTTGAATTTAAGTTCTAGGTGGGTGAACTTTCGCCCTTTTTTTAGCATTTCGTATTTTACGGCATAGGGGGATTTTTCGTTAATCTCGTTGACAGCCGTTTCAATCACCCATCTTTTTAAATCCGCTACCAATGGGTATTTATCAAACAAAACTAACATAAAGCGTAAGTCATCAAGGCTGATTTTTACATAGCCTGTCGATTTATATTGCATGAGGAGTTGATAAATTCTAAAGGTGTAAATACTGCTAAATTCTGTGACATCAGACAACGTAAATTGCGTAAAACTTGCTCTCAAATCACTTAACAAAGGCACAATCCGTTTATGAAAAATAATTCGAGCCACGATATTATCGTCATCTCTGCGATTAGGTAACGCATCCAACAAGTTGTAAGTTCTAAGACCGTTGAGGTATTTACGATGGTCTTCAGGATTGGGGTATTTTTCCCTTAATCGTTGCTCTGCCATTCTATCAACACGCAATACTTCAGAGAGCCATTGAAACTCTAAATCACCATCTTCTCTAGGGACAACGATAGTTTTTTTTAGTAGTTGGGTAGTCGCATGACGGATTTCTCTAGCAACGGTATCAGTATTTACCCCAAACGCTAAAAAATCATCACGAGTGATATAAAACGCTGTGTCAGGGTCAAGCGGTACGCCTTTAGGAATTTGTTTTAACGCACAGTAAATCAACCGTTGTTCATTTAAGGTCAGATTATAGGCACTAGTGACAATGGAGTTATCCATCACGATTAGGTCATTACTCATTAAATAGATTCCTAATAATTTTATTATGAGAATAATATCATAACTCATAAATGAGTAAAATAAAATACTCATATTTAGCCGTCATTTACTCATATTTAGCCGTCATTTACTCATATTTATCCGTCATTTACTCATATTTAGCCGTCATTTACTCATATTTAACTTTAGCAATCCGTTGATACAAGCGGTCTTCAGGGGTGGCTAAAAACTATATAAAAACTATATAAAAACTAAAAAAAACCTTCACTTAAAAAATCGGTGGATAACTCGGAATTTTTACTTCCTTTTTAAGTTAATTTTTTTTGAATATTGGTCAAACATAAAGGATACAGAAAATAAACATAAAGATCTTGCTTAAAAAAGACAGCTAACGAAAATGAACTGGCTGTCTTTTTCAAAAAAAACATCACTAAAAAATTAAAAATCATCCCAAAAAATATTCACCAACAGAAAAATCACGTTAAGAATCTCAAAAAAAATTCAGCAGCTTAGTAAAACTCACTAAAAGCATCCTGCTCATTTTCGCCAATTACTCATCCCTATCAAACATCAACCGCTATTGTCAAAACAATATCATCACCCACTAAAAAACTATCACCAACTCAGATACAGAACCGCATCAATTTCATGAGATGACAACCAAAAATTAGTATGATAACCTAACCAATATAAAGGATCGGAAATAGACATAGCCAGGCACAGTCGCAGATCCTCAACGGCCCCGGCACGGTCAAGGAACGCCTGCGCGAGCTGATGCAATGGGGCATCGAAGGCGACCTCGATCCGGTCAAGCGCCGTGGCTGCATGGCGCTGTTCGCCGCATTGGAGCGGTCGGGCAAGGACCCGATGGTCGAGCGGATCAGCCGGGTCTATGTGACCCGGCTGGAACAGGTGCTGTGCCATCTATTCGCAGTAGGGCAGCGCAATGGCGAGGTGTCTTCTGAGCGGCCTGCGCTGTCATTGGCGCGGACCTTTCTGAGCAGCTATTACGGTTTGCGCCTGCTGGGCCGGGCCATGCCTGAGCGTGCGTTCCTCGAAGATGTCATGGAGGGCACGCTGGCCCAACTGTGAGCCGTGCAACCACACCGGGGCCTCGCGGCCTTTTTGTTTTGTAAATTATGGAATGATCGTTAAAGTATGAGCCAGAAAACACACATCCCGTTCGTCGTCTACCTGCTGGGTTTGACGATCTTCGCCCTGACCACGGCCGAGTTCATGGTGGCCGGCATGATGCCGTCGCTGGCGGCGGCGCTGAACGTGTCCGTGGGCGAGATCGGCTATCTGATTTCGCTGTACGCGCTGGGCATGGCGGTCGGCGGCCCGGTGCTGGGCATCGTGCATCATGTTCCGGCATTGGATAGGCCTAACAAGCAGGAGAGGTGGGAAATGAAATCCGCCATGTTTTTGAATAGGGCATAGGCCAGCGATCACATCTGTCTTCAAACTGGCCGGATAACCCCATCCCGAATGCAAGAACTCGAAACACCCTGGAAAAAAGAGGAAGTTGAAAAATGATCGGACGCAACGAAACCAAGGAAATTGAAACGCAGCTCTTGTCGCTCGAGCCACCGCTTCTCAGCGTGTATGCCGATGTTGACCCAAGCAATCCTGATAATAAAGGCGGATCTTGGCGGATACGCGTGAAAAACGCGCTCAAGGACATTGCGGAAATTCATGAGCGTACCAAACACCGCCCCAGCCTTTACGATCAGGTTGTCAGCTTGATCGAGGAAGAGCGCCCTGCCGCCAAGACCATGGCTTTGTTCGCAACGCAGAACAAGCTCGGAAAAACCTTTCTGCAGCGCGTCGATCTGAATGTTTCATTGCCGGTGGTCGATGTTACTCACGGCCGGGTTGATGTGCGCTACGGGGAACCCTGGATTCTGCCGCTGCTCTATGCGTTTGATGAATATCAACATGCGGCCGCCTTGCACATCCAGGGCGCAGAATGGCGGCTGTTCGAATTTTTTCTGGGTGAATTCGAAGAAATCGACTATGTTTTTGCCGAAGTTGACAAGCAGGTCTGGAAAGAACTACCCGGGAGGGCAATGGCATGAGTTTCGACGTGCATACATTCCGCGAACGCTACCGGGCGGCGATCAGCCCCGGCTACAACCCCTGGCTGCACGCCGGCTTCGTCGCCCTGTTCGGCCTCGGCGTGGCGGCCGCCCTGCTGGCGACCGCGCAGGACATCGGGCCGTGGGAGTGGCTGGCGCTGCCCCTGACCCTGCTGTTCCTCAACTGGGGCGAGCATCGCATCCACCAGGGGCTGGGGCACCACAAGCGGCGCCTGGGCGCGATGTTCTACAAGCGCCACACCGGCGACCACCACAGCTTCTTCGAGGAGCGCCACATGCCCTTCGAGCAGGCGCGGGACTGGCGGGTGATCCTGTTCCCGGCCTGGCTGGTGGTGGTACAGAGCGCCGGCGCCGTGGCGCTCTGGGCGGTGATCCGGCCGTTCAACCCGGAGCTCGCGGCCGTGGTCGGCGCCGGCTGGGTGCTGGGCTACCTGCTCTACGAGGTGCTGCACGCCTGCGAGCACCTGCCCGACAGCAACCCCGTCGCGCGCCTGCCCTGGGTCCGCCACATGCGCCACCTGCACGCCCTGCACCACCGCCGCGACCTGATGCAGGAGCGCAACATGAACATCGTGTTCCCGCTGACCGACTGGCTCTACGGCACCCTGCACTGGGAGCCGATGCCCGAGGCCGGCCTGGTCCGCCAGCAGCACGTGGTGGACCTGAGCGGCACGCCCGAGGCGGTGCTGGACTACGCCCGCGACGCCAGCCACTGGCCCGAGTGGCATCCCTCGTCCAAGGTCATCTACGGGGTGAGCGGGCCGCTGCCCGCGGGCGCGACCTTCGAGGAGGACATCGAGTCCGCCGGCCGCCTCGGCCATATCGCCTGGCGCGTCACCGACTACCAGCCGGGCCGGCTTTGGTGCGCGGAGGCGGAGGACGCCCAGGGGCGCTTCTGGCTGCGGGTCACCTACCTGTGCGCGCCGCTGGCCAGTGGCACCCGCTTCGAGCGGCGCATGGAGTACCGGGTGAATGGCCGGCTACTGCGCCTGCTCGACGCGCTGTTCCTGTCCCGCAGGACCGAGCGCGAGTCTCGCCAGTCGCTGGTCGAGCTGAAGCGGGCCTGGGAGGCACGCACCGGCGCCTAGCTTCGCCGCAAACCTGTGGGAGCGAGCTTGCTCGCGAAGCTTCTGGCGTTGCCTGAGTTCGCGAGCAAGCTCGCCTGAGCACCGTGGCAACGAATGCAATTGCAATACCAATCCGCATGAGTGAGCTTTCTAGCGATGGCAAGTCCTTCGAGTTCTTCAGCCAAGAGCGCCATAATTTCAGCTTTCGCCGTGCTGATTCTGCCTTCTTTGCGCTGCCGTTACGCTCGCTTTGTTTCAACTCAATTTCTAGCTCTTTGATGAGTCGCGGACCCTGTCGCTTGTTTTCTTTAGCCCTTTTCGACAAGCGAATTGGAAGCGTGGCTATCAAGGCACCAATAAATGCAATCAGCGGCGCGACTTGACCGAGACGCTTGATGTACGAAAGCTCGCAGTACCCGCAGACTCTTTTAACCTCAGTGCCTTAAGACTCGGCCAACACCTCTCTCGCTGATTCCTAGCTTTCTACTCTCATTTATTCGTGGTACGCCCACCCCGTCGCGAAAGCGCGATACCCTCGCGGCACTGGGTCCGTGGCCGCCTCGCCTGCCGTACGCGCGACGTCCTACCCTTGACCGACTGTCGCCGATGTCCGACCTGGAAGCCCATGCGCTGGATCTGTTCGACAAGTACGTCGACCTCACGCCGTCGCAGCGTTCCGCCGCTCTTGCACGATTGAAGGATCGCGAACCCGCCCTCCACGACGCGTTGCTGCGCCTGTTGTCCGCCGACGCGGCCACCCACCCGCTCGAAGTCGCGGCGTTCGAGCTCCTGGGCGAGGTGTCCACGAAGGACGATGCCGACGACGCGTCGATGCGCGTCGGCAACCGGCTGGGCCCGTGGCGGATCGATCACGTGCTGGGATCGGGCGGCATGGGTACCGTGTACGGCGCCAGTCGTGCCGATGGCCAATACGAGAAGCAGGTCGCGCTGAAGTGCATGCGCACCGAGATGTCGTCGCCCGCGCTGATCGATGCGTTCATGCGCGAGCGCAACCATCTCGCGCAACTCGATCACCCGCATATCGCGCCATTGCTGGACGGCGGCGTCGAGGCCGACGGCCGACCCTGGTTCGCGATGCGGCTCGTGCACGGCACCGCCATGGACCTGTGGGCGGACCAGCAGCGGCTGGGACTCAAAGAGCGCATCCACCTGCTGCTGCAGGCGTGCCAGGCACTGCGGTACGCACACGATCGCCGCGTGCTGCACCAGGACATCAAGCCGGGCAACCTGCTGGTGTCGACCGACGGCCGCGTACACCTCGTGGATTTCGGTCTGTCGGCGGTGACCGGCAGCCTGCACGGCGCCGTCGCCCCACGGGTCGCCGTGTCCAATGGCTACACCGCGCCGGAAGTGCTTTCCGGCGGCGCGGCGTCGATCGCCAGCGACCTCTATTCGCTCGGCGTAATGCTTTACCAGTTGCTCGTCGGCGACTGGCCGCGTCCCCTGCTTCCGTTGCACGCCAGCTTCATCGGACGCCCTTCGGTGGCACCTGCCCGCGCTCCGTCCGCGCTGGCGATGTCGACCTCGCCGGAACTGGCGGTGAAGCGCGACTGCCAGGACCTCCGCCACCTGAGCAAGCGGCTGCAGGGCGATCAGAGCGGGGGTTTTTAGAGGTGCCCTCAGGTAGGTGATTTGCTACGCTGCGCCGCGCCGATGTCTTACCCATGCGCGGGAGAAATGCCGATGGGCGGCGATGAGGCCGCGCGGAACACTGTGCAGCCGTCGATGCGCAGGATCGTTCCGTGCTGTGCCTCACCGCACCGGAGGGACGCGCCGCGCCGCGTGTCGCCCGTGCCGCAAACACCGCGCTGGCGGCCGCGCCGAGCTACGCACGCCATGTTCCCGAGCGCACGCTGCTGTACGCGCTAGTGCAGGCGCACTACCCGGACTTCATCGCGCGTCTTGAGGCCGAAGACCGCCCGCTGCCCGAGTATGTGCGCGAGGAGTTCGAGACCTACCTGCGTTGCGGCGTGCTCGAGCACGGTTTCCTGCGCGTGGTGTGCGAGCAGTGCCGGGCCGAGAGGCTGGTGGCCTTCTCCTGCAAGAAGCGCGGCTTCTGCCCCAGCTGCGGGGCGCGGCGCATGGCCGAGAGCGCGCGGCACCTGGTGGAGGAGGTGTTTGGCCCGCGGCCGGTGCGGCAATGGGTGCTGAGTTTTCCGTACCCGCTGCGCTTCCTGTTCGCCAGCAAGCCGGAGGCCATCGGCCCGGTGCTGGGCATCGTGCATCGTGTGATCGCCGGCTGGTTGGCCGATCAAGCCGGCGTCGACCACGCCAGCGCGCAATGCGGCGCGGTGACCCTGATCCAGCGCTTCGGCAGCGCGCTGAACCTGAATGTTCACTTCCACATGCTGTGGCTCGACGGCGTGTACGAGGACACCACCGAGCGTCCGCAGCGCAAGCCGCGCCTGCACCGCACCCGTGCGCCCACATCGGCGCAACTGACGGAACTGGCCGGCACCATCGCGCATCGCGTGTGCCGGCACCTGTCGCGCCGCGGCTGGCTCGAAGGCGAAGACGAATCCGTGTTCCTGTCCGACAGCGCGGGTAGCGACGACGGCATGGATGGGCTGCGGATGAGTTCGATGACCTACCGCATCGCCACCGGTCGCGACGCTGGCCGCAAGGTCGTCACGCTGCAAACATTGCCCGGTGACGCAGGCTCGCTGGAGGGCGACGCCGGCAAGGTCGGCGGCTTCTCGCTGCATGCCGGCGTGGCCGCGGAAGCACACGAAAGCCACAAGCTCGAAAAGCTGTGCCGCTACATCACGCGCCCGGCGATCAGCGAGCAGCGGCTGTCGATCTCACCGCAGGGTAGGGTGCGGTATCAGCTCAAGACGCCGTGGCGAAATGGGACCACGCATGTCGAATGGGATGCGGTGGACTTCATCGCCAAGCTGGCGGCACTGGTCCCGCCACCTCGCGCGCATCTCACCCGCTTCCACGGCGTATTCGCCCCGAATGCAAACCTGCGTGCGCAGCTGACGCCCTCGGGGCGCGGCAGGCGGCCTGCGGGCGATGCGGTGCCGGTTGACGCAAGCGCCCACGACGAGCCGCGCAGCCCCGAGCAGAAGCGCCGTGCGATGAGCTGGGCGCAACGGCTCAAGCGGGTCTTTTCCATCGACGTCACCACCTGTGCCCACTGCGGCGGCGCGGTGCGGATCGTCGCCAGCATCGAGGAACCCACCGCCATCCGCGCCATCCTCGCCCACTTCGAGAAGCACGGCGCGCTGGAGCAAGCGCACTACCGGCCCGCAGCGCGCGCCCCGCCGCCGGCCGCGTGACGAGGCGCCGGCCACTCAACCGGAAGCGAAAGCAGAATCCGATCCGATGCGGCCACGACCCCGCAGGGCTGCGCTCGGCCCTGTGCCGGGTTTCGGTGAGAAATGGCTACGCACTGAGCCGCTGCGTGGCCCCGCGATGTCGAAAACCCACGCATGAACCCCCGATCTGTGCCCGATCTGTGCCCAAAGCGGCGCTTGCGCGGCCGCTTCCTACCTGCCAGACTCGCAAAAAAGGGCGGTTGAACTTCCTATACCCTTTACAGTCTCATCTCAGGGGTGATTTTGGTTTGGTGCTTTTTAACCAAAACGTGTTCAAATTCCCCATTGCGGTCTCTTGGTATTTCGAGCTCAAAGCTACCAACGGCTGATTTGATGGTCTTTTTGCTGTAACCGTTGCGACGGTTACTACTGGGATGTTGTTCAAGGTAGCTGTCTATTTCAGCTGATAGGGCAGCTTCGGTAAGTTGTTTTATAAGTGGAGCGAGTACCCCATCACTGCCTGTAATAGGCTTTCCTGATTGGATGGCTTTTAAAGCTTCATTAAAGTCAAAGTTTTGCATGGTGTCATTCCTTCTATTGTGAATAGTTTAGTGAA
>ERZ941706.420-NODE-420-length-13946-cov-3.445036_pt1 | contig 13946 bp, 12 predicted proteins | sample MGYA00521232_ERZ941706 | MGnify/ENA primary metagenome ERZ941706 (study PRJEB32759, sample SAMN07749893) | skin metagenome | biome: transportation; feature: city; material: polyester macromolecule | host: Homo sapiens | place: Hong Kong:ER line | collected...
ATCTGCAGTACGAACCGCCTGGCAGATGGCATGCGGATCGGTGCCTTCGTGGCGCACAGCACCGAACTGCCGCACGGTGGCATGACGTCAACCGCAATCCGTCTGACCGGCGCATCCACGAGCATGGTTTATGCGATAGACTTCAACGAAATAACCGATGAACTTGTTACCCTGTCGCGCGATGCCGATCTGCTTGTGGTCGATTGCCTGCGCGAACGGCCGCACCCGACTCATGCTCATGTGGGCATGGCGCTGGATCTTGTTCAGCGTTCCGGGGCGAAGCAGGCGGTTCTCGTTCATATGGACAGCAGCCTCGATCATGCGATGCTGTCCAGGCAGCTGCCCCCGAATGTGCGGCCGGGGCATGACGGCATGGTTGTGGAGCTCGGCTGATGGAAGGGGATGGCGCGCTGTCGATGGTCGCGATCGCCATGATGGCGGTCCTGGTCCTGTCGGCGCTGTTCGTCCGGCGGCCGGCAACCGGCACGGTGGCGCGGGGCGTTGCGGGCTGGATCGTCATTTTCGGCGTGGCGATCCTGGCGTTCAGTTTCCGCAATGAGATCATGTTCGCCGGCGAGCGTATGGGGCGCGAGCTCAATATCGTTCCACAGCAGCAGACCCGCGGTGCGACGCTGGTGGTCCCGATGGGTGCCGACGGGCATTTCACCGTGGACGCAGAGGTCAATGGCGTCGCGGCACGCTTCATGATCGACAGCGGTGCGACGGTAACCGCCGTCGGCCCCGATCTGGCGCGCGAAGCCGGCGTGAAGATGCGGGGCGACAGCATGCCGATGGTGATCAACACTGCGAACGGTAGTGTGCTTGCCGAGCGTGGCAGCATCGCGACATTGCGGGTCGGACCGATCAGCGCAGCCGATCTGGGCGTTGTAACATCCGAATCTTTCGGGGCGTTCAACGTGCTCGGCATGAATTTCCTGTCGTCGCTGAAAAGCTGGCGGGTAGAAGGGCGGGAGATGATCCTAGTGCCGCAAGACGCTACCGATTAAACATAATATATATTATCGAGATAGTTCCCATGGCTGATCTGACTCCCCTGACCGCGGTGATGGCGCGCTTGCGCGATCCGGCAAACGGCTGCCCGTGGGATCTCGAACAGGATTTTGCGTCGATCGCGCCTTATACGATCGAGGAAGCGCACGAGGTAGCCGATGCGATCGCGCGCGAGGACATGGCGGCGCTGCGGGACGAACTCGGCGACCTGCTGCTGCAGGTGGTTTTCCATGCGCGCATGGCCGAGGAACTGGGCAGCTTCACCGTTCAGGATGTAATCGCAGGCATCACCGCGAAGATGGAGCGGCGTCACCCGCACATCTTCGGCGACACCGCTGTCGATGGTGCCGATGCAGTGGTCACGAACTGGGAAGCGATCAAGGCTGCGGAACGCGCGGGCGACCCGGATCAGAGCGCGCTGGCGGGTGTTGCGCGCGGTCTGCCCGCGTTGATGCGCGCGGAAAAGATTCAGAAGCGCGCTTCCCGCGTCGGCTTCGACTGGCCTGATGCCGCCGGACCGCGCGCCAAGGTGAGCGAGGAATTGGCCGAGTTCGATGCCGCGCGGGATGAGGCGGAAGCCGAGGAGGAGTTAGGCGATCTGCTGTTCGCCGTCGTCAATCTTGCACGCCATCGCGGCATCGACGCGGAAAGCGCGCTGCGCGGCGCGACGGCCAAATTCGAGCGGCGCTTTCGCACAATGGAAAGCGTCAGCGAGACGCCGCTCGACGCGCTAGACGCCGACGCGCTCGACCGGCTGTGGACATCGGTCAAATAGCGAAACGCTTCCCTATTCCTCGCTTTCGCCCGCAGCGTCGCGCAACCGGCGGAAGCGGCCCCAGTCGCGTTCCGACATTCCGACCGACAAACGTGTGCGGCCTTCGTCGGCTTCTTCGGAATGCACCCTGCCATGTTCGAACAGCCATGCGCGCAACCGGCCATCTTCCGGCTGCAGCGCGATAGTCCTGACAATTTCCTCGACGGACAGCCGCGCCACGATCGTCTCGACCAGCCGATCCAGTCCCTCGCCGGTCGCCGCCGACAGCGCGACTATTTCGGCGGAGGCTTCGGCCAGGTCCATCACGCGCCCGCGCTCCTCGGCTTCGAGCAGGTCGATCTTGTTCCACAGTTCGAGCATCGGCCTTCCCTCGCCCGCGCTCATCGGTTCTCCGCCCTCGGCGCCGCCCAGCCCGAGTTCCTTCAGCACCGCCAGGACATCGTCGCGCTGCGCCTCGCTTTCGGGATGCGCGATGTCGCGGACATGCAGGATGAGATCGGCCGACGTCACCTCCTCCAGCGTCGCGCGAAAAGCGGCGATGAGCTGGGTGGGCAGGTCTGACACGAACCCCACCGTGTCCGACAGGATCGCCTTGTCGAAGCCGGGCAAGCGTATCTGCCGCATGGTGGGATCGAGCGTCGCGAAGAGCATGTCCTCCGCCATCACTCGGGCTCCGGTGATGCGGTTGAACAGCGTCGACTTGCCCGCATTGGTATAGCCGACAAGCGCGATCACCGGCCAGGGCGCGCGCTGACGCCGGGCGCGGTGCAGCCCCCGCGTACGGCGCACCTCATCGAGCTCGCGCCGCAGCCGCGCCATGCGGTCGCGGATCATGCGGCGGTCGGCCTCGATCTGCGTTTCGCCCGGCCCGCCGAGAAAGCCGAAGCCGCCCCGCTGCCGCTCCAGGTGGGTCCAACTCCGCACCAGGCGCCCGGCCTGATAGTCGAGATGGGCGAGTTCGACCTGCAACCGACCTTCGGCGGTCGAGGCGCGTTCGCCGAAGATTTCGAGGATGAGGCCGGTGCGGTCGATGACCTTGGCCTTGGTGCGTTCCTCGAGGGTGCGTTGCTGCACCGGGGTCAGACTCCCGTCCACGATCAGCAGGTCGGCCCCGCCCGCCTCCACCCGTGCGGCGATATCGTCCACCTGCCCGCCGCCGAACAGGGTAGCGGGCTTGGCGTCCCGGATGCGGAAGGCAGCGGCGTCCACCACCTCGATGCCGATTGCCAGGGCCAGCCCCCTCGCCTCCTCGATCCGCGCTTCGGTGCCGGTCGAAGCCTTTCCCGGACGGTCGGGATAGACGATGACCGCCCGTGCACCGCGCGCGAACTCGTCGGCGCCTTCCCGGTCGAACCCGCTCAATCCTCCTCGGCCAGTTCAGGGTCGTCGTTGTATTCGGCGAGGTTGATCGGCCGCGCAGGCTGAACCGTCGAGATTGCATGCTTGTAGACCAGCTGGATCATGCGGTCGCGTTCGAGCAGCAAAGAGAAGAGATCGTAGGCGCGCACCGTTCCCTGCAGCATCACGCCGTTGACCAGGAACATGGTCACCGCCTCCGCCTTGTCGGCGATGGCGTAAAGGAACACCTCCTGCAGGATGCGTCCCTTTTTTTCCATGCGCGCGGCGAGTTGCGCAAAGGGCACGAGATCGATGTCCGCGCCGGGCATGATGGTCGAAATCGCATGCTTGTAGACCAGCTGGCTCTGCCCGTCGCGGCGCAGCAGCACCGAGAAATTGTCGAACCAGGTGATGATACCCTGCAGCTTCACGCCCTTCACAAGGAACATGGTCACCGGGGTCTTCGACTTGCGCGGGTTGTTAAGGAAGAGGTCCTGCAGGCTGTTGTTCCTGTCCGCCATTATCGTTCACCTGTATTATCGTTGATGTGTCAGGTTGCCGGGGCGAGGACAGTCGCCCCTCCGGGGTCTTAGGTGCGCGGGAGCGGCGCGGTCAATCAGTCTTCGTCTCCCTCTCCGCGCCAATCGGCAAGGCCAAGCGACTTGAGCTTGCGGTGGAGCGCCGAGCGTTCCATCCCGATGAACGCCGCCGTGCGCGAGATGTTGCCTGAAAAACGTCGGATCTGAATTTTCAGATATTCGCGTTCGAAGCTTTCGCGCGCTTCGCGCAGCGGCGATCCCATCATCGTGCCGACCGCCTGGCCGCCGTCCTGGCCGCCGAACAATTCACCCGGCAGCATGTCGATGTCGATCTGCTGCAGCCGGTCGCGCGGTGCCAGGATCAGCGTCCGTTCGATGATGTTGCGCAGCTGCCGGACATTGCCCGGCCAATCGGCGGCCTGCAGCGCCGCCATCGCATCGGGTGCGACATCCGGCGCCCCGAGCCGGTGTTCGGCGGCGTAGCGGGTGACGAACTGCTGGACGAGGGGAGGAATGTCCTCGCGCCGTTCGGTGAGGGCGGGGATCGCCACGGGCACGACATTCAATCGATAGAAAAGGTCCTCGCGAAACCGTCCGGCCGCGATCTCTTCAGATAAATCGCGCGATGTCGCCGAAATGACGCGCACGTCGACCTTGACCTGGCGGCTGCCACCCACCCGCACGAAGCTCTGGTCGGTCAGGACGCGCAGTATCTTGCCCTGGGTGGGCAACGGCATGTCGGCGACCTCGTCGAGGAACAGGGTGCCGCCATGGGCGCGTTCGAGCAGGCCGGTCTGGACGAGCTCGCCCTGTGCCTCGATCCCGAACAGTTCCTCCTCCACCCGGTCGGGCGCCATACGCGCGGCGGCGAGCGTCACGAAGCTGCTCGATGCGCGCGGGCTCCAGCCGTGCAGCTGGCGACCGGCGACCTCCTTGCCCACTCCGGCCGGACCCGCGATCAGCACCCGGCTGCCGGTACCCGCGACCCGCTTGAGCGTGGCACGAACCTGGCCGATGGCGTGGCTGCTGCCGGTCAGTTCATCCTCATGCCCGGCCCGCGCGCGCAGGCTTGCATTTTCCTGCCGGAGCCGCTCGGTCTCGGTGGCACGCCCGATGAGGTGCAGCAATTTCGACGCCTCGAACGGCTTTTCGATGAAATCCACCGCGCCCGCCGCGACCGCAGCAACCGCCGTGTCGATGTTGCCATGTCCGGAAAAGACGATGACGGGCAGCTCCGCATCGCGGCGTTTGATCTCGCGCAGCACTTCCAACCCGTCCATGTCGGATCCACGTAGCCACACGTCGAGCAGGACGAGCGCAGGGCGACGCGAATCTATGGCTTCGAGCGCGCTGCGGGACCCGTCGGCGGTACGCGGCAGATAGCCCTCGTCCTCCAGCACTCCCGCGACCAGATCACGGATGTCGGCCTCGTCATCGACGACGAGTATGTCGAGCGGCATCAGCTGGTCTCCGTTTGGGCACTGGCCGATGGGACATTGGCCGATTGGGCTGGGGTTGCTGCGTGGGGTGCCGCGGCGGCGGACGAACGTGCCGGGACCGCTTCTGCAAGATCGGTCGGCAGTCGGATCACGACCTCAGTCCCGCCGCCCGCCGCATCGTCGAAACCGATGTCGCCGAGATGTTCCTCGACGATCTTCTTGACGATCGCGAGGCCCAGCCCCGTCCCCCGGCTGCGGGTCGTCATATAGGGTTCGGTGATCCGCGTGCGGTCGGCGGGAAGACCAATGCCATTGTCGGTGACGCGCAGCAGCAGGTTCGGCCCTTCGCGTCCGATCCGGATTTCGACGACGCCGTCGGCCAGCGCGAAGTTGGCGTCGCTTTCCGCGCGCGCCTCGATCGCCTCGACCGCGTTCTTCAATATGTTGGTTGCCGCCTGCCCGATCTGGCGCCGGTCGCAGACAAGCTCGCCTTCGTCGCCGTCGATGAAATGGAAAGCGATGTCGGGATGGGCCACGTCGTGCAGAAACACCGCGTGGCGCACTATGTCGGTCAGGCTCTCGGGCCGGAACAGCGGTTCCGGCATCCGCGCGAAGGACGAGAATTCGTCGACGATGTTGCGCAGGTCGCCAACCTGCCGGATTATTGTCTGGGTAAGCTGGTCCAGCATCTCGCTGTCCTCGCCGACGCGCGGCACGAAGCGACGGCGGATGCGTTCGGCGGCGAGCTGGATCGGGGTCAGGGGGTTCTTGATCTCGTGCGCGATGCGCCGCGCCACGTCGGCCCAGGCAGCGCGGCGCTGATCGACGAGCTGCCGGGTAATATCCTCGAACGTCAGCACGGTGCCGGCCGCACTGGTCGTCTTCTTGATTGCAAGTGTGCGCGGTTCGGGCTCGCCGCCGGTCTGGATCACCCGCTGCGGACGGTCATCGACCGCCGCCTCGGCCAGCTCGGGGGCGACCTCGGCCAGCCGGCGGCCGATCAGCGTCCCCCCTTCCCCCATCAGGATGCTGTGCGCGCCCGTGTTGGCGAGCCGGATGACGCCGGCGCCGTCGAGATTGATGACCCCCGCGCTGATCGATTCGAGGACCATCTCGGTAAAGGCCCGACGGCTGTCGAGCTGCGCATTTGCGGCCAGCAGCTTGCCGGTCTGATCTTCCAGCCGCTCGGTCATCCGGTTGAAGCTGGAACTTAACAACCCGATCTCGTCGGCGGTCTTCGCGTCCGCCTCCGGCACGCGCGCCGAAAAGTCGCCGCCCGCCACCTGCTGCGCCGCTTCGACCAGCGATCCCACCGGCCTGACGAGACGGTCGGCAATGAGCAGCGCGATCCAAACCGCGAGCCCGATGATCGCGAGGCTGACCAGGTAGAGCGCGGCGTTGAACTGGAACTGGAGCCGCCGGGACCGGGCGATCAGCGCATCATAGTCGCGCAGTACCGCCTGCGCCCGTTCGCCGAGCTGGAAGCTGGGCACGTTGAAGTCACGGGAAGCGTACAGAAACACCTGCCGCTGCGGGTAGAGGCGGGTCACCGCCTCGATCTTCTCGGGCGTTGCGGTGACGACCGTCGCCTCGCCGCCTTCGAGCCGGCGCAGCACATCCGCGCCAATCGCGGCGTCCGCATCTTCCTTCTGGGGCGAGATGATCGCCGCTGTGCGCTGGACGCCGTCACTACCGATCTCGACGACGGCGGACTCGCTCAATTTGCGATTGAACACCTGCAGGAAATAGAGCTGCGCGAACGCAGGATCGTCGATCCGTCCGGTCGCCAGCCAGCTGCGCAGGTCGCCCGCCATGGTGACAGTCTCGTCGCCGACGTCGCGCAGCTTTTCCTCATAATAGCCGCGGGCCAGCGATCCGGCATTCTCGAGCATCCCGCGTGCGGGGTCCGAGAACCAGAATTGCACGCCGTTCTGAAACTGCAGCGACGCGAAAATGACGACCAGCAACACCGGAATGGTCGCGATCAGCGAGAAAGTCGCGACCAGCCGGACATGAAGCCGTCCCTGGCCGCCCAGTGAGGACCGCGCGGCGCGACGCACCGCAGCCCGGCGCCCCGACAGAACGATTATCGCGGCGGCGGGAAGCAGATTGGCGACCAGCAGGGCGGCGGTGACGAGCGGCGACAGGGGTCGTCCGCCGGTTTCGCGGGTCAACACCGCCCATGTCATGATCGCCACGCCGATCAGCGTGGCGACGACGAGTGTCTCGACGAGCGCGATGCGCCGCGGTGTACCGAACAACTGTCGGTAAAAGGGCGGTCCGCCCTGATCGGCAGAAGTAAGTATTTCGCGCGCTGTGGCCACGGAGCCACTATGGGGCGGCCGCTGTTGCCGTCAAACAACAAAAATCGGCAGTTTCGACCAGTCGGGCCTCAGGCGAGATCGAATCAGCGCATCGTCCCCGCGCGTATCGCATGGTCGGCGAGTTTTTTGCGCAGCGTGTTGCGGTTGATGCCGAGCAGGGCGGCCGCGCGAAGCTGATTGCCTTTCACCTTGCGCAGCACCGCTTCGAGGAGGGGGCGTTCGACTTCCGCGACGATCATCTCGTAGAGCTTCCCATCCAGATGCCGGTCGTTACGCGTGCGCGCCAGAAACGCCGCGACCGCGCCTTCGAAACCCGCGGCCTCGCCGACCGAAGACGTGGCGGCGGGAGTACCGAGCAGCGCTTCGACCTCGTCGAGTCCGATCCGGTCGTCGCGCGTCGTGACGACCAGCCGATAAACGATGTTGCGCAGCTCGCGCACGTTGCCGCGCCATTCGTGAAGCCGCAGCAGCGCCACCGCGTCGGGATCGATGCGCTTGCCCGGCAGCCCTTCCTCCTGCGCCATGCCGAGGAAATGGAGCACCAGCGCCTCGATGTCCTCCCGCCGATCGCGCAGCGGCGGCAGCGCGATGGGCACGACGTTGAGCCGATAGTAGAGGTCTTCGCGAAACGTCCCCTCCTCCGCCATCCGTGCCAGGTCGCGGTGGGTGGCCGAGATGATCCGCACATCGAGCCTGATCGAAGCACGGCCGCCGAGGCGGGTGATGACCCCGGTCTGCAGCGCGCGGAGCAGCCGGGTCTGCGCCGCCATCGGCATGTCGCCGATTTCGTCGAGAAACAGCGTGCCGCCCTGCGCCTGCTCGAACTTGCCGATCGCCTGGCCGATGGCACCGGTGAACGCGCCCTTTTCATGGCCGAACAGCTCGGCCTCGATCAGGTCGGCGGGGATCGCGGCCATGTTCACCGCGACGAACGGCCCGGTCTTGCGATGTCCGAGCTGATGAATCGCTTCGGCAACGACCTCCTTGCCGGTGCCCGACTCGCCAAGGATGAGCACGCTGAGGTCGTTGCGGAGCAGTCGGGCGACCATGCGATAGACCTGCTGCATCGCATTGGATCGCCCGACCAGCGGCAGCGCCCCTTCGGGCATCACGGGCTCGAGCGCGCTGTCGCCGCCGCCGCTCCGCCCGCGTGCGGCTGCGACGGCAGCGCGGCTCAGCTGGTCGAGATCGAAAGGCTTCGGGAAATATTCGAACGCGCCCATCTCGCTCGCGCGCACCGCTGTATCGAGCGTGTTCTGGGCGGAGATGACGATCACCGGCATGTCGGGTGCGGCGGCCCGCACCGGCGCCAGCGTCTCCAGCCCGTCGCGGTCGCGCAGCACCACGTCGGTGATCAGCAGGTCATAGCGTCCGGCACCAAGGAGCCGGTCGCGCTCCGCGACGCTCTCGCAGGTGGTGATCGCCATGCCCTCGGCCTCGAGCGCGGCCGACACGACCGTGACGATCGACCGATCATCCTCGACCAGCAGCACGCGGGCACCGCTCATGCCCGGCCACCTTCCGCTACCGGCAGGAACAGCCGGAACTGGGTCAGCCCGCGCGGTTCGTCGCGCTCGTAGACCACGCGGCCATGCATGTCGCGCATCAGCTTGCGCACGATGGCGAGACCCAGCCCCTGCCCGTCGCGCTTCGAGGTGACGAAGGGCGCGAAAATGTCCGCCTGGATGTCGCGCGGCACGCCGGGACCGTTGTCGATGATCGCGACTTCGACCGGCAGGCGCACGACCTTGCCCGCTTCGCCGTCGGGCTCGGCATGGCGGAGCGCGCCGCCCATCACGAAACGGGTGCACAGCGTGATGCGCGCGTCGTCCGCATCGCCAAGCGCATCGACGGCGTTCTGGATGAGGTTTACCAGCACCTGCATCATCGCATCGGCATCGACGAGCACGTCGGGCAGCGACGGATCGAAGTCGATGCGCAGGTCGGGCATGAAGCGGTTCGCCGAGCGGACCGACTGGATCGCGCGGTTCATGATCGCGTGGATGTTGGTGGCGTCGATCCGCCCCGGCGTCCGCGCGCCGAGATTCTGCATCTGGTCGAGGATCGAGGCGATGCGGTCGACCTCGGCGACGATCAACTCGATAAGCGGCTTTTCCCGATCCCCCGCCCTGCGCGCGAGCAGTTGCGCCGCGCCCTTTATCCCGGCGAGCGGATTCTTGATCTCATGGCCCAAAATGGCTGGCGCACCCAGCGCGGCGCGTTCGCCGGGGGCGGACAGGCTGCCGATATGTTCGGGTTCGGCCGGGCGGCGGGTCAGGATGACGACGCGCCAGCCGGGTTCGTCGGCAAGCGGCACGATCGTCAGATCGGCCAGTATCGTCCGCCCGTCCGCGCCGCGCAGCGCCATGTCCTGGGCCGAAAGATTGGCGTCGCAGTCGATGAGCGCGCGGTTGAGCCGGTCATTGTCGAACTGGACGACCTCGCCGACCGGGCGCCCCAGCATGCGCGCGCGGCTGCGCCCGAAAAAGCTCTCGGCCCCGTCGCTGGCGAAGCGGATGGCATGGTCGGCACCCAGCGCCAGCAACGCGCCGGGCAGGCTGGCGAGCAGCCGCGCCGGATCGACCGCCTCGGTCACCTCCCCCACCGGCGGCTCAGGCCGCCGCACGCATCAGGTGCGGTGCATAGAAGGCTTCGAGCATGGCAAGCACGGTGGCGGCGCGATCCTGCTGGTTCACCCGGTTGCGGAACTCGGCCGAGCCGGGAAGCCCGCGCACATACCAGCCGAGATGCTTGCGCGAGATGCGAACGCCGACTTCCTCGCCGTAGAGGTCCATCATGCCGCGATAATGCTCGACGATCAGCGCATATTGCGCGTCGATTGTCGGATCGGGCCGCCGTTCGCCGGTATCCAGCCAGTGCATGACCTGCCCCAGCAACCAGGGCCGGCCATAGGCCCCGCGCCCGATCATCAGTCCGTCAGCGCCCGACAGCGCGAGCGCCCGCCCGGCATCCTCGATCGAGCAGATGTCGCCGTTGACGATGACCGGCACCGACACCGCGTCCTTGACCCTGCGGACGAACGCCCAGTCGGCGCTGCCCCGATACATCTGGTTGCGGGTGCGGCCGTGCACCGTGATCATCTTCGCACCGAGATCCTCGGCGATATGGGCGAGCTCGGGCGCATTGAGGCTGTCATGGTCCCAGCCCATGCGCATCTTGACCGTCACCGGCACATCGACCGCCTTCACCGTCGCGTCGATCAGCCGTGCGGCGAGCGGCAGATCGCGCATCAGCGCACTGCCCGCATCGCCGTTCACCACCTTCTTCACCGGGCAGCCCATGTTGATATCGATGATCGCCGCGCCGCGATCGGCATTCAGCTTCGCCGCCTCGGCCATTTCCTCCGGCGAACAGCCGGCGAGCTGCATCGAGATCGGTTCCTCAACCGCATCCCATGCCGCCTTCTGAAGCGACTGGCGCGTCTGGCGGATCATCGCGGGGCTGGCGATCATCTCGGTGACGTTGAGACCCGACCCGAAGCGTCGAACGATGCGGCGAAACGGCATGTCGGTGACCCCGGTCATCGGCGCGAGGACGACCGGGCAGCTGATGACGGTATCGCCGATCCGGATCGGCGCGAGCGAGGTCATGGCGGTATCTCTGGCAGTATGGGGAGGCGCGGGGCACGGCCCGGTTGCCCAAATATTGGGCAGCGCCTAATCCATATCGGGCTGGCGGGCAAGCATGGCTTGGTCTAGGCGCGCGCCGAATGACTCCCGAGTCTCCCCTCCCCGCCGTGCCATGCGCCGCGGTCGTCGTCGCGGCCGGCACCGGCAGCCGCGCGAGCGGGTCGCGGCCGAAACAGTTTCTGCCAGTGGGGGGCATTCCCATGCTTCGGCGCGCCGTGCTTGCGCTTCGCGCCCACCCCGCGGTCGGCGCGCTCGTCGTGGTCGGTCATCCCGACCATCTTGATGCCACCGCAGACACGGTACGCGGGCTCGACGCGACCGTGGTATCCGGAGGCGCGCACCGGCGGGAAAGCGTACGGGCGGGGCTCGAGGCGTTGGCCGATGCGGCTCCCGACCATGTGCTGATCCACGATGCCGCGCGCCCCAATTGTCCGGTCGGGGTTATCGATCGCCTGCTCGCCGCGCTCGCCGATGCACCGGGCGCCATTCCCGTGCTTGCCGTTACCGACAGTATCGCACGGGCCGAAGGCGGCGCGATGGCCGGGCCGGTCGATCGCGACGGCATCGTTCGCGTCCAGACGCCGCAGGCGTTTCGCTACGCGGCCATTCTTGCCGCGCACCGCGACTGGCGCGGCATGGACGAGCCGACCGACGATGCGCAGCTGCTGCACGCGGCGGGTGGCCGGGTGAAACTTGTCGAAGGCGATCCGGCGCTGATGAAATACACGGTCGCCGCGGATTTCGCCGGGGCGGCCGGCGTTGCCGCACCGCCGCGCATCGGGTGCGGTTATGACGTGCACCGGCTCGGCGAGGGCCATGAGCTGTGGCTGGGCGGCGTGCGGATCGACCATCCGCGCGGGCTCGTCGGACACAGCGATGCCGATGTGCTGCTGCACGCGCTGACCGACGCGGTGCTCGGTGCCATCGGCGCGGGCGATATCGGCACCCATTTCCCGCCGAGCGACGAACGGTGGCGGGGAGCCGCCTCGCCCCGCTTCCTTGCGCACGCGCTCACCCTCGCGCGCGACGCGGGCTATCGCCTCGGCAACGCCGACTGCACGCTCATCTGCGAAGAGCCGCGCATCGGCCCGCACCGGGCGGCGATCCGGGCGCGCATCGCGGAAATCTGCGAGGTCGCTGCGGAAGCGATCAGCATCAAGGCAACCACCACCGAAGGTTTGGGGTTTACCGGACGGCGGGAAGCGATTGCGGCCGAGGCCGTCGCTATACTGCTGCCGCGATGACGGGAATTCTTTAGCCGATGGACAGTATATTTTCGAGCGAGATCATCGCACTGGCGAGCCGCGTGGTGGAAGAAAACCGGGCGGTGGGCCGCACTATCGCGCTCGCCGAAAGCTGCACCGGCGGCCTCGTCGCCGCGGCGCTGACCGAGATACCGGGGTCCAGCGACGTCTTCTCGCGCGGCTTCGTGACCTATTCGAACGATGCCAAGCGCGAAATGATCGGTGTGAGCGGCGACCTTATCGACACTTTCGGCGCGGTGTCGATGGCGGTGGTCTGGGCGATGGCGCAGGGCGCGCTGACGCGGGCGGGGGCCGACATCGCCGTCGCGATCAGCGGCGTCGCCGGCCCCGGCGGCGGCAGCGAAAAGAAGCCGGTCGGCACGGTCGTTTTCGCACGCGCGCTGCGCGGACAGGATCCGGAGGCAGTGGTTGCCGACCGGCGCAATTTCGGCGAACAATTGAGTCGCGCCGAAATCCGGACTCAGGCGCTCCTCTGCGCGCTCGAACTGCTGCTCCCCCGCCCCGACGATTCGCTGCCGCCGCGCGAAGGGGAGGACGAGGAATAGAGGGCATCCGCCCGCGCCTCGAACGCGCCGATCATCCGGCGCAGCGCGGTTTCGAAGAACTGCCCGGCCAGCGCCTCGAAAATGCGGTTCTTGAACTGAAAATCGACCGAAAAATGCACGGTGCAGCCGCCACCCGACCGGTCGGTGAAGCGCCATTCGTTGTGCAGATACTTCAGCGGGCCGTCGAGATAGTCGATGCAGATGCGGCTTTCGGGCGTCTTCACGACGCGCGAGGCGAATTTCTCGCGCAGCGCCTTGAACCCGACGATCATGTCGGCCACCGTCTCGCTGTCGCTTTCCGAACGTACCCGCATCGCCACCACCCAGGGCAGGAATTCGGGGTAGCGGCGCACGTCGGCGACGAGCCGGTACATCTGCGCCGCGCTGTAGGGCAGCAGCCGTTCCTCGCTGTGGCGCGGCATGTCAGTCGGTGGCCGGGGCCGTCTGCGCCAGCCGTGCCGCGCGCGCGCTGCGCAGCCGGGCGAAATCATCGCCGGCATGATAGCTCGACCGGGTGAGCGGGCTGGAAGCCACGAGCAGGAAGCCCTTGGCGCGGGCGATCGAGCCATAGGCGTCGAAAGTGGCCGGGGGCACGAAATCCTCGACCTTCGCATGGCGCGGCGTCGGCTGCAGATATTGGCCCATGGTCAGGAAATCGATGTCGGCCGAACGCATGTCGTCCATCACCTGATGCACTTCGAGCCGCGCCTCGCCGAGGCCGAGCATGATCCCCGATTTGGTGAAGATCGACGGATCGCGCCGCTTCACCCCCTCGAGCAGGCGAAGCGAAGCGTAGTAGCGCGCGCCGGGGCGGATGGTCGGGTAGAGGCGCGGCACCGTTTCGAGATTGTGGTTGTAGACGTCGGGCCGCGCCGCGACGATCGCGTCGAGCGCCCGGTCTGCCTTTCCGCGGAAATCGGGGGTCAATATCTCGATGGTCGTCGCGGGCGTGGCGGCGCGCAGCGCCTCGATCACCTTCACGAACTGCCCCGCCCCACCATCGGGCAGGTCGTCGCGGTCGACCGAGGTGATCACGATATGCTCCAGCCCCATGCGTGCC
>ERZ941706.425-NODE-425-length-13890-cov-3.721865_pt1 | contig 13890 bp, 13 predicted proteins | sample MGYA00521232_ERZ941706 | MGnify/ENA primary metagenome ERZ941706 (study PRJEB32759, sample SAMN07749893) | skin metagenome | biome: transportation; feature: city; material: polyester macromolecule | host: Homo sapiens | place: Hong Kong:ER line | collected...
GGTCGAAGTCGCCGAACAGCAGCACCTCGACCGGACCGGCGGCGAGCTGTGGTGCCCAGGTTGCCTCGAACGCCTTGGGCGTCAGCGCCTCGACATCCGCGGGTGCGGGGATTTTCCAACGCGGGTCGCCGCCGTGAAGCCGATATTCGAGCTCCCGCTGCAGCACCGCCTCGGCGCTCATTTCATAGGTCGGATAGCCGACCTTGGCGAAGGCGCGCGCGCGGGCGACGGGCGGCTCGGCCCAGCGCGGCTTCGCCAGCTTGGCGGCGAACAGCTGCAACTGGCCGGCCAGGTCGGCGGGGCGGGTCTTGGCGCTATATTCGAAGGCATCGTCGTCGATGTCGAAGCCCATGCCGATGCGCCGGCCGTTCGACAGCTGATCAAGCTCTTCCTGCCCCAGATTGCCGACGCCGCTCTCGGTCAGCGCCAGCTTGCCCGACCAAGCGAAGCGGTCGCGCCCCGGCACGAACGCCTGATAGCCGCGCCCGAAGCGGACATGGACCATGATGGTCTCCGCCTCCGCCTTGTTCGAATAAAGGAGCGCGCGCACGCCGTTCGACAGCTCGATCTGCTCGATCGGAAAATTGGGGAGGGGCAGCGCGGATGCGACGCTGCCCGCCTTGCCGAGATTGGGCAGCGCGTCGAAGCCGAGCGTCCCCTGCGCGAGCCGCGATGCCGTATCGGGCGCGACCGGGCCGGTCGCCGCCGCGGCCAGCGCCGCTTCGCTGTCGGCAATGGCCTGCGGGGTCGAAACCCAGACCCGCACCGCATCGGCGGCGAACAGCCGCCGGGTCGCGGCGAGCAGGCTGTCGGGAGCGAGTTTCGGCCGCAGCGCCGTCCAGACGTCCAGAGCCACCTGCGGGCTCGCCACGGTTTCGCGGATATCGACCGCCTCGACGATATTGTCCGCCTCGTCCGACGCGGCGTCGAACGGCGCGCTGTCCGCGTTGATCTTGAAGGCATTGCCGAGTTCGTTCGCCTCGCGCTCGATATCGGCGGGCGAGGGCGGGGTGGTGGTCGCGTCGGCGATCACCGCGCGCACGTCGCGCAGCGCATCGGACCAGCTGGTGCCGCTCGCCGGGATGATCGATACGATGGTGAGGTCCGCGCTGCGGCTGATGTCGTCCTGCCCGACCTGCGCCTGCAGAAAGCTGCCGCCCTTGCGGGCTTTCGCCTCGAGCCGCCGGTTGACGATCTGCGTGGCGAGCAGGTCGGTGAGCAGCCCTTCGTTGTAGACGATGGTGTCGGCCTTCAGCCGCCAGGGGCGGAGATAGGCGAGTTCGACGGTCTGCGGAATGGTCGGTTCGACCTGCACCGCCGCCACCTTGCCCGCCGGATCGGGGTCGCCGAAGGGGGGCGCGGGCGTGACCGGCGCGGTCTCGCGCCACGGGCCGAAATGCCTGGCGATCTGAGCCTCGAGCGCCGCCGGATCGACATCGCCCGCGATCGAGATGACGATGTTTTCCGGCCGGTACCAGCGGTCGTGGAACGCGCGTAAAGCGGGCGCGCTCGCCGCCTGCAGCGCCGGGACGGTGCCGATGGGCGCGCGCGCCGCGAGCCGCTGCCCCTGAAAGAAATGCTCGCGGCGGCGGTCGGCGAAGGTCATCGCCGGGCCGGAACCCTCGCGCAGCTCGGCCATGACGATCTGCTTTTCGGCGGCGACCGCCTGATCGGTGAAGCGCGGCGCCTGCATCATGCCCGACAAAATCTTCATGCTCTCGTCGAGCACCTGCGGATTGGCGTTCGGCAGGTCGAGCTTGTAGGTGGTGCCGGTCGGGGTCGTCTGCGCGTTCGAATCACTGCCGAATGAGGCGCCGAACCGCTGCCAGATGCGTTTCGCCTCGCCGTCGGGAACGAAGGTCGATCCGCGAAAGGTGAGATGCTCGATCAGGTGCGCGAAGCCGCGCTCGCTGTCTTCCTCGTGCAGCGACCCGGCATCGACGCGAATGCGGATCGATACCTGGTCGGGCGGCACGCCGTTGCGCTTGACCGCATAGCGCAGGCCGTTGGTCAATGTCCCGAACGTCCAGCTGCGGTCGATCGGCACGTCGCTGTTTTCATAGAGCCACGGATCGCGCGACGCGATGAAGGCGAGCGCCGGATCGGGGGCGGGCGCCACCGATGGTGCGGGGGCGGGGGCGGACTGTTGCGCCGCGACCGGCGGCGAGAGCAGGGTCCCGGCGAGCAGAAGGGCGGCGAGCGGCAGAAGCCGTGGGAAAGCTGACATGCGGGGCCTTCTAGCGAGAATGCGAATGACTGGCGACTGAACGCGGCACGGTATCGGCGCGGCCCCTGTTATGTCCGGACAGAATCGCGCGGCACGGGGCAAAGGTCAAGCGAGGCTTGATGGCGGGCGGGAGAAGCGCCACATGCCGGCCATGCTGATCGAGACCGAGACCACGCCCAATCCTGCTACGCTCAAGTTCCTGCCGCATCGCACCGTCATGCCCGCCGGAACGCGCGACTTCGCGAGCTTCGAGGATGCCGAGGCGAGTCCGCTGGCGCGCGCGCTGTTTGCGCTGGGCGATGTGACCGGGGTGTTCTTCGGCGGGGACTTCATCTCGGTGACCGCCGCGCCGGGGACCGACTGGGCGGTGCTCAGGACCGACGTGGTCGCGGTGCTGCTCGACCATTACAGCGCCGGCCTGCCGCTGTTCGAAGGTGCCGATGCTTCGGGAATCGCCGTCCCGCCCGAAGCGGCGGAGATCGACGACGACCCGGCCGATGCCGACATCGTCGCGCAGATCCGCGAGCTGATCGACACGCGGGTGCGCCCTGCGGTCGCCAACGACGGCGGCGACATCGTCTATCGCGGCTTCCGCGAGGGCAAGGTGTATCTGGCGATGCAGGGGGCCTGTTCGGGCTGTCCGAGCTCGACCATGACGCTGAAAAACGGCATCGAGCAGCTGCTCAAACATTATGTGCCCGAAGTGACCGAGGTGCGCGCGGTCTGAGGGGGCGCGCCCGCCCTCATCGCCGCCGTTGACGCACGGGGTTAGGGGTGGGCCGGGGCGCGTTCCTCTGCCAAGGGGCCGGGCATGACCCGCACGCTCGTCATCGATACCGCGACCGCCGCCTGTTCGGTCGCGCTGTTCGACGGGCAGGAGCCCGTCGCGCGCGACCATGCGCTCATCGGGCGTGGCCATGCCGAGCGGCTGGTGCCGATGATCGCCGCCTTGCCGGGGCAGGGGCGGGCCGATGCCGTACATGTCTCGGTAGGGCCGGGCAGCTTCACCGGCATCCGCGTCGGCATCGCGGCGGCGCGGGCGCTCGGCCTTGCCTGGGGCGCGGAAGTGCAGGGGTATCCGACGCTCGCGGCGATGGCGGCGGGGCTGGCGGCAGAGCAGTCGGCGATGGGGCGTCCCGACGCGGCCGAAATGGCGATCCTGACCATCGGCGGCCATGGCGAGTTTTTCGTGCAGCTGTTCGATGACGGCCGCGCGCATCCCGACTGGCCCGAACCGCGCTCGCTCGGCCCGGCGGAGGCTGCGGCGGCGGTGGCCGGGCGTCTGGTGGCGGGCGATGCGGCTGGACGGATCGATCTCGGCGGGGGCGCGATGCTGCCGCTTCATCCCGATGCGGCGGGCTGGCCGCATTTCGCCGAACTCGCCACGCTGCCGCCGCGCGCGCTTTACGGGCGCGGCCCCGACGCCGCCCTGCCCAAAGGGGCGGCGGCATGAGCTATGCGGTCAAGGAAATCTTCCCCACCCTGCAGGGGGAGGGCGCGCAGGCCGGGCGGCGCGCGGTGTTCTGCCGCTTTGCCGGCTGCAACCTGTGGAACGGGCGCGAAGCGGACCGGGCGGCGGCGATCTGCCGCTTCTGCGACACCAATTTCGTTGGCACCGACGGCGACAATGGCGGGCGATACGACGCCGATGCGCTGGCCGACCGCATCGCCGGGCTGTGGGGGGAGGGCATGGACCATCGCTATGTCGTGCTGACCGGGGGCGAGCCGATGCTGCAGGTCGATGACGCGCTGATCGACGCGCTCCACGCCCGCCGATTCGCCATCGCGATCGAAAGCAACGGCACTTTGCCCGTCCATCCGCGCATCGACTGGGTGTGCATCAGTCCGAAAGCGGGATCGACGGTGGTGCAGCGCAGCGGCGACGAGCTGAAGGCGGTCTGGCCGCAGCCGGGGCTCGACTGGGCAGGAATGCCGGACTGGGATTTCGCCCATTTCCTCGTGCAGCCGATGGATTGCGCCGACCGCGATGCCGCGCTGGCCGGCGCGATCGACCTCGTCCGCCGCGATCCGCGCTGGCGCTTGTCGCTGCAGACGCACAAATTGCTCGGCCTCCCCTAGCGCGCGGGCAGCTTGACAAGACCGGGCTGCGCATGGCCCAATTCCCCCGAAAAGGGGAGAGTGCCATGCCGTTTCCCGGCCACAGCGGCTTCGACCGCATCAGCGCCGCCGCCCATCATGCGCCGCCCGCCGGCTATGTTCACGACAACCGCTGGTCGTCCGGGCTGAAACGGCACATCGCCTTCGCCTTGCTCGCCTATACGCTGCTGCTCATCTTTCTCGTGTCGCACGCGCTCGCCGACTGGCTAGGCGGGGAGGGCGAAAGCATGTCGATCGCGCCCTATTTCCTGCTCGTGCTGCTGGTGGTCGGGGTGATCCCGCTGGCCCGGCGGCTCGAACGGCGGTGGGAAGTGCTGGGGCGCAGCGACCTGTCCGCCCATGGCCTCGCGCTGCGCTATCGTACCGATTGCATCAAGGTCTGGGCAATCGCGATCGGCGTGCCGCTGCTGATCGCGGCGATCCTCTAAGCCTCGCTGCGGGCTTTCACGCCGCCTTGCCGCGCCCTAAAGCGGCGGCGTGCCCGTCTCTCTTCCCGATCTTGCCGCCGCCGTGCGCGAAGCCGGCGCGCTCGCGCACGAAGGCTGGCGCGCCGGTGCCGCGCCGGTCGCGCGGGTGTGGGAAAAGACGAAGGGGCAGCCGGTCTGCGACGCCGACCTTGCGGTCGATGCGCTGCTGAAGCTTCGGCTGCGCGCGCTCGATCCCGATGCGGGCTGGCTGTCGGAGGAAACCGCCGACGATCCCGCGCGGCTGGCGTGCGCGCGTCTGTGGCTGGTCGATCCGATCGACGGCACGCGTGATTATGTGCGCGGGCGGGCGGGCTGGTGCGTCTCGGTCGCGCTGATCGAGGCGGGGCGGCCGCGCCTTGCCGCCGTGCATGCGCCGGTGTCGGGGCACAGCTGGATCGCCGAAGCGGGCCAGGGGGCCGCCGCCTCCGACCGCGCGGGCGCGCCGCTGCCGCTCGCCGCCGCACCCATCCGTGCCTTGTCCGGCGCGCGCGTCCCGGCGGACCAGTTGCCGCGCGAGGACCGGGACCTCACGATGGTTGCCAAGCCGAACAGCATCGCACTCCGCATGCTGATGGTCGCGAGCAGCGAGGCCGATCTGGTCGCGACGATCCGCTGGGGTAATGAATGGGACATCGCCGCTGCCCATTTGATTGCGGCGGAGGCGGGCGCAACGGTGAGCGACGCCTTCGGCGCGCCGCTGACCTACAACAAGCCCAGCCCGCAAGCCTTCGGCATGATCTGCGCCGCGCCGGGCATCCACGCGGCGGCGGTGGAGCGGCTGGCGGGGCGGGCGGCGACCGGGGCACGCTAGTCAGCGGGCCCGGGCGACGCAGCCGCCTCGGCCGCAGCGGGGTGGGCGAGGCCCTTCGCTTCAGCTTTCTCGCGGCCGCGTCCACAGCCCCTCGCGCCCCGGATCGGCGGGGCGGCGGGCGAAGCAGCTGCGTGCGACATGGGCGAGCTTCGATGCAGTGGTGGTGACCGCGCGTCGGTCCCACGCCGCGCCTTCGCGGGCGCGCACCAGCCGGGCGATGGCGCCGTCGCTTCCTGCCACCGCCAGCACCGCCCAGCGCGCCCGGGGCGGCAGCGCGAAGGCGCCGAAGCGGGCCGACGCCTCATAGGCTTCCGACAGGTCGCATAGCCGCCGCGCCAGCGGGACGAGCCGGTCGCGGTAGCAGGGGCGCAGCTGCTCGCCCGGCGGAATATCGGCATCGGCCAGCCATTGGGCAGGCAGGTAACAGCGCGCGCCTGCGTCATCCTCCATCAGGTCGCGGGCGATGTTGGCGAGCTGGAAGGCGAGGCCGAGGTCGCATGCCCGGTCGAGCACCGCCTCCTCGTCGGGCCGCACCCCCATCACCACCGCCATCATCACGCCCACCGCGCCCGCGACATGCCAGCAATAGCGCATCAGCTCGGCCTCGCTGCGTGGGGTCCAGTCGGCCGCATCGAGCGCGAAGCCTTCGATCACCGCCTCGGCCATGGCGGGGGTCAGACCCGTCTCGTGCGCCACCAGTCCCAGACAGGCAAAGGCAGGGTCATCGACCGGCGCGCCTGTGAAGGCGCGCGCGGTCTGTTCGCGCAGGAAGGCGAGGCGGGCGGGCGCATCGGCGGTCGCGGTGAGCGTGCCGCCGCCTTCCTGCCCATCGGCGATGTCGTCGCAGCGGCGGCACCAGGCGTAGAGCAGCCAGACATTCTCGCGCGTCTTCCGGTCGAACAGCCGGCTGGCGAGCGCGAAGCTTTTCGATCCGCGCGCGATACTGTCGCGGGCGTAGGCAACGAGCTCCTGCCGACCCGGAGCCGGCGTCACAAATCCTCCGCGCGCATCTCCACGATCGGCGTCGGGGCGGCGTGGTCCGCCATGCGCGCGAGCAGGGGCCCAAGCTCGCGCTCGACGATCATAAGGTCGCGGTGCGTCGGCCGCACGAAACCCTGATCGGCCATGGTCGCGACGAAGGCGACCAGATGGTCGTAATAGCCGTGCGCGTTGAGCAGGCCTACCGGATCGCGGTGGTAGCCTAGCTGCGCCCAGCTCATCGCTTCCCACAATTCGTCCATCGTGCCGACCCCGCCGGGCAGCACCACGAAGCCGTCGGCCAGGTCGGTGAAGCGCCGCTTGCGATCGTGCATGGTGTGGACGACGTGCAGCTCGGTGAGGCCCGGATGCGCGAGTTCGGCCTCCTTCAGCAGGTCGGGGATCACGCCGATCACCTCGCCGCCAGCCGCCAGCGCGGCATCCGCCACCGCCCCCATCAGTCCGCGCTTGCCGCCGCCATAGACGATGCCGATGCCCCGCCGCGCCAGCGCCGTGCCAACGTCGCGGGCCAGCGCGCACCAGCGCGGGTCGTGCCCGGTTGCCGACCCGCAATAGACGGCGAGGCGCTTCACCCCATATCCTCCAGCATCAATGCCGCCGTCGCCTTGGCGCTGCCGACCACGCCGGGAATGCCCGCGCCCGGATGCGTGCCCGCGCCCACGAAATAGAGGTTGGGGATGGCATCGTCGCGGTTGTGCGCGCGGAAGAAGGCGCTTTGGGTCAAAAGCGGCTCGAGGCTGAAGGCGCTGCCCATGTGCGCGCCGAGATCGGCCTGGAAGTCACGCGGAGCATAGTGGAAGCTGGTGACGATGCGGTCGTGGATGTCGGGGATCAGCCGGCGGCCCACCTCGTCGAGGATGCGCCTTTCGAGGATCGGCCCCACCTCGTCCCAGTCGACCGGCAGCTTGCCCATGTGCGCGACCGGCGCGAGTGCATAGAAGGTCGAGCAGCCTTCGGGCGCCATCGCCGGGTCGGTGACGGTCGGGTGGTGGAGGTAGAGCGAGAAATCCTCCGGCAGCACGCCATGATCGTAGATGTCGTCGAGCAGCCCTTTGTAGCGCGGCCCGAACAGGATCATGTGGTGCGGAATGCCCGGCCAGGTGCCGCGCACGCCGAAATGGACGACGAACAGCGACGGGCTGAACTTCTTGCGCTTCAGGCTCGCCGCCGCCCGCCGACCGCGCGCCGTACCGCTCAGCAGCCGGTCGTAGGTGTGGACGAGGTCGCCGTTCGACGCGACCGCATCCACGCCCAAGTGAAAGCCGCCCTCAGTCCGCACTCCGGTCACCCGGTCGCCCGCCGTTTCGATTGCGGCGACCGGATCGCCGAGCCGGAGCGTCCCGCCCAGCCGCTCGAAATGCTTCACCATGCCCGCGATCAGCCGGTTGGTGCCGCCTTTCGCGAACCAGACGCCGCCGTCCTTTTCCAGCTTGTGGATGAGCGCGTAGATGCTGCTCGTCTTCATCGGATTGCCGCCGACGAGGAGGGTGTGGAACGACAGCGCCTCGCGCAGCTTCTCGTTCTTCACATAGCTCGACACGACCGAATAGACCGAGCGCCACGCCTGATAGCGGGCAAGCGCCGGTGCTGCCTTGATCATCGATCCGAAGTCGAGGAACGCCTTGTGGCCGAGCTTCAGATAGCCCTCGCGCCAGACATTCTCACTATATTCGAGGAAGCGCTGATAGCCGGCGACATCGTCGGGGTTGAGCTTGCGGATTTCGGCGGCCAGCCCCGCCTCGTCGTTCGAATAGTCGAAGTTGGTGCCGTCGGGCCAGTTCAACCGGTAGAAGGGCATGACCGGGACCAGCTCGACATCCTCGGCGATGCTGTGGCCGGTCAGGCCCCACAGCTCCTGCAGGCAGGGCGGGTCGGTGATGACCGTCGGCCCGCCGTCGAAGACGAAGCCGTCGCGTTCCCAGTAATAGGCCCGGCCGCCGGGCTTGTCGCGCGCCTCGATGACGGTGGTGGCGATACCCGCCGACTGCAGCCGGATGGCGAGCGCGAGCCCGCCGAAACCGGCCCCGATGATCGCTGCTGTCTTCATGTCGCATGCCATCTGCCTACCCCCGGCCCCTCCCGCAAGCGGGAGGGGAGAATATTGTTGCGGGGCCATGGCAGATTGCCCTCAACGGGGCGGGATAGCCGACTGGCCTTGCGCTCACTGCCCCCGCCGGGCGAGCGCCCCGATCGCGCGGGAGACCGGCACGGGCGGCTTTCCCGCCAGGATGCGCGCCATGTCGGTCCAGCCGGTATCTCCAGCATAGAAGCGCTGGATGAGCGGTTCGGGCAGGCGGTAGAAGCGTTCGAGAATGCGGTAGCGTTCGGTGGGCGCGGCGGCGCGGAAGAGCATCGTGTTGAGCATCCGGTAGAAGCGTTGCCCCGCCCAGTGCCTCCGGCTCATCGTGTCGAGCGCCGCATGAAGCGCGAAGGGCGAAAAATCCCGCCGCTCGGCGAGCGCGCCGGCGACGCGCACGGCGCTCGGCAGCGAATAGCTGGTGACCGCGTGGAAGAAGCCGCCCGCCGCGCCGATCTTGGCGAGGCCGCCGCCGCCCGCGCGCCAATAGGCATCGCGGTCGCCGCCCATCGGCACCGGCAACACGCCCGCTTCCTCGCGCGGATGATGGTTGACCAGCCGGGGCGTCAGGCCCGCCGCGCGCACATGGTCGCGGATGCGAGCGCGCAGGGCGGCCCGGTCGAGGTCGGGCGTGTCGCTGTAATAGGTGTCCTCGACGAACAGCCGATCGGCGGCGAAGGGCAGGGTGTAGACGAAGCGATAGCCGTCATGCTGCGCCACCGTCGCATCCATGATGATCGGGCGCGGAAAGGCGTGCGGCTCGTCAAGTTCGATGAGCTGGCCCACGAACTTCTGCCAGCCGCAGTCGAGAGCCGACAGGTCGCCCGCGCCGCGCGCGTCGAGCACCGCTCCCGCCGCGATCCGTTCCCCGTCGGCCAGCGTCGCGCTCTCCGGCGACAGCGCGGCGATGCGCCGCCCGGTGAGGATTCGGTGCGGCGGCAGCGTGGCGCGCACCACAGCGTCGAGCCGTTCGCTTTCGACGCTGTAATAGCGGCCCGCCAGCACCCGCGCATGCGCCGGGAAACGGACCTCATGATCCTTCCACCCGTGCACGACCAGCGGCGCGGTCAGGTGGCGCAGCTCCGCCGGGATGTCGGATGCGAAGAAGGACCAGACATGGTTGCCGCCGAGCGTATCGCCGCCTTCGACGATGGCGATGTCCATCGCCGGGTGCCGCGCCTTGAGCGCGAGCGCGGCCAGCCCTCCGGCAAGCCCGCCGCCGGCGATGAGGATGTCTGGTTTGGCGGAGGCCATCGCGGCCGCGCCTAGAACAAGCGGGCGGGCCGGGGAAGGGGGCAGGGCGGCGATGCGACGGACCGAGCGCGCCACCCTCGCCGCTCCCCCGCTGGCCAGCCGCCCGCCGCGCCGCTATAGCCGGGCGCAGATGGACGCCGCCTTCGCCCTTATCCTGTCCGCGCTGGCGATGAGCCTGATCGTGGCGCTGCGCTATCTGGCGACCTCGGGCGGCTTCGCGCTCATCACCCAAGCGGTGCGGCCCGGCCTCTACGCCCGGCTCGGCCCGCAGATCCGGCGGGAAATAGGCTGGTCGCTGGCGAGCGCGGCAATTTATGGCATCCCGGCGGGGATCGTCGCCTGGGGCTGGCGCGAGCGCGGCTGGACGATGATCTACACCGACGTCGCCGACTGGCCGCTCTGGTGGCTGGCGGGCGCGCCATTCCTCTATTTGCTGCTCCACGACACATGGTTCTACTGGACGCACCGCTGGATGCACTGGCCCCGCGTGTTCCGCGTCGCGCACAAGGTGCACCACGACAGCCGCCCGCCGACTGCCTGGGCGGCGATGAGCTTTCATCCGGTCGAGGCGCTGACCGGCGCGGTGGTCATCCCGCTGCTCGTCTTCTTCGTGCCCATCCATGTCGCGAGCCTCGGGCTCGTGCTCGCCATCATGACGGTCATGGGGGTCGCCAACCATATGGGATGGGAGATGTTTCCGCGCCGGCTGGTTCACGGTCCGTTAGGCGGGTGGCTCATAACGGCATCGCATCACCAGCGGCACCATGAACGGTACGCCTGCAACTATGGCCTCTATTTCCGGCACTGGGACCGGATGATGGGGACCGACGCGGGGATCGGACAGTTCGCGCCGCGCTGATCGGGCGGACAGGCAATGCTTTGGTGCCGGGGGGCACCGGATGAAGGGGACCGGGGATGGAACAGGACAAGGGTTCGGGACGCATTTCGGCACTGCGTGTCGCGGCGCTGGCGGCGATTGCGGCACTGGGCACCGCCGCGACCGGCGCCGAACCGCAGCTGACGCTGGAAGTGGAAGGGCTGCGATCCGCCAAGGGCAATGTGCTCGTCTGCCTCACCGCCAGCCCGAAGGCCTTTCCCGACTGCAGCCGCGATCCGGCGGCGGTGAAGCGGAAGATTCCGACCCGCGCGGCCGACCGGGTCGATCTCGGCACCGTCGCGCCGGGCAGCTATGCCATCGCACTCGTCCATGACGAGAATGGCAACGGCAAGCTCGACACGAGGCTGATGATCCCGGCGGAAGGCTTCGGCTTTTCGAACAACCCCGCCATCGCCTTCGGCCCGCCGAAATTCCGCGCGGCCCGGTTCGATTTCGATGGCGGCAGCCATGCCGAAACCGTGCGCATGAAGTATATGCTCTGACCGGCTGGCCGGCTGTCCCGCCCCTGCGGCAAATATTATTGCGGCCACGCAACTTTCCAGGATTTCGTTGCGTTGCACCCAAAACCGGTTTCAGGGAGTGTGACCATGTTAATCTTCGGTCTGCGCGTCGCGCAGCTTTGCAGTGCTGCGCTGATTCCGCTCGGCCTTCTCGCGCTTCCGGCTGCGGCGCAGGAGGGTGAAGGACCGCCCCCCGCGACCGTTTACGACGGTGACTGGGCGCTTGTCGGCGCGGGTATCGCGATCTCGCCCAGCTATGACGGCTCCGACGACTATGTCGTTTCCCCCTTGCCCTTCGTCGCCGGGTCGTTCGGCGGCGTCGATTTCAGCCCGCGTCCGGCTGGCATCGCCGCCGACCTCATTCCCGACCGCGACGGCGCGCGCGTCGAGTTCATCGCAGGACCTGCGCTCCGCGTGCGGCTGGACCGCAGCCGCCAGATCGAGGATGAGGTCGTCGAAGCACTGGGCGAGCGCGACGTGGCGGTAGAAGTGGGGCCGACGGTGGGCCTCAGCTTCAACCAGCTGCTCAGCCCCTTCGACAGCCTGACCGTCGCCGCCGACTTCCGCTGGGACGTCGCCGGCGCGCACGACGGCTTCGTCATCGCGCCGTCGGTCAGCTACTTCACGCCGGTCAGCCGTGCCGCCGCGGTGATCCTGTCGGTGGGCGCCGAGCATGTCGACGGCGACTATGCCGACTATTATTTCGACGTTTCGCCCGGCCAGTCGCTGGCCAGCGGCCTGCCGGTCTTCGACGCCGATTCGGGCTGGAAGAATGTCGGGGTCAATGCGCTGGTCAGCTACGACCTCGGCGGCGACCTCACCGACGGCGGCCTGTCGGTCAATGTCGCCGGCGGCTATTCGCGCATGCTGGAGGATGCGAAGCGCACCCCCTCGACCAGCATCCGCGGCGACGCCGACCAGTGGTTCGGCGGCATAGGCCTCGCCTACACCTTCTAACGCGCGGCGAGGGCTTCGGGCCGGCTATCTTCGGTCGTTTCGGCCCGCGCCTTCTGCTATGGGGATGCGCGGGGGGAGGTCGTCATGCCCGGTATCTACATGAAGACCCTGTTTTCGCCCGCCAGCCTCGACCGGCAGGAGGGCGCGGGGTCGGCGCGCAGCTATGCGCGGATGATCGCCGCCGCCGAAGGCGCGGTCGACCCGCTGGGCCCGCGCGAAATCGCTTTCATCTCGGTGCGCGACAGCTTCTACATCGCCTCGGTCGGCCCGACCGGCTGGCCCTATGTGCAGCACCGCGGCGGTCCGCCGGGGTTTTTGAAGCATCTTGGCGACAACCGGCTGGGCTTTGCCGAATATCGCGGCAACCGCCAGTATATCAGCGCGGGCAATATCGACGGCGACGACCGGGTCGCGCTGTTCCTGATGGACTATCCGGGGCGCACGCGGCTGAAGCTGATCGGCCATGCCCGGCTTGCCGACGCCGAAGGCGCTGAGGAGGCGGTCGCCGCCGTCGCCGACCCGGCCTATCCGGCGCAGGTGGAGAGGGCGATGCTGATCGACGTCGTGGGGTTCGACTGGAACTGCCCGCAGCATATCACCGAGCGTTTTACAGGGCCGGAGATCGCCGCCGCTGTCGCGCCGCTCAAGGCCGAGATCGAACGACTGCGCGCCGAGCTTGCAGCGATTCGGGGCGAATAGCGCGGCCGCCGCTTGCGCCGCCCGACCGGCGGCCCTACACTCCGGCCATCCCCGGGGAGCCGTGCATTGGCTGAGAGGGGCAGGTTGCGCTGCCCGACCCGTCGAACCTGAACCGACTAATATCGGCGGAGGGAAGGGCGGCCGGACATGATTTCCCGCCCGCTCTCCGCCCGACAGGAGAGCATGATGGCAGACGTCCCCGCGCGCACGGAAAGACAGACGAGCGAAATCGGCGTGACCACCGGCCCCATTCGGGGCAGCCGCAAGGTGCATGTGCCAACTCGCACCGGCAGCGGCATCCGCGTCGCGATGCGCGAAATCGATCTGGAAGGCGGCGAGCCGTCCCTGCGCGTCTACGATACCAGCGGGCCCTACACCGACCCCATGGTGCGGATCGACATCGCCGGCGGCCTGCCGAAGCTGCGCCACGACTGGATCGTCGCGCGCGGCGATGTCGAGGCCTATGACGGACGCGCGGTAAAGCCCGAGGATAACGGTCAGCTCGGGCCCGACCGTTCGGGCGGGGTGCAGCCCTTCCCGAACGTCGTGCGCCGCCCGCTGCGCGCCAAGGCTGGCGCCAACGTCAGCCAGATGTATTATGCCCGCCGGGGCATCGTCACGCCCGAAATGGAATATGTCGCCGAGCGCGAAAATCTGGGCCGCGAGATCGCGCGCGACTTCGTCCGCGACGGGCAGGATTTCGGTGCAGCCATCCCCGATTTCGTGACCCCCGAATTCGTCCGCGACGAAGTGGCGCGCGGCCGCGCGATCATCCCGTCGAACATCAACCACCCGGAATCGGAGCCGATGGCGATCGGCCGCAACTTCCTGGTCAAGATCAACGCCAACATCGGCAATTCCGCGGTCGCCAGCAACGTCGCGG
>ERZ941706.426-NODE-426-length-13889-cov-4.590140_pt1 | contig 13889 bp, 12 predicted proteins | sample MGYA00521232_ERZ941706 | MGnify/ENA primary metagenome ERZ941706 (study PRJEB32759, sample SAMN07749893) | skin metagenome | biome: transportation; feature: city; material: polyester macromolecule | host: Homo sapiens | place: Hong Kong:ER line | collected...
TCGAACTGTCCGGCGCGCCCGGCGTCTTGGCCAGCACGAGATGGATGATGTTGTCGGTGAGGTCGTGCTCGCCGGCCGAGATGAAGATCTTGGTGCCGGTGATCGCGTACGAGCCGTCGGCCTGCGGCTCCGCCTTGGTGCGGATGAGGCCGAGGTCGGTGCCGCACTGCGGCTCGGTGAGGTTCATCGTGCCGCCCCATTCGCCCGACACCATCTTGGGGACGTACATGTGTTGCTGTTCGGGCGAGCCCTTGGCGACCAGCGCGGCGATCGCGCCATGGGTCAGGCCCGGATACATGGCAAAGGCCATGTTCGACGAGATCATGAACTCCTGGAAGGCGATGGAGACGACGTGCGGCATCCCCTGTCCGCCGTATTCCGGCGCATTGCCCAGCGTCGCCCAGCCGCTCTCGACATACTGCTTATAGGCGTCCTTGAAGCCTTCAGGCGTGGTGACGCTGCCGTCCTCATGCCGGGTGCAGCCTTCCTGGTCGCCCGACTGGTTGATGGGGAACAGCACTTCGGCGACGAAGCGGCCGCCCTCTTCCAGCACCGCCTCGACAACGTCGGGAGTGGCGGCGTCGAAGCCGGGAAGGTTGCTGTAGTTCTGCAGGCCGACGACATGCTCCAGGATGAAGCGAGTGTCGCGAACGGGGGGCGTATACTGGGGCATGCGATGATCCCTGAAATCAAGCGTGGGGGTCTGATGCGTGGATGGACGAAACGACCTCCACGAATTCGGTCAGTTCGGCGATGGCCGCGTCGATGTCCTGCTTCTGCCGCTCGAGCAGCGCAATCCGCGCGCGGCAGCGCTCGATCGACACCTCGCGCTGGACACGGCGGCCGTCGCCTAGATCGTAAAGGTCGATCATCTCGCGGATTTCACTGAGCGAAAAGCCGACGCGCTTGCCGCGAAGGATCCAGGCGAGGCGCGCGCGGTCGCGATGCGAGTAGACGCGCTGCGTGCCGCGTCGCTCCGGCGCGATCAGCCCTTCATCCTCGTAGAAGCGCAGTGCCCGCGCAGTGACGCCAAACTCCTCGGACAGGTCCGAGATGGTGAAATGGTCGCGGTCGACGCGATGTTCGATCATCGCGTAAGCGGGAGACGAAGCCATGTACGACGACTACATCACGTTTACGTCAACGTCAACTGCCTGCCGCACTGGCACAGAGCAATTTTCCCCCCGGAGCGCGCAGCGTTTCGGCCTCGGCAGTAGAGGTGCTGAGCCGCTCGACCGTGAGTGCGGCAAGCGAGGCACGCCCGCTGCACAGGCGGTCGCAGGTCGCCGGCAAGTCTGCAGGAAAGACGATGCGATGACCGTCGAAGGTTGCATCGAAGCGGCAGGTGTCGAAGGCGACATGGACGTGATCGCCCTCGCGTCGGGCGCTGCCCGAGGCGGCGCACCCCTGCCCCTGGCCGTAATCGACCAGTGCGCCGATGCGCAGCCTGTCCCCTGGCAGCGGCAGCACGCAGACACGGTCCGTCTCGAGTGCCCAGGAGCCGACGAGGCTGGCATGGGCGGGATCGTCGACGATGCCGGTGCTGATCGCGGCCGACTCGAGCTGCGCGCCGGCCGTGTCAGCGTGCGGAGCCCTGGACGCGCTGCCGCAGGCGGCGAGCAGCAGCGCCAGCGCAGGGGCTGCCCTCATGCGATCCGCGTCAACCGATCGCCGTCGACGCGCCGGTAGAAACAGCTGGGCGCGCCCGTGTGGCAGGCGGCGCCGGCGGGATCGGCGATGATCCAGAGCGCGTCCTGGTCGCAGTCGATGCGCATCTCGACAACGCGCAGCACATTCCCCGACGTTTCGCCCTTCTTCCATAACCGCCCGCGGCTGCGCGACCAGAAGGTCGCCTCGCCGCTCGCCTGCGTCGCGGCGAGTGCCTCGGCGTTCATATGAGCGACCATCAGGAGCGCGCCGCCCCGGTCGGTGACGACCGCGGTGACGAGGCCGGCGGCATCGTACTTCGGGTTCAAGACAAGGTCGGTTTCGCGGGGATCGGCCATGGGCGGTTCCTAGCTCGCACTCGAAGCATTGGCGAGAGAGGCCCGCCCTAGGTCGTTCACGGAGAAGCCAATGGCCTCAACCCAACGCGCGCTGTGCCTCGGGTTCGTGGGCGTGGACCTTGGCGAGCGCCTCGCCCTCCAGCTTCGCCAGTTCGCCCAGCGTCTGGTCGAGCGCGTCGCGCTGCTGCTCGAGTTCCTCGATCCGCAGGCGCACGCGCTCGGCGAGCGCGCGCATCTGTTCGAGGTGCTGGGGGTCGGCATCGTAGAGGTCGAGAAATTCGGCGATATCGGTCAGCGAGAAACCCAGCCGCTTGCCGCGCAGGATCAGCTGCATGCGCGCGATCTCGCGGCGGCGATAGACACGCGTCGTGCCGATCCGGCTCGGATCGATCAGCCCCTTGTCCTCGTAGAAACGCAAGGTGCGCGGCGTGATGCCGAGCATGTCGGCCACGTCCTGAATCCCTTGCAGATCGCCCCCGTCGTCGGTCACCCGTTGCACCCTCTGCCTATGTAGCGGCGTCTAGCGCGCCGCCTTCGCCAGCTCTTCTTCGACCAGCTCCTTTTTGGAAAGCTTGCCGATCAGCGTCTTAGGCAGACTGTTGCGGATTTCGACTTCGCGGGGAAGCTCGATTTTGCTGATCTTGTCGCGCAGGAAATCGCGCAGCTCGGCACCGGTGACCGTGCCCGGTTCAGAAAGAACGACAAAGGCCTTGGGCGCTTGGCCGCGATGCGCATCGGGCACGCCGATCACCACCGCTTCGACCACCGCGGGATGCTCGTACAGCGCTTCCTCGATCACCCGCGGATAGACGTTGTAGCCGCCGCACAGGATCATATCCTTGATGCGGTCGACGATGAAGAGATAGCCGTCCGCGTCGAGATAGCCGACATCCCCGGTCCGCAGCGCGCCATCGGCGAAGGCCGCGGCAGTCGCAGCCTCGTTGTGCCAATAGCCCTTCATCACCTGCGGCCCGCGTGCGCAGATTTCGCCCTTCTCCCCGGCGGGCATGATCCGGGTCGGGTCGTCGCGGTCGCGGATTTCGATTGTCGTGCCGGGGAAGGGCAGGCCCGCGGAGCCTTCCTTGTTCACGCCCTCGAACGGATTGCAGGTGATGATCGGCGACGCTTCCGACAGGCCGTAACCCTCGACCAGTTTGGCGCCGGTGTTCGCCTCGAAGGCATGGCGCACCTCGATCGGCAACGGCGCGCCGCCCGAGATACAGACCTTGATCGCCGACAGGTCGGGCCGCTGCCCCTCGCCCAGATTGGCGAGCGCATTGTAGATCGTCGGTACCGCCGGGAAATAGGTCGGCCGCGTCCGCTTCAGGGTAGCCAGCAGCTGCGGCATCTCGAACCGCGGCAGCAGGATCATCTCTGCGCCCACCAGCGTCGAGAAGGTCAGCACGTTGGTGAGCGCGAAAACGTGGAACAGCGGCAATACGCCGAGGACGCGGTCCTGATCGGGCGTCTCGCCGCCGACATGGACCAGCATCGCATCGGTGTTGGCGACGATGTTGGCGTGGGACAGCATGGCCGCCTTGGGCACCCCGGTGGTGCCGCCGGTATATTGCAGCACCGCCACCTCGTCGGGCGTAACGGTGACCGGCGCGGGCTTGCCGCCCTTCGCCATCAGGTCGGCGAAGAACAGGTGCCGCGCGTCACGGGCTGCACGGCCGATCTCCTTGCGCTTGACGAACTTGTAGCCAAGCTTCTTGAGCGTCGGCAGCGCGTCCGCGATCGGACAGGTGATGACGTGGCGCATGCCTGCGTCGCCCGCGACCTTCAGCACACGCGCCTGGATGTCGGCGACGTCCGGCGCAACGATGATCTCCGCGCCCGAATCCTGCACCAGGTGCGCAAGCTCGCGCTCCACATAGAGCGGGTTGACGTTGACGACGATGCCGCCTGCCTTGAGCGTCGCGTAGAACAGGATCGGATAATAGGGCGTGTTGGGCAGGCAGAGCGCGACGCGCGTGCCCTTGACCACGCCCAGCGCCTGCAGCCCGGCCGCGGCACGATCCACCGCTGCGCCGAGCGCGCGCCAGCTGGTGACCTTGCCCATGAAGTCGATGGCGGCGCGGTCTGGAAAGCGCGCGACGGTGTGATCGAGCAGGTCGCCGAGCAGCCGCGGCCGACTCTGCAGCGGCACGCCCTGCTTGATCGCCAGCGCAGGCTCCGAAACCGTCATATCGGCGGTAACGATGTCGCTCATTCCTCACATCCTCTCAATCGCTTCATCGAGCATATTGTAGGCTCGATCCACTTGACGTAATGGGAAGGTATCGCACCTATACGGCATCCCGCAAGTCTCGATGCCATCGTCAAGAGAGGATTTCATGACCAACGTCGTCATCGCCGGTTATGCACGCTCGCCCTTCCACCTTGCCGGCAAGGGTGCACTCGCGCGCGTCCGCCCCGACGATCTTGCCGCGCAGACGATTCGCGGACTGATCGAAAAGACGGGTGTCGACGCCGCCGAGATCGAGGACATCATCCTCGGCTGCGCCTTCCCCGAAGGCGAACAGGGTCTCAACGTCGCACGGCTAATCGGGTTGCTTGCCGACCTGCCGCTGTCGGTCGGCGGCATGACGGTGAACCGCTTCTGCGGATCGTCGATGAGCGCGATCCACATCGCGATGGGGCAGATCCAGATCGGCGCAGGCGAGGCGTTCATCTGCGCCGGCCTGGAATCGATGAGCCGCGTCCCGATGGGCGGCTACAACCCCCTGCCCAACCCGGCGCTCGCGAAGAAGAATGCAGGCGCGTACATGGGCATGGGCGACACGGCGGAAAACGTCGCGACCAAGTATCAGATCACGCGCGCCGAGCAGGATGCGTTTGCGGTCAAGAGTCAGCACAAGGCCGCCGCCGCGCGCGCCGACGGTCGCCTGACCGATGAGATCGTGCCGATCACCACCAAGGCCGGCACGGTTGCCGAAGATGGCGCGATCCGCCCTGAGACCACGGTGGAGGCGCTTGCCGGGCTGAAGCCGGCGTTCAGCCAGGATGGCTCGGTCACCGCCGGTACGTCGTCGCCGCTGACCGATGGCGCGAGCGCGGTGCTGGTCACCTCGGAAGAGTTCGCCAAGAAGCATGGCCTCAAGATCCTCGCGCGGATCAAGGCGGTCGGCGTGTCGGGGATCGAGCCCGAGACGATGGGCCTTGGTCCTATAAGCGCATCGCAGAAGGCGCTCGCCCGCGCCGGCTTGTCGGTCGGCGATCTCGACGTGGTCGAGATCAACGAGGCGTTCGCAAGTCAGGCGATCGCCTGCATTCGCGACCTCGGCCTGAAGGAAGACACGATCAACCTCGACGGCGGTGCGATCGCGATCGGCCATCCGCTGGGCGCTACCGGTGCCCGCATCGTCGGCAAGGCCGCGGCACTGCTGGAGCGTGAAGGCGGCCGCTATGCCCTTGCGACCCAATGCATCGGCGGTGGTCAGGGCATCGCCACGGTGCTGGAGCGCGCATAATGGCTGATCCGATCAAGCCGGAGGGCACCCTGCCCGAGTCCATCAAAAAAGTGTGCGTGATCGGTGCGGGCGTCATGGGCGCCGGCATCGCCGCACAGGTCGCCAATGCCGGCATCCCCGTGCTACTGCTCGACATCGTCCCCAAGGAGGGCGACGACCGTGACGCAGTGGCAAAGGGCGCGGTCGCCAAAATGTTGAAGACCGAGCCGGCCCCCTTTATGTCGAAGGGTGCGGCGAAGCTGGTCGAGACGGGCAACATCGAGGACCATCTCGATCGCGTCGCCGAATGCGACTGGATCGTCGAGGCGATCGTCGAACGGCTCGACATCAAGCAGGCGCTCTACGCCAAACTGGAACAGCTGAAGCGTCCGGGCACCGCGGTGTCATCGAACACCTCGACCATCCCGCTCGGCCATCTGGTCGAGGGGCGGTCGGAGCAGTTCAAGGCCGATTTCCTCATCACCCACTTCTTCAATCCGCCGCGCTATATGCGGCTCATCGAGATCGTGCGCGGCGCGCATACTGACGCGGGCGTGGCCGACAAGGTCGAGGATTTCGTCGACCGCTTCATGGGCAAGCGCATCGTCCGCGCCAAGGATACGCCGGGCTTCATCGCCAACCGCATCGGCACCTATTGGCTCGCGATCGCGATCAACGCGGCGATGGATCAGGGCCTGACGATCGAAGAAGCCGACCAGATCGGCGGCCGGCCGATGGGCGTGCCGAAGACGGGTATCTTCGGCCTCGTCGACCTGGTCGGTGTCGACCTGATGCCGCTTTTGTCGAAAAGCCTGTCGTCAACGCTGCCGCAGGGCGACCCCTATTTCGACACCGTCCGCCCGATGCCGCTGGTCGACAAGATGATCGCGGAAGGGTTCACGGGGCGGAAGGGCAAAGGCGGCTTCTACCGCTTCGACAAGGCGACCAAGACCAAGTTCGCGATCGACCTCGCCACCGGCGAGTATCGCCCGCAGGCCAAGCCCGCACCGCTGCCCGGTAGATCCGAAAAGGACCTCGGCACCCTGATCGCGCTGCCCGGCAAGGCGGGGGCGTATGCCTGGGAAATCCTGGGCAAGGTGCTGAGCTATGCCGCAATGCTGGTCGGCGAGGCCGCGGACGACGTCGTCGCGATCGATGACGCGATGAAGCTCGGCTACAATTGGAAGTTCGGCCCGTTCGAACTGATCGACCGGATCGGCGCGGCCAAGCTCGCTGAGCGGCTGCGCGCGGAAGGCCGCGACGTGCCCACGATCCTGGCGACCGCGGGCGATCGCAGCTTCTACCGTATCGAGAACGGCGTGCGCCAGTATCTCGGCACCGATGGCGCCTATCACGACGTGGTGCGTGCCGACGGCGTGCTGCTGCTCGAGGACATCAAGCTGCGCAGCGAACCGCTGCTCAAGAACGGGTCGGCGGCGCTGTGGGACGTCGGCGACGGCGTCGCGGCACTTGAGTTCACGAGCAAGATGAATGCGCTCGACGAACAGATCATGCAGCTGATCCAGAAGGCGGTTCCCTTGGTGAAGGCGCAGTTCAAGGCGCTGGTCATCTATAACGAGGGATCGAACTTCTCGGCGGGCGCGAACCTGGGCCTCGCCATGTTCGCGGTGAACATCGCGGCGTGGAGCGAGGTCGACAAGCTGGTCGCCACGGGCCAGGCGGCGATGAAGGCGCTGAAGTATGCCCCCTTCCCCGTCGTGTCGGCGCCCGCCGGCATGGCGCTGGGCGGCGGCTGCGAGGTATTGCTCCACTCGGACGCGGTACAGGCGCATGCCGAAAGCTACATCGGCCTGGTTGAGTGCGGTGTCGGCCTGATCCCCGGCTGGGGCGGCAACGGCGAACTGCTCGACCGGATGGCGAAGGCGCCGATGATGCCGCGCGGGCCGATGCCCGCGGTCGCCAAGGCGTTCGAGACGATATCGACCGCGCAGGTCTCCAAGTCCGCGGCGCTCGCCAAGGAAATGATGTTCCTGCGTCCGACGGACGGCATCACGATGAACCGCGATCGCCTGCTCGCCGATGCCAAGGCGAAGGCGCTCAGCCTGGTCGACGGCTATGTCGCGCCGGAGAAGCCGACCTTCCGCCTACCGGGCGAAAGTGGTCGCACCGGCATTGCCGGCGTCGTCGACGGTTTCCGCAAGAAGGGCATGGCAACGCCGTACGATGCGGTCGTCTCCGATCGTCTGGCGACGGTCCTGACCGGTGGCGAGGCCGATCTGGTCGACACCGTGACCGAGGACCAGCTGCTGAAACTGGAACGCAGCGCGTTCATGGCCAGCGTCAAGGATCCCCGCACGCAGGCGCGCGTCGAGCATATGCTCGAAACCGGCAAGCCGCTGCGGAACTGAGGACAACGACATGCAAGTCTACACTGCACCGCTGCGCGACATGCGCTTCGTCCTGCACGAGCTGTTTGCAGACGATCAGTTCGCCAATCTGAAGGCGTTCGAAGAGTTTACGCCCGATCTTTACGATGCCGTGCTCGATGAGGCGGCGAAGATGGCGCAGGACGTGCTGCTGCCGCTCAACGCCAGCGGCGATGCCGAGGGCTGCCGGCTGGAGAATGGCGTCGTGCGCACGCCGACGGGTTTCCAGGCGGCCTACGACCAGTTCCGCGAAGGGGGCTGGGCGGCGCTCGCGTCCGACGCGCAATGGGGTGGCCAGGGCCTGCCCGAGAGCCTGAACAAGCTGGTCGAGGAGATGATCTGTTCGGCCAACCTGTCGTTCAGCCTCTATCCCGGCCTGACCCATGGCGCGACGACCGCGATCGAAGGCCACGCGTCGGAGGACCTGAAGAAGGCATATCTGCCGAAGATGGTCAGCGGCGAATGGTCGGGCACGATGTGCCTGACCGAGGCGCATTGCGGCACCGACCTGGGCCTGCTGCGCACCAAGGCGGAGCCGCAGGCCGACGGCAGCTACGCGATCTCGGGCGCCAAGATCTTCATCTCGTCGGGCGACCATGACCTGACCGACAACATCATTCATCTGGTCCTCGCGCGCCTGCCCGATGCGGCCAAGGGCGTGCGTGGCATCAGCCTGTTCCTCGTGCCCAAGTATCTGCCCGATGCGGAGGGACGCCCGGCCACCGCCAATCGCGTGACCGTCGCCGGCATCGAACACAAGATGGGCCTGAAAGCCTCCGCGACGTGCCAGATGATGTTCGAAGGCTCGACCGGCTGGATCGTCGGTGAACCGGGCAAGGGGCTGGCCGCGATGTTCACGATGATGAACACCGAGCGTGTGTCGGTCGGCATCCAGGGCCTCGGGATCAACGAAATCGCGTACCAGTCGGCGGTCGCCTACGCCAAGGATCGCGTGCAGGGTCGCAGCCTGTCCGGCGTCGCACGGCCCGACCTGCCGGCCGACCCGATCATCGTCCACCCGGACGTGCGCCGCAGCCTGATGACGATGCGCGTCTATGCCGAAGGATGCCGCGCGCTCGGCCAATGGGCGGCGCGGGCGCTCGACGCGGAAAAGCATGCCGACGATCCCGAGCTGCGCCAGCTTGCCGCGGACTTCGTCGCGCTGATGACGCCGGTGGTGAAGGCGCTGTTCACCGACCTTGCCAGCGAGGCGGCGAACCATGGCGTGCAGGTCCATGGCGGCCACGGCTATATCCGCGAAACCGGCGTCGAGCAGTTCGTTCGCGACGCGCGTATCTGCCAGATCTACGAAGGCACCAACGGCGTCCAGGCACTGGACCTCGTCGGCCGCAAGATGCCCGCCCACATGGGCCGCCAGCTACGTCCGTTCTTCCACGCGGTGTCGAACCTGTGCGAAGAGATGGCGGGCACCACCGACAAGGCACTGGCGGGCTTCACCGCGGGTCTGCAGCAGGCCTTCGGCGCGCTGCAGCTGTCGACCGCAACGATCGCTCAGAAGGGCATGAAGGACCCCGAAGAGGCAGGTGCCGCTGCCACGGACTATCTGCGGCTGATGGGCCTGGTCGGCATGGGCCATGTCTTCCTGAAGTCCGCGCGGATCGCGACGCAGCGACTCGCCGACGGCAGCGATGACGAGGCCTTTTATCGCGCGAAGCTGGCAACCGCGTCCTTCTTCTTCGATCGCATCCTGCCGCAGGCGACGGCGATGTTCCTGGTCATCAAGTCCGGGAAGCGTTCGACCATGGCGTTGGAACTCAACGCCTTCTGATCGCTTTTGCGGGCGGGGGGCTCGCGCCTCCCGCCCCGAATTGCCGCTGCATACGACAGGAAACTTGACACGCTCGCACGATTGCGTAGGCGGACTGCAAAGGTGCCGTATACGGCATCTGGTTCGCGATTAGGTCATCCGCTGTTCAGGGTGCACCGCACATCGTCGCGTAACCCGGCGACCGTACGCATACGGCGCTTGTCCATACAGCCTTCAGGTGCCCGCGGCTGTTAGCGGCGCCGGTTCGGAGAGGAGAATTCGTGATGTCCCTGCTTCTGCTTGGTGCCCTGCTCGCTGCAGCACCCGCTCCTGCCGCCGACACGGCGATCGGCCGCTGGCGGACCGAAACCCGCAACGGCATCGTGGAAATCCAGCGTTGCGGCGCATCGATTTGCGGCCGGTTGATGACGTCCGAACTGCTGCGCCAGCAGCCCGATCTGAAGGACGTCAAGAACCAGAACGTTGCCCAGCGCAATCGTCCGCTGAAGGGCCTGCTGCTGATCAGCGGCTTCACCGCGGATGGCGATACCTGGTCGGGCGGCCAGATCTACAATCCCGACGACGGCAAGACCTACAAGGCCAAGGTGACGCCCGTCGACGCCAACACGCTGAAGGTACGCGGCTGCGTGTTCGTTCCGCTCTGCAAGACGCAGACCTGGACGCGCGTGCGCTGATCCCTTCCCCCATTTCTCCTGTTAGCTTTTAGGAAGACGCTTCATGTCCCTGCGTATCAAGACATCGCTGCTCGCCACCGCCGTCCTCGGCTCGTTCGGCTTCGCCTCCGTGGCGCATGCCCAGGCCTTCTACCTTCAGGAACAGTCGGCGCGTGGCGCCGGCCGTGCCTTCTCGGGTGAAGTGGCAGACACGGGTGCGCAGTCGCTGTGGTGGAACCCGGCGTCGATCGCAGGGATGGAGCGCGGCGAAGCAGCGATCAACGCCTCGGGCATCCTGCCGCGTGGCCGCGTCGTCAATAACGGCACGGTAATCTGCCGTCCGGCGGGCGTGTCGTGCGCAAACCCGGCAAATTATCGGCCAGTCGGCGGCCCGGACGAAGCGCGCAATCCGATCGACAAGGGCCTGCTGCCGTCGGGCGCCATCGCCCTGCCGTTCGGCCCGGTTGCTTTCGGCCTCGCGGTCACCTCGCCCTACAGCTTCACGACCGACTACGACAACAGCAGCTGGACCCGCTACAGCGCGACCCGCACCAAGCTGATGACGATCGACATCCAACCGTCGATCGCCGTCGCGCTGACCGACTGGCTGCGCGTCGGCGGTGGCGCCAATGTCGAGCATGTCTATGCAAGCCTCGGCAACGCTTTGCCCAACCTCACCTCCGCAGCCGACGGTTCGCAGAAGCTGGAAGGCAAGGGCTGGGACATCGGCTGGACCGCCGGCGTCCAGATGCACAACGACTGGGCGACCGTCGGCATCAGCTACAAGTCGCGCATCGAGCACACGCTGACCGGTGACCTGACCGTCGCCGGCCTGGTTGGCCCGCTCGCCGGCCAGAACCGGACGCTGACCGGCGTTCAGGCGAGCTTCTACACGCCCGCGCAGACGATCGTCGGCGCGCGCATCAAGGTCACGCCCGAACTGACGCTGAACGGCCAGGCCGTGCGCTATAATTGGAGCAAGTTCGACGCGATCCGCCTCGGTGCGCCGCTCAACACCGCGCTGCCCGAGAATTACCGTGACAGCTACAGCCTGGCGGGCGGCTTCGATTACGCCGTGTCGCCCAGCGTGACCGTACGTGCCGGCGTGCAGCGGGCGCTGACCCCGACCCAGGACGGTCTGCGCGATGCTCGCGTCCCGGATTCGAACCGCTGGAACTATGCCGTCGGTGGCACCTTCCAGGCGACGCCGAAGCTGGGCTTCGACCTTGCCGCGAACTATGTCGATTTCGAAGAAACGACGATCGACCGTCAGACTGCAGCCTATGTCGGCACGCCGGTGCAGACCAACATCCTGACCAACGGCCGTCTGCAGGGTGCGCATGCGGTGGTCATTTCGGCGGGCGCGCATCTCGGCTTCTAAGCCGCGCGATTGACGTCAGAAAATTGCGGGTCCGGGTTTCGCCACGATGCGGCGGAACCCGGGCCCTTTTTGTTGCGTAATCCTCACTTGGATTTGCTTTGCGGCGTGACGACACGGTAACGTCGGCCGCAGCCAGTGACGTAGGACGGCGAAAAACCACGCCGTACCAGATGTATCGAGGACTTTTGATGAGCGAGCGCGAACTTTCCCTGTCCCGCCGCGGCGTGCTCGCGAGCGGGGCGATCGGCGCGGCGGCCATTGCCGTCCCGGCCGAGGCGTCGCCGCAGGAGGCGGCACCGCAATCCGCCCCGACGACGATGCCGGTGACGCTGAAGGTCAACGGCCGCACGAACCAGGTTGCGCTCGACACCCGCACGACCTTGCTCGACGCACTGCGCGAACACTGGAAGCTGACGGGCACGAAGAAGGGTTGCGACCACGGACAGTGCGGCGCGTGCACGGTGCTGGTCGATGGCCGGCGGATCAACAGCTGCCTGACCCTCGCCGTGATGCACGACGGCGATGAGATCACGACGATCGAGGGGCTGGGCACACCCGACAAGCTCCATCCGATGCAGGCGGCCTTCATCCGCCACGATGGCTATCAGTGCGGCTATTGCACCCCCGGCCAGATTTGTTCGGCCGTCGCGGTGCTCGACGAGATCAAGCGCGGCGTTCCCAGCCACGTGCAGGACGATGTCGCGGCATCCCCTGCCCTGACCGCCACGGAGATGCGCGAACGGATGAGCGGCAATATCTGCCGCTGCGGCGCCTATTCCAACATCATCGACGCGATGCGGGATGTCGCCGGAGCGAAAGCATGAAGGCGTTTACCTACGAGCGCGCCGAGACGCCTGCCGCGGCGGCACAGGCGGTGGCCGCGCGGCCGGGTGCCAAGTTCATCGCCGGCGGCACTAACCTGCTCGACCTGATGAAGCTTCAGATCGAGGAGCCGGTGCACCTGGTCGACGTCAATCGGCTGAAGCTAGACCGGATCGAGCCGACCGGTGATGGTGGCCTGCGCATCGGCGCGCTGGTCCGCAACACCGACCTTGCAGCCGACGCACGCGTCCGCCGCGACTATGGCGTCTTGACCCGCGCCATCGTCGCGGGCGCGAGCGGCCAGCTGCGCAACAAGGCGACCACGGCGGGAAACCTCCTGCAACGCACCCGCTGCCCCTATTTCTACGACACCAATCAGCCGTGCAACAAACGCAAGCCGGGGTCGGGCTGTGCGGCGATCGGCGGATACAGCCGGCAATTGGGCATCATCGGCACCAGCGATACCTGCATCGCGACCTACCCCGGCGACATGGCGGTGGCGATGCGATTGCTCGACGCGGGCGTTGAGACGGTGCAGCCCTCCGGTACGACGCGGACCATCCCGATCGCCGACTTCCATCGCCTGTGGGGCGACACGCCTCACATCGAAACGACGCTGCTGCCGGGTGAGCTGATCACTGCGGTGACGCTACCTAAGCCGCTCGGCGGTACGCACATCTACCACAAGGTGCGCGATCGCGCCTCCTATGCCTATGCGCTGGTGTCGGTGGCGGCGGTAATCCAGCCAGATGGCACCGGCCGCGCGGCGATCGGTGGTATCGCCCCCAAGCCGTGGCGCAGTGCGGAGGCCGACGCCGCCATGCCGCAGGGCGCGAAGGCCGTGGCGACGCGGCTGCTCGCCGGCGCCCGCCCCACCGCCGACAATGCCTTCAAGGTGCCGCTGGTCGAGCGCACGCTCGCCGGGGTGATGGCCGAAGCCAAGAGCAGGACCGCCGCATGAAGTTCGACCAGCCCGCGGGCACCAATCCGATCGACCAGCTGAAGGTCGTCGGCAAGCCGACCGATCGCATCGACGGCAAATACAAGACAACCGGCACCGCGCGTTACGCTTACGAGCGTCATGACGTCGCACCGAACGCCGCCTACGGCTACGTCGTCGGCGCCGGCATCGGCAAGGGACGGATCGCGAGCATGGACCTTGCCGCGGCCAAGGCTGCGCCGGGCGTGCTGGCGATCGTCACCGCGGACAACGCAGGGCCACTGGGCAAGGGCGACATGAACACGGCCAAGCTGCTCGGCGGGCCGGCGATCGATCATTATCATCAGGCGATCGCGCTGGTCGTCGCCGAGACGTTCGAGCAGGCGCGCGCCGCGGCGGCGCTCGTGAAGGCGACCTACGCCGAGGAAAAAGGCGCGTTCGACCTCGCCGCCCTGAAGG
>ERZ941706.429-NODE-429-length-13795-cov-3.910844_pt1 | contig 13795 bp, 13 predicted proteins | sample MGYA00521232_ERZ941706 | MGnify/ENA primary metagenome ERZ941706 (study PRJEB32759, sample SAMN07749893) | skin metagenome | biome: transportation; feature: city; material: polyester macromolecule | host: Homo sapiens | place: Hong Kong:ER line | collected...
CGCAGTCCACTTACGCAATGGTGATCAGCGATGAGAAATCAGTTTGCGGCGATGGTGCGGTCCCGATGTGGGCAGGGGGTTGAATGCCCGTATATCGGGTTTGCAGCGGGCGCGACCACTGCGCGCCGGAGCAATGACCATCAAGTTCTCGCCATCACTCGGGCTTGTGGCAAACCGCTTCGACGTTATGGCCATCGAGATCCCGCACGAACGCAGCATAGTAGTGGGGATGATAGTGCGGCCGTAAACCCGGTGGCCCATTGTCTGTCGCACCCGCTGCAATCGCTGCTGCATAAAAAGCATCGACCGAAGCTCGATCATCGGCCACGAAGGCCACATGCAGGCGGCCGACGAGAGCGCCTCCATCCCCCACCCAGAACACCGGACGGTCACGGCCGAAGCCCACGACCTTTCCTTCCTCATTATCGAACTGCATCACCGGTTTGTATCCGAGCGGCAGCAAAGCCGCTTCGTAAAGGGCAGCAGATCGGTCGTAATCCTGCACGGCGAATGCGATGTGATCGAGCATGGCGATGTCCCTCGTCAGGCTTTCTGAGCGTCGCTCGCCATGTAGCAGAAAGCGCGATTTTCAGACACCGCGGACGCTCGATACGAGCACAGGACAGTATCGGCTTTTCCGAGACTGCGCCGACAGAGCGCATGCCCGGCAACGCGCCGGCGACCGCTCCGGTGCAGATCAATCGCCCCGTTGACCCGTCGCAAACCGGCATCTTCCTCGCCCGCAATGGCGCTGGAGACCGACCATGACTCTATGGACCCTCCGTGGCAGCCTGTCGCATTGCAGCGTGTCGTGGGGGGCGCTGAGGGGGGAGGCAGGAACCGCAACCGCACGATGGCAGGATAAAAGGGCGCACATTGTGCGGCGGTCGGGCGGTTGGTTTTGCTTGAGATTTTGGCGCGTTTCGCACCTTGCCGGCTTCCCGCGCAAGGTGCGCCGAATGCCGAAGTCTTTGTATCTGCGCGATCTTTGGCACATTGCGGGGCGGCGCCATGGCCGATGAGCGCGAGTTCCGCGTCCGGCCTGGCCGCATCCGCTCCACCCGCGCCCAGCAGGCGCGGCCCTTCATCGCGCAGGCGCTCGCCGCGGCGAAGAAGGCGGGGGGCGGCGTGTCCCGATCGGGCCGGATCACCTCCGGCGCCCGATCGCATTTCGGACACGGCCGGCGCGCCAGCATCCAGGCCAATCGCCTTATCACCGCGCGCTCGCGCGGCGCCGTGGTCAAGGCGCGTGTCGTTCGCCACGCCGGGCGCACGGCGCCGCTCGGCGTCCATCTCGATTACCTGCGTCGCGACGGCGTCACCCGGGACGGGGAGAAGGCGCGGCTGTTCGGGCCGGAGACGCAGGACGCCGACGGCCGGGCCTTCGCCGAGCGTTGCGAGGACGACCGCCATCATTTCCGCTTCGTCGTGTCGCCGGACGACGCGGTGGAGATGTCGGACCTGCGATCCTTCACCGACGATCTGGTCGGCCAGATGGAGAAGGATCTGGGTACGAAGCTGGATTGGGTCGCCGTCGATCACTGGAACACCGAGCATCCCCATGTCCATCTGATTGTGCGCGGCGTGCGCGACGACGGCCAGGACCTCGTCATCTCGCGCGACTACATCAAGGAGGGCATGCGGGATCGGGCGCGTGATCTCCTCACCCAGGAGCTGGGCCCGCGCACCGATCTCGACATCCGGCGCACGCTCGAAAGCCAGATCGAGGCCGAACGCTGGACGCAGCTCGATCGCCAGCTCGTCCGCGACGGCGGAGAGATGCGGATCGTCGACGTCGCGCCTCACGCCGACCGCCAGCCCGATGCCTTCCACGCCTTGAAGGTCGGCCGACTTCGCAGGCTCGAAATGCTCGGCGTCGCAGACCAGGTCGGCAATGGCCAATGGCACATCAAGCCCGAGGCCGAAGCGATCCTGCGCGAGATGGGCGAGCGTGGCGACATCATCAAGCGCATGCACCGCGCGCTGACCGACCAGGGCATCGAGCGCGGCTCGGCGAACTACGTGCTCGCCGGGGAGAGCGTTGATGCCCCCGTCGTCGGCCGCCTGGTCGCGCGCGGGCTCGACGACGAGCTGAAGGGCTCGGCCTATGCGGTGATCGACGGCGTCGATGGCCGCACCCATCACATCAGGCTGCCCGACCTCGATGCGGCCGGCGACAGCGCGCCCGGCTCGATCGTCGAGCTGCGCAGCTTCGAAGACGCGCGGGGCCAGCGCCGCGTGGCACTGGCCGTCCGGTCCGATCTCGACGTCAACGCCCAGACGACCGCGTCCGGGGCGACCTGGCTCGATCGGCAGGCGATCGCGCGGGAGCCGGTCGCGCTCTCGCAGGGCGGCTTCGGCGCCGAGGTGCGCGATGCGATGGACCGGCGCGCGGATCATCTGGTGCAGCAGGGTTATGCCGAACGGCAGGGTCAGCGCGTGGTCTTCGCGCGCCGCCTTATCGACACGCTGCGTCGGCGCGAACTGGAGGCGCTCGGCGAGAAGCTCGCCGGGGAGACCGGGCTTCCTTTCAACCGTCCCGACGGCGGCGAGTTCGTCGCCGGCGCCTACCGCCAACGCTTCACGCTCGCCTCCGGCCGCTTCGCGATGATCGACGACGGCCTGGGCTTCCAGCTCGTGCCCTGGTCCCCCTCGCTCGAAAAGCAGCTCGGCCGCCACGTCTCCGGGGTCGCCCGCGGCGATGGCGGCGTCGACTGGAGTTTCGGCCGCAAGCGCGGGCTCGGCCTCTAACCCGCAACAAGAAAGGACCGCACATGTCGGCGACGAAAATCCTCTGGGGCCAGATCACGGTCGTCTTCCTGATCATCCTCCTCACGACCTGGGCGGCGACGCAATATGTCGCCTGGAGCCTCGGCTTTCAGGCGCAGCTCGGCCAGCCCTGGTTCGAGCTCTACGGCCTGCCGATCTACTACCCCCCGGCGCTCTTCTGGTGGTGGTATTCCTACGAGGCGTATGCGCCGACCGTGTTCAACATCGGCGGCGCGATCGCCGCGTCCGGCGGGTTCATCGCCATAGGCGTCGCGATCATGATGTCGGTCTGGCGCGCCCGCGAAGCGGCGAACGTCGACACCTACGGCTCCGCGCGCTGGGCCGAGACGAAGGAGATCACCGCCGCCGGCCTGCTCGGTCCCGATGGCGTGGTGCTGGGCCGGTACGAGCGGTCCTATCTGCGGCACGATGGCCCGGAGCACGTCCTGTGCTTCGCCCCGACGCGCTCGGGCAAGGGCGTCGGGCTCGTCGTGCCGTCCCTCCTGACCTGGCCGGGCTCGGCCATCGTCCACGACATCAAGGGCGAGAACTGGCAGATCACCGCCGGGTTCAGGGCGAAGCACGGCCGGGTGCTGCTGTTCGACCCGACCAATGCGAAGTCGTCGGCCTACAATCCGCTGCTGGAGGTGCGCCGCGGCGCCTGGGAGGTCCGCGACGTCCAGAACATCGCCGACATCCTGGTCGATCCCGAAGGCTCGCTGGAGAAGCGGAACCACTGGGAGAAGACCAGCCACGCGCTCCTGGTCGGGGCAATCCTCCATGTTCTCTATGCCGGCGAGGACAAGACGCTGGCGGGCGTCGCCGCGTTCCTCTCCGATCCGCGCCGGCCGATCGAGTCGACGCTCGCCGCCATGATGAAGACCGCCCATCTCGGCGACGCCGGTCCGCATCCGGTGGTGGCCAGCGCCGCCCGCGAGCTGCTCAACAAATCCGACAATGAGCGTTCGGGCGTGCTCTCCACCGCCATGTCGTTCCTCGGCCTTTACCGCGACCCTGTCGTTGCCGAGGTGACCCGCCGATGCGACTGGCGGATCTCCGACATCGTCGGCGGATCGCGGCCGACCACGCTCTACCTCGTGGTCCCGCCCTCCGACATCAACCGGACCAAACCGCTGATCCGGCTTCTCCTCAATCAGATCGGCCGCCGCCTCACCGAGGACCTGCAGGCCAAGGGCGGCCGGCATCGCCTCTTGCTCATGCTTGACGAGTTCCCAGCGCTCGGCCGCCTCGACTTCTTCGAATCTGCGCTCGCCTTCATGGCGGGGTATGGCCTGAAGTCCTTCCTGATCGCGCAGTCGCTGAACCAGATCGAGAAGGCGTACGGCCCGAATAATTCGATCCTCGACAACTGCCACGTCCGGGTGAGCTTCGCCACAAACGACGAGCGCACCGCCAAGCGCGTCTCCGATGCGCTCGGCACCGCGACCGAGATGAAGGCGATGCGCAACTATGCCGGCCACCGGCTGGCGCCCTGGCTCGGCCACCTGATGGTCTCGCGATCCGAGACGGCGCGCCCGCTGCTCACGCCAGGCGAGGTCATGCAGCTTCCGCCCGCCGATGAGATCGTCATGGTCGCGGGCACGCCGCCGATCCGGGCGAAGAAGGCGCGCTACTACGAGGACGCCCGCTTCAAGGAGCGCGTGCTGGCGCCACCGGTGCTCACCTCGACGAAGCCACGGCCGGACGATTGGACGACCCTTCCGGTTCCGCCGATCCCGCCTGGCGCCAGCCCAGATCCGGAGACGGCGGGGGATGACGATCCGACGGGCTCCGAGAAGCGAAAGCAGCCGGAGCTCGCCCGGAGCCGGTCGCCCGAGAAGGCTCGGCCGCCGGAGAACGAATTCGAGTTCGAGCCCATCGACGACGCTGATGACGACGCCGTCCAGAACCGCCGTCTGGCGAGGGTCATGCAGGGGGTCGCCCAGCAAATCTCCATGAACCCCAAAGACGGCATGGAGCTCTGATCCGATGGCGCGACGCACCAAGAAGGCGCAGATCTCCGTCTATCTCGATCCGGAGGTGATGGGGTTGCTGGGCGACTACGCCACCAAGCGCGATCAGTCGCTGTCGATGATCGCGGAGGCGGCGATCGCCTCGTTCCTGTCCCCGGACGCCGCCGAACGGCGCGAGGCCGCGATCGCCCGGCGGCTGGACCAGCTCGATCGGCGGATGGCGCGCCTGGAACGCGATACCGGCATCTCGGTCGAGACGCTCGCGGTGTTCATCCGCTTCTGGTTGATGACGACCCCGGCTCCGCCCGAGGCCGCCGCACAGGCGGCACGGGCGAAGGCGGCGGAGCGGTACGAAGCGTTCATCACCGCGCTGGGGCGCAGGCTGGCGAAGGGGCCGAAGCTCAGCCAGGAGATCGCCGAGGACGTTGTATCAAATCAGGGCACGCAGGGCGATCCATCGTGAAGCGGGGAGCGACGATCATCCGCTCGGCCTGATCTTTGGCGTTGTCGGACGGGCTATCCCACACGAACCGCAAACACCGACCGGCGATGTCCGCATCGCGGTGTGCCTGATGGCGTAGGTCTAGCACGGCGAATCATTGAGCAACAAACTCCGCTCTGCTTCACAACGTGAAGGCCGCGAACACGTTGTCGACCCAAAGCCAGCACCGCCGTTCTCCTGTATTTGCACGCTATACTTCTACTACGACCGAAACTTGTTGAATCTGCCCGACTTGCGGCTCTTTTAATCATCCCCGTTTCGGGGAGCGACTTTCGCATCTCCGCTCGACGGGGATGTGATGACAGAGACCCACCAGCGATTCGAGGCGATCCAGCGCGGCGCGCGCATGCTGCGCACCGCGCTCGGCCCGTCCATCGCACGGCTTCTGGAAGACCCGGCCGTCGTCGAGGTCATGCTGAACCCGGATGGCCGCCTCTGGGTGGATCGGCTGTCCGAGGGGCTGTCCGATACGGGGGAGCGGCTGTCGGCGGCCGACGGCGAGCGGATCGTCCGGCTCGTCGCCCACCATGTCGGGGCCGAAGTCCATCCGCGCAGTCCGCGGGTCTCCGCCGAGCTTCCCGAAAGCGGCGAGCGGTTCGAGGGCCTCCTGCCGCCCGTGGTCGCCGCGCCGACCTTCGCCATCCGCAAGCCCGCCGTCGCCGTCTTCTCGCTCGACGACTATGTCGCGACCGGGGTCATGACCGCCGACCAGGCGGAGATCCTGCGCGGCGCCGTCGCGTCCCGCGCCAACATCCTGGTCGCCGGCGGCACCTCGACCGGCAAGACCACGCTCACCAACGCGCTGCTCGCCGAGGTGGCGAAGGGCGGCGATCGCGTCGTGATCATCGAGGATACGCGCGAGCTGCAATGCGCCGCGCCCAATCTCGTGTCGATGCGCACGAAGGACGGCGTGGCCACGCTCTCCGATCTGGTCCGCTCTTCGCTGCGCCTTCGCCCCGACCGCATTCCCATCGGCGAGGTGCGCGGGGCCGAAGCCCTCGACCTGCTCAAAGCCTGGGGCACTGGCCATCCCGGCGGCGTCGGCACCATCCACGCCGGCTCGGCGATCGGCGCGCTGCGTCGCCTCGAGCAGCTCATTCAGGAAGCCGTTGTCACGGTCCCGCGCGCCCTGATCGCCGAGACCATCGGCCTCGTGGCGGTGCTCTCGGGACGCGGCTCCGCGCGCCGGCTCGCCGAGCTCGCTCGCGTCGAGGGGCTCGGTTCTGACGGCGACTACCGCGTCATCCCCGCAAATCTCACCACAGGAGAACTCGTATGATTTGCACGTTTTCGCGCGGCTGCCGCATCATGGCCATGTCGGCGGCAGTCGTATCCATCAGCCTGATGCTGGCCCCGGCCGCCCACGCCTCCGGCTCCTCCATGCCTTGGGAAGCGCCGCTCCAGTCGATCCTGCAGTCGATCGAGGGCCCGGTCGCCCGTATCGTCGCCGTCATCGTCATCGTGGTCACCGGCCTGACGCTGGCCTTCGGCGACTCGTCCGGCGGCTTCCGCCGCCTGATTCAGATCGTCTTCGGCCTGTCCATCGCGTTCGCCGCGTCGAGCTTCTTCCTGAGCTTCTTCAGCTTCGGCGGCGGGGCGTTGATCTGATGGCGGCTGTTCTGGAACAGCTCGACGCCGTGCCCGGCTTCACCGTGCCGGTCCACCGGGCGCTGACCGAGCACATCTTGCTCGGCGGCGCCCCACGCTCGATCGCCATTCTCAACGGCACGCTCGCCGCCGCCATCGGCATCGGCCTCCAGCTCTGGCTCGCCGGGCTGGCGATCTGGCTGATCGGCCATTTCGCCGCGGTCTGGGCGGCACGGCGCGATCCACTCTTCGTGGAGGTCGGCCGCCGGCACCTGCGAATCCCCGGTCATTTGTCGGTCTGAGGACGAATGCGATGATGAACCTCGCCGAATACCGCCGCACCGCCGCCCGGCTCGCCGACTTTCTGCCCTGGGCGGCTCTGGTCGGGGAGGGCGTCGTCCTCAACAAGGACGGGTCATTCCAGCGCAGCGCGCGGTTCCGTGGCCCCGATCTCGATTCCGCCGTGGCCGCCGAGCTGGTCGCGGTCGCCGGTCGCCTCAACAACGCCTTCCGCAGGCTGGGTAGTGGTTGGGCGATCTTCGTCGAAGCGCAGCGCCATCCCGCCAACCTCTATCCCGCAAGCGCCTTTGCCGACGCGGCGTCCGCCCTTGTCGACGCCGAGCGCAAGGCCGGCTTCGAAGAAGCCGGGGCGCACTACGAATCCAGCTACATCCTGACGGTCGCTTATCTGCCGCCGGCGGAGGACGCTGCGCGCGCCGAGACCTGGCTCTACGAGGGCCGCGAGAGGGCCGGCGTCGATGCTCAGCAAATTCTACGCGCCTTCGTCGATCGCTCCAACCGCGTCGTCGCGCTCCTGGACGGGTTCATGCCGGAATGCCGTTGGCTCGATGACGGTGAGACGCTGACCTATTTGCATTCGACGGTTTCGACCAAGCGTCAGAGGGTCCGCGTGCCCGAGACGCCGATCTACCTCGATGCGCTGCTCGCCGACCAGCCGCTGACCGGCGGCCTGGAGCCGCGCCTCGGCGAGGCGCATCTGCGCATCCTCACCATCGTTGGTTTTCCGTCCGCCACGACGCCCGGCATCCTCGACGACCTCAATCGGCTTGCCTTTCCCTACCGCTGGTCGACGCGAGCGATCCTGCTCGACAAGACGGACGCCACCAAACTCCTGGCCCGCATTCGTCGCCAGTGGTTCGCCAAGCGCAAGTCCGTCGCCGCCATCCTGAAGGAGGTGATGACCAATGAGGCGTCGGCCCTGGTCGACACCGATGCGGCCAACAAGGCCGCCGACGCCGATCTCGCGCTTCAGGAACTGGGCGCCGACTACGCCGGACAGACCTACGTCACCGCGACAATCTGCGTCTGGGACCGCGATCCGCGCATCGCCGACGAGAAGCTGCGCCTGGTCGAGAAGGTCATTCAAGGCCGCGACTTCACCTGCATGGTCGAGACCATCAACGCGGTGGACGCCTGGCTAGGCTCGCTGCCGGGCCACCTTTACGCGAATGTCCGGCAGCCGCCGATCAGCACCTTGAATCTCGCCCACATGATCCCGCTTTCAGCGGTGTGGGCGGGGCCGGAACGGGACGAACACTTCGGCGCACCCCCACTGCTTTACGGCAGGACGGAGGGTTCGACCCCGTTCCGGTTTTCCCTTCACGTCGGCGATGTCGGGCACACGCTCGTCGTCGGCCCGACCGGCGCCGGCAAGTCCGTGCTGCTGGCGCTGATGGCGCTGCAGTTCCGGCGCTACGCCGCCGCCCAGATCTTTGCGTTCGACTTCGGCGGATCGATCCGCGCGGCGGCGCTCGCCATGGACGGCGACTGGCACGATCTCGGCGGCGGGCTCACGGACGGCGATGAAGCCACCGTCTCTCTCCAGCCGCTCGCCGGCATCCATGACACCTATGAACGCGCCTGGGCGGCGGACTGGCTCGTGGCGATCCTCATGCGCGAGGGCGTCCAGATCACCCCGGACTCCAAAGAGCATATCTGGACGGCGCTGACCTCGCTGGCCTCGGCGCCTGTTCCGGAACGAACCCTGACGGGCTTGGCCGTCCTGCTCCAATCCACCGACCTGAAGCAGGCGCTGCGGCCCTACTGCGTCGGCGGTCCCTATGGCCGCCTTCTCGACGCCGAGGCGGAACATCTCGGTGACGCCGCCGTGCAGGCGTTCGAGATCGAGGGCCTGGTCGGGACTGGCGCGGCTCCGGCCGTGCTCAGCTATCTCTTCCACCGCATCGGCGACCGGCTCGACGGCAGGCCGACGCTGCTCATCATCGACGAGGGCTGGTTGGCGCTCGATGACGACGGGTTTGCCGACCAGCTCCGCGAATGGCTGAAGACGCTGCGCAAGAAGAACGCCAGCGTCATCTTCGCCACGCAATCGCTGTCGGACATCAACAACTCAGCCATCGCCCCGGCCATCATCGAGAGCTGCCCGACGCGGCTCTTGCTGCCGAACGAACGAGCAGTCGAGCCGCAGATCACCGCGATCTATCGCCGCTTCGGCCTCAACGACCGCCAGATCGAAATCCTCGCCCGCGCCACGCCCAAGCGCGACTACTACTGCCAGTCGCGGCGCGGCAATCGTCTCTTCGAGCTCGGCCTCAGCGAAGTCGGCCTCGCGCTCTGCGCCGTCTCCGCCAAGTCCGACCAGGCCGCCATTGAGCGCGTCCTCGCCGAGCACGGCCGCGAGGGCTTCCTCGACGCCTGGCTGCGCCTGCGCGGCGTCGATTGGGCCGCCGACCTCATCCCTGAGCTCACCAACCTGGAGAAACCATCATGACGACCCACCCTCTGCGCGCGCGATTTCTCGCCGCGTCTATCCTCGCGCTGCCGCTTGTCGCTTCGCCCATGCTCGTCGCGCCGGCCGCCGCCCAGTGGGTGGTCTACGATCCCACCAACTATGCGCAGAACGTCCTTCAGGCGGCTCGCGCGCTGCAACAGATCAACAACCAGATTCAGAGCCTTCAGAACGAAGCACAGTCGCTTATCAACCAGGGACGCAATCTGGCAAGCCTGCCGCACTCCTCACTGCAGCAGATTCAACAGTCTGTCCGCCGCACTCAGGCGCTGCTCCAGCAGGCGCAGAACATCGCCTTCGAGGTCGGGCAGGTCGATCAGGTTTTTCAGCGGCAGTACGGCAACGTCTCGATGTCGGCCACCGATCAGCAACTCGTCGCCGATGCACGGACCCGCTGGCAGAACAGCGTCGGGGGCCTTCAGGACGCCATGCGCGTCCAGGCGGGCGTCGTCGGCAACATCGACACGAACCGCGCCGAGCTGGGGACGCTCGTGGGCCAGAGCCAGGGCGCGACGGGCGCGCTTCAGGCGACCCAGGCCGGCAACCAGCTTCTGGCCTTGCAGTCCCAGCAGCTCTCCGACCTCGTCGCGCTGATCTCCGCCAACGGACGGGCGGACGCCCTGACGGCGGCCGAGCGCGCCGCCGCCGCCGAGCAGGGTCGCGAGCAGCGGCGCCGCTTCCTCACGCCGGGCACGACGTATCAGCCAGGCAACGCGCAAATGTTCAACGACGGCAACTGAGCGCGGCCGGAAGGGAGCGGATGATGGACGGCAAGGTGCTGGCCCGGATAGCGGCGGTGATCTTCGTCGCCTTCGCGATGACAGCGACGGCGATCGAGATGGCGCGACAGGACGACCCCCCCGAGGTTCGGCCCGCGCGCGCCATCGAGGCGCAGCGCGACCCGTTGCGCGAGGGCCAGCGCCGCTGCCAGCAACTCGGCCAGGCCGCGGCAAGCGACGCCGAATGCATGCGCGTCTGGGCCGAAACCCGTGACCGCTTCCTCGGTCGCACCCCGCCGCCCGCGCCTGACCTCGACGGGCGCTGACCATGGGCGGCTCGGGCGTCATCGACAATTTTCTCGGCGTCTTCACACGCTACATCGACAGCGGCTTCGGCCTGCTCGGCGGCGAGGTCGCGTTTATCGCGACGACGCTGATCGTCATTGACGTCACGCTCGCCGCTCTGTTCTGGGCCTGGGGCGCGGACGACGACATCATGGCGCGCCTGGTGAAGAAGACGCTGTTCATCGGCGTCTTCGCCTACATCATCGGCAACTGGAACAACCTCTCGCGGATCGTCTTCGAGAGCTTCGCAGGATTGGGCCTGCTCGGTTCGGGCACGAGCTTTTCCGTCGAGGATCTGATGCGCCCCGGTCGCGTCGCCCAAACAGGGCTCGACGCCGGCCGCCCGCTGCTCGATTCGATCTCCGACCTGATGGGCTGGATCGCATTCTTCGAGAACTTCATCCAGATCGCCTGCCTGCTCTTCGCGTGGGCGCTGGTGATCCTCGCCTTCTTCATCCTGGCGATCCAGCTCTTCGTCACCCTGATCGAATTCAAGCTGACGACGCTCGCCGGTTTCGTCCTCATTCCATTCGGCCTGTTCGGCAAGACCGCCTTCATGGCGGAGCGCGTGCTCGGCAACGTCATGTCGTCGGGCATCAAGGTGCTGGTGCTCGCCGTCATCATCGGCATCGGCTCGACGCTCTTCGGCGAGTTCACCGCAGGCTTCAACGGCCAGACCCCCAGCATCGACGACGCCATGGCGATCGTGCTGGCCGCGCTCTCGCTCGTCGGTCTCGGCATCTTCGGACCCGGCATCGCCAACGGCCTGATTTCCGGAGGACCGCAACTCGGCGCCGGCGCCGCCGTCGGTACAGGCCTTGCGGTCGGTGGGGCTGTTGCCGCCGCAGGCGGCGGCGCCCTGTTGGCCGCAAGAGGAGGGGCCGCCGCGCTCGCAGGCGGCGCCGCGGCCGCTCGCGGCGGCGCGGCCGCAGCCGGCGCAGCCTCCGCCGCCTACAGCGTTGGTTCGCTTGGCCAGTCTGGCGCCGCTGGCGTCGCCTCCGGCCTGGGCGGTGTGGCCCGCACCGCTGGGGCCGCATCCATCTCGCCGCTGCGGCGAATGGCATCCCGCGCCGCCACGAGCATGAAATCCAGCTTCCAGGACGGCGCTCGGGCAGGCTTCGGCGCGACCGGCGGTTCCTCGACGGCGGGGACCATCGGCGGCGACGCGGCGCCCGCCGGGTCCGCGCCACCCTCCGGCGGTGAACCTCCGGCCTGGGCCCGCAACATGCGTCGCGGCCAGGCGATCCATCGCGGCGTGACCGTCGCCGCTCATGCCGTCCGCTCTGGCGACAGCCATGCCGGCGGCTCTTCCGTCAATCTTTCCGAAAGCGACCGCCCATGAGCCTCTTCAAACGACCCGCCGCCCACTACGGCAAGACGCCACAGCCGGAGACGCCCTATCAGCGCGCCGCACAGGTCTGGGACGAGCGCATCGGTTCGTCGCGCGTGCAAGCCCGGAACTGGCGCTTCATGGCTTTCGGCAGTCTCATCCTGTCCGCCGGCTTCGCCTCCGCCCTGGTCTGGCAATCAGCACGCGGCACCGTCGTTCCCTGGGTCGTGCAGGTCGACAACATCGGCCAAGCGCAGGCGGTCGCGCCAGCCGCAGCCGACTACCGGCCGACCGACCCGCAGATCGCATGGCATCTCGGCCGCTTCATCGAACAGGTCCGCGCGCTGCCCAACGACGCGATCATCGTTCGTCAGAATTGGCTGCGCGCCTATGAATGGACGACGGATCGCGGCGCCGCCGCCCTGAATGACTATGCGCGCAGCAACGATCCCTTCACGCGGGTCGGGCGTGCCCAAGTCGCGGTGGAGGTGTCGTCCGTCATCCGCGCTTCACCAGACAGCTTCCGGGTGGCCTGGACCGAACGGCACTATGAAAACGGTCAACTCGGCCGCACCGAGCGATGGACCGCCATCCTGACGATCGTGATCCAGACACCGCGCGACGCCGAACGCCTGCGGTCCAATCCGCTCGGCATCTACGTCAACGCCATCAACTGGTCGCGGGAGATGAATCAATGATACCGCGCTCCCCCATCACGGCGAAGATGGTCCGCGCACGGATGAGCGTGGCCGCCGTGCTCCTCGCGGCGACGGCACTCGCCGGCTGCGCCACCACGCAGAGACCGCCGCAGATCAACTATGATGCCGAGGTGCCGCCGCTTCCCGCCGCGCCCGCCGTGGTGACCGAAGAGGCGCCGCGTCCGCTTCACGTCCCGCCGGCATGGACGCCTGCGCGGGGAGGAAATGCTGCTGCGACACCGGGCGGTCGGGTGGAGAACGCCAACGCCGCCGCCCGGATCGAGCCCCGCCGGGAGGGCTACTTCAACTCGATCCAGATCTATCCCTGGAGCGAAGGCGCCCTCTATCAGATCTATGCCTCACCCGGCCAGATCACCAACATCGCGCTCGAAGCCGGAGAGAGCCTGACCGGGGCCGGGCCGATTGCGGCTGGCGATACGGCGCGCTGGATCATCGGCGACACCGAGAGCGGCTCGGGTCTGACGCGCCGGGTCCATATCCTCGTCAAGCCCTCGCGGCCCGACATCTCGACCAATCTCGTAGTGACGACAGACCGTCGCATCTACATGATCGAATTGCGCGCGCGTGAAGCGCTCTACATGCCGGCGGTCGCCTGGGCCTATCCTCCGCCGCCGCCCTCGCAGCGACAGAGCGCACCCGCCGTGCCCGTCATTCCAGCGGCGTCGGCGCGCAACTATCGTTATGGCCTGACAGGCGACAATCCGCCATGGCGGCCCGTCTCGGTCTATGACGACGGCCGCCGGGTCTACATCGAGTTCCCGCGCGGCATCGTGCAGGGCGAGATGCCGCCGATCTTCGTGATCGGCGCCGAAGGCGAAGCCGAGATCGTCAACAGCCGCATCCACCAGCACATCCTCATCGTCGACCGGATCTTCGGCGCGGCCGAACTGCGCCTCGGCAGCGGCGACCGCCAGCAGACCGTCCGGATCGTCCGCACCGATGGAAGGCCCGCTTCATGACCGACCAAGACAACCGCACCGATGACGAACAGGACCTGCCCGCACCCAACGAGGACACAGCCGCTCCGATGCGGCTGCGCCCGGAACCGCCGCGCGTCACCCGGCTCTCTCGCAAGGTGCAG
>ERZ941706.430-NODE-430-length-13774-cov-4.411254_pt1 | contig 13774 bp, 13 predicted proteins | sample MGYA00521232_ERZ941706 | MGnify/ENA primary metagenome ERZ941706 (study PRJEB32759, sample SAMN07749893) | skin metagenome | biome: transportation; feature: city; material: polyester macromolecule | host: Homo sapiens | place: Hong Kong:ER line | collected...
ACCTGCTCGTCGCGCAGCCGCCGGGCGAGTTCGTTGCGGGCGAGCACCATGTCCGACATGCCGCTCATCATCCGGTCGAGCAGATCGACGTTAAGCCGCACCGAGCGGCTGGCGACCCGCGCTACCGGCACAGCCCCCGAGGGCGTCGCCGCAGGTGCCGCTGCCTCGCCCACGGGCTTCGCGGACAGTGCGGCGATCAGCTGTTCCTCGCTCGAGTCATCAAGGCCTGACCCTGCGTCGATCGCCTCGACGATTTCGCCGATCCGATCGACGATGGCGAGCACCGCGCTGACCAGCGCCGTGTCGGGCAGGCGCTTGCCGTCGCGCACCGCGGCGAGCACGTCCTCGGCAGCATGGCTGAGCCGAGCGAGCCGCGGCAGGTCTAGGAAGCCGCAACTACCCTTGACCGTGTGGACGAAGCGGAAGATCGCATCCAACCGCTGGCGGTCGCCGGGATTCGCTTCCCACGCGACGATCTCGCCCGACAAAGCGTCCAGCGTCTCGCGGGTTTCGGCGATGAATTCCTGCAGCAGGTCGTCCATGGGTCCCCGGGCGATAGTCGCCAGCGGTCATGGCCGAGCAGGGGTTAAGAGCGCGTTTACTGGGTGGGCGCGGTCAGCCTCAGCCGGCGGGGACGGCGACTCCGAAGATCATGACCGTATCGGCAGGCTCGCTGATCTGCACCCGTCCGCCGGCCTGGTCGGCGAGCGTGTGAACCAGATAGGCCGCGGCGGCGCGCGGCGTGACGCCCTCGGTGCCCTCGCCGTCTGTCAGGGTGCGGCGCAGTTCGGGGTCGAGGATGATGCGTGGCCCCTCGATCTTCACGACGATCTCGAGCTGACCGTTATTTTCTTCGCCGCCGACGTCGAGCGTGCCGCCGCGCACGAGCGCCTCGCTGGCGATCAGCGTCAGGTTCAGCATCATTTTCAGTGCTGCCTTGGGCAGCGTCTCGGTTTCGACCCACCAGTTGAACTGCGTGCGCTTGTCGTCGGCGAGCAGGCCTTCGATGGCAGTCCGCCCTTCGCGCGCATCGACCTGTTCCCCGAAGCCGCCCGCGGCACCGAAGGCGAGGCGGAAGAACTTGAGCTTGTTGGCGGATGCACGGGCGCTCTCGCTCAGCAGCTGGAAGACGCGGGTGCGCATGTCGGGATCGTTCTCGTCGCCGAGCAGCTCCAGCCCGTTGTTGAGCGCGCCCACCGGGGACAACAGATCGTGGCACAGGCGCGAGCAGAGCAGGCTCGCAAAGTCGACCGGGCTGACGGACATCGGGATCCCTTCAAATATCGTGCCTTGATGTGGCGGGGTTGAGTCGCAGGTGCAAGCGCGGCAAGTCAGCGCCCACCTTCGTCATCCCGGCATGCGCCGGAATGGCGAAGGAGAATCAGGGCAGAACCTCCAGCTCCACTGCCTCGAACAGCCCTTCAACGGGTCCATTTGCCACCGCGCGCCACGCGCGCAGGTCGCCGCCGCCGGCGATCAGCCACAGCATGCCGTCGGGTGCGGCGCTCGCTGCGTCGCGGGAGGATGGCACCGGCTGACCCGAAGGGTGCGAATGGTACCAACCGACGATCTCCGCTCCCCCACCCCGCGCCGCACGGTGCGCGGCGAGCAATGCCGCCGGATCGATCTCGAACCAGCGTGACGGGTCGTCGGCGACGTTGCGGCACGGCTGCGTCGCCTCGATTGCATCATCCGTCCCGAACAGCAGGCCGCACACCTCCGCCTCCGGTGAACCGGCAGCGGCGTTCAGGATTTGCCGGACAAGGTCGCTTGCAATCGTCACCATCGTTCCCACATCGTTACGATATGGACCGGGGGGTTTCCATCATCGAAGCGACGATCCAGGCCGGTGCCGACGGCTGGCGGCTCGATCGCGCGCTTGCCGACGCGGTGCCGACGCTGTCGCGCGAGCGGCTGAAGGTGCTGATCGCGAGCGGCGCGGTGACGCGCGACGGCGTGATGGTGCGCGATCCCGCTAAACGCGCCGCCGCCGGTGATCGGCTGCACGTCGCGGTCCCCAACCCCTCGCTGCCGCACAACGAGGCGCAGGATATTCCGCTCGTCATCGCCTACGAAGACGAGCATCTGATCGTGATCGACAAGCCGGCAGGCCTCGTCGTCCACCCGGCGGCGGGCAACCTCGACGGGACATTGGTCAACGCGCTGCTCCATCATTGCCAGGGCAGCCTGTCCGGCATCGGCGGCGTCGCGCGGCCGGGGATCGTCCACCGCATCGACAAGGATACCAGCGGCCTGATGGTTGCGGCCAAAACCGACCGTGCACACGAAGGCCTCGCCCGCCAGTTCCACGATCACAGCATCGACCGGCGCTATCGTGCGATCGTCGGCGGCCGCCCGCGGCCGGCGGAGGGCAAGGTCGACGCCCCCCTCGCCCGCTCCGCCACCAACCGCAAGAAGATCGCGATCGTCCAGGGCGGCAAGCGCGCGGTGACGCATTACCGCACGATGGAGCCGCTGCACGACGCCGCGCTCGTCGAATGCCGGCTGGAGACGGGCCGCACGCATCAGGTGCGCGTCCACATGGCCTCGATCGGGCACGCCTTGCTGGGTGATCCGGTCTATGGTAGAACAAAGGGTGCTCAAAAAGCGCTTCTCGAAACCCTCGGTTTCCGCCGTCAGGCCTTGCACGCGGCGCATCTGGGGTTCATCCATCCGGTGAAAAGCACCGCTTTGGCGTTCGAAAGCGCAATGCCTGCAGACATGCAGGAACTGTTCACCGAGCTTCACGTATAGATTCGGACCGTTCGTCGCCGCAGTGCGGGACGACACGACTCCGCAGAGAAAGGGAGATCAGATCATGGCAGCCCGCAGCAACGTCCCCGCGACGATCCCTGCCCTTGGCGGAGAGCAGAGCCTCAACCGCTACCTCGCCGAGATCAAGAAATTCCCCATCCTGCAACCCGAGCAGGAATATATGCTCGCCAAGCGTTTCCAAGAGCATGGCGATACCGAGGCGGCGGCGCAGCTCGTCACCAGCCACCTACGCCTCGTCGCCAAGATCGCGATGGGCTATCGCGGCTATGGCTTGCCGACGTCCGAGCTGATCAGCGAAGGCAATATCGGCCTGATGCAGGGTGTGAAGAAGTTCGAGCCAGACCGGGGCTTCCGCCTCGCGACCTATGCGATGTGGTGGATCCGCGCCTCGATCCAGGAATATATCCTGCGGTCGTGGAGCCTCGTGAAGATGGGCACCACCGCGGCGCAGAAGAAGCTGTTCTTCAACCTCCGCCGGATGAAGTCGAAGCTCGACGCGTTCGAGGACGGCGATCTGCGCCCCGAACACATCACCAAGATCGCCACCGACCTGGGCGTTGCCGAGAGCGACGTCGTCAGCATGAACCGCCGCATGGCGATGGGCGGCGACACGTCGCTCAACGTCTCGATGCGCGAGGATGGCGAGGGCCAGTGGCAGGACTGGCTGCAGGACGATGCGCCCTTGCAGGACGCGGTCGTCGCCGACGCGCAGGAAGCCGACGTCCGCCACGACATGCTCGTGTCGGCGATGGACGACCTCAACGATCGCGAAAAGCACATCCTGACCGAACGCCGCCTGACCGACGATCCCAAGACGCTCGAAGAGCTGTCGCAGGTCTATGGTGTCAGCCGCGAACGCGTCCGCCAGATCGAGGTACGCGCGTTCGAAAAGCTGCAGAAGGCGATGATGCGCATTGCCGGCGAAAAGCGGCTGATCGCGGCATAAGGTGGTGCCGCCGGCCGGTCTGACCGTCGTCATCGGCGGCGGCGCGGCCGGCATCGCTGCTGCCAGGGCTCTCCACGACGCGGGCGCGGAGGTGTTGCTGGTCGAGGCAGGTGAGCGCCTCGGCGGCCGGGCACGGAGCGTACAGCTGCCGCTAGGTCTCGCCTCGCCTTCCCCGCTCTGTCCGTCACCCCGGACTTGGTCCGGGGTCCACTCCTCCACGACGGAAGACCTCGAACCTCCAACCGTTCCCCCAGCCGCACGGTGGACCCCGGAACAAGTCCGGGGTGACGAGAGGCAGATAACTGCCAGTTTCGGCACAGTAACTGTCGACGCCGGCTGCGGCTGGCTTCACTCCGCCGGCCGCAATCCGTGGACCCGCATCGCCGAAGGCACCGGCTTCGAAATCGACCGCTCCTCGCCGAACTGGGGCGTGCAATGGCGCGACCTCGGCTTCCCACCGCACGAACAGCACGCCTTCCGCGCAGCGTACGACCGCTTCGAAACCGCCGCCCATGCCGCGCTGAACGGCTCCGACCGCCCGCTGTCCGACTTCGTCGGCGCCGACGATCCCTGGCGCCCGATGATCGACGCGATCTCCGGCTACGCCAACGGCGCGCCCCTGTCGCGCGTCTCGCTCCACGATTGGGCGGCCTACGAAGATGCCGCGACCGACGACAATTGGGCACTCCCGGCAGGCTATGGCACGCTGGTCGTCGGCCACGCCGGCACCGTGCCGGTGCGGCTCGGCACCCCCGTCACCCGTATCGACTACGGCGGCCGCACCATCCGCATCGGGACGCCGAGCGGCACGATCGAAGCGGCGCGCGTCATCCTCGCGCTCCCCACCACCGCCTATGCCGGTATTACCTTCGATCCGCCGCTGCCTGACAAGCAGGACGCCGCCGCCAACCTGCCGCTCGGCCTCGCCGACAAGGTGTTCCTCGCCGTCGACCACCCCGAATGGCCCGCGCACGCGCACCTTACCGGCAACGCCCACAGCACCTGCACCGCAAGTCACCGCCTGTCGCCCTTCGGCCTCCCCGTCATCGAAAGCTTCTTCGGCGGCTCGTGCGCGGAGGCGATGCCGGATACGGCGGCGGCCACCGACTTCGCGATTGGGGAACTGGTCGCATTGTTGGGGAGCGACTGGCGCCGCCGCCTCCACCCGCTCGGCGCAACACGTTGGCGGGACGAGCCGCACATTCACGGCAGCTACAGCCACGCGGCAATCGGCCATGCCGGCGCCCGCGCGATCCTTGCCGCGCCGATCGACGGACGGCTGTTCTTTGCCGGCGAGGCCTGTTCGCGCCACGATTTCTCGACTGCGCACGGCGCCTACCAGACCGGCGTGGATGCGGCTCGCGCCATCCTGGGCTTGAAGCCGGAGCGTCCCGCCCACTAGAAGCGCGCGTGTGATGAGCCGCATCCTCCGTTTTCTGACCAAGGCCGTGCTGGTCTTCGTCGTCCTGTCGGTCGCGATGGTCGGCATCTACCGCTTCGTCCCCGTCCCTTTCACCTGGACGATGGCGGGCGACCTCATCGGGGGGCGCAGCGTCACCAAGCAATGGATGCCGCTGTCGGAGATGGATCCCGACATGGCCCGCGCTGCGATCGCGGGTGAGGACGCGCGCTTCTGTTCGCACCACGGCTTCGACTGGAAGGGGATCGCCAGCGCCGCCTACAGCAACGCGCAGGGCAAGCGCCTGCGCGGCGGATCGACGATCAGCCAGCAGACAGCCAAGAACGTCTTCCTGTTCCAGGGCGGTGGATACGCCAGGAAGGCGCTGGAGGCCTATTTCACCGTCCTGATCGAGACCCTGTGGAGCAAACGGCGCATCATGGAGGTGTACCTCAACGTCGCCGAAACGGGGATCGGCACCTATGGCGCAGACGCCGCGGCGATCCGCTACTTCAACCACGACGCGACGCACCTGTCGCCGACCGAAGCGGGCCGCATTGCCGCGGTGCTGCCGCTGCCCAAGAAGCGCGCGGCGATCGATCCGCGCGGGTTCGTGCGGCGGCATGGCAATGCGCTGGCGCGCTATGTCGGCGTCGTGAGGCGGAGTGGGCTCGACAGCTGCTTAGGCGATGGGTTCTGACCTTGAACTTGCCATCCTCGGGTGTGGCGGGGACAGCGAAGGACAGGGGTCAGCCGGCAATCGCGCGCGCGTAGGCGTCGATGTCGACGTTGCCGCCCGACAGGATCACCAGCAGCCCCGGTTCCACCGCGACCTTGCCCGCGAGCACGGCCCCCAGCGCCACCGCGCCGCCCGGTTCGACCACGAGCCGCAAATGCTCGGCCGCCCAGCGCTGCGCCGCGGCCGTCTCCGCCTCGCTCACCGCGACGCCGGTCGCATCGCGACGCGCCAGCACGTCGAAGGTCAGTGGCGACACGCGCTGCGTCTGGAGCGCATCGCACATCGTCGGCGGCGGATTGGGCCCGACCGGCTCGATCCACGAGGCTTCCAGGCTGCGGCGCATGTCATCCCAGCCTTCGGGTTCGACGACGGTGATCGCCGCGTCCTTCAACGCCAGCGCGAGGCCCGCCGACAGCCCGCCGCCGCCGCACGGCACGACCACTCGTGTCGGCGCACCGAGGCCCAGCGCCGCCATCTGCGCCTCCGCCTCGATGCCCGCGCTCCCCTGCCCCTCGATCACCCAAGGGTCGTCGAAGCTCGGCACCAACGTCGCTCCCCGCGCCTCGGCGAGCCGCGCTGCGATGCCCTCGCGGCTTTCCGTGGCACGGTCATAGCGAACGATCTCCGCACCCAGCGCCATCGTACCCTCCAGCTTCGCGCGCGGCGCGTCGGCGGGCATCACGATCGTCGCGGGCATGCCAAGTCGTTTCGCCGCCCAGGCGATTCCCTGCGCATGATTGCCGCTGGAGAAAGCGACGACGCCGCGGGCACGCGCATCCGCGTCCAGAGCGGTCAGCCGATGCCACGCGCCGCGGATTTTGAACGCGCCGATCGGCTGCAGGCATTCCGCCTTGAACGCGACCGGTATCCCCTTGATTTCAGACACGTAAAGCGGCGTCGGCGGCAGGATGCGCGCGATCTTTTCGGCGGCGTCGCGCACCCCGGCGCGTGTCGGCTGTCGCAGAATCGTCACTTTTCATCCTTTCGTGCGATCAGCCACTTTACACGGGGACCAACCGACCATAGATCGCGCCTCCGCTGCCCCATGGGACTTCCAACCGCAAGGCAGCTTTTGTCACCGTATGCCGAAAGGCAATTGGAGGTCCCTTGAATTGGCCAAGCACCATAGCGCGCTGGGGTTAGCACCCCTTTCGACCGCCCGTGCCGCGTCTGTCCGCGGAGGCATCGACATCGCCCAGAGCCGACCGGTCGATCCGGTAACGCTCGTCCGTCCGCACGCTGCTGCGCGGGCTGCCCGCTTCTTCGTCGAGAAGTTTCCGGGCCGTCCGATGTATGCGGTGAAGGCGAACCCGACGCCGGCGTTGCTCCAGATCCTGTGGGACAACGGCATCACGCATTACGACACCGCGTCGATTGCGGAAGTGCGCCTGGTCAAGGCGACGCTGCCGGAGGCGACCTGCTGCTTCATGCATCCGGTCAAGTCGGAAGAGGCGATCGCCGAGGCGTATTTCGTCCACGGCGTCCGCACCTTCTCGCTCGACTGCCTGGAAGAGCTGGCGAAGATCGTCCGTGCCACGCGAGGCGCGACCGACCTGACGCTGTGCGTGCGTCTCCGCGTCTCGTCGGAGTTTGCGAAGCTCAGCCTCGGCTCGAAGTTCGGCATCGGTCATACCGAGGCGAAGGAGCTGCTGATCGCGACCCGCCAGGTGGCGGACGCACTCGGCATCTGCTTCCATGTCGGCAGCCAGACGATGTCGCCGGATGCCTATGCGAACGCAATGGAGCGGGTGCGTGCGGCGATTGTCGACGCGGCGGTGACGGTCGACGTCATCGACGTCGGCGGCGGCTTCCCCTCGGCGTACCCCGGCATGACCCCGCCGCCGCTGGAGCGTTTCTTCGAGACGATCCACCGCGCGTTCGAAAGCCTGCCGATCAGCTATTCGGCTGAGCTGTGGGCCGAGCCGGGCCGTGCGCTCTGCGCCGAATATGCGTCGGTCGTGGTGCGCGTCGAGCGGCGCCGCGGGCATGAGCTGTACATCAACGACGGCGCCTATGGCACGTTGTTCGATGCGGCGCATATCGGCTGGAAATATCCGGTGCAGCTGCTGCGCGAGCCGGAATCGGACGCACGCGACATGGACTTCGCCTTCTGGGGTCCGACCTGCGACGACATCGACTATATGGCCGGTCCGTTCCCGCTGCCTGCGGACACGAACACCGGCGATTATTTCGAGATCGGCATGCTTGGCGCCTATGGCCAGGCGATGCGCACGCAGTTCAACGGCTTCGGCACCGGCGACACCGTTGTCGCAACCGACGAACCGATGCTGTCGGTCTACGCCGAGGACCGCCTTGTCGCAGACCAGCGTGCCGGCAATGTCGTCAAGCTGTAACGCCGCTGTCGTAATTAATGCTCTTCCCTCCCCCGCCGTTCTCGCGGGGGAGGCCCTTGGGTTTCCGCGTCCCCAACAGTGAATGACGGCGGGTTCTGGATAGCCAAAGGCGAACCATGACCGACACCCTCACCAAGACTGCTGGCGCCAACGCGCCGATCAACGACACCCGCAAGGCCGAACTGCTGTCGAAGCAGGTCAAGCACATCGACATCAGGAGCTTCGACGCGCGCCCGATCGTCGATGCGATGGCGGACATGAGCTTCACCAGCCGCGATCTCGGCCGTGCGACCAGCATCTACAACCAGATGCTGGCCGACAAGGACTGCTCGATCTTCCTCGTCATCGCGGGCTCGACCTCAGCCGGCGGCTGCATGGACCTCTATGCCGAGCTGGTGCGCAACAACATGATCGACGGCATCGTCGCCACCGGCGCGTCGATCGTCGACATGGATTTCTTCGAAGGGCTCGGCCACAAGCACTTCCAGGCGCTGGAAATCCCCGACGACGACACGCTGCGCTCGCTCTACATCGACCGCATCTACGACACGTACATCGATGAAGAAGCGCTCCAGAACGTCGACCACACGATCTTCGAGATCGCCGAGAGCCTGGAGCCGCGCGCCTATTCGAGCCGCGAGTTCATCCGCGAGATGGGCAAGTATCTCGTCGAGCACGGCAAGAAGGAGAACAGCCTCGTCAAGCTTGCCTATGAGCATGACGTGCCGATCTTCTGCCCGGCGTTCGTCGATTCGTCGGCGGGCTTCGGCCTCGTCAAGCATCAGGTCGATGCCGCCAAGGCGGGCCGTCCGTACCTGATGATCGACGCGGTCGCCGACTTCCGCGAACTCACGCAGATCAAGATCGAGGCGGGCGTCACCGGCCTCCTGATGATCGGCGGCGGCGTGCCGAAGAACTTCATCCAGGACACCGTCGTCTGCGCCGAGATCCTCGGCCACGACGACGTGCAGGTCCACAAGTACGCCGTGCAGATCACCGTCGCCGACGTGCGTGACGGCGCCTGCTCGTCCTCGACGCTGCAGGAAGCGGCGAGCTGGGGTAAGGTCAACACCGGCATCGAACAGATGGTGTTCGCGGAAGCGGGTTCGGTCATGCCGCTGCTGGCATCGGACGCCTACCACCGTGGCCTGTGGAAGGATCGCCCGGTCCACCGCTGGGGCAAGCTGTTCGACAAGTAAGTCGGCTTCAAGCTCAAACGAAGAGGGCGTCCCGGTCTGATCCGGGGCGCCCTTTTTGTTGAACATGACGCGACCGCCCGTCCCGTTCGCCCTGAGCCTGTCGAAGGGCGGGTCGCCAAATACGCGCGGGCGCTTGCGGCGACCTGTGCTTCGACAGGCTCAGCACGGACGGGACAGTTAGCGGGCGGGTTGCCAGTTACGCGTCGCCCTCCGCCCGCGCCTTCCGGGCGAAGTCGTTGAGCTGCTGCATCGTCTCGTCGAACTTGCCCTCGCGCTCGGCGTTGCGGAAACCGCGGACGCGCTCGACCAATATCTCCTTGGGCGTTGGCTCCTGCGCGAACAGCCGCATCACCTCGTCGGCGAAGTCGTCGAGCGGCTGGTACATCGAGCGCTTCTCTTGTCCCGGCGTCAGGGTCGTCTGCACGCCTGGCGGGGCAAGCTCGATCACCTCGACCTTGCCTTCCAGCGCGTTGCGCAGCGACAGCGTGTAGCTGTGGATCGCCGCCTTGGTGGCGCAATAGGTCGGCGCATCGACCAGCGGCACGAAGGCGAGGCCTGACGTCACGTTGACGATCGTCGCACTGCCCTGCGCAGTCAGATGATCGATCAGCGCGTTGGTCAGCCGGATGGGGCCGAGCAGGTTGGTCGCCACCGTCTCTTCGGCATCGGACAGGTCGCGGCCGCTTTCCAGCGTCTCAAAGCGCATGATTCCGGCATTGTTGACCAGCACGTTGAGTTCGGGATGCGCCGCGGTCACGCGGGTCGCGAAGTCGGCGACGCCGTCGGCGCTGTCGACGTTGATCATCATCGTGTAGATGTTCTCGCGACCCTTCGCCACCTCGTCCAGCGCCTCCTGCCGGCGGCCGGCAATGATGACGGTGTTGCCCGCATCGTGCCAGCGCTGCGCCAGCGCTGCACCGATACCGGAGCCCCCGCCGGTGATCAGGATCGTGTTGCCAGTCTGCTTCATCACGCGTCGTCCTTGGTTGTGGCGCCTCCCGCGATGTACTGCGCCGAAGTGAAAGGTTGCGAGGCGCAACGCTTTGCGCCAGCTTCCGGTTCACAACGATGGGGGGAAGACATGCACAGCGACATTCTGCGGCCGATGGTGGCACTCATCGCCTGGACACTCGTCATGTTCGTCTGGATGCTGGGGACGCGTATGCCCGCGATGAAGGCGGCGGGCGTCGAGCTCGGCAAGCTGGTCGGCTCGACCGCGGCCGATGCGGACCGCGCACTCCCCCGGCACATCCAGTGGAAGGCGCACAACTACAATCACCTGATGGAGCAGCCGACGCTGTTCTACGCGGTGTGCACCGTCATCGCGCTGACCGGCACCGGCAACGGCCCCAATGCCGTCATCGCCTGGGCCTATGTCGCCTTGCGGATTGCGCATTCGCTGGTGCAGGCGACGGTCAATCGGGTATTGCCCCGCTTCATGCTGTTCCTCGCCTCCACGCTCGCGCTCGCCGCGCTCACCCTGCATGCCGCGATGGCGGTGTTCTGATGGCCAAGGGAGAAGCGTTCGAGCGTCACCGCCAGCCGTGGACCGCGGATGAGGTCCAGAAGCTGCACACGCTTGCCAAGAAAGGCATGGCGCTCAAGGCCATCGCCAAGGCGCTGAAGCGCAGCGAGGAATCGACCAAGGATCGCGCCAAGGCCGACGGCCTGTCGATCGCCAAGCTGCGCTGATCAGCCGAACAGGCGGCGGCCGGCGCGTTCCAGCATCAGCAGCTGCCACAGCGTCCGGCCATGGTCCGAGTGGCCGCTGCGATGCGCCTCCACCAGCGCGGCGACGGTCGGCATGCTGAGCCAGCCGCTGTCGGCGAGGAAGCGCGAGCGGGTCAGCGCCTCTGCCTCGTTAGCCAAGGCCCCGCGGAACCAAGCGCTGATCGGCGTGACGAAGCCCATCTTCGGCCGATACAGGATGTCGCGCGGCAGATAGCGTTCGAGGCTGCGCTTCATCAGCCATTTGCCGGTCCCGCGATGCAGGCGCAGCGATGCGGGCAGGCGCGCGCCGAACTCCACCAGCCGATGGTCGAGCAGCGGCTCGCGCGCCTCCAGCCCGACCGCCATGCTGGTGCGGTCCACCTTGGTCAGAATGTCGCCGGGCAGCCAGATCTTGATGTCCGCATATTGCGCGCGGTCGATCGAGTCGCGCGCGGGGGCGGCGCGCATTGCGGCGATGTAGCGGTCTTCGGCGCGATGGCCGTGCAGGGCGGCGCGGGTCCCCTCCCCCAGCAGCCGCGCGCGCAGTTCGGGCGGGGTGACGCCCACGGCCCGGGCATAGGCTTCGTCGCCATCACTCGCGAGCGCCAGCAATGTCGTCTTCGCGCGCAACGGTCGCGGCGCCCAGTCGGCCTTGGGATACCAGCGCCCGAGTGTCCCGAACGCCGCCGTGCGCCATGTCGGCGGCAGCAAACCGCGCACCCGCTCCTCCGCGGCCTGGAAGCGGTAGCGGCGATAGCCGGCGAACACCTCGTCGGCACCGTCGCCCGACAGCGCCACCGTCACCCGCTGGCGGGCGAGCGCGGCGACCTGATAGGTGGCAAGCGCGCTACCATCGGCAAAGGGTTCGTCAAAGTGATGCACCAACGTGTCGATCAGCGCGAAATCGTCTGGCCGCACCACCTGCGCGTGATGGTCGGTGGCGAAGCGCTGCGCGACCGCGGCGGCATGCGCGCGCTCGTCATGGCCGGCCTCGTCGAAGCCGATCGTGCAGGTCCGCACCGCCGCCTTGCTCGCCTCCGCCATCAACGCGACGACCGCGGAGCTATCGACACCGCCCGACAGGAAGGCGCCGAGCGGCACGTCGGCGACCATGCGGCTACGCACCCCTTCGCGCATGTGTGCGAGCAATTCCTCGCCTAGGGCACGCGTCGAGCCGGCAGCGCGGTCGGCGAAGCTGATGTCCCACCATTGTCTTGGGGACGGCACCCCCTGCCCGCGCTTCACCAGCAGGCAGTGGCCGGCGGGCAGCTTGCGGACGCCTGCGATCAGGCAGGCGTCGTCGGGGACGTAGCCGAACGCCAGATAATCCTCGATCGCGGTCGCATCGGGCACGCGGCGCAGCAGCGGGTGCGCGAGCAGGCCCTTCAGCTCGGAGGCGAAGGCGAGACTGCCATCGGACAGCTCGACATAATGGAGCGGCTTCACCCCCAGCCGGTCACGCGCGAGGAACAGCGTCCCCGCCTCGGCATCGTGGAGCGCGAAGGCGAACATGCCGTTCAGCCGGTCGAGCAGCCCCGGACCCCAGGCACGCCAGCCGTGGAGCAGCACCTCGGTATCGCCATCGGTGACGAAGCGCGCGCCGCCGCGCTCCAGAGCCTCGCGCAGCTCGGCGAAATTGTAGATTTCGCCATTGTAGGTGACGCTCAACGCGCCGGCGTGCATCGGCTGCGGTGAGCCTTCGAGGTCGATGATCGACAGGCGGCGATGGCCCAGGCCGACGCCTGGCGCGGTCCAGATGCCTTCGCCGTCCGGGCCACGATGCGCCTGCGCGGCAATCATTGCAGCGATACGGGCGGGGTCGACGGGCTTGGGGGTGCCGGGGTGGAACAGCCCCGCAATGCCGCACATCAGCGCGTGCCTGTCAGGCGGTCGGCAAACACATCCATGGGACCGATCGCGCGCGCCAGCGCGGCGATGTCGGCGCGTGCGTCGCGCCCCGGCACGACCTCCGCCGATAGGTGAATCGCCACCGCGCGCTGTGGGCCGCCGAGCAGCTTTGCCGTCATCGTCTTGATCTTCACCACGCGCTCGTCCGCCGTCACTGTGTCGCCGACCACGTACCATGTCGCGACAACGCGCTCCACCGCACGACCCCGTGAACCCGGCGCGGTCATGCGCAGCGTCGCGCCGCCATCGATGGGCGCGGTGTCGGCAATGCGTACCCAGCGGTCCTCCTCGCGGATCGGCCCCGTGCCGAACGCGCCGATCTTGTGCCCCTCACCCTGGCTGGCGAAGACCGCCACCGCCAGATCGACGGCGGCTCCGCCTTGGGCATAGCGGCCGAACAGGACGTGATCTGCGCCCGGATAATAAGGCTGCCACAGAGCCGTCTGGCTCAGTGGTGCGCGGGTCCAGCCGGGCACGTCGGGCAGCGCGATCTGGTCCGGCAGGCGTGCGGCACGGTGCCCGATGGCGGCGCTCCACATCGGCCAAACCCCCGCAGTCGCGACCGTCAGCACCACGGCGAGCGGCAACGCGACCCGGCCCTTTCCGACCGGCCGCAAGGCCGCCGGGTCGAAGGCAGGCACATCGGGCGCGCGATCGAACCAGCGCCAGCCGATCGCCAGCACCGCCGCCATCACAACCGCGAAGAACAGCCAGCCATAGACAATATGGTCGAACCCGGTCGCC
>ERZ941706.432-NODE-432-length-13742-cov-7.170600_pt1 | contig 13742 bp, 12 predicted proteins | sample MGYA00521232_ERZ941706 | MGnify/ENA primary metagenome ERZ941706 (study PRJEB32759, sample SAMN07749893) | skin metagenome | biome: transportation; feature: city; material: polyester macromolecule | host: Homo sapiens | place: Hong Kong:ER line | collected...
ACAGAGAACAGAGAACAGAGAACAGAGAACAGAGAACAGAGAACAGAGAACAGAGAACAGAGCTTATATAATTAAGTTCAGATATTGGAGCAATTTGGAATAAAAATTTTATTATAGAAAACAAAAAAATTTCTTCTATCCATAACATAAGAAGAAATGATTTTAATATATGGGATATTTTAGAAAGCTTAAACGCTTTTAAATATGGTCGGAGCAGTAGGATTCGAACCTACGACCCCCTGGTCCCAAACCAGGTGCACTACCAGGCTGTGCTATGCTCCGAAATTGGGGTGAATGACGGGATTCGAACCCGCGACAACTGGAATCACAATCCAGGGCTCTACCAACTGAGCTACATCCACCATCAAATAAGTTCTACGTACCAAGCTACCAAATGGCGCGCCTGACAGGATTCGAACCTGTGACCATCCGCTTAGAAGGCGGATGCTCTATCCAACTGAGCTACAGGCGCTTAACCGATGATGCTTATCATGCGATACTTCGCCGATCTTAAAATATTCTTTTAAGTGGTCGGAGCAGTAGGATTCGAACCTACGACCCCCTGGTCCCAAACCAGGTGCACTACCAGGCTGTGCTATGCTCCGATCTATCTCAGCTTTTGCTGTATCGCACATCGTGCGGTACGGTGTGCATTCTAGGCGCGACGCCCTCAGACGTCAACACCTATTGTCAAAAAAAGTTAAAAATCCTTATCAAATGTATATTTAACAAGCATTTTGAGGCTTTTTAACGTTTTAACGATGCACTAAAGGCTAACATTCGATCTAAAGGCATTTTGGCACGTTCAGCAAGCGCTGGATCGACGTGTATTTCCTGATCACCTTTTTGTAAAACTTCTAAAATTCCGTCGAGTTCATTCATTGCCATCCACGGACAGTGGGCACATGAACGACAAGTTGCCCCCTCACCCGCTGTTGGCGCTTCAACTAAAATCTTATTGGGTACTGCTTGCTGCATTTTGTAGAAAATACCGCGGTCAGTTGCCACAATGAGTCTTTCGTTTGGCAAAGTCTGCGCAGCTTTAATGAGTTGAGAAGTACTACCTACCGCATCTGCAATTTCTACAACCGACTCTGGCGATTCTGGGTGTACCAATACAGCAGCGTCTGGGTACAGTGCTTTCATGTTGGCAATACCACGTGCGCGGAATTCTTCATGCACAATACATGCGCCATCCCAAAGCAACATATCTGCACCAGTTTTTTTCTGAATATAGCGACCTAAGTGCTGATCTGGCGCCCAAATAATTTTTTCGCCTAAGCTGTCTAGATGTTCAACAATTTCAACAGCACAGCTCGAAGTCACGACCCAATCGGCACGTGCTTTAACAGCAGCCGATGTATTGGCATAAACAACTACGGTATGGTCAGGGTGCTGATCACAAAATGCCGTGAACTCATCAACTGGGCAACCCAAGTCGAGTGAGCAGGTTGCTTCAAGTGTCGGCATTAAAATTGTTTTTTCAGGAGACAGGATTTTTGCTGTTTCTCCCATAAACTTAACACCAGCCACAACCAGTGTAGAGGCTGCATGATCTCGTCCAAAACGGGCCATTTCTAAAGAGTCAGAAACGCATCCACCTGTTTTTTCGGCAAGCTCCTGTACTTCAGGGTCGCAATAGTAATGAGCAACAAGGACAGCATCACGTTTTTTGAGCTCTGCTTCGATCTGCGCAAACTTTTGTTGTTTTGCTTCTTCACTTAAGCGATTGTCTTTTGGCTCACCTAAACGGTCTAAATGCGCTTGTACAATGTTTTTTGCATCGTTGGCAATTAAAGTCGCATCACTCATAAAACGTCTTCTCTATCCTTCATGCTGGCATACCTGCTCGCATATAACGTTACTGCTTAAATGATTTACGGATTGAATCATTTAATATCAAAAGATGGGGCTAATAAAAAAGCCTCTTTGTCGAGGCTTGATTATAACTGATATTTAAGAACGGTAATCAGCATTAATTTTGACATAGTCGTAAGATAAGTCACACGTATATACCGTGTCTTTGGCCTGACCACGTCCTAAATCAACACGAATGGTAATTTCGGTTTGTGCCATAACACGCGCACCCGCTTCTTCGGTATAGTCCTCAGCTGCGCCACCATCTTTACAGATTTGTACATCGTCTAACCACACTTGAATTTTAGACACGTCTAAGTCTTTAACGCCTGCATAGCCAATCGCAGCTAAAATACGTCCCCAGTTGGGGTCCGATGCAAAAAGTGCAGTTTTGACAAGTGGTGAATGCGCAATGCTATATGCAATGTCACAACATTCTTGAGTATTCGCGCCGCCTTCTACAGCAATAGTAATGAATTTCGTCGCACCTTCACCATCACGGACAATTAACTGTGCTAAACGATTCATTACACGAGCAAGAACTTCTAACACTTTAGCGTAGCGTACATCACTGTCCGATGTAATTTCAGCGCCACCCGCCTGACCTGTTGCTACGAAAATACAAGAGTCATTAGTCGAAGTATCGCCATCAATCGTAATACGGTTAAATGAATGCTCAACTGTTGTCTTTAATAGCTTTTGTACTAAATCACGGCTAATAGGTGCATCTGTTGCCACAAAGCTCAACATGGTTGCCATGTTCGGGCGAATCATTCCGGCGCCTTTACTAATACCTGTCATGGTATAAGTAATGCCATCAAGTTCAAATTGTTCAGATGCGCCTTTAGGCACAGTATCTGTTGTCATAATGCCAGTTGCAGCATCATTCCAAGCAGCATCTTGTACACTATTTAATGCAGGCTGAAGACCAGCAAGTAAGCGCTCCATCGGAAGCTGCTCACCAATCACCCCCGTAGAAAACGGAAGCACTTCAAAACTATTAACGCCAGCAAGCTCCGCTAACTTTGCACAAGTATCCTGAGCGTTTTTCAAACCTGTAGGTCCGGTACCTGCATTGGCATTACCCGTGTTAATTACTAAATAGCGAGGATTACCTTCGGCAAGATGAGCTTTAGAGACATGAACAGGTGCTGCACAGAATGCATTTTGAGTAAATACACCAGCAACATTTGAGCCTTCTACAAACTCAAAAATGACTAAATCTCGTCGGTTTTGGTAACGTACATATGCTTCTGTTGAGCCAATTTTTACACCTTTTACCACATGCATTTGTGGCATTGTTACGTCACCGACAGCCATTTTTAGAACATCCAAAATTTGTTGAATAAGATCAATATTTCAAAAAAAGCGATGCAATAAAGCACCGACCTTATGAAATATCATTGTGAACAGCTTAGTAGAAAAGACTAAAAAAATCGAGCGCAAAAACGGCTCATTGTTGCTCTAGTTTTAATAAAATATCTTTCTTATCAAGCCCACCAGCAAAACCAACTAAAGCTCCACCCGCACCAATGACTCGGTGACAAGGTGCAACAATTGAAATCGGGTTTTTGCCATTTGCAGCGCCAACTGCTCTCACCGCTTTTTCATTGCCAATTTGAACAGCAATATCTTTATAGCTTCTTGTTTCACCATAAGGGATGGTCAGTAAAGCAGACCAGACCTGCTTTTGAAATGCAGTTCCTTCGAAATCTAACGACAATGTAAATTCACGGCGTTTGCCTTCAAAGTATTCTTGTAATTGTTGTTCCGTCTTTAATAAAACTGGATGCTCAAGTTGTTCGACCAGCTCGGCCAGTCGAACACGTTTTGGATTTTCATTGTCCCAGAGTATTGCCACCAAAGCATTTTCATTCGCAACTAGTTTTAATTGCCCAACAGGCGAATTGATATACTTATAAGACAGCAACATAATTTATTCTCTTAGGAAGGCGATGAAATTTTCATTAAAACCAAGCCTGACACAATTAATACAGCGGCAATCATTCTCATAGCGCCAACAGGCTCATGAAGAAAGAAAATACCGACTAGAAATGACCCGATTGCGCCAATTCCTGTCCAAACCGTATAAGCAGTACCAAGCGGTAAAGTTTGCATTGATATTGAAAGCAGAACTACACTCAAAATCATAAAAACTACGGTAATAACACTAGGGGTTAAACGTGTAAAACCTTCGGACATTTTCATAGAATATGCCCAAATGATTTCAAATACACCTGCTAAAATTAAAATAGCCCAAGCCATAACATTCACTAATTTTTATAGCGTCAGGTCGTCCCGACATGATGACCCATTATGGGGGAGGTCGTTCCTCCTTTATGTGAGAACTCAGTTTACTTTAAAATAAAAAATGAAGGCAAACCCGAACTCAAGCTTGTCTCTATCAGAAAATATTATTCATTTTTTAACTGTAAAATTTTTCGTGCACCATTTAAAACAAACAAAACAATAATTAATCCAATCATTAAATCAGGATAACGCGAACCTGTAATGACAACCAATATTCCCGCGACAATGACACCCAAGTTAACGATGACATCATTTGCAGAAAAGATATAACTCGCCTTCATGTGTGCCCCGCTCTCCTTATGGTCTCTCATTAAATAAAGACAACTAATGTTGGCCGCAAGAGCTAATCCGCCAATTAAAATCATGAGAATTGAAACAGGTTCACTGCCATAAATAAAACGACGCAGTACATCAACTAACACAATCATGGCTAAACCAAACTGCAACCATCCTGAAAGATGCGCAGCCTTTAATTGTGCATTTAGATTTTTACCAACCACAAATAAAGCAATGCCATAAATTGCAGCATCGGCAAACATATCGAGTGAATCAGCGATTAACCCTGTCGATGAAGCAATAATGCCTGCCATCAACTCAATAACAAACATGATCCCATTAATGAGTAACAACCATTGTAAAACTTGTTTTTGTGCTGCATTGGTTGAAGAACTAGCTCGAACCTTTTTAGGTTTTTCAACAGGTTCATAATGTGGCTGTGTTTGTTGTAACTCGGCTCCTAATCCTAAACGCTGTAAACTTTGAGTAATCATTTCAGCTTGAAGACTGTGATAAATCGCTAAATGGCGTGCAGGCAAATCAAAATGAAGCTCTTGAATATCGTCAGTGTAAGAGGCCAAAGCCATCCGCACCATTTGCTCTTCGGCTGCACAGTCCATGCGAGGAATATGGTAATAACTTACCCATTGACTCTTTTTAGCCACAGGTTCACTAGGCGTAAAACACTCCTGAGACGACATGCTTGAGCATTCGCAGTTAGAGCTATTTTTACTTAAATGTATTTGATTCTCTTGTTTTTCTAAAGCCATCTTTGCACCATAACTGACACAAAAAACAATGCCATTAGTATAAACCAATGGCATATGTTTAAGCTTACTTTTTGTTCGGCAATTAGAATTTTAGTGTTAACCCAGCTCCATAATACCAACCATGTTCGGAGTCGGTTCCAGTTTGCCAAGCAGTTTGTTTTAAACCTTTTTCATAGCCGTAACCAACATCAACAAATGGCATGACCTTTTTGTTGATTTCATAACGGGTTTGAAAACCAGCTTGTAAACTTGATAGCCCTGTTTTACTGGCATAGCGAGATTCATCTTGCAAAACGACATCTGCTTTTAAATAAGGTTTACCAATTAACTTTTGGGTAAAGAGCAAGTCCCTTTCCGTTTCTAAACTTAACTTCCATAGCTGGTCTTCACCTGCATAAAGATATGCATCGGTTTCAAAAAAGTAAGGCGCCATGCCATGTAAACCCACGACACCAGCCCAGCGATCTTGCTTTTCATCTTCCCGTTGCAAACGTTCGTAGTTTACACCGGCCTGTACATCCCAATAGTCAGCTACATTTCGACTATAAAGTACTGAACCGCCATAATTGGCATCTTCTGACTCTGCTTTTTCAACGTGGGCTTTAATGAACAATTTATTTTCATCCGTTCCCACCCAAGTTTCTAATTCAGAAGAAAAACTACCTTCTCCTTCTTCATTTTGAGTCCAGCCAGTATCAATTTTTGTTGCTTGATAAACCTGTCCACCATGTTCACGTAAATGATCATGAGTTAAAGGCTCTTGAGCAAAAGTAAATACTGATATGCTCGAGAAAGCACCACAATATAACATTTGAGAAAATAACTTAGTGATGCGCATGACTAGCTCCTTTCTCATTTTCAGATTGAACAGGTGATTGAGCTTGAGCAGGTTGTTGTCCATCATTCACTTGAGCCACAATCAACTTATTCATCATTCCAGCACTCATGTGATAAAGCAGATGGCAATGAATCGCCCATTCGCCTAAGGCATCAGCTGTCAATAACGCAGTAACGGTTTTTCCTGGTGGAACAATAAGAGTATGTTTATTTGGTAAGTTTTCAGCTTGTTGGCCATTTTCTAATTGCATGAACATGCCATGTAAATGCATTGGGTGAGCCATCATGCTGTCATTCACAAACTTCAAGCGAATACGTTCGCCATACTTAACTTGTAATGGCTCAACTTCGCTAAATTTTTTGCCATTAATGGTCCAGATATAACGCTCCATGTTGCCACCTAAACGAATAACTAATTCACGTTCTGGTGCACGCGTGTCTGGCTGAGGTGTTAAAGATTGCAAATCACTATATTGCAGTGCTTTCATACCCGCTGGTGTCGAAGCATTTGCCCAGCCATAAACGGGTTCATCCTTTTTAGGCTTATTCTCAGATTGCGCAGGCATCTCATGATTCATATTCATCATAGCGTGGTCATGCTCGCTAGCTGACATTGCCTGCATATCATGCTTCATTTCAGGCATCGCTGACATGTCATGCTTCATTTGCATCATGGAATGATCATGTTCGCCAGATGCCATATTTTTCATGTCATGATCCATGTTCATCATTGTAGAATTATGATTAGCATGGCTCGCCTCTTTTTTCATTTCAGGCATCGCTGACATGTCATGCTTCATTTGCATCATGGAATGATCATGTTCGCCAGATGCCATATTTTTCATGTCATGATCCATGTTCATCATTGTAGAATTATGATTAGCATGGCTCGCCTCTTTTTTCATTTCAGGCATAGCCGACATGTCATGTTGCGTGTTCATTTGATGGCCAACATGTTCATCACTTGCCCCATTGCCATGACTCATGCCCATATCATCCATAGTTAACAAAGCACGTGGACGTGGCTGCGGTATTTGAATTGGCCCTACAGCCTGCGCATTTTCATTATGCAAAGTCCCAATGGCAAAACCACTGCGGTCAATAGACTCTGCTTCAATCTGATAATTTGATTGCGTAGGTTCTACAATGACATCGTAGGTTTCGGCTGTACCAATACGGAACTCGTCAATTGCAACTGGCTTAACTGGCTGCCCGTCTGCACTTACAACTGTCATTTTCAAATTTGGAATTCTGACATCAAAAAATGACATTGCCGATGCATTAATAAATCGTAATCGAACCTTATCGCCAGTCTTAAAGTTACCTGTCCAGTTTTGCTGAGGTGTTTTGCCGTTGACTAAGAACGTATAGCCCGTCACATCAGACATATCGGTTTTTAACATCCGCATCTGATTCCACATCGAACGATCTTGCCAAGTTGCTTTTAAACCTTGCGTTTTAACTTGCTTCAAAACATCAGATACCGTTTCACGGCGGTTTTGATAATACTCAGCAGATTTCTTCAAATTCTTCATAATGCTATCGCTAGAAGAATTATGAAAATCTGAAAGCATCACCACGTAATCACGGTCTGTTTTCTCATGAGCAGCAACAGGTATCTTGCCTTTTGGGTAAATCACAAGTGGTCCATATAAACCATCTTGCTCTTGGCCTTTACTATGCGCGTGATACCAATAGGTGCCGTTTTGTTTCACCTTAAAGCGGTAAACAAAATCACCGTTTGGCGCAATTCCTTTAAAACCATTGAAACCCGGTACGCCATCCATTAACCCTGGCAGTAATAAGCCATGCCAGTGTAAAGACGTATCTTGATTCTTTAACTGATTATGAACATGAATAACAGCGTCATCCCCCTCCTCAAACTCAAGGAGTGGTGCTGTAAACTTGCCATTTACGGTAATTCGTTTTAAAGGTTGGCCCGTAACATTGACCTGTTGTTCATTAATATTAAGGTGATATTCCTTAATTGCTGCGAGTGACCATGGTGAAACCAATAGCCCAAATACAGCGACTAAGCTGCTAATTGTTTTATGAGACATTGCTGTGATCCTTTTTAATTAAAAAAATAAGTAAATAAGGATCAAGCTTTAGGAGGACGTAAAATCTCTTGCCAGTATCCGGCTAAATGTTGAGCCTGATAAATACTGCTAAATTGATATGAAATAGGAATAAGTGGGGATTCAACGTCAGGTACAGCTTGCTGCAGAGCTAAATTCACCATTTGGCAATGAACTGGGTTACAGTCCTGACAATGCTCACCATGTGAATGAAGAGGCTGAGTCATCTTTTGATGACATACGGTCTGATCATTTGCTTGAGTATGCATATTGTTATGCGAAAATTTTTCGCTATGACACGGCATAGTATGAAGATCATGTTGCATAGGCGTCTGTGCAATAGACACACCACTCCACCCAATGACGAAAGCCATTAGGAACACAAACCAAGCATACTTGCGTAAGTGTTGTAGAGCCATTGTGATTTATCGCCTAGAGCCGATGAGTGATCTTAATGCCATTAGCATAACGAAGTTTTAAAAGAGATACAATTTTCTATCTTAACTGCTTGTTATAGAGCAATTAAGCAAATGGGGGTTGATGCTGAAGTACTAAATCAATCACCTCTAATGCACCTTCTTGCTCATTATTTACAGTGGTATAAGGCGCCACTGCTTTTAATGCTTCTACTGCATTTTCAACTGCAAACCCATAACCCACAGCTTTAATCATCTGCATATCATTGTTGTTATCACCAATCGCAACCACTTGATTAGGTTCAACCTGCCATTTTTGTAGTAATAAGTTCAAACCGTGTGCTTTATGCTGGTCGGGAAGAATCAAATCGATAAAATTAAAACCACTTGAAACAGGTACCAAAACTTTATCTGCTACAAAACTTTGCTTCTGAAAATGCTCAAAAATCGCAAAGCTTTCGTTTTCCTGAGCGGTAAAAGTAATTTTGCACACTAAGTCATCTAGTGCATAAAAGTCATCTACAACTGTCAGCTTTTCAAAATATCGGGCAACTTTGGCATAGTCTTCTGCATTCATACTTCTATGCACGTAAGCACTTTTTTTTCCACAGATCACCATGGTTGAGATATATGAAGAGTCAATCGCTTTTAAAATCTCAACGTATTGTTGCTGACTTAAATGAGCAAAAGCTATTTCTTGCCCAGCATCTACAACATGTGCGCCATTTTCTGCAATAAATGCAATCTCATGATTAATCTCTGGAAAATAGGTAACAAGTTTTGCAAGTTGATTACCACTGGCTACCACAAAATGAATATTATTTTGTTTTAGTTGTTCGTATTGTTTTAAAAAACGTGCTTTGTTGTACTGCTTTTTGGAATTAAGAAAAGTCCCATCCATATCTACCGCTAAAATTTTTACTGTCATTAATTATCGAGGTCTCTTACTAAAAACTTATTAAACCAAATTTAGCTTTATTTTTCATGACACTTTTACAGTTTTATACGTATCTATGCACAAAAAGTTTTACACAGAGCTACATCGTTTTTTGCACAGGTTATTTTTTAGCAAAGCTTAATAAAAAACCAGCTAATAAATTATTCAACACGCATAAAAAAAGAACGCCAAAACGTTCTTTTTTCATAGTTTTTGTCTATAGAATAAACGGTTGATCTAATTTTGTTTATTTTACCAACATCTTATCCATACGGTTATCAACACAGTTATCCATACAGTTATAAACAAAGTTATCCACAAGTCTATTTTAGATTAACTCTATCTTTTTAAGCATCAACACTGCCTACTTTCGCAAGCTCTGCACGCATTTGGTCAATCACAACTTTATAATCGGGTTGACCAAAAATTGCGGAACCCGCAACAAACATATCTGCACCAGCTTCTGCAATTTCACGGATATTTGCAGGGCCAACACCACCATCAACTTCTAAACGGATATCACGGCCACTTGCATCAATAATTTTACGAGCTTCACGTAATTTTTCTAAAGTCATTGGAATGAACTTTTGTCCGCCAAAACCCGGGTTTACACTCATTAATAAAATTTGGTCAACTTTATCAAGTACATAATCTAGATAATGCAATGGCGTTGCTGGGTTAAAAACCAACCCTGCTTTAGCACCACCAGATTTAATCAGCTGTAATGAACGGTCAATGTGGTGAGATGCTTCTGGGTGGAATGTAATAATATCTGCGCCTGCTTCCAAAAAGTCTCCAATAATTCGGTCAACTGGAGATACCATTAGATGCACGTCAACAGGAGCTGTAATCCCGTAATTTTTTAAAGCCTTACATACACCTGCACCAAAAGTTAAATTTGGAACATAGTGATTATCCATCACATCAAAATGTACTACATCGGCACCTGCGGCTAACACTTTGTCTACATCTTCGCCTAAACGAGCAAAATCGGCAGATAAAATAGAAGGAGCAATCAAGTAAGGCTTGGACATAGGTGGATGACCTGGCTAAAAATTTAAGGAGAGGCTGAAAATTATAACAAAAAAGAACCTACTTAGCCCGCCCTTCCTTGCTTAAATGACAACATTTCAAACTTGAAACGTAACGTTGCAACAATAGAATGCTAATGGCGAAACGAATTTGTTAAGGTACATTAAACCAATGTGAGGATTGATAATGAAAAGCACAACTCATCTATTAACAAACGATGGAAAACGCATTGCAAAACGTTTAGTTAATCATTGGAAACACAAATTTGAAGTACAAGAAACTGAACAAGATTTTAAAATCTTAATGCCTACCGCAACAATTACGCTTGCACCAGAAACAGAGCAGTTAAACGTTGCTATTGATAGTCAGTTAGATGACCACAACCACTTAGAAAAAGTTGTCCTTGATCATCTAAACCGTATGGCTCAACAAGAATTTCAGGTTGAATGGCTACACTAATTAGCCAGCGACCTTTTCTAATTGGATCGCATGAAACTGTAAATGCTCATCCATAAAGGTTTGAATAAAGTAATAACCATGATCATAGCCAGCATGTTGTCTTAAAGTTAAAGGCTGCCCTGCTTTTAAACATGCTTGCTTAAACTTTTCAGGGTGAAGTTGTTCATAAAATTGGTCATCTAATCCCTGATCAACCAAAATTTCGTCAAATACTGCACCATTTTTTGAGACCAAAGCTGTAGCATCATGAGCTAACCAGCTATTGCGGTCTGCACCCAAATAATGGCTAAAGGCTTTGTCTCCCCATGCACATTCAGTTGGTGCACAGATCGGAGCAAAAGCAGATACCGACTTAAACTTTTCAGGATATTTAAAAGCCAAAGTCAATGCGCCGTGGCCACCCATTGAGTGCCCAAAGATACCAACTTGTTGAGCGTTTACAGGAAAGCTTTTTAAAGTGAGTGGATATAACTCATCAATTAAATAACTTTCCATTTGATAATGCTCAGACCAAGGTGCTTCTGTGGCATTAATATAAAAGCCTGCGCCTTGACCTATATCCCAATGATCCCCTGCCGCAACTTGTTCGCCACGAGGAGAAGTATCTGGGGTAATCAGTATAAGACTAAGTTGAGCTGCCATATGCTGTGCATGTGCTTTAATGGCAAAGGTTTCTTCAGTACACGTTAACCCAGCCAAGTAAAATAGAGTTGAGCAAGCTTTACCTTCTAGAGCTGCTGGTGGTAAATAAACACCAAACTTCGCAGGTCCTTTTAAATAAGAAGATTCAAATTGGTATATACGCTGCTCGCCCTCAAAGCAGCGGTTTTTTTGCAGGAGTTGCATCGTTTTTAGCCTCTGTTTTTGTTTGAGCAATATCTACACTACCCGTATTTTGCTGAGGAAATAGATACTTTTCCAATTGAGGTAGCATAAGTTCCATATTTTTACCGATCATCCACTGAGGTTCCGAAGGTTCAACACCTTGAGCCACTTCCCATTTGGTTACCGTTTGCTTAGCTGTGTTAAACGAATCTTTCATCGACGATTGCTCTCGCATAGCCAAATCAAAGAAAGCTCGACCAAAATAGGTATAGTCAGCTTCGTTATTACACCCAAAAGAAGTTTTATCAGCAGCCGATGCAGTAATAATTAAGGTATCAGGAGACTGTAAAGCAGGAATAAAGCTTCCTGAATAACAGGCTGAGATCACAATTACACGCCAGCGAATACCGGATTTGTCCAGTGTTTCTCGCAACCATTTCGGGTCCACTTGCCCTAAATCTAATGGCGCATTTTCAATTTCGAAGTGATTTTGTTCACCGTGTGAAGTCATATATAAAAATAGTACATCACTATCACGGTTCATTTGCTGGCCCATGCGGCGTAGGGCTAACTCGATACTGGTTTTAGAGGCAATTGGGATCTCTGTACGTGTATCTGGATTATTGACTAACATCATCGAACGGCCAATCGTTCCGAAACGTGTATCAAACTGTTCTTTAATACGGACCACTTCCGATTTAAAAACATCTTGATAACTATCGCCAGCAACACCTAGAAAATACCAATGGCTTTTGGCGAGCTCACCATATTGAACTTGCTCTAAAGAATCATTTAATAGTTTACTTTGCGCATAAAAAGCATCTTCAGCAAACGTTGGAGCCGAATCTTCCACCTTCCAAATCGGTTGATCTTTTACAGAAAGTTGCCACACGACCATTGTCGCAATAGTTGCAACCATGACGAGTGCACGTTCCCACCAGGGCCATTTAAGCTCACGTGAGAAAACCCAAATTACTGCTAAACTTTGCCATACAAATAAAGCTACAAATAAGCTCGGTAAAATTCCGTTATAAATAGCGTCGGGAATAAAGTTGAGATAACCGTTAGACCCCAAATACTGAATTAAACATTGAATTAATAAGATATTTGTATCTAGAACCAGCCAAAGTAAAGCAGGAACTAGCATTAAACGAGGTTGGTTGGTTCGCTGTGATAAGAAAATACCAACAATTAAAGCAATGAATGGCCAAAGTGCATAACCAATTAAACCTTGTGAATTAAAATCACCGATTTGACCAGCGACAAGCCAACTATACAGAGAGTTGGTACATCCTCCTAAAATTCCCCAGACAATAAGCTGAAGAATAGATGGATGCACAATCTGTAAAGAACGTCTTGACCCCAAAAACAGCCACATTCCGGCAATTTGGTTGCTTTTAAAATCATGCCAAAAGTTAATGGAGGGTTTAAGATCAATCATAAAAGGTTTTCAAAAATTTCGTTTTTGACAGGCATCTTAAGTGTATGCCTGCTAAGAATTTTAGCAATCATGCTTTTGAACTATATCACATATATTTGTGCATTATTCAAGCAATAAAACCTAACCTTACATAAGCCTACTGAAAATACGCATCAAAACGACAAGCATCCCCTTGCCATTGATGAGCTGGCTCTTGATTTGCCAAGAAAATAGCATGCCGTGGCCGCTTAACAACTACACGTTTAGCAACTTTCTGTGCCAAAACCAGCAAATTATCCCCCAAATCCATCTCACCATCTTCGGGTAAAAGGAGATGTAAAAGCTGCATTTGTTTTTTGACTTGAGCTTGTTTTTTGATGGCTTGGTGATTCTGGTCACGCTGTGGAAACATCGGATCTAGATAAACCACATCAACTAGTTGAGCTGTTTGTTGTAACTGTTGTAAATAACTTGCAGAGTCAGCAAAGATCAGTTGAATACGATCCATAAATTGACTTAAAAATG
>ERZ941706.434-NODE-434-length-13715-cov-13.341142_pt1 | contig 13715 bp, 14 predicted proteins | sample MGYA00521232_ERZ941706 | MGnify/ENA primary metagenome ERZ941706 (study PRJEB32759, sample SAMN07749893) | skin metagenome | biome: transportation; feature: city; material: polyester macromolecule | host: Homo sapiens | place: Hong Kong:ER line | collected...
CAGCTGCGCCTGCGCGACATCGGCGGCATCATCGTCGTCGACTTCATCGACATGGTGCTCGAGGCGAACCGCGAGCTCGTCGTGCGTCGCCTGCTCGAGTGCCTGGGCCGCGACCGCACGAAGCACCAGGTCGCCGAGGTCACCTCGCTCGGCCTCGTGCAGATGACGCGCAAGCGCGTCGGCGCGGGCCTCGTCGAGGTCTTCTCCGAGACGTGCGAGTCGTGCCAGGGGCGCGGCATCGTCATCCACGACCACCCGGTCGAGAACCGCGACATCAACGGCAACGACACGAACCGCAAGGGTCGTGGCGGGCGCGGTGGTCGTGGTGGCCGTGACACCCCGGGCAACGGTTCGCACGGTTCGACCGGCGGCTCGAACGGCGGTCAGCACCAGGGTCGTCAGGACGAGGCCGGCGAGTCGAAGGCGGAGCGCGACAACGGTTTCGCGCAGATCGCCGCGGCCGCGCACGCCGCAGCGATCTCCGCGGGCGACAAGTCGGCGACGTCGAAGCCCGTCTCCACCGCGTCTGACGACGACGCCGTCATGACGGTGTCGCCGCAGGACGGCGCTGGCTCGGCTGAGGCTGCTCCCGAGACAAGTGCGCCCAAGAAGTCGGGCACGCGCCGCTCCGGTCGCGTCAAGCCGCGCTCGGAGCGCGTCGCCCAGGCTGCTGCCGACGCCTCGACGGACGCGGGCGACGTGACGAGCGCGCCTGCGGCGAACGAGGGTGCCGCTGCCGACATCGCGACGAACGGCACGGCGGTGAGCGGTTCGGCTCCTGCCGACGCGGGCAGCGCTGCCACTGCGACGGCGTCGACGGCGCAGGCCCCGACGGCGCGTCGTCGCGGTTCGCGTCGCGCGGCGGCGTCGACGGGTGCGCCCGCACGAGCCGGTGAGGCGAGCGTCATGACGGTGCCGGCGGCATCGGCGTCGGCATCGACCGCACCGTCCGAGGCATTTGAGTCGGGCACGTCGACCTCGGCTACGCCGTCGACTTCGGCGGCACTGGCGAGCTCCGGCACGGACACGGCATCGACCGACGGCCCGACGCTGGGTGCCGCATCGACGTCGGATGCTCCGGCGAACGCCACGTCATCGGCAGTCGTCACCTCGTCGGCCGGCACGACGCCGGCGCCGACGAAGCGTCCGCGTCGCCGCGCCGGTTCGAGCGCGGGTGCGCCCGTCACTCTGCAGCCGGTCGACCTCAGCGCGCCGGCGTCGTCGTCGGCCCCGTTGACGAAGGTCGCAGGGGAGGCCGGCTCGGCGTCGAACTCGACGGGTTCGACCACGACGGGCGACACGACCACCGCGAACGACACGGCCACGGCCCACAACACGGCTACGGCGAGCAGCACGTCTGACGCGGCGTCGGCTGCTGCTGGCGAGCAGAAGGCTCCGGCGCGCAAGAAGCGCGCTCGCGTCAGCTCGCCCGCCGGGGCACCCGCGCCGAAGGCGCCGAGCGACGACTGATCGATCACGCGGGGCGCGCACCACGTCGTCCCCGATGATCTTGGGGGCCGAAACTCCGCATGGCGGATTTTCGGCCCCCAACCGTCGTCGTGAAGACTTCAATCCGGCACCGCGGAGTTTCAGACCTCAAGCGTCCTGGCGAGGCGAGGCACCGACAGCCGGCGGGCCATCAGGACGATTTGGGCCCCGCACCCGCCGCCAGGTATTCTTTACGTTTGGTGCGCCCACCGCGCCCGATGTCCCGTCACCGCCAGCCTGCGCCTCGTGCGTGTGCGCGGCGAAACCGGGGTAGCTATCGGCCGGTCAGACAGAGCGAGCGTGCCATGACGAAAGAGAGTCCAACGTGTACGCGATTGTTCGCGCGGGTGGTCGCCAGGAGAAGGTCTCCGTCGGCGATGTCCTCCTCATCGACAAGGTCTCGGCGCAGCCGGGCGAGAGCATCGAGCTGAAGCCGCTCATGCTCGTCGACGGTGCCGACATCACGGTCGAGGCCGACAAGCTGGCCGGTGTCAAGGTGGCCGCCGAGGTCGTCAAGGCCGCCAAGGGCCCGAAGATCACCATCATGAAGTACAAGAACAAGACGGGTTACCGCAAGCGCCAGGGCCACCGTCAGCCGCTGACGCAGATCAAGGTCACCAAGATCGGCTGAGCCCCGCGCTCACCCCTGATCTTCCACAGATTTCGAAAGAGGCTCTGACATGGCACACAAGAAGGGTGCATCCTCGACCCGCAACGGTCGTGACTCCAATGCACAGCGACTCGGCGTGAAGCGCTTCGGCGGCCAGGTCGTCGGCACGGGCGAGATCATCGTCCGCCAGCGCGGCACGCACTTCCACCCCGGCGAGAACGTCGGCCGTGGCGGCGACGACACGCTTTTCGCCCTCGCCCCGGGCGCCGTCAAGTTCGGCGAGCGCAAGGGCCGCAAGGTCGTCGACATCGTCGTCGAGCCGGAGATCACGGCCTGATCGCTCACGCGATCATCTGATCACCCCGCGTGAGGGGGTGAGCCCGCGCGTCGCGGCTCACCCCCTCACGTGCGTCTCGGAACGCTCATAGAATCAACGTGGTGACGCATCGACGCGGCACCGCATCACGGCGGCACCACGGGCCTCACGGGCCCGGCCGCGCCACGCGCCTCGCGCGCGCCGAAAGGAATCACCCATGGCAACCAACTTCGTCGACCGCGTCGTCCTCAACGTGACGGCCGGCAACGGTGGGCACGGCGTCGCCTCCGTGCATCGTGAGAAGTTCAAGCCGCTCGGTGGCCCGGACGGCGGCAACGGCGGGCACGGCGGTGACGTCGTCCTCGAGGTCGACCCGCAGGTGACGACGCTGCTCGAGTACCACAAGAGCCCGCACCGCAGCGCGCAGAACGGCAAGCCGGGTGCCGGTGACGAACGCAACGGCGCCGACGGCGACGACCTCGTCCTGCCCGTGCCGGAGGGCACCGTCGTCAAGGATCGCGACGGCACGATCCTCGCCGACCTCGTCGGTTTCGGCAGCCGTTACGTCGCGGCCGCCGGTGGCCGCGGCGGCCTCGGCAACAAGGCCCTCGCGAGCCAGCGGCGCAAGGCGCCCGGTTTCGCGCTGCTCGGCGAGCCGGGGGAGAGCAACGACATCGTGCTCGAGCTGAAGACGCTCGCCGACGTCGCCCTCATCGGTTTCCCGAGCGCCGGCAAGAGCTCGCTCGTTTCCGTCGTCAGCGCCGCGAAGCCGAAGATCGCCGACTACCCGTTCACGACGCTCGTGCCCAATCTCGGTGTCGTGACGGCCGGTTCGCAGCGTTTCACGATCGCCGACGTGCCCGGTCTCATCCCCGGCGCGAGCCAGGGCAAGGGCCTCGGCCTGGAGTTCCTGCGTCACGTCGAGCGCTGCTCGGTGCTCGTCCACGTCATCGACTGCGCGACGCTCGAGCCGGGCCGTGACCCGATGAGCGACCTCGACACGATCGAGCACGAACTGAGCGAGTACGTCGCCGACGAATCCCTCGGCGGCAAGCCCCTTTCCGAGCGCACCCGCATCGTCGTGCTCAACAAGGCCGACGTGCCGGACGCCCGCGAACTCGCCGAGATGGTCAAGCCCGACCTCGAAGCACGCGGCCTCGAGGTGTTCATCGTCTCCGCCGTTGCGCACCAGGGCCTCAAGGAGCTGACGTTCGCGCTCGCCAAGCACGTCGAGCAGGCGCGTCAGGAGGTCGAGTCGGCCGTGCCGGCGCGCGTCATCGTGCGTCCGAAGGCCATGGACGACGCCGGGTTCCGCATCGTGAAGGAGGGTGGCACGCACGGCACGCTGTTCCGTATCGTCGGGGATCGCCCGACGCGCTGGGTGCGCCAGACCGACTTCAGCAACGACGAGGCCGTCGGCTACCTCGCCGATCGTCTCAACCGACTCGGTATCGAGGAGGAGTTGTTCAAGGCGGGCGCGGTGCCCGGCTCGACCGTCCTCATCGGTCCCGGCGACAACGCTGTCGTCTTCGACTGGGAGCCCACCCTGCAGGCCGGCGCCGAACTGCTCGGCGCCCGCGGCACCGACCTGCGCCTCGAGGAGGCGTCGCGTCCGTCGCGCGCCGAGAAGCGCGACGAGTTCCACAACCGCAAGGACGGTCAGCGTCTGGCGCGCGAAGAGCTCGCGGCCGAACGTCAGGCCGGAGTCTGGACCGAGCACGAGAGCTACCGCACCGAGGAGTGACGCGCCCCGCGCGTCGGTGCAGCAAGGAGTCGCCCGATGAACGCAGACGCCACGACGACCATGCCCGACGAGCACGCCACGCGTGCGGCTGACGTGCGCGACGAGCACGATCATGCCGAGCACGCCCCGCAGACGCCCCCGACGACCCCTGCCGTCGACGGCGACGCGGTGCGCGCGCAGGTCCGCGAAGCCAAGCGCGTCGTCGTCAAGGTGGGGTCGAGTTCGATCACCCACACGAGCGGCGGCATCAACCACGAGGCGCTGACGGAGCTCGTCGGGGTGCTGGCCGAGCGTCGGCACGCGGGCAAGGAGGTGCTGCTCGTCTCCTCCGGAGCCATCTCTGCGGGGATGGGCCAGCTCGGCATGCCGACGCGCCCGACGGAGCTGCCGCAGGCGCAGGCCGCAGCAGCCGTCGGGCAGGGACAGCTCATGTCCGCGTACTCGCTGCTGTTCCAGGGTCTCGGGCTGACGATGGGGCAGGTGCTGCTGACGACGGAGGACGTCACCCGCCGCGCCACGTACCTCAACGGCCGCTCGACGCTGCAGACGCTGCTCGAGTTCGGCGCGGTGCCCGTCATCAACGAGAACGACACGGTCGCGACGCAGGAGATCCGCTTCGGTGACAACGACCGGCTCGCGGCGCTCGTCGCGCACCTCGTCGACGCCGACGCGCTCATCCTGCTCTCGGACGTCGACGCCCTCTATGACGGTCCGCCGAGCCGCGAGGGCACCTCGCGGATCCCGTTCGTCGCGGACGTCGCCGCGATGGATGACGTCGAGATCGGCGGCACCGGATCCGGTGTCGGCACCGGGGGCATGCGGACGAAGGTCGACGCGGCGCGCATCGCAACCGCAGCCGGCATCCCGACGATGCTGACGTCGATGCCGAACGCGCGCCACGCGCTGCTCGGCGAGCAGGTGGGCACGGCATTCGCGCCGACAGGTCGTCGTCGCAGCGCGCGACGCCTGTGGCTCGCGCACGCGACGCACCCGGCCGGGCGCCTCGTGCTCGACGATGGCGCAGTCGAGGCCGTGCGGACGAAGGGGCGCTCGCTGCTTCACGCGGGTGTCATCGAGGCGCAGGGGCGATTCCTCGCAGGCGACGCCGTCGACCTCGCCGACCGTCACGGCCACGTGTTCGCGCGCGGGCTCGTCAACTACGACGTCGCCGACGTGCAACGTGCCATGGGGCGCACGACTCGCGATCTGAGCGACGCCATCGGCCCGGCCTTCGAGCGCAGCCTCGTCCACCGCGATCATCTGGTGCTGCTGCCCTGAGCCACTTGTTCGGCCCGGGGGAGTAAAGTGAGCCTTGCCTATGATCGCCGCGTCCCGCGACGATGCGAGTGCTCCGAAGGTGAGGCCCATGACGACTCTCGACCTGCTGCGGCCCGGCTCCCACGCCACCGTCGTCGGATTCGATGCGTCCCGGTGCGCCGACGCCGTCCTGTGTCGCCTGCGCGAGCTCGGCTTCCGCGAGGGTGAACAGATCGAGGTCGTGCGCCGTGCGCCGATGGGCGATCCGATGGTCTTCCGTGTCTGCGACTACGAACTCTGCCTGCGTCGGCGTGACGCGGGTGCCATCCGCGTCGACGTCCTGTGAGCTGCCACGCCCCCGATGACGTCGCGACAGCGGACGCCGCGACGAGCACCCGCGTCGCGCTGCTGGGCGCGCCGAACGCCGGCAAGTCAAGCCTCTTCAACCGACTCACCGGTCTGCGCGCGAAGACGGGCAACTACCCGGGCGTGACGGTGTCGCGTTCGTTCGGAGACGTGCGCGCAGGCGAGACGAACCTCGTCCTCGAGGACCTGCCGGGCACCTACAGCCTCGAGGCCGTGAGCCCCGACGAGCAGGTCGTCGTCGATGCCCTCGCCGGCCGACTCGACGGCGTGCCGGCACCCGACGCGCTCATCGTCGTCGCCGACGCCACGACGTTGCGACGCTCGCTGCCCTTCGTCGCGCGCGCGATCGCGTTGGGCAAGCCGACGATGCTGGCCCTCACGATGATCGACGAACTGCACGCGCGCGGCGGCCACCTCGACGTCGCAGCCCTCGAGCGGGCCCTCGGCGTGCCGGTGCGGGCCGTCATGGCGGCGACGGGCGCGGGGGTCGACGACATCCGCGCCCTGCTCGCCGACGTCCCCGCCTGGACGCGGCCCGTCGTCAGCCCGCCGACGCAGGATGCGCAGCTCGCGCCGTGGTCGCGTTCGGTGCTCGCGGCCGCCGAGTACATGCCCGCCGGGCAGGACACGCGCTCGCGGCGCATCGACGCGGTGCTGCTGCACCCGGTCGCCGGTCTCGCCGTGTTCTTCGCGACGATGTTCCTGTTCTTCCAGGCCATCTTCACCGTCGCTGCGCCGCTGCAGGATCTCGTCGAGCAGGGGTTCGCGTGGCTCGGCGCCCAGGCGCAACACATCCCGAACGACACGCTCGCCTCACTCGTCGGCAACGGCATCATCGGTGGTGTCGGCGCGACGCTCGTCTTCGTGCCGCAGATCATGCTGCTGTTCCTCGTCCTGTCACTGCTCGAGAACGTCGGGTACTTGTCGCGCGCGGCGTTCCTCATGGACCGGATCATGGCCGCCACGGGGCTGGAGGGCCGCGCGTTCGTCGCGATGCTCAGCTCGTTCGCATGCGCGGTGCCAGGCATCATGGCGACGCGCACCATCCCGTCGTCACGCAACCGCATCGCGACGATCATCACTGCGCCGCTCATGACGTGCTCGGCGCGCCTGCCTGTCTACGTGTTGCTGACGTCGCTGCTCGTCGAACCGGGGCAGCGGTACGGGCCGTTCAACGCGCAGGGCCTCGTGCTCTTCGGGTTGTACGTGCTCGGCGGGCTGTCGGCCCTCGTCGCGGTCGCCGTGTTCAAGGCGACGGCGCTGCGCGATGCGTCGCTGCCGTTCTACATGGAGATGCCGCCGTACCGCTTCCCGTCGATCCGCAACGTCGTGACGACGATGTGGCACTCGGTGCGTATGTTCCTGCGCAAGGCCGGCGGCATCATCCTGACGACGACCGTCGCGCTGTGGGTGCTGCTCAACTTCCCGGCCCGCGGCGCCGAGACCGCCGGGATGGGCGACACCGAGAAGGCCGCGTACGTCATCGACCACTCGTATGCCGCCTCGATCGGGCGGTTCATCGAGCCGATCTTCGCGCCGCTCGGGTTCGACTGGCACATCTGCGTCGGGCTGCTCGGCGCGACGAGTGCGCGCGAGGTCTTCGTCGCGACGCTCGGGCAGGTGGCGAGCGCGACCGACCCCGAGGACCCGCGCGCGGCGCTCATGAAGATGACGTTCAGCGACGGCCCGCACGCCGGGCAGCTCGTCTTCACGACGGCGACGGTCGTCGCGCTGCTCGTGTTCTTCGTCTACGCCCTGCAGTGCGTCTCGACCATCGCGATCATGCGTCGCGAGACGAACACGTGGCGCTGGCCGGCGATCGCGTGGGCGTACATGTTCGTCCTCGCATGGGGCATGGCGTTCCTCGCTCGCCACATCGTGCTCGCGCTCACATGAGCGACCTCGCCCTGCACCCGGAGGCAACACCCGATCCAGACGTCGTGCGGTGGCGCTTCTCCGGAGCGCGGTGCGACGTCCCGCTCGGAGCGCTCGCGGCGTGGCCCGAGGCGCTGACGCGCGCGGGCGCCGGCGACATGGTCAGCGAACCGGGCGCGCTCGTCGTCAGGCTGCGCGCGCCGCACACGTGGGCGAGTGACGGAGCAGCCGTGCGCGACGCGCTGAGCGACGTGCTTGCTGACACGTCGAGCCGATTCGTTGCGCGTGAGCCCGGCGGCGTCGAGCCGAGCGATGCCTCGAGCAACGCCGACGGGGACGCCGTGGGCGAATTCGACGAGGGCGCTGCCGACGACACCGAGATCGCCGAGCAGGCCCGAGTGGTCGTCGCGGACGTCGCCGAGCAAGTGGCGCACTCGCACGGCGGCGACATCACGCTGATCGGCGTCGAGCGCGGCGTCGTCACCGTCAGCCTCACGGGCGCGTGCGACGGCTGCCCCGCGGCGGCGATGACGCTGCACCGGCGCATCGAGGACGAGCTGCGCGCGCGGGTCGGCGGGGTGCGCGAGGTGCGTGCCCACACCGTGAAGAAGCGCTCGGGCGGACTGGAGCGAGGCGGGCGTGCGCTCCTACAGTGGGCGCATGAGCGACGTCGCTGAAGAAACCCGTCACCGCATCGAGACCGCCGGTCGCGCGGCGCGCGCCGCGTCGAAACGCCTCGCGCTGCTCTCGCGCGCCGAGAAGGATACCGCGCTGCTGACGCTCGCCGACGCCGTCGAGGCCGCGTCCGCGACGATCGTCGCGGCGAACGAGGAGGACCTGGCGCGGGGCGCTGCGGGCGGCATGAGCGAGAGCCTGCAGGATCGGCTGCGGATGACGCCCGAACGCGTCACCCAGGTCGCGCAGGCGCTGCGCGACGTCGCGGCGCTGCCCGACCCCGTCGGCGAGGTGACGCGCGGCAACACTCTCGCCAACGGCTTGCAGATCAAGCAGGTGCGCGTGCCGATGGGGGTCGTCGGCATGATCTACGAGGCGCGCCCCAACGTCACCGTCGACGCAGCGGGGCTCGGATTGAAGAGCGGCAACGCGATGATCCTGCGCGGCGGCTCGGCCGCGGCGGCGACGAACGCCGCGATCGTCGAGGCACTGCGCGCCTCGTACGAACAGCAGGGACTCCCCGCCGATGCGGTGCAGTTGCTCGACGGCGGCCACGACGACGTGACGGCGCTCATCACCGCGCGCGGTCTCGTCGATCTCGTCATCCCGCGCGGTGGGGCCGCGCTCATCGAGGCGGTCGTCACCGGTTCGAGCGTGCCGGTCATCGAGACGGGCACGGGCAACGTCCATGTCTACGTCGATCGCGCGGCGGATCTCGACATGGCGCTCGACATCACCGTGAACTCCAAGACGCACCGGCCGAGCGTGTGCAACGCGGCCGAGAGCCTGCTCGTGCACGCCGACGTCGCCGAGACGTTTCTGCCCCGCGTGCTCACCGAGCTCGCCGAGCGCGGTGTCGTCCTGCACGCCGACGAACGCGCCGCTGCCCTCGCCGGTGGCGTCGCGACCCAGCCCGTCACGGATGAGGCGTGGGGCACCGAGTTCCACGGCCTCGAGATGTCGGTCGGTGTCGTGGACAGCCTCGACGGGGCGATCGCCCACATCGATGGCTACTCGACGCATCACACCGACTGCATCGTCACCGAGGACCGCGCGGCAGCGCGCACGTTCGCCGCGCAGGTCGACTCGGCCGTCGTCATGATCAACGCCTCGACGCGTTTCACCGACGGCGGCGAGTTCGGCTTCGGCGCCGAGATCGGCATCTCGACGCAGAAGCTGCACGCACGCGGCCCGATGGCGCTCGCGGAGCTGACGACGACGAAGTGGATCGTCGACGGCGACGGCCAGATCCGCTGACGTCACTCGCGCCGCATCCTGACGACGGTCCCGACGTTTCGGGGTGACGCTCGACGCCTGAAGCGCGTTCGTCGCGGCCCAGCGCCCGGCGCCCGGCGCCCGGCGCGTCATGACGCCTGGGCGAGCACCTCGAACCCGGGTTCGGCGACGGGGTGTGTTCCGCCTGCGCGGGAACCACTCTGTGTCTCGACGCCGGAGCGAGCATCATCGCCCGTGCCCTGGCCCCCGGCCTCGAACGAGTCGTAGGCGACGTAGTGGGTCGGGCGCGCCTGGGCCGTTTGGAACAGGCGGCCCACGTACTCGCCGAGCACGCCGAGGCACAGCAGCTGCAGCGCGCCGAAGCCGCTGACGACGACGATCGTGGACGCCCATCCGGTGATCGAGTGACCCGTCAGCTTCGAGACGACGGCGAATGCGGCCACCGCGAAGGCGAGGACGAAGCCGGCGAGACCGAACCACGTCGCGAGGCGCAGCGGAGCGCTGGAGACGCCCGTGACGGAGTCGAGCGTCAGCCTGATCATCTTGCTCAACGGGTACTTCGACTCGCCGGCGGCCCGCTCGTCGCGGCGGTAGCCGACGTCGGCCGACGGAAAGCCCAGGGCCGGCACGACGAGGCGCAGCACCCGGTTGGTCTCCGGCAGCGCGAGGACGGCGTCGACGGTCGTGCGCGACATGAGTCGGAAGTCGCCGGCGTTCATTGCCCCACGCGCGCCGAGGCGGTGCATGAGTGCGTAGAACGCCTCGGCGGTGACGCGCTTGAAGGCGGTGTCGGTGCTGCGGTCGGTGCGCACGCCGTAGACGACGTCGACGTGTTCTCGCTCGGCCACCTCGAGCATCTGGGCGATCACCTCGGGTGGATCCTGCAGATCGGCGTCGATCGTCACCATCCAGCGTCCCCGGGCTCGGGCGAGGCCCGCGCTGATCGCCGCCTGGTGCCCCGAGTTCGCGCGCAGCTGGATGAGACGCACCTGCGGCCACGTCCGACGCATCGCGTGCAGGAGCGACGCGGTCGCGTCGCGGGATCCGTCGTCGACGCACACGACCTCGTACGGCACCTCGAGCCCGTCGAGGACGGGGCGCAGGCGTTCGGCGAACAGGGGCAGGACCTCTTGCTCGTCGTACATCGGGACGACGACGGACAGGTGGGGTGCGCCGTTGGGGAGGGTGTCGAAGCTGGGGTGGGAGGTCATGGCTACCTTCTCGGCGGATCGGCTCGTGCGCGGTGGCACCGTGTCGATCGAGACGTTAGGAAGGGTCGCTGTCATCGGGCTGTGCTGAGGCAGTATCCTTGCTTTCATGACGTCGTTCGTTTCGCTTGTCGCCGCTGTGGATGTTCCGGAGCTCGAGGAGAACCACATCGCCATGCCGCCGTGGGCCTTCGGTCTGATGGCCCTGTGCATCTTCGGCCTGTTGTTCGCGCTGCTGTGGGCCTTCCGCAACACCGCGGCCCGCTACGGTGCCCCCAAGGGCCACGGCCCCGCCGGTGTGCGAGGTGGGGGTCAGAACCAGGGTGTGAACCACTGACATCACGAATCGGGGTCATGGGCGGCACGTTCGACCCCATTCACCACGGTCACCTCGTCGCGGCGAGTGAGGTTCAAAGCCTCCTCGACCTCGACGAGGTGATCTTCGTGCCCACGGGTCAGCCGTGGCAGAAGGCCGGACGAGATGTCGCGCCGGCCGAGCACCGTTATCTCATGACGGTCATCGCGACGGCGTCGAACCCGCGCTTCAGCGTGAGCCGCGTCGACGTCGACCGTCAGGGCCCGACGTATACGCGCGACACGTTGACGGACCTCAAGCGGCTGCGTCCCGATTCGGAGTTGTTCTTCATCACGGGGGCCGACGCGCTCGCGCAGATCCTGTCGTGGAAGGGCGTCGACGAGCTGTGGGAGCTGGCGCACTTCATCGGCGTCACGCGCCCCGGGCACGAGCTCAGTGACGCGGGGCTGCCGCACGATCGCGTCACCCTGCTCGAGATCCCGGCCATGGCGATCAGCTCGACCGACTGCCGTGACCGGGTGCGTGCGAGCAAACCCGTGTGGTACCTCGTGCCCGACGGCGTCGTGCAGTACATCCACAAGTACCAGCTTTATGGGCCCCGAGCGGGCTCCCTCCAGGAGGACTGAGTGTCCGCAACAGACCGTTCCCTCGAGCTGACGCGAGCTGCCGCCCAGGCCGCCGCGGACAAGCTCGCCACGTCGATCACCGCGATCGACGTGAGTGATCAGCTCGCCATCACCGACACGTTCGTGATCGCCTCCGCGGAGAGCGAGCGTCAGGTCAACGCCATCGTCGACGCCGTCGAGGAGGCGCTGCTGCCGCTCGGCGCGAAGCCTCAGCGACGTGAGGGCCGCGCCTCCGGGCGTTGGGTGCTCATCGACTTCGGTGACATCGTCCTGCAGGCCTTCCACGAGGAGGACCGCGAGTTCTACGACCTCGAGCGCCTGTGGCAGGACTGCCCCGTCATCGAACTCGAGCTCGACGAGCCCGCCGACGCGTGACGCCGACGTCCCCCGAGAATGACCCGCTGCGGCGGGTCATTCTCTTGCGTCATGGGCGCACGGCGTGGAACGAGCAGGGGCGCTGGCAGGGCCGCCTGGACGTGCCGATCGACGACGTGGGGCTCCGCCAGGCCGAGCGTGCCGCGGCGCTGCTCGTGCGCGACGGTTCGATCACGCGCCTCGTGACGTCGCCGGCGCGGCGCGCGGCGCAGACCACGTCCGTGCTCAAGGGTGCATTCGACCTGGCCGGTCGGCCGCTCGTGCGCACCGAGGACGCTCGGCTCGTCGAGATCGACATGGGTGCGTGGGCCGGTCTGACGCACGCGGAGGTCGCGGCGCGCTGGCCCGACGCGTCGGCCGCGATCGCGCGTGGCGACGACGTCCGGCGCGGTGACGGCGGCGAGACGCTCGCCGAGGCGACGGCACGCGTCGAGGCGGGCGTGCGTGATGCCGTGTCGTCGGCAACCCCGGGGGAGAGTGTGCTCGTCGTGACGCACGGCGCCGTCATCCGCGGGGTGACGGGTGCGTTGGCGGGGCTGACGCCGCAGACCGTGCGCACGTCGTTCCGGAGCATCGACAACTGCCACTGGGTGACGCTCGTCGAGCGTCGCGATGGTGGTTGGGCCATCGAACGCTGGAACGCGGGGGAGTGAGCCTGCGGGCTCGTGGGCTCTGTGGTGCGGCCGCGTCTTGCCGTGTCGGCGGATCGGCATTCATGTCTCGGTTTCCGGGCTTGGTGCTCGCGGCGGAGTGGGGGTGGGGCAACCTCGTGAAGGGGCCGTCGGCGCCGCGTCAGGCGTGGCATGATCAGGGCGGATCGCACGCGGACGAGGAGAGAGGCTCAAGTGAGCGAGCACGGCAGCAGCACGTCGATGGAGCGATGGTTGGGGATCGAGGGTGGTTCTCGACCGATGGGGCGCCCGGAGTGGCTTCGCGTTCTCGCGGCTCTCGCGCTCGGGTTGGTGGCCTTCGTCGCCGTCATTCTCGTGGCGCGGTCCCTCCTTCCTGACAGCGTCCTCGACGACGCGTTCGGGGCGTGGTTGCCGCCCATCCTCGGTGGTGTCGGGATGGGCTTGGCCTCACCGGCGATCAACCGTCTCGTGGGTGTGCCCGTCGCGGGCCGTGCGGACGAGGCCCGTCGCGGGGACGAGGTGCGGCGATGAGTCGGCACGCGGGGCGCGAGCGCAAGCGGATGTCGCCGCGCACGTTCGGGCGGCTCATGAACTTCTACCCGCCGCTGGTGGGCATGGGATTGCGGGTGAAGTCGTTCTCGGACGACTGGAGCGAAGCGCGCGTCGAACTCAAGCTCAATCGGATGAATCGCAACCAGAACGGCACGGCGTTCGGTGGGTCGATCAACGCGATGACGGATGCGTTCTTCCCGTTGCTGCTCATGCATCAGTTGGGTCCGGAGTATCTCGTGTGGGATCAGGCGTGTGAGATCGAGTTCCGTTCGCCGGGCACATCGACGGTGTACGGCGTGTACGAGATGCCCATGGACGTTGTCGAGGAGATCCGTGCACAGGCCGCTGACGGGTCGAAGGTGTTGCGCTGGTTCGAGTGTGATCTGACGTTGGTTGACGGCACGGTCGTCGCGCATGCGAGGCGTCTCGTGTACGTGCG
>ERZ941706.436-NODE-436-length-13632-cov-3.715475_pt1 | contig 13632 bp, 12 predicted proteins | sample MGYA00521232_ERZ941706 | MGnify/ENA primary metagenome ERZ941706 (study PRJEB32759, sample SAMN07749893) | skin metagenome | biome: transportation; feature: city; material: polyester macromolecule | host: Homo sapiens | place: Hong Kong:ER line | collected...
CCGTCGTCTCGGCGGCGCTCAAGCTGATCGAGCCGGGGCGCGGCGACTTCCTGCTCGAATCAGTCGAAGGCGGCGAGACGCGCGGGCGGCACAGCCTGATCGGCCTTGCCCCCGACCTGATGTTCCGCGCGCGCGGGCGCGACGCCGAGGTGGACCGCGCCTGGCCGGACGGGGGCTTCGCACCGGTGCCGGGCAATCCGCTCGACGGCCTGCGCGCGCTGGTCGCCGAATGCCGGATGGACGTGCCACCGGAGCTGCCGCGCGCGCTCGCCTGCCTCGTCGGCTATTTCGCCTATGAGACGATCGGCCTCGTCGAGCGGCTGCCGCGCGCCCCCGCCTCGCCGCTCGGCCTGCCCGACATGGTGTTCGTCCGCCCGACCGTCCTGCTGCTGTTCGACCGGCTGACCGATGCGCTGTTCCTCGTCGCGCCGGTCTGGCCGGGCGGCGAGGTGGCGACGGCGGAAGAGCGGCTCGACATGGTCGAGCGGCGGCTGGCCGGGCCGCTGCCCGTCGAAGCGCGCGCTCCCGCTCTTCCCGATCCCATGCTGACGCCGCAGCTCGCGCCGGGCCGCTATGCGGAGATGGTCGCAGCGGCCAAGGCCTATATCGAGGCGGGCGACATCTTTCAGGTCGTGCTGGCGCAGCGCTTCACCGCCGATTTCGCGCTGCCGCCTCTCGCGCTCTATCGCGCGCTGCGGCGGGTGAACCCCTCGCCCTTCCTCTATTATTGCGACCTGCCGGGCTTCGCGCTGATCGGCAGCTCGCCCGAGATCCTCGTGCGCGCGCGCGACGGCGAGGTAACAGTCCGTCCGATCGCGGGCACGCGGCCGCGGGGCAAGGACGGTGCCGAGGACGAGGCAAACCGGCTGAGCCTGCTCGCCGATCCCAAGGAGCGCGCCGAGCATCTGATGCTGCTCGACCTCGGCCGCAACGACGTCGGCCGGGTGGCGACGGCGGGCACCGTTACCGTCACCGACAGCTTCGCCATCGAACGCTACAGCCATGTCATGCACATCGTGTCGAATGTCGTCGGGCGGCTGGCCGAGGGAAAGGACGCGCTCGACGCGCTGTTCGCGGGCTTTCCCGCCGGCACTGTCTCCGGCGCGCCCAAGGTCCGGGCGTGCGAGATCATCGCCGGGCTGGAGCCGGAGGCACGCGGTGCCTATGCGGGCGGCGTCGGCTATTTCGCGCCCGACGGGTCGATGGACAGCTGCATCGTGCTGCGCACCGCCGTCGTGAAGGACGGGGTCATGCATGTGCAGGCGGGCGCGGGCATCGTCGCCGACAGCGACCCCGCCTATGAACAGCGCGAATGCGAGGCGAAGGCCGGCGCACTTCTGGCCGCCGCGCGCGAGGCGGTGCGCGTGGCGGGCGAAGCGGGCTTCGGGCAGTAGCGCGTCATTTGCGCGGCACCAGCCGTTCATAGGCCGCCATCGCGCCCTCGCCATGGCGGGGCTGGAGGCCGACGCGCTGCCGGTAGTAATCCTCCACGATGCCCGCCTGCTGTTCGATGCCGTAGTCGGCAAAGCGGCTCGCCATGGTCAGCCGGCCATAGTCGTAGCGCCGCTCGATCGCGCCGCGCAGCAGCACCCACTGGCCGGTCTGGTGCTGCCAGACATGGACGAGTTCGTGGATCAGCCAGCTCATCGGGGCGGGGCCGCAGGCGAAATCGGGGCGGCAGTCGCGCGCGTGGAAATGGACATGGCCGCGCGGGGTCATCGCGACTCCCTTGGGCTGGAAGAAGACACAGGGCCGATCGTGCACGCGCACCCGGTCGAGATTCAGCGCGGCGCCGAACACGCGCCGCGCCTCGGCCTTTTCGCCGGTGGTCAGGAGTCGTGCCGCCATGCAGCCTGACTAGCGATTGCCGCGCCGCTTGCCACTGCCTATGCGCACCGAATGATCCTCGTCATCGACAATTATGACAGCTTCACCTTCAACCTCGTCCATTACCTCATGGAACTGGGCGCGGCGGTCGAGGTGGTGCGCAACGATGCGATTTCGGCGGAACAGGCGCTGGCGAGCGGGGCAGAGGCGTTCTTGATCTCGCCCGGCCCCTGCACACCGACGGAGGCGGGGGTCAGCCTCGACCTCGTCGCCGCCTGCGCCGACGCGCGGCGGCCCCTGCTGGGCGTCTGCCTCGGCCATCAGGCGATCGGCCAGCATTTCGGCGGGCAGGTCGTGCGCGGCGGGCTGATGCACGGCAAGACCAGCCCGGTCAGCCACGACGGCACCGGCCTGTTCGAAGGGCTCCCCTCCCCCTTCACCGCAACCCGCTATCACAGCCTGGTCGTGCGGGACGTGCCCGACTGCCTCGCGATCAATGCGACCTGCGATGATGCGATGGTGCAGGGTTTCCGGCACCGCGAGCTGCCCATCCACGGCGTGCAATTCCACCCCGAAAGCATCGCCACCGAACATGGCCATGCGATGTTGGCGAACTTCATGCGCGCGGCGGGGATGCGGCCGGGCCCGCTGCCGGCGGCGCGCCATGCTGCCTGACGGCACCGCGCCGCTGTCGCGCGACGCGGCCGAGACGGCCTTCGCCGCGATCCTCGACGGGGCGGCATCGCCGGACGCCGTCCGCGCCTTTCTTGCCGCACTCACCACCCGCGACGAAACGGCGGAGGAAATCGCCGCCGCCGCCCGTGCCATGCGCGCGCGGATGCTGGGCGTGGTCGCACCGGAAGCGGCGATCGACGTGTGCGGCACTGGCGGCGACGGGCAGCACAGCCTGAACATCTCGACCGCCGTGTCGATCGTCGTTGCCGCCGCAGGCGTGCCGATGGCCAAGCACGGCAACCGCGCGGCATCGAGCAAGGCGGGCGCGGCGGACACGCTCGAGGCGCTGGGCGTGCGGCTCGACCGGACGGCCGGGGAGAGCGAGGCGCTGCTCGGCGAGATCGGCATCGCCTTCTTCTTCGCTCCCGCGCACCATCCGGCGCTCGGCGCCCTCGCCTCGATCCGCAGGGCGATCGGCCGGCGCACAATCTTCAACCTCCTGGGGCCGCTCGCCAATCCGGCGCGGGTGCGGCGACAGCTGATCGGCCTCGCCCGGCCCGACTATGTGCCGACCTACGCCGCCGCCGCCGCCGAACTGGGCTATCGGCGCGCGCTGATCGCCAGCGGCGAGGAAGGGCTCGACGAAATCAGCATCGCGGGGCCGAGCCGGCTTGCGTGGGTCGAAGGGCGCACGGTGCGCGAGGACCGGGTCAGCCCCGAGGATGCGGGCCTGCCGCGCCATCCGCTCGATGCCATTCGCGGTGGCGACGCCAGCCACAATGCCGCCGCGCTCCGCCGACTGCTGGCGGGCGAGGCAGGGGCCTATCGCGACGCGGTGCTGCTCAATGCCGCCGGCGCGTTGATGGTGGCGGGCGCGGTCGACGGGTGGCGCGAGGGGGTGGAGGAGGCCGCCGAGGTCATCGACCGGGGCCTTGCCAAGGCGCTGCTCGACTGCTGGATCGCGCATCCTTAAGGTTCCCGCCATGACCGCCACAGCCGCCCCCGATACGCTCGCCGAGATCTGCGCGACCACCCGCGCCGAGGTCGCGCGCCGCAAGGTGGTGATGATGCACCATGAGCTGGGCCTCATCGCCCGCGAGCAGCCAGCCCCGCGCGGCTTTGCCGCCGCGATCGACCGCGCGGCCGAAGGCGGCTTTGCGCTGATCGCGGAAATCAAGAAAGCATCGCCTTCCAAGGGACTGATAAGAGAGGATTTCGACCCCCCTGCTCATGCCCGCGCCTATGCCGCTGGCGGCGCGGCCTGCCTGTCGGTGCTGACCGACGCGCCCTACTTCCAGGGGCATGAGGATTATCTGCGCGCCGCCCGCGCGGCCTGCGACCTGCCCGTGCTGCGCAAGGATTTCATGGTCGATCCCTGGCAGGTGGCGGAGGCGCGCGCGATGGGAGCGGACGCCATCTTGATCATCATGGCCGCGCTTGACGACGTGCTCGCGGGCGAGATCGAGGCCGAGGCGATCGATTTCGGCATGGACGTGCTGGTCGAAGTGCATGACGAAGCCGAGCTCGACCGCGCGCTGGCGCTGAAATCGCGGCTGATCGGCGTCAACAACCGCGATCTCAGGACATTCAGGACCGACCTTGCCGTTACCGAGCGCCTTGCGGCGCGGGTGCCCGACGGCTATCGGCTGGTCTGCGAAAGCGGGATCGCGCATCATGCAGACCTCGAACGCATGGCCGCGCATGGCGTGCGCGCCTTCCTCGTCGGCGAAAGCCTGATGCGCCAGCCCGATGTCGCGGCGGCGACGCGCGCCCTGCTGGGAACGGGCGAACAGCGATGAGCGACCTGCTTCCCGGCACCGTGCATGCGCTCCCTGCCGATCTGGCGGAGGCACTGTCCGCCGAGCCGCCGCTGGCGGCGCTGTGGCAGTCGCTCACCCCGCTCGGCCGCAACGAGTTCATCTGCTGGGTCGAGGATGCCAAGCAAGCGGCCACGCGCGCGCGCCGCATCCTGCGCGCGGGAGAAGAGCTGCGCGAAGGCAAGCGCCGCCCCTGCTGCTGGGCGGGCTGCATCCACCGCACCGACAAGGCCCCCGGCGCATGGCAGCAGGCGGTGCTGGTCGAGGGCCGGCGACGGAAAGGCGGCGCATGAGCCGCCTCAGCCACATCGATGAAGACGGCGCGGCGCGCATGGTCGATGTCGGCGACAAGCCGGTCAGCGAGCGGAGCGCAACCGCGCGCGGGGTGCTCGCCATGGCGCCTGCCACCCGCGCCACGATCGAGGCGGGCAATCTCCCCAAGGGCGACGTCATCGGCCCCGCGCGGGTTGCGGGCATCATGGCGGCGAAGCGCACCGCCGACCTCATCCCGCTCTGCCACCCGCTGCCGATCACCGGCGTGACGCTCGACTTCGACTGGATCGACACGGGGCTGCAGGCAACCGCAACGGTGCGCTGCGCGGGGCGCACCGGCGTCGAGATGGAGGCGCTGACCGCCGTGTCGGTCGCACTGCTTACCCTCTACGACATGGCAAAGGCGGTCGATAAGTCGATGATTTTATCCGATATCCACCTGATCGAGAAACGGGGCGGCGCGTCGGGCGACTGGTCCGCGGGATGAGGCGGGGGGAATGAGCCTGCTTCCGGTCGCCGAGGCGCAGGCGCGGCTGCTTGCGCTAGCCGACCCCCTGCCCGGCGAGAGTGTTTCGCTGGCCGCGGCACCAGGCCGCTATCTTGCCGAGCCGCTGCTTGCCGCACGGACGCAACCGGCGGGCGATCTCAGCGCGATGGACGGCTATGCGCTTGCCGGGGCGGGCGGGGATGCGGGCTGGCGCGTCGTCGGCGAAAGCGCGGCGGGCCGGCCGTTCAACGGCGCGCTTGCCGCGGGCGAGGCAGTGCGCATCTTCACCGGCGCCCTGCTCCCCGAAGGCGCGGACCGGGTGCTGATCCAGGAAGAGGCGCAACGCGACGGGCAGCATGTCCGCACCGACCAACCAGCCCCGGTGGGTAGCAACATCCGCCGCCGGGGCAGCGATTTCGTCGCGGGTGCCACGCTCCTTTCCGCCGGCAGCGCCATCGGCCCCGCCACCATCGCGCTCGCAGCCATGGCGGGCCATGCCGCACTGCCCGTGCGCCGCCGGGTGCGCGTGGCGATCGTCTCCACCGGCGACGAGCTGGTCGAACCCGGCGCGCCGCTGCCGCCCGGCGCGATAGCCGACAGCAACCGGCCGATGCTGGCGGCGATGCTGGGGCCGCTGCCGGTCGATAGCGTAGTTTCCGCCCATGCCCCCGACCGGCTCGAGGCGCTGGCAGCTCTCCTCGCCGAGGCGGGCACGGCTGCGGACGTGGTCGTCACCATTGGCGGTGCGTCGGTGGGCGATCATGATCTCGTCGTGCCGGCGCTGCGGGCAAACGGCATCGCGCCCGATTTCTGGCGCGTCGCCATGCGGCCGGGCAAGCCGCTGCTCGCCGCGCGCGGCGATCATGCGCTGTATCTCGGCCTGCCGGGCAATCCCGCTTCGGCTTTCGTGACCGCGACCCTATTCCTGCTGCCGCTGATCCGCCGCCTTGCCGGCGCGGCGCAGCCCCTGCCGCCCTGCATGACCCTACCGTTGACCGCGCCGCTGCCCTCGGGCGGAGCGCGCACCGAATATTGGCGGGCACGGATCACCGCCGATGGGGTGACGCCGCACCTCGTGCGCGACAGTGCGCTGCTCGCCGTGCTCGCCATGTCCGATGCGCTGATCGTCCGGCCGCCGGATGCGCCCGCCGCCGACGCGGGCGCATCGGTGGAGGTCATTGCCCTGCCGCAATATCTTGCTTGACACGACCCGCTTCGTTCCGTAGCTGTTCCGTATATGTTCGATCATTGCGGAGGTCGCGGTGCTCACCAAGAAACAGCATGAGCTGCTCCTGTTCATAAACGACCGGCTGGCCGCCAGCGGCATCTCGCCCTCGTTCGAGGAAATGAAGGACGCGCTCGACCTGAAGAGCAAGTCGGGGGTCCACCGCCTTATTCGCGCGCTCGAGGAGCGTGGTTTCATCCGCCGCCTCGCCAACCGCGCGCGTGCGCTCGAAGTATTGAAGCTGCCCGAGATACGCGGCACGAAGCCGGCGGCGGCGGCGGCGCCCGCCAACCTCAATCCCGCCGCGCCGCCGCTCCCGGCCAACGACGTGATCGAAATCCCGCTGCACGGCCGCATCGCGGCGGGCGTGCCGATCGAGGCGCTGGAGGGGCAGAACAGCCTGTCGGTGCCGATGGCATTGCTCGGTGCGGGCGAACATTATGCTCTGGAAGTGTCCGGGGATTCGATGGTCGAGGCGGGCATCCTCGACGGCGACTATGCCCTCATTCGCAAGACCGAGACCGCCCGCGACGGCGAGATCGTCGTCGCGCTGGTGCGCGGCGAGGAGGCGACGCTGAAGTTTCTGCACCGCGAGGCGGGCCGCATCCGGCTCGATCCGGCCAATGCCGCCTACGACCCGCAATATTATGCGCCGGGCGAGATTGCGGTGCAGGGCCGGCTCGCGGGGCTGCTGCGCCGCTATCATTGATCGGCCGGGCCGGCTGATGTTGGGAGCGTGAAGGACGCTGGTGTATTGGTGCGGTGTCGGGCAGCCTCCCGGCCAGTCCCGCTCCGCAACGAAGGCCCATCGCATGTCCCAGTCCGGCAAGGCCCGGCTCGAAGTCCGCCCCGCCCGCGTCGGCGACATCCCCGGCATCCGGGCGCTCATCTCGCGCGTCTATGCCGATATGCCGCCCTACACTGCGGGCGAGCTGCGCGGGCAGATCAACAATTTCCCCGACGGCCAGTTCGTCGCCAAGCTGGACGACGCCATCGTCGGCTATTGCGCATCGTCGCGCATTTCGGGGACAATCGCCCTCGCACCACATGACTGGGAGGAGATCAGCGGCAATGGCTTCGGCTCGCGCCACGACCCCACCGGTGACTGGCTCTACGGTTTCGAAATGGCGGTCGACCCCGGCCAGCGCGGCGCCCGGATCGGCAAGCGGCTTTACGAGGCGCGCCGTTCGCTCGCCGAGCGGCTCGAACTGACCGGCATCGTCTTCGGCGGCCGCATGCCCGGCTTCCGCAAGGCGCGCCGCGCGAAGAAGGCCGAGAGCGCCGAGGATTATTTGGAGCAGGTGGCGGCGGGCAAGCTGCGCGATCCGGTCATCGGTTTTCAGCTCGCCAACGGCTTCGAACCGATGGGTGTGCTGCGCGGCTATCTGCCCGAGGACCGCGATAGCCGGGGCTATGCGGCGCACATGGTCTGGCGCAATCCCTATATCGACAATGACAGCCCGAAGAAATTCCGCGTCCCCCGCGACGTCGAGAGCGTCCGCCTCGCCACCGTCCAGCTGCAGGCGCGAGCGGTCGCCGACTTCGCCGATTTCGTTCGCACCATCGAATATTTCGTCGATGTCGCGGCCGATTACGAGGCGGACTTCGTGGTCTTTCCCGAGCTGTTCACGCTCATGCTGCTGTCGAGCGAGGAAAGGGAGCTGAGCCCGCACGAGGCGATCGAGGCGTTGTCGCGCTATACGCCCCGGATCCGCGACGAGTTCGCGCGCATGGCGATGCACTACAACATCAACATCATCGGCGGATCGCACCCGACGCGCACCGACGACGGCGACATCCAGAATGTCGCCTATGTGTGCCTGCGCGACGGCGCGGTGCACGAGCAGGAGAAGATCCACCCGACGCCCAACGAGCGCTATTGGTGGAACATCAAGGGCGGCGACAGCATCGACGTGATCCAGACCGACTGCGGCCCGATCGGCGTGTTGATCTGCTACGACAGCGAATTTCCCGAACTCGCGCGCCGTCTGGTCGATGAAGGCGCCCGGATCATCTTCACTCCCTTCTGCACCGACAGCCGGCAGGGGTATCTGCGCGTCCGCTATTGCTGTCAGGCGCGCGCGATCGAAAACCAGTGCTTCGTCGTCATGTCAGGCAACGTCGGCAACCTGCCCAATGTCGCGAACATGGACATCCAATATGCGCAGAGCTGCATCCTCACCCCCTGCGACTTTCCGTTCGCGCGCGACGGCATCGCGGCGGAGGCGAGCGAGAATGTCGAGACGCTGACGATCAGCGACGTCAACCTTGCCGACCTCGCCTGGGCGCGCAGCGAAGGGACGGTACGCAACCTGCGCGACCGGCGCTTCGACCTCTACCATATCGAATGGGACAAGAGCGTCGGCAAGGACGCCCGGCCCCGCCGCCCGCGCAGCGAACCCATCGGCCCCGCCACCCCCGGCGGCGGCTGAGGGGGCGGGCCCTGTCTCCCGCTGGTTCGTGGCGTGCGGCGGAATGATGCGCGAAGATGCCGGAACCCGGTGGCCCGCGCACCGCCGACACCACCGCTGTCACCAATCCCAAATCCCTCCGCTTGCGTCCTTCGCCCTGTCCCGCGACAAGCGGGCATGGCCGGAACGATAGAACTCTCCCCGATGCTGTCCGACGCACTCGTCGTGCTCGGCGCGGCGGGGATCGTCATTCCCGCTTTCGCGCGACTGCGCATCACGCCGGTGATCGGCTTCATCCTCGTCGGCATCGCGGTCGGGCCGGCGGGACTGGGCGCGATGGTGGACCGGTTCCCGTGGCTCTATTACGTCACCATTTCAGATCCGGAGTCGATCGCTCCCTTCGCCGAATTCGGCATCATCCTGCTGCTGTTCGGCATCGGCCTGGAACTCAGCCTACGCCGGCTATGGGGCATGCGGCGGCTGGTGTTCGGCGTCGGCGCGGCGGAACTCCTCATTTCGGGGCTCGTCATCGGCGGTGCGCTGGCGCTGCTCGGGCAGAATATGGCGGGCGCGCTCGGCCTCGGCTTCGCGTTGGCGCTCAGCTCGACCGCGCTCGTCCTGCCCATCGCGGGCACGCAGAGCCCCGTCGGCCGCTCGGCGCTCGCCATGCTGCTGTTCGAGGATATCGCGCTGGTGCCGATCATCTTCGTGCTCGGCGCTTTCGCCCCGGCGGCGGCGGGCGGCGGGCTCGACGCGCTGTGGACGACATTGTGGCAGGGCGGACTGGTGATCGTCGGGCTGCTTGTCGCCGGTCGCTATCTGCTGCCCCCGCTGTTCGGGCAGGCGGCGCGCACCAAAAGCCCCGAAATCTTTCTTGCGGCCAGCCTGCTCGTGGTCATCGTCGCCAGCCTAGCGACCGGCGCGACCGGCCTGTCGCCGATCGTCGGCGCGCTGATCGCGGGGCTGCTGATCGCCGAAACCGACTATCATGGCGAGGTCGAGACGATCACCGCGCCGTTTAAGGGACTCGCGCTCGGCGTGTTCCTCATCACCGTGGGCATGAGCCTCGACCTCGCTGCCATCGCCGCCAACTGGGTCGCGCTGGCGACCGCGGTGGTCGCGGTGGTGGTGGTGAAGGCGCTGATCACCGGCGTGCTGCTGCGGCTGGCGGGCGCGCGCGTCGGCACGGCGGCCGAGACGGGTGTGCTGATGGCCAGCCCCAGCGAGACGACGCTGATCGTTCTCGCCGCCGCCGCCGCCGCGCAGCTCATCCAGCCCGAAACCGCGCAATTCTGGCAGATCGTGACCGCCATCGGCCTCACCATCACGCCCATCCTCGCGCGCGTCGGCCATGATGTCGCGCGGCGGATCGAACTGCGCGAGATGGATGCGGAGGAAGAACGGGAGGAAGAGCCGGGGCGCGTCGTCGTGATCGGTTTCGGCCGGGTCGGGCGGCTGGTCGCGGCAATGCTGCGCGACCACGGCCGCAGCTTCGTCGCGGTCGAATCGGATATCGACGCGGTGGCGGAGGGGCGGCGGCGCGGCTTTCCGGTGCTTTACGGCGACGTGACGCATGGCGACCTGCTCGATCGGCTGCGGCTGGGCAGCGCCGCCGCGCTGGTCATCACCATGGACGAGCCGGTGCTCGCCGCGCGCGTCGTCCGCCGGGTGCGGGCATGGCTGCCCGAACTGCCCATCTTCGTCCGCGCGCGCGACGCAACGCACGCCGCCGAGCTCTACCGCGCGGGCGCGACCAACGCGGTGCCCGAAACGCTCGAAAGCTCGCTGCAGCTTTCCGAGGCCGTGCTGACCGGCGTCGGCGTCGCGGTCGGCCCGGTGATCGCGAGCATCCACGAAAAGCGCGACGAGTTCCGCCTGCGCATCATGGAGGAAGGCGGACTGGACGAGAAGCCTCGTTTGAAAAGCAGGGCTTAGCACGCATTCACGCCGCGCGTGCCGCGATGTCCCCCGGATGCAAATTTGCATGGCGGGCGACCAGCAACCATTGTCCACCGGCCATTCGCCAGATGTTGGTGAAGCGCCGCCGAACCAGTTGGCCTGCGAACGGTCCCCAGTCGTCCTCGACACTTTCCTCCCCCATCAGCAGCGCCGTGTCACCGAACAGCCGCGCGGTTTCCACCGAGCGGGTCAGGCGAAGATGGTACAGCTTTCCGCTGGCGATCAGCGCGAGTGTATCGGCGCCGGTCATGACCATGGAGTTGGGCGCGTTGACGATGAAACTGGGGTGCCACAGCGTGGCAAGCGCAGCCACATCGCGCGCAAGAAAGGCATCCGCCTCCCGCGCGTCGCACTGGCGCACCTCATATATCGTTTCACGATCCATCGCCGGTCTCCCGCTCCCGATATAGCAGCAACTGCCGTCGTACCGCACCGGGCTTAGTCCGCCGCCGTCTCCATCGCCGCCACTGCCAGCCCGAACGGCTTGTCGATCCGTTTCAGCCGCCGACGCTCGCTCGGATCGATCCCCTCGCCGCTCACCATCAGCGCGAGCGCCTTGCCGTCGGGGCGCAGCGACATCCGATAGACGGGCCCGGCGGTCTCTTCGCCGGCGGACCAGATCGGCTCCTGAAAATCGAAGGCATAGCCGTCCTCGGCGCGGGTCAGCGGTGCCTCGACGATGCTATTGCACCAGCCCTGGCACCAGACGGCGGCGACGGTCAGCGCGCCGTCGTCCGCCCTGTCGATGCGCAGTTCAATGCCGCCGAGGTCGCCGGTCGCCTCGCTCATCCGCACGTCGCTGTAGATGCCCGGCGCGATGGCGGGCGGGGGGACTGCGGGTGTCGCCGCCGCGAGGAGCAGCGCGGCGATCATTCGGCGGCGAGCTTCGCTCCGGCAAGCGCCCCGCGCACCGCATCGAGCGCCGCCGGGGCCGCGCCGGCATCGGGACCGCCGCCCTGCGCCATGTCGGGCCGGCCGCCGCCGCCCTTGCCTCCCAGCGCCTCGACACCTGCGCGGACCAGATCGACCGCGCTGTACCGGCCGACGAGATCGTCGGTCACCGTCACCGCGATGGCAGCGCGCCCGTCGTTGGTCGCGACCAGCGCGGCAATGCCGCTGCCGAGCTTCGCCTTCATCGCGTCGAGCAGGCCGCGCAGCGCCTTGGGATCGACACCGTCCAGCACCTGCCCGAGGAAAGCGATGCCGCCCACGTCTTCGGGCGCGACCTCGACGCCGCCCGCCTTGCCGCCGCCGAGCGCCAGCGCCTTCTTCGCCTCGGCCAGTTCGCGTTCGAGCCGCTTCCGTTCGTCGAGTAGTGCGGCGACGCGCGCGGCGACGTCTTCGGGGGAGGTGCGCAGCGCGGCGGCGGCGTCCTTCAACTGCCCCTCGCGGTCGACCAGCCAGCGGCGCGCCGCCTCGCCGGTCAGCGCCTCGATGCGGCGCACCCCACTCGAAACCGCGCTTTCGGCGACGATCCTGAACAGCGCGATGTCGCCCAGCGCATTGACATGGGTGCCGCCGCACAGCTCGACCGAATATTGGCGGTCGCCCTGGTCGCCCGAACCCTTGCCCATGCTGAGCACGCGCACCTCGTCGCCATACTTCTCGCCGAACAGCGCGAGCGCGCCCGCCGCGACGGCATCGTCGGGACTCATCAGCCGGGTCGTCACCGCCTCGTTGCCGCGCACCTGCGCGTTCACGTCGGCCTCGATCCACGCGATGTCGTCGGGGGTCAGCGGCGCCGGGTGCGAAAAGTCGAAGCGCAGCCGGTCCGGCGCAACCAGCGAACCCTTCTGCGTCACATGCTCACCGAGCCGTTCGCGGAGCGCGGCGTGCAGCAGATGGGTGGCGCTATGGTTGGCGCGGAGCTGCGCGCGCCGCTCGGCATCGACGGCCAGATGCACCGCGTCGCCGATCTTCAGCCTGCCCTTGCCGACCGTGACGCTATGCGCATGCAGGCGGCCGAGCGGCTTGGACGTGTCCGCGACCTCGGCCGCGAAGCCGTCGTCGCCGGTCATCATGCCGCTGTCGCCCATTTGGCCGCCGCTTTCGCCGTAGAAGGGCGTCTGGTTGGTGACGACCAGCGCCGCCTCGCCCGCCGCCAGTTCCGCCACTTCCGCGCCATCGCGGACGATGGCGACCACTTCGCCCTCGCCTTCGTGGGCGGTGTAGCCGATAAATTCGGTCGCGCCGACGCGCTCGGCGATGTCGAACCAGATTTCGCCCGACGCGGACTCGCCCGACCCCTTCCACGCGGCGCGGGCGGCCGCCTTCTGCTCGGCCATGGCGGCGTCGAAGCCCGCGCGGTCGACCGCGATGCCCTGCGCCCGCAGTGCGTCTTCGGTCAGGTCGTAGGGAAAGCCGTAGGTGTCGTAGAGCTTGAACGCGACCGCGCCGGGCAAGGTCGCGCCGCCGGCGATGCCCTCGGTCGCCTCGTCGAGCAGCCGCAGCCCTTTGTCGAGCGTCTGGCGGAAGCGCGTTTCCTCGCGCTTCAGCGTCTCCTCGATCAGCGGCTGGGCGCGGATCAGTTCGGGATAGGCAACCCCCATTTCGGCGGTGAGCGAGCCGACCAACCGGTGCATCAGCGGCTCGACCGCGCCCAGGAGGTGCGCATGCCGCATCGCGCGGCGCATGATCCGGCGCAGCACATAGCCGCGCCCCTCGTTGGCGGGCAGCACGCCGTCGGCGATGAGGAAGCTCACCGAACGCAGATGGTCTGCTATCACCCGGTGGCTGGCGCGGCGATCGCCCTCGGCCTTCGTCCGCGTCGCATCCTCCGACGCGGCGATCAGCGCGCGGAAGGTATCGGTGTCGTAATTGTCGTGCACGCCCTGCATCACCGCGGCGATGCGTTCGAGACCCATGCCGGTGTCGATCGACGGGCGCGGCAGGTCGCGGACGATCTCGCCTGCTTCCTGTTCATGCTGCATGAACACGAGGTTCCAGATCTCGACGAAG
>ERZ941706.441-NODE-441-length-13577-cov-4.752847_pt1 | contig 13577 bp, 5 predicted proteins | sample MGYA00521232_ERZ941706 | MGnify/ENA primary metagenome ERZ941706 (study PRJEB32759, sample SAMN07749893) | skin metagenome | biome: transportation; feature: city; material: polyester macromolecule | host: Homo sapiens | place: Hong Kong:ER line | collected...
GGTGGGGCGGAGCGGGCGAACTTTCCGCTGTTCCTGACCGAATTGTGTGCGCTGCTCGACCTGCCGCCGCCCGATCCCGCCGATGCGACGCACGATCGCAACGATTACGTCTTCGAACGCGCGGTGACCTTTCCCGATGTCGAGGGGGCGGGGCGGCATGGCCGGATCGACCTTTACCGGCGCGGTTGCTTCGTGCTGGAGGCCAAGCAGAGCCGCGAGCGGGGCGGCGCCAAGGAGGTGGCGCTTGGGGACGCGCAGGCGACGCTGCCGGGAATCGAGGCGCCGCGCGGGCGGCGCAGCGCCCATCGCGGCTGGGACGTGCTGATGCGCAACGCACGCGAACAGGCGGAGCAATATGCCCGCGCGCTGCCCCCGAGCCATGGCTGGCCACCCTTTATCCTGGTGGTGGACGTCGGCCATGCGATCGAGGTGTTCGCCGACTTTTCGGGGCAGGGGAAGAATTACCGCCAGTTCCCCGATCGCGGCGGCTATCGCATCTATCTGGACGACCTGCGCGATCCCGCGGTGCGCGATCGGCTGCGCGCGGTATGGCTCGATCCGCACAGCCTCGATCCCGCCCGGCGCGCGGCGAAGGTGACGCGCGACATCGCGCGCCGGCTGGCGAGCGTCAGCAAGCTGCTGGAAGACCGCGGCCATCCGCCCGAGCCCGTGGCGCATTTTCTGATGCGCTGCCTGTTCACGATGTTCGCCGAGGATACCGGGCTGCTCGAACCGGGCAGCTTCACGCAGGTGCTGGACGAGGCGCGCACGAACCCCGAGCATTTTGCGCCGCTGCTGGAAGACCTGTGGCGGACGATGGACAGCGGCGGCTTTTCGCCGGTGATGCGGCGGACGATCCGGCGGTTCAACGGCGGGTTGTTCGCGAACAGCCGCGCGATCCCGCTGCATCGCGAGGAGATCGGCGAACTGTACGAGGCGGCCCGGCACGTGTGGACCGAGGTGGAGCCGGCGATCTTCGGCACGTTGCTGGAACAGGCGCTCGATCCGGGAGAACGGCGGCGGCTGGGCGCGCATTACACGCCGCGCGCCTATGTCGAACGGCTGGTGATCGCGACGGTGATCGAGCCGTTGCAGCGGGAATGGGAGGAGACGGTGCTGGGCACCGTCGAGCGCGAGCGGGCGGCCGATCCGCAGGCGGCGATCCGCGCGGTGCACGATTTCCACGAGCGGCTGGCGGCGACGCGGGTGCTCGATCCCGCCTGTGGCACCGGCAACTTCCTGTATGTCGCGCTCGAACTGATGAAGCGGCTGGAGGGCGATGTGCTGGAGGTGCTCGCCGACCTGGGCGGGCAGGAGGCGCTGGGGCTGGAGACGGCGACGGTGCATCCACAGCAGTTCCTGGGCATCGAGCGCAATCCGCGTGCGGCGGCGATTGCCGAGCTGGTGCTGTGGCTGGGCTATCTGCAATGGCAGTTGCGCAATCGCGGGGCTGTCGCCGATCCGGTGCTGGAGAAACTGCGCAACATCGTCGCGATGGACGCGGTGCTGGCGCACGATCCCGAACGGCCGCGGGCGGACGGGCGCGGCATCGAACTGCCCAATCCGCGCCGGCCCGACTGGCCGGAGGCGGATTATATCGTCGGCAATCCCCCCTTCATCGGCGGCAAGGACCTGCGCGGGCGATTGGGTGAGGCCTATGCGACGGCGCTGTGGAAGGCGCACCCGAAGATCAACAAATCGGCCGATTTCGTGATGTTCTGGTGGGATCGCGCCGCCGAGCGGCTGACCGAGAAGGGCACGCGGCTGAAGCGTTTCGGGTTCGTCACCACCAATTCGATTACGCAGGAGTTCAGCCGGCGGGTCATGGTGCAGCGGCTGGGTGGGGCGAAGCCGGTCAGCGTGACGATGGCGATCGCCGACCATCCTTGGACCAAGGCGCTACGCGACGCTGCCGCGGTACGGATCGCGATGACGGTGGTGGAGGCAGGATCGAGCGAGGGTGTATTGCTGACCGCTACCGCCGAAGCGGGGCTGGACGGCGATACGCCGCGGATCACGTTCGACACTGCGATCGGGCGGATCAACGCCGATCTGACCATCGGCGCCGATGTCACTGCGGCGATGCCGTTGATCGCCAATACGCGCCTGTGTTCGCCGGGGGTGAAGCTGCATGGTGCAGGGTTCGTCGTCTCGCCACGCGAGGCTGAGGCGCTGGGCCTTGGCCATCGCGACGGGGCGGAGCGGCATCTGGTGCGGTACGTCCATGGCAAGGACATCACCGGGCGGTCGCGCGGTGCGATGGTGATCGACCTGCTGGGCCTCGACGAAGCGGACGTGCGGCGACGCTTCCCAGAAATGTACCAGCACCTGTTGCGCACGGTGAAGCCCGGGCGCGCGGGCAACAACCGTGCGTCGTACCGCGATCATTGGTGGCTGTTCGGCGAACCGCGCCGCGAATTGCGACCGGCGCTTGCCGGCCTGCCGCGCTATATCGCGACGGTCGAGACGACCAAGCACCGCACCTTCCAGTTCCTGCCGGGCGACGTGCTGCCCGACAACATGATCGTCTGTATCGCGTCCGACGACGCCTATGACCTGGGGGTGCTGAGCTCGCGGCCATCGCTGGAGTGGACCTATGCCAACAGCGGGCTGATCGGCGTCGCGAGGTTCGAGGCGGGGCACCGCTACACCAAGTCGAATATCTTCGATCCCTTCCCTTTTCCCGAAGCGCGACCCGACCAGCGGAGGCGGATCGGCGATCTGGCCGAGGAACTGGATGCGGCCCGCAAGGAGGTGCTGGCGGCGAACGGCGACCTGACGCTGACCGGGCTTTACAACCTGCGCAGCGCGGTCATCGCCGGTGCGACATTGCCGCCAGCGGACGAGGATCGGCGACGGCGCGGGCGGGTGGATGTGCTGATCGAGCTGCACGACCGGATCGATGCCGCGGCGATCGATGCCTATGGCTGGCCGGCGGACATCGACGATGCCGGCATGGTCGCCGCATTGGTCGCGCTGAATGCCGCGCGCCGGGCCGAGGAGCGGGCGGGCACGGTCCGTTGGGTGCGGCCGGCGTACCAGCTGGAGCGGGCAGGCATCGCCACGCTGTCGTCCGCACGGGGACCGGTCGAACAGATCGAGGCGGCGTTGCCGGCAGCGCCGGTGCGCAAGCCAATGTTCCCGCGCGATGCGATCGGGCAGACCGCGGCGGTGCTGTCGGTGCTGCGCGAGGGCGCGTCGTTGAGCGTGGAAGCCATCGCCCGTCGCTATGCGCAAGGGCGCAGGGTCGAACGGCGGGTCCAGGCGACGCTGGAGGCGCTCGGACGACTGGGGCATGTCGTGGACGAGGACGGCGGCTACCGATTGCGCCGCGCGGCCTGAACCTCGCGTCGGCGCTTGTCAGCCCGCCATCGAGCCGTGCACACCGGCGGTTCGACGATCGAGGGACGAGCGGGATGCGGATGATGGCGGCATATTGGGCGTGCAGCGCGCTTGCGCTGGGGATGGCGACGCCGGTGGCGGCGCAGCAGGGCGCGGAGCAGCTTGCCGCGAAGGCGTTGGCGATGCAGCAGGCGGGCGATCCGGGCGAAGTGGCGCCGGTGTCGTACGACGTCGCCTTTCCCAATGCGGTGCATCACGAGGCGCACGTGACCGCGACGTTCCGGGACGTGCCCGCCGGCCCGTTGCGCGTGCAGATGGCGCGGTCGTCGCCGGGGCGGTACGCGATTCATGAGTTCGCCAAGAACGTCTATGCCGTCTCGGCGAAGGATGGCGCGGGACGGCCGCTGACGCTGACGCGGACCGATCCCTATGGCTGGTCGGTGGCGGGGCATGACGGGACGGTGGTCGTCACCTATACGCTGTTCGGCGACTGGGGTGACGGGACCTACGCGCAGATCGATGCCAGCCACGCCCACCTCAACATGCCGGCGACCTTCCTGTGGGCGACGGGCTATGATGCCAAGCCAATCCGGGTGCGGTTCCGGCCCTTCGACCCCAAGTGGCGGGTCGCGACGCAGCTGCCAGCCGCCAAGGCGGAGGGTACGTACTGGGCGCCCAACTTCCAGTATTTCATGGATAGCCCGACCGAGTTGAGCGCCTTCAGCTTGCGCCAGTGGCCGATGACCGATGCGACCGGCAAGACGTACCTGGTGCGGCTGGCGGTGCATCACACCGGCAGCGAGGCGGAGGTGGACACCTATGCCGCCAAGGCCCGCCGGGTGATCGCGCAGCATTATGCGCTGTTCGGCCGTGCGCCGCGTTACGATTACGGCACTTATACCTTCATTGCCGATTACATGCCGCAGATCGCGGGCGATGGCATGGAGCACCGCAATTCGACAATCATCACCCAGGCGCGCGGCCTCGCCGAGGCGAATTATGCGCAGCTCAATACGCTGTCCCACGAATTCGTGCACAGCTGGAACGTCGAGCGGCTGCGCCCCGCCGAGCTGGAGCCGTTCGACTTCACCCGCGCCAACCCGACGCCGAGCCTGTGGTTCGCGGAAGGCTTCACGCAATATTACGGGCCGCTGATGATCCGCCGCGCCGGCGAGAGCAGCGTGGACGATTTCCTGCGCGGGCTGGGGGGCACGCTGAACGGCGTCGTGAACGGCAGCGGGCGGCGGTACGGTGGGCCAGAGGAGATGAGCCTGCGTGCGCCGTTCGTCGATGCGGCGAAGGCGATCGACCGGACCAATCCCAACATCTTCATTTCCTATTACCCCTATGGCGCGGTGGTGGCGCTGGCGCTCGACCTGACGCTCAGGCAGCGGTTTCCGGGTATGACGCTCGACAGCTATATGCGGCACCTGTGGGAGACGCGGGGGGACGCCGAGCGGCCCTATACGCCCGCCGACCTGGAGCGGGGCCTGGCCGAGGTGACGCGCGATCCGGCGTTTGCGCGAGGGTTCTTCGACAGCCATGTGCATGCGAGCGGGCTGCCGGATTTCGCGCCGCTGCTGGCGCAGGCGGGGCTGGTGATGCGGCCGGTGGATGCGGCGCAGGGCTGGGCGGGATTGAGCGTGGCGCCGGTCGAGGGCGGCGTTGCGGTGGATGCGCCGCCGGCGCCGGGAACGCCGGCCTATGTCGCGGGGCTGGAGCAGGGCGACATGCTGCTGACGCTGGGCGGCATGCCGGTGGGCAAAGTCGCGGACGTGACCGCATTGCTGGCGGCGCACAAGCCGGGTGATCGGGTGGCGATACGCTGGCGCCAGCGTGGGGTGGAGCGGGCGGGGACGCTGCGGCTGGCTGCCAATCCGGCGTTCAGCGTCGTACGGGCGGAGACGGTAGGCACCGCGGTGACGCCCGCGCAGCTGGCGTTCCGGAAAGCGTGGCTGGGGGCTTAGGGTCAGGAGACATTACCCTGTAGCCCGCCACCGAGCGCCCCGCCGCGCCGGCGGGCGCTGCCCTGTCATCCGGGTGGGTGATGATGGGATCTCGCCGTTGCGGGAATGACGAGGGAAGGGGAACGGCTGCTCGCTCCTAAATGACGAAAAGTTCATCTGGCTGCCATGGGCTGGACAGGGGCCGGCGGGCATGGCTGGGGCGATGGGCGCGTTCTTCAACCGGTCGGCACGGCATCATCTCGTCTGGGTCGGCGGGATTGCGCTGGGCGTGTTGGCGGTGCTGGGCGCGTTCGCAGCGCTGGCCGGGTTTTTCGATTCCGATCCGGTGCGCGTGCTTCCCGCACAAGGGGCCAGGCGGCCGATCGCGGCGTTGTATCTGTCGGGGGACATGGGGCTGCGCTTCGGGCCCAATGCGTACACGACGCAGGCGCTTGCCGCACAGGGCATCGATGTCGTCGCGCTGCGATCGCCGACGCTGTTCCGCTTTCGTCGGACACGGGCGGAGGTGGATGCGATCGTGGCGAACGGCATCCGCGATGCGCTGGCGCGCACGCGGGCCGGGCAGCTGGTGCTGATCGGCCAGTCCTATGGCGCCGATATTTTGGAAACCGCGCTAGCCGACCTGCCGCAGCCTTTGCGCCGCCGTATCGCGGGCGTGGTGCTGGTGGTGCCGGGCGAGAGCGTCTATTTCCGTGCAGACCCGTCGGGCCTCGCCTATCGCGGCATGCCCGACAGCATCGGCGCGGCGACGCTCGACCGGATCGACTGGGTGCCGGTCACCTGCATCTACGGCCGCGACGAGGTGGACAGTGCCTGCCCCGAGGTGCATCTGCCCGACGCGCGGATCATCGCGATGCCGGGGGGGCATTTCCTGAATAACGACCGGCCCGCGCTGTTCGCGCAGATCCTTGCCGCGATCCGCCGCGCCGTGCCGCACGCCTTCGCATGAGCGCGCCCTTGCCATGACAGGCCGCGCGAGCGCCGACTGGGTCGACCGGCTGGTCGCCGTCGTCACGCGTCATCGCCGTATCCTGACCGTGGCCGCGGTGCTGCTGGTCGCGGGGATCGGGTTCGAGGCGCTGCACCTAGTGCTGCGCGAGGTGCATCTGCGCGACGTGCGGGCCGCGATCGCCGCGGTGCCCGGATCGCGGATCACGGCGGCGCTGGCGCTGACCACGACGAGCTACCTGCTGCTGACGGGATTGGACTGGGTGGCGCTGCGCAGCGTCGGCAGGCCGCTGCCGTGGCGGGTCGCGGCGGCGGGGTCGTTCACCAGCTACACGCTGAGCCACAATCTGGGCCTGTCGCTGCTGACCGGCGGGTCGGCGCGGCTGCGGCTGTATAGCGCGGCGGGGCTGTCGTTCGGCGAGATCGCGCAGGTCGCGGCGATCTGTGGCCTCGTCTTCTGGGCGGGCGTCGCCGGGGCGGCGGGGATCGGGTTGCTGGTGGGTCATGGGCTGACGCTGGGGCCGGTGACGCTCGACCCGACCGTCGCGAAAGCGCTGGGTGTCGCGCTGATCCTGCTGCTGGGCGTGCCGCCGCTGCTGCGCGCGCGGGGCGTCACCTCGCTGGGGCCGGAGCGGTTCGGCGTCGCGCTGCCGTCGCTGCGGCAGATGTCTTGGCTGGGCATGCTGTCGCTCGCCGATTTGACCGCGGCGTCGGCGGCGCTGTTCGTGCTGGTGCCCGCCGCCGATCCGGCGGCGTTTCCGGGGTTCGTCGTGGCTTATGCGGTGGCGGTGGTCGTCGCGCTGATCCTGCATGTGCCGGGGGGCCTCGGCGTGTTCGAGACGGTGGTGCTGGCGACGGTGCCCGGCGACCGGCCGGCGCTGTTCGCGGCGCTGCTGCTCTATCGGCTGATCTATTACCTGCTGCCGTTGCTGATCGCGGCGATCGGCATCGCAGTGGCGGAGGGGTGGCGGCTGCGCCATCCGATCCGGCGCGGGCTGTCCTATGTCGATCGCGCCGGGCAGCTGCTGGCGCCGACCGCGGTGACCGTCCTGGTGTTCGTCGCGGGGTTCATCCTGCTCGTGTCGGGAGCGCTGCCGGGGGTGAAGGACCGGTTGTCCGACCTCGACGACATGCTGCCGCTGCCGTTCATCGAGGGATCGCACATGGCGGGCAGCCTGATCGGCACCGCGATGCTGCTGGTCGCGCCGGCGCTGAACGCGCGGCTGCGATCGGGCTTCGCGGCGGCGCGGCTGCTGCTGATCGGCGGCGCGCTGTTTTCGCTGATGAAGGGCCTCGATTACGAGGAAGCGGTGTTGCAGCTGATCGTCGCGGGCGTGCTGCAATATTGCCGGCAAAGCTTCTATCGCGAGGGCGGCGTGCTGACCGACCGGCCGCACTGGCCGTGGCTGGTCGCCGCCGCTGCAGCTTTGGCCTTGAGCATCTGGGCCGGGTTCTTCGCCTATAAGCGCACGCCGTACAGCGACGATCTGTGGTGGCGGTTCGCGCTCGACGGCAATGCGCCGCGCTTCCTGCGCGCGAGCTTCGCCGCGGGCGTGCTGCTGACCGCGGCGTCGGTGTACCAGCTGCTGACGGCAAGCCGGACGAAGAGCCTGCCCGAGAGCGTGGTTCCCGAAGCGGTCATTGCCGCGGCACAGGCGCATAGCCCGCGCACCGATGCCGCGCTCGCCTATACCGGCGACAAGAGCTTCATCGTCTCGGCGGCGGGCGACGCTTTCCTGATGTACCGGGTGCGGGGGCGCAGCTGGGTGGTAATGGGCGATCCCGTGGGGCCGGTGGCGGCGTGGAGCGAGCTGGTGTGGAGCGTCCGCCGCGCCTGCGACGCGCGTGCCGGGCGGCTGTGCTTCTATCAGGCGAGCGAGCGGATGCTGCCGCTGTTCGTCGAGCTGGGGCTGCACGCGATCAAATATGGCGAGGAGGCGCATGTCGCGCTCGATCGCTTCACGATTGCGGGCCCGCGCGCGAAGTCGCTGCGGCATGCGGTGCGGCGGACCGAGGCGGCGGGGGCGGTGTTCTCGGTCGAGCCGGCGAATGCGGTGGCAGGGCTGGTCGACGAGCTGCGCAGTGTGTCCGACGCGTGGCTCACGGCGAAGGCGGGGCGCGAGAAACGGTTCAGCCTGGGGGCGTTCGATCCCGCCTATCTGGCGCGGTTTCCGGTGGCGCTGGTGCGGGTGGAGGAGCGGATCGTCGCCTTCGCCAACATCTGGGTGTCGGGGGATGGCGAAGAGGCGTCGGTCGATCTGATGCGGCATCGTCCGGACGCGCCCTATGGCACGATGGAGATGATGATGGTGCGCCTGATCGAATGGGCGAAGGCTGAGGGGTACGAGCGCTTCAACTTAGGGATGGCGCCGCTGTCGGGCATGCCGAGCGGGCGGCTGGCGCCGGTGTGGGCGCAATTGGGGCATGCCTTGTTCGCCAATGGTGAGCGGCTGTACGGCTTTGCAGGTCTGCGCGCATTCAAGGCGAAGTTCGGGCCGGACTGGGTGTCGCGCTATATCGCGACGCCGCCTGGGGCGGCGATGCCGCGCGCGCTGATCGACCTCGCCCGGCTGGTGAGTGCGTGAGGGTGGCGCTAGGGTCGCGTCCATGACCGACGATCCGACAGGCCGCACGATGCGGCGGCGTAGCGTGCTGTTCATGCCGGCCTCCAACCCGCGCGCCATGGCGAAGGCGCGGGGGCTGGCTTGCGACGCGGTGATCCTCGACCTGGAGGATGCGGTCGCGCCCGAGACGAAGGATGCGGCGCGGGCCGCAGCCCTGGAGGCGGCGGCCGAGGGGTTCGACGGGCGCGCGTGTGCGGTGCGGATCAATGCGCTCGATACGCCATGGGGGCGGGAGGATGCGGCGGCGCTGGCGGATGCGCCGGGCGTCGCGGCGGTGGTGGTGCCCAAGGTCGGGTGCGCGGAGGACCTGTCGGCGGTGCGTGCGCTGCTGGGCGCGGGCGGGCCGCCGATCTGGGCGATGATCGAGACGTGCGGGGCGGTGCTGCGGCTGGGTGCGATCGTGCACGCCGCTGGGGCGACGCGGACCGAGCTGCTGATCGCGGGGACCAACGATCTTGCCAAGGAAATGCGCTGCCGCGTCGACGCGGGGCGCACGGCGCTGGTACCGGCACTGGCGCAGCTGGTGATCGCCGCGCGGGCCGAGGGGCTGGTGGTGCTGGATGGGGTGTATAACGCGATTCAGGACGCGGCGGGCTTTGCGGCGGAGTGCGAACAGGGCGCGATGCTGGGGTTCGACGGCAAGACGCTGATCCATCCCGCGCAGGTCGAGGCGGCAAATGCGGCGTTTGCGCCGTCGGCGGAGGCGGTGGCTTGGGCGGAGCGCGTCGTGGCGGCGTTTGCGGCGCCCGAGGCGGCGGGGAAGGGGGCGATCCGGGTGGATGGCGCGATGGTCGAGCGGTTGCATCTCGCCGAGGCGGAGCGGGTGCTGGCTTTGGTGGGGTGAGTTGTCCGTGTTCCCGCGGAGGCAGTCGTACTGTGAGGGTCCCTCGCTCGCCTCCCACGACCCGTCACCCCGGAACAAGTCCGGGGTGACGGAGGAGGTGTGGCGGCGGTTTAGCATGGGTCGCAGCGCCTGCCGTAAGAGCGGATGAAGCGCAGGCGCGCCTACCCCGCCAGGATCGTGCGGATGCGGTCGGCGATGACGTCCATGGCGAAGGGCTTGGTCATCAGCGCCATGTTGGGGCCGAGCGGGCCGTTGCCGATCACGGCGTTCTCGGCATAGCCGGTGATGAACAGCACCTTGAGGTGGGGCAGCAGGCCGAGCGCCGCGTCGGCGACCTGGCGGCCGTTCATGTGCCCGGGCAGGCCGACATCGGTGATCAGCAGATCGACATGCGCACCGGTGCCGAGCAGGCGCAGCGCCGTGGGGCCGTCGCCCGCCTCGAGCACGACATGGCCCATCTCTTCGAGGATCTCGACCACGAGCATGCGGATCGTCGGTTCGTCGTCGACGATCATGACGGTGTGCCGGCCCTCGGCGGCGGGCGCCGCGGTATCGATGCGGACCGCGCCGTCCTCCTCTGCCGCGTCGCCGTAGTGGCGCGGCAGGTAGATGCACATCGTCGTACCCTGTCCGACCTCGGAATAGATGCGCACCTGCCCGCCCGACTGGCGCGCGAAGCCGTAGATCATCGACAGGCCGAGGCCGGTCCCTTCGCCCATCGGCTTGGTGGTGTAGAAGGGGTCGAAGGCGCGCGCCTGCACCTCCGGCGTCATGCCGGTGCCGGTGTCGCTGACGCAGAGCGAGAGATACTGGCCCGGCTCGAGGTCGCGTTCGCGCGCGGCGCGCTCGTCGAGCCAGCGATTGGCGGTCTCGATCGTGATGCGCCCCCCGTCGGGCATCGCGTCGCGCGCGTTGATGCACAGGTTGAGGATCGCGTTTTCGAGCTGGTTGGGATCGACCATTGCCGGCCACACGCCCGCCGCGCCGACCACTTCCAGCGATACGCCGGGGCCGACGGTACGCTGGATGAGATCGCTCAGCCCCTCGATCAGGCGGTTGACGTCGGTGGGCTTGGGATCGAGCGTCTGGCGGCGCGAGAAGGCGAGCAGGCGGTGGGTGAGCGCCGCCGCGCGCCGTGTCGCGCCGAGTGCCGCCGTGGCGTAGCGGTCGAGGTCGCCGATGCGCCCCTGCGCGACGCGGACCTGCATCATCTCGATCGCGCCCGAGATGCCGGTCAGCATGTTGTTGAAATCGTGCGCCAGGCCGCCGGTGAGCTGGCCGACCGCTTCCATCTTCTGTGCCTGGCGCAGATGCGCTTCGGCGACCATCAGCGCGTGGGTGCGTTCCTCGACCTGCTGTTCGAGGGAAGCGGTGAGCGCGCCCAGTTCCTGTTCGACCCGGCGCCGCTCGACCGCATCGCGGGTGCGTTCGGCGACGTCGCGGATGAAGGCGACCTCTTCGGGCAGCCACGGCCGCGGCACGGCGTTATTGAGGTAGAGAAGCGCGACGAATTCGCCCTGCTCGGTGATCGGCATGTTGACGAAGGAGAGCGCGGCGAGGCCCTTCAGCCCTTCCGCGGTGTCGCGGGTGCGCGGATCGTCGTAGACGTCGCCGATCGCGACCGTTTCGCCGCGCTTCAGATCCTCGATATACGAGCCATAGTCGCGGAAATGGAGCAGTTCGGGGAGGGGCGCGATGCCGGGCGCGCACCAGGGGCGAGTGGCGACGATCGTCTCCGCCTCCGCGTCGATCGTGCCATAGCCGCAGCGGCTGACGTCGAACAGGCGGCCGAGCGTTTCGACCGCGGCATAGGCGAGGTCGGCGGGATCACCCGGATCGCGCAGCCGGTCGTTGAGTTCGACGAGCGCCTGAAGACGCAGCTCGGCGCTCTTGCGCGCGTCGATGTCGAAGCTGATGCCGGGGAAGCGTATCGCGCGACCCTCCACGTCGAGCTGCGCCTGGCCACGCGCGGCGACCCAGCGGGCGCGGCCATCAGGCTGTTCGAGGCGATAGTCGCTTTCGAACGGCGCGCCGTTGTTCAGCGCGGCGGCGATTTCCGCCTGGACGCGCGGCAGGTCGTCGGCGTGGATGCTGCCGAAGAAGCGCGCGATCGGGGCGCCGACGCGCGCGTCCTCTGGGTCGACGCCATAGAGGCGCGCGAAGGCGGGGTCGGCGGTGATCCGGTCCGCCACCACGTCCCAGTCCCAGCTGCCGACGCTGGTCGCTCCGGTCATCTGCAGGTCGCTGTGGGACATGGCGTGCGCGTTACTCATCGAATCGATTCAGGACTGTAGCGTGGGGGAGTGGGCGGCCAACGCGTCAGGTCGGCCTGCGATCCTCAGCGCGTCGCCTCCGTCATCGCGTGGTCGCATCGATCGCCTCACGCGACCAGCCGCCGCCCATCGCCTGATAGAGCTGGGCATAGGCGGTCAGGCGGTCGGCGCGCGCCTGGATCAGGGCGAGTTCGGCGGTGAGCAGGCCGCGCTGCGCGTCGAGCTGTTCGATGTACGAGGTGTAGCCGGCGCGATAGCGGTTGGTGGCGTTGCGCAGCGCGGCGGCGAGCGCATCGACCTGAAGCCCCAGCGCGGTCGCCTGCTCGCCCGAGCGCTGGACGCCGGCGAGCGCATTGTCGACCTCCTGGAACGCGACCAATGCGGTGCGGCGATAGGCGAAGGCGGCCTGGTCGCGGCGTGCGGTTGCGGCATCGGCCTGCGCGCGCAGGCGGCCGCCGTCGAAGATCGGCGACAGGATGCTGGCACCGATCGAGAAGACGCCGATCGGGTTGGCGAGCGCGGTCGACAGGACGATGCCGGCGCTGCCGGTGAGCGCGATATTGGGCAGCATCGCCGCGCGCGCGCTGTCGAGACTGCGGTCGGCGGCGACAAGCGTCTGTTCGGCCTGGAACAGGTCGGGGCGGCGGCGCAGCAGGTCGGCGGGCAGGCCATCGGGGATCGGCGGCGGGGTCAGCCGGTCGAGCGGTGCCCCGCGCGGGATCGGCCCGGGCGCGGTGCCGAGCAGCAAGGACAGCGCATTTTCCTGCCGGCTGATCGCGAGCTGTGCGGCGGGGACGAGTTGCTGCGTGGCGCGATATTCCGCCTCCGCCTGATGCAGTTCGAGGTTGGAGGTGTAACCGGCCTCCGCACGGCGGCGGGCAATACGCAGCGCTTCGGTGCGGGCGGCGAGCGTCTGTTCGGCGACGGCGAGGCGCAGGTCGAGTGCGCGCAGGGTGATGTAGCTGGTCGCGACGCCGCTCGCGATCGCGAGGCGAACGGTGTCGCGGGCGCCTTCGCTGGCGAGCAATTGCGCCTGCGCGGCGCGGCTCGCCTGGCGGAGCCGGCCGAACAGGTCGAGGTCGTAGCTGGCGGTGACGAGTGGCTGCGCGCCGAATGTGTCGCTGGGCGTGCCGAAGGGGCTGACCGACTGGCCAGTGGTCGACGGCAGGCTGCCGCCCAAGGTCGGTGTGCGTTGCGCGGCGGCGAGGCGGGCGGCGGCGCGGGCTTCGTCGATGCGCGAGGCGGCGAGCGCGAGGTCGACGTTATTGGCGAGCGCGCGGGCGACGAGATCGGTGAGGACGGGATCGCCGAAGGCGCTCCACCAGTCGGCGCGGATCGGCTGGCCCTGGCCGAGGGCAGTGCGCCACGCGGGGGGTGGGGCGACGGCGGCGGCAGGCGGGGGTGCGGGGCGGGGGCCGATACAGGCGGCGAGGGTGGTGGTGGCGGTGAGGGTGGTTAGGGTTCGGGCGAGGACGCGGAGGCGCGACGAGGGACGGGTGGTGAGGCGGGTGTCGTTCGCCCCACTTACTCCGTCACCCCGGACTTGTTCCGGGGTCCACTCCGCGGCGAGGCGTGAGGC
>ERZ941706.442-NODE-442-length-13548-cov-5.363077_pt1 | contig 13548 bp, 15 predicted proteins | sample MGYA00521232_ERZ941706 | MGnify/ENA primary metagenome ERZ941706 (study PRJEB32759, sample SAMN07749893) | skin metagenome | biome: transportation; feature: city; material: polyester macromolecule | host: Homo sapiens | place: Hong Kong:ER line | collected...
TGCAATGCGACCCACGAGCTGGACGCAATCGGGCTTCGTTGCCCCGAACCCGTGACGATAGCGCGCAAGAAGGTGCGGCTGAAGGTTGATTATTCATGAGTACTGAATTCTGCAATGCGACCCACGAGCTGGACGCAATCGGGCTTCGTTGCCCCGAACCCGTGATGATGGTTCGCAAGAAAGTGCGGCTGATGGCTGACGGGGAGACCCTGCTGGTCAGCGCCGACGACCCCTCCACCACCCGTGACATTCCCAGCTTCTGCCGCTTCATGGACCACACCCTGGTCGCCAGCGAGACTGAGCAGGCCCCTTACCGCTACCTGATCCGCAAGGGTCAATAACCCCGTACCGGAGCAAACATGACAACCATTACCCGTATCGGGACCACCCAGCGCTGGTCTGATGTGGTCATCCACAACGGCACCCTCTACGTGGTGGAAGTGCCCGCCACCGAGACCGCCGACATCCACCAGCAGACCCGTGAAGTGCTGGAAAGCCTGCAGCGTCTGCTGGAAGCCAACGGTTCCGGCGTCGACAGGATCCTGATGGCCAACATCTATCTCAAGGACATTGAAGACATCGCCGCCTTCAACGCGCAGTGGGATGCCTGGATCCCGGCCGGCACAGCCCCCGTTCGCGCCTGTGTACAGGCCCGTCTGGCCCACGAAGGCTACAAGGTGGAAGTGCAGCTCACAGCAGCTGTCTAAACAAAGCGGGATGCCTGGCTCCCCTGATGCAGACACCGCCCCCGTGCGCACCTACATGCAGGCCCGCCTCGCCCACGAAGGCTACAGGGTAGAAGTGCAGCTCACTGCCGCTGTCTAATCAAAACGGGATGCCTGGCTCCCCTGATGCCGACACAGCCCCGGTCCGTGCCTGCGTGCAGGCCCGCCTCGCCCACGAAGGCTACAGGGTAGAAGTGCAGCTCACAGCCGCTGTCTAAACCAAGCGGGATGCCTGGCTCCCCTGATGCCGACACAGCCCCGGGCCGCGCCTGCGTACAGGCCCGTCTGGCCCACGAGGGCTACAGGGTAGAAGTTCAGCTGACCGCGGCTGTCTAATAGGCCGTTATCCCCTCATCCCCGCCCCTTCTCCCGCAAGGGGAGAAGGGAGCAAAGAACAAGGCGCCACTGCCCACAACGCCGAATAACAAAAGGCCCCGCCATCGCTGGCGGGGCCTTTCTATTGGCATCGAACCGGGCCGCTTAGGCGGTCGGGGTCAGGGTGATGGTCACCCGACGGTTCTGGGCCTTGCCTTCGGCGGTGCTGTTGCTGGCCACCGGCTGATCCGGGCCCACACCGCTGATGGCGATGCGGCTGCCGGACACGCCCTGGCCGATCAGCTGGGCGGCGACGGCATCGGCGCGATCCCGGGAGAGCTTCATGTTCAGCTCGCGGGAGCCGGTGCTGTCGGTGTGACCGACCACGTTCAGACGGGTCTTGTCGAACTCGGCAACCACCAGGGCCACGCCGGACAGGGTGTTGGCACCGGCGGCTTTCAGCTGGGCGCTGGAGCTGTCGAAGGTGACGTTGTTCGGCATGTTGAGGATCAGCTGATCACCGTTGCGGGTCACGCTGACGCCGGTGCCTTGCAGCTTCTCGCGCAGCTTGGCTTCCTGCACATCCATGTAGTAACCGATACCACCACCCAGGGCCGCACCGGCGGCGACGCCAGTCAGGATGCCCTTTTTGCGGTCGCCCTTGCTGGAGGAGAGCGCCCCCACGGCTGCGCCGGTCGCCGCACCCGCCAACGCGCCCCAGGCGCCCTTGGAGGTCTGGGATTCACCGGTATAGGGGTTGGTGGTACAGCCAGTGATGGCGACGGTCAGGGCAAGTGCAGGAACCAGTTTCTTGAAATGCATGAAAAAACCTCTGAAAAAGAACGACTCTAGCCGATAGCCGCGCATTCTAACCCAGAGAGGCGCCAGAGTGTGACGCGCGCATTGCGAAGATGGGCAGGGGGCAAAACGCCCCCTGCCCCTTGCGACTTACCCGGTGCAGGCCATCTTCGGACGGGCCCGCATCAATATTTGATATCCCGGGCCTTGTCTCGCCCCTCCTGCTTGTTGTCACGATGCTCCTGGCGGCAGTCGGCATTGCCCACCACCCCCTCACGACACGCCTGTTTCGCGTCACGGGACTCCTGACGGGTATCCTGACGCACATCGCGGGCGTCACGGCGCTCCTGGGCCTGCTTGGTGGCCTGTGCAGGCAAGGCGGCCAGCAAGGCGGTGGCGGCAAGCAGCGCCAATACGGACTTCTTCATGATGGCTCCTTCGCCAGACAACCTGAACCGGTCCGGCGTCTTTCAATGATAGGGGAGGGGCAAGATCCCGGTAGCGCCAACTCGGCCCTCGGGGGCGTCGTCTGTGCAGCCTCGGACCTTCTTGCACAGGGCCAGCTTCCCCTCGTGTTTACCCTCACGAGCGACGTCATCCCCAGGGTGCAGCCGATCAGGCCGGGGGAGAGAGGGCGAACGGCGCTCAGTGACACGGGACTCCCTCGTGATGGCGCTCCCGATGGTGAACCCGTGTGACTGTATCCCGGCTGTACCAAGGGGCGACAAGGCTCCCGGCCCGGCGCAACAGAACATGCTCCCGGGGTCTGGAGTGGTTGCCCCCCAGATGCGGGTTGTCTCATAAGAGCCCATGGCCCCAGAGTGGGGGACATTTCTCACGGAGCCATGACCATGTCGTCCCTTTCCCGCCCCGCGCTGCTCATCATCGACATCCAGGTGGGCCTCCTTCACGGCCCGGAAGCCCCCCATGCCGGGGCCGAGACCCTGGCCAACATCAATCGCCTGAGCCAGGCGGCCCGCAGTGCCGCTCTCCCCGTGCTGGCGGTGCGCCACACGGGCCCGGCCAGCAGCCCCATCGCCGCTGGCAGTCCGTTCTGGCAGCTTGCGCCTGAGCTGGTCGTCGGCGAGGCCGATCGGGTGTTCGACAAGCAGCGCCCCAGCGCCTTCCATGGCACCGGTCTCGATGGCTGGCTGAAAGAGGACGGCGTGCAGACCCTGATCGTCACCGGCATGAAGACCCAGTACTGCATCGACACTACCTGCCGGGCGGCGGCAGATCTCGGCTACACCGTAGTGCTGGTGAGCGATGCCCATACCTGCATGGACACGCCGCAACTGACCGCCCCCCAGATCATCGCCCATCACAACGCCACCCTGGCCGGCCCCTTCGTGCGGCTGATGAGCAGCGACGAGGTGTGCGAGGCGCTCGGCCGCCCCCTTGAGCCCTGCTGATTCAGAGCAAAAAAGAAGGGAGGCTTGAGCCTCCCTTCTTCGTGCATTTCCCCTTCACGTCGCTGCTGCTTGCTGGCACTCGGCGTGGCAGGGGCAGGTCACCAGATGATCGTTCACCATCCCCACCGCCTGCATGAAGGCGTAGCAGATGGTGCTGCCGACGAAGGTGAAGCCGCGCTTCTTGAGGGCCTTGGACATGGCATCCGACTCCGGTGAGGTCGCCGGAATGTCGCCGTTGCCCTGACGCTGGTTGACGATGGGGGCGCCGCCCACGAAGCCCCACAGATACTCGACGAAGTCGATACCCTCGGCCTCCAGCGCCAGATAGGCACGGGCGTTTTTGATGATCGACTGCACCTTGAGCCGGTTGCGGATGATGCCGGTATCCTGCATCAGCCGCGCCACATCCTGGTCGTCGAACTGCACGATGCGCACCGGATCAAAATCCTCATAGGCGTGATGGTAGCTCTCGGTGCGCTTGAGGATGGTGATCCACGACAGCCCCGCCTGCTGGCCATCGAGGCAGAGCTTGGCAAACAACTCGCGGGCGTCATACACCGGCCTGCCCCACTGCTTGTCATGGTATTCGATGTATTCCGGGTCTCTGGTCACCCAGGCGCAGCGCAGTTCCATTTCCTCTCCCCTGTTTTTCATCGGCCATCGGCAGGCCGCTTGCGTCGGCGACATCATAGGGCAAGCGGCAACATAGCCCCACTAATCCCCTGTAATTTCGCCTATTATCCGACCATGCCAGACGGTATACTCCCTCGGTTCACATTCAGCAAATCTTGCTCTGATTTCATTTCGCGCGAAAAACACTATGCAAAAATTCGATGTCAAAACCTTTCAGGGCCTGATCCTGCAGTTGCAGGACTATTGGTCCCGCCAGGGCTGTACCATCATTCAGCCGCTGGATATGGAAGTGGGTGCTGGTACCTCCCACCCCATGACCTGCCTGCGCGCCCTGGGCCCAGAGCCCATCGCCTGCGCCTACGTACAACCGTCCCGCCGTCCGACTGACGGCCGCTACGGTGAGAACCCGAACCGCCTGCAGCACTACTACCAGTTCCAGGTGATCATCAAGCCCTCCCCCGACAACATTCAGGAACTCTATCTGGGCTCCCTGAAAGAGCTGGGCATGGATCCCGAGATCCACGACATCCGCTTCGTGGAAGACAACTGGGAAAACCCGACGCTGGGTGCCTGGGGTCTGGGTTGGGAAGTGTGGCTGAACGGCATGGAAGTGACCCAGTTCACCTACTTCCAGCAAGTTGGCGGCCTCGAGTGCAAGCCGGTGACCGGCGAGATCACCTACGGTCTCGAGCGTCTGGCCATGTACATTCAGGGCGTGGACAGCGTCTACGACCTGGTCTGGTCTGACGGCCCCCTGGGCAAGACCACCTACGGCGACGTGTTCCACCAGAACGAAGTGGAGCAATCCACCTACAACTTCGAACACGCCGATGTGGAGTTCCTGTTCCACTGCTTCGAGCAGTACGAGAAGGAAGCCCAGAATCTGCTGGCACTGGAAAAACCGCTGCCGCTGCCTGCCTACGAGCGCATCCTCAAAGCCGCTCACTCCTTCAACCTGCTGGATGCCCGCAAGGCCATCTCGGTCACCGAGCGTCAGCGCTACATCCTGCGCATTCGCACCCTGACCAAGGCCGTGGCAGAGGCATACTACGCCTCCCGCGAAGCGCTGGGTTTCCCCATGTGTCAGCGCACAGAGAACAAGCAAGGTTAAGGAACGGACATGGCACAACATACATTTCTGGTAGAGATCGGTACTGCTGAGCTGCCGCCCAAAGCCCTGCGCTCCCTGGCCGAAGCCTTTGCCGACAACTTCAAAGCCGAACTGACCAAGGCCGATCTGGCCTTCGGTGACGTCGAGTGGTTTGCCTCCCCGCGCCGTCTGGCGCTGAAAGTGAGCGAGCTGGCTGGCGAACAGCCGAGCAAGAGCGTCGAGAAGCGCGGCCCGGCCGTCTCCCAGGCGTTCGATGCCGAAGGCAAGCCGACCAAGGCTGCCGAAGGCTGGGCCCGTGGCAACGGCATCACCGTTGAGCAGGCCGAGCGTCTGGTCACCGACAAGGGCGAGTGGCTGGTTCACACCGCCAAGGTCGAAGGCCGTCCGGCCGTCGATCTGCTGGGCGAACTGGTTGCCTCCGCACTGGCCAAACTGCCGATCCCAAAGATGATGCGCTGGGGCGACAAGACCATCCAGTTCGTGCGTCCGGTCTTCACCGTGACCCTGCTGCTGGATGGGGATCTGGTCCCCGCTCACATTCTGGGTATCGACTCTGCCCGCACCGTCCGCGGTCACCGCTTTATGGGCGAGAGCGAGTTCACCATCGACAACGCCAGCCAGTACCCGCAGATCCTGCAGGAGCGCGGCATGGTGATTGCCGACTTCATGGCCCGCAAGGCCAAGATCAAGGCTGACGTCGAAGCGGCCGCTGCCGCCTTCGGTGGCGTGGCCGATCTGGACGACGCCCTGCTGGAAGAAGTGACCGCACTGGTCGAATGGCCGGTGGTGCTGACCGCCAACTTCGAAGAGAAGTTCCTGGCCGTGCCGGCTGAAGCGCTGGTGCACACCATGAAGGGTGACCAGAAGTACTTCCCGGTCTACGACAAGCACGGCAAGCTGCTGCCGAAGTTCATCTTCGTCACCAACATCGAGTCCAAAGACCCGAGCCAGATCATCAGCGGCAACGAGAAAGTGGTTCGCCCCCGTCTCTCTGACGCCGAGTTCTTCTTCAAGACCGACCTCAAGCAGACCCTGGCCTCCCGCCTGCCGCGCCTTGAAACCGTGCTGTTCCAGCAACAGCTGGGCACCGTCAAGGCCAAGGTCGAGCGCATCGAGACCGTCGCCGGCTTTATCGCCGAGCGCATCAGTGGTGGCGATAATGCCGTCGTGACTCAGGCCCGCCGTGCCGGTCTGCTCTCCAAGTGTGACCTGATGACCAACATGGTCGGCGAGTTCACCGACACCCAGGGTGTCATGGGGATGCACTACGCCCGTCACGATGGCGAAGACGAAGCGGTGGCCGTGGCCCTCAACGAGCAGTACATGCCGCGTTTTGCCGGCGATGCCCTGCCGTCCGGTCTGGTGGCCTGCGCCGTCGCGCTGGCCGACAAGTTCGACACCCTGGCCGGTATCTTCGGCATCGGCATGCTGCCGAAGGGTGACAAGGACCCGTTCGCCCTGCGTCGCGCCGCCATCGGTGCCCTGCGCATCATGACCGAGAAGCAGCTGGATCTGGATCTGGTTGAACTGGTTGAAGAAGCGGTACGCGTCTACGGCGACAAGCTGACCAACAAAACCGTCGTCACCGACGTGGTCGACTTTATGCTGGGGCGCTTCCGCGCCGCCTATCAGGACGAAGGCATCGGTGCCGACGTGGTGCTGGCCGTACTGGCCCGCCGCCCGACCCGTCCGCTCGACTTCGATCGTCGCGTCAAGGCCGTCAGCCACTTCCGCACGCTGGATGCCGCCCTGGCACTGGCTGCCGCCAACAAGCGCGTGAGCAACATTCTGGCCAAGGTCGAAGGCGAATTGCCGACTGCCGTCAAACCGGAACTGCTGGTCGATGCCGCCGAGAAGGCGCTGGCCACCCAGGTTGCTGCCCTGCAAGCCGAACTGGCCCCGCTGTTCGCCGCCGGTGACTATCAGGCTGCCCTCACCCGTCTGGCCGCCCTGCGCGAGCCGGTCGACACCTTCTTCAACGAGGTGATGGTGATGGCCGACGACGAGGCCCTCAAGGCCAACCGTCTGGCACTGCTGAACAACCTGCGCAACCTGTTCCTGCAAGTCGCGGATATCTCGCTGCTGCAGTGATATTTGTTGGGTTGATTGATATTAAAATGGCGCCGTAAAGGCGCCGTTTTTTTGAACACTTTATGATATTGAATATACGTTTAACTAAAGATATAGTGTTCATAATATAATTAGGATGAGCCGTAAAGATGGAACTAGCAAATATAATCGTGAGTTTTTTTCTAACCGGTGTCGTTGGTCTATATGTATCAAGTCGTTTCCAAGAGAAGAACTTTCTACATCAAATAAAGACTAATCGTTCAGAGCGAGAAATTGATAAGCTGCGTGAAATAGCTAAGTCATTAGAAAAAATGTCTGGCGAGCGCATTTATTATAGCCGCCTGCTTCTCGACTCTCTGGCTGACAAAGAATTTAAAAAAGATAGTGACACATTACAACAAGCTAGGGAGGAATATAAAAAGGCTAAAGACAATTGGAATGAAAACTTAAACCCTTTATTCATAGAGCTTTACAGTATTGATATGTATGACTACGCTAGAGATATTGAAAGAAATATTCATGATAACTTTAGATATACTCACAATTCGATTTACAAATTAATAAAAGACGGTCACTCTATAGACTCTATAATTTCTGGTAAAAGACATCTTGATTCTGCTTTTACAGAAACCAGAAGAATATCTTCAGAAATCATTAAACACTCCAATAGTCGTTGGAAACAGATTATGGATGGCGATACTGAAGCTTTGGCCGAGCATAATCTAACAAAAGCTTCAACTTGGACTCTATTTCGAGCCCTCTTCAACAAGAACCCGAACGCTCTGCGCATAAGACGCTCTTGATTTAACAATTTCAAACCATTCATTTTTTGGATTTAAAGGCTTTGGTCTCAATAGCATAGCTGCAACAAATGCACTTTCATCCTTTTCTAGCATAGACAGATCTTTATTAAATAGTACATTTGCTGCTTTTTCTGCACCTATGAGACGAGAGCCAAAAAAAGCATTTTTTAAGTAGCATCGTATTATTTGTTTTTTTGTGAAATGAAAATTTACCAGCCAAGACAGTAGCGTTTCATATAACTTTCTATATATTGTCATATCTTTAAATTCGGTAATGGTTCTAACCATTTGCATATCTATAGTACTAGCACCTCCATGCTTTTTTCTTCGTATTTTCTTGATCAGCTCTCTTGCCGATGCCTTGATATCAAAACCACAATGATTCACAAATCGACGGTCTTCCAAGGCCATCACATAATGCTCTAGTTCGGTAAACTCCCCATACTTATCTGACTCGCACATTTTATGTGAAATAGATAACAGGTCTCTGTTTAAATCAATTAATAGATTTCTGAATTTTCTATAATGTCGAGTATTAAATGGTTGGGCAGTCATATTTATAACCTGTTATCACACGGATGATATAAATGAGTCTTATATTACTTCACAGATTTATTAAAAACAATCAGTTACACCTCATAGAGATAGAGTTAACCATCACATAAACTAGCTTGTATAACTCATAGAATCACGAAACCTGTAGGTTCGATTAGCCGTCAGGCGTAATCGAACGTTCGCGTAAATCAATTCTTCTGCCATAACGGCCAGCCGAATTCTCCCCTCCGGCTGGGCGCTCCTGTTGCACGGCAACAACCGCAACCAAGGCCACTCGATCGTCCGATTACGCTGCGCTAATCGAACCTACAGAAAGCGGTGGCTTGCGGAGCATGCCGGTCGGTTCCGAGCATCGAGAAACCCAACATTGACCTTGGGTTGGCATAACCCCCCCTCATCTCCAACCCTTCCCCCACAAGGGGAGAAGGGGGCAACTCGTAGGTTCGATTAGCCGGTAGGCGTAATCGGACGTTCGCGTAAATGGATTCTCCCGCCATAACGGCCAGCCGAATTTTCCACTCCGGTTGGCCGCTCCTGTTGCACGGCAACAACCACTATCAACACCTCTCGTTCGTCCGATGACGCTGCGCTAATCGAACCTACGGGGCGACGGAGGCCTACGGAGTATGCTGCTTGGTATTGATCGGTCATTGTCGAATCCATCATGGCCCCGACTTTGCCACACAATCCTCTACCCGATACCCGCCAGCCCCAAGGAATAACCTCTGCCGGCGAGATATGAGCTGTTATCCTTTGAGGCAATCTCTCGCGACCCCACGCCTTGAAAGGAACGTCATGGACATACCTGCCACCCCGTCCTCCACCCTCTGCCAGCAGTGTCATGAGCAGGTGGATCTCGACTTCGATTTCACCATGGCCTTTCAGCCCATCGTCGATTGCAGCCAGCGCACCCTCTTCGGCTATGAGGCCCTGGTGCGGGGGCTCAACAACGAGTCGGCGCAGAGCGTGATTGATCGGGTCAACGACGACAACCGCTACCGCTTCGATCAGCTGTGCCGGATCAAGGCCATCGCGCTGGCGGCACGGCTCGGGATGAAGGGGATGCTGAGCATCAATTTTCTACCCAATGCGGTCTATCGCCCGGAGCGCTGCATCCGCACCACGTTGCAGGCGGCCCGCGAGCATCTCTTTCCCATCGAGCAGATCATGTTCGAGTTCACCGAGGTGGAACAGGTGCAGGACAACCGCCATATTCGCGGCATCGTGGATCACTATCAGGCCCTTGGCTTCAAGACGGCGATCGACGACTTTGGCGCCGGTTACTCGGGCCTGAGCCTGCTGGCCGATTTTCGCCCCGACATCATCAAACTCGATATGCACCTGCTGCGCGGCATCGACCAGGACCCGATCCGTCAGGCCATCGTTCGCCACTGTCTGGCGCTGTTTACGGAGTTGCAGATCACCCCGCTGGCGGAAGGGGTCGAGACCCGCGACGAGATGGCCTGCCTGCGGGAGATGGGCGTCAGCCTGATGCAGGGCTATCTGTTTGCCCGCCCCGGCTTCGAAACCCTGCCCGAGGTGGATTTCGCCAGCCTGTGAGCGGCGCTGGCCATCTCCCTTGGTTGGCGTTCATTCGGGCAAGGCGGGACGGGAGGATATCCACGGGCGGACGGCAGAAAGCGCTGGACCGGGCAACCCCCTGGGCTAGGATGGGACTGTCACCCTTTGCAACCACCGCTCTGACAGGGACACCATGGCGCAGGTTTCAGGATACCGCTTCTTCGCTCTTTCACTGCTCTTGCTGCTGGCCTTCCAGGTATGGGGGGCGCAAGGCAGGGGCAACATCACACTGGTGAGCTCCCTTGAAACCAGGGAGTCCCCCTATGGTCGCTGGCTCGATCTCATCTATCGGGATGCGTTCGCCCGCCTGGGCTATGACTTCCAGTACCAGGGCTACCCCGGGGGACGGGCCCCCCTGCTGGCAGAGCAGGGACAGGTCGATGGCGAGATCCACCGCGCCGCCAGCTACCAGCAGCAGACCCGCACCCTCCAGCGCGTGCCCGAGCCCCATTTCGCCGTCTCCTATCAGGCCTATGCCCACCAGCCCGGGATCCAGCTGCAGGGGTGGCACAGCCTGCAGGGCACCGGTTATCGGGTCGAGTTTCGCCGTGGCGCCAAGCTGCCGGAGATGATGCTGGGCAAGGTGGTGGCACCGGACCGGCTCTTTGCCATCGCCACCGCCGAGCAGGGGATTGGCAAGCTGCTCAAGGGGCGCAGTGACCTCTATGTGGAGCAGACCCTGATTGCCAGCCAGGCCCTGGCCGCCCTGACGCGCCAGGACCCGGGCTATGCCGGCATCTACTCCGCCGGGGTGATGGAGCTGGCCGATTCCTACGTCTACCTGCACGAACGGCATCAGGATCTGCTGGCCCCCCTTGCCGGCGTGATCCGGCAAATGAAGCAGGACGGCACGGTAGCGCGCTATGAGCAGCAGGCCATGGCGTCTGAGGGCACCAGCCAGCCATGACGTCCTCTTTTTCCGCACGCCCTCCCGCGCCCTGACCATGCAGGAGACCCGGGGCGATCAATTCTGTCGCAGACTCATGGCCGCAGCGGGCACCCTGTTCGTCAACACCACGTTGACAAAAACGCCCCCTGTATCAGGGAACTCGCCATATAAAACCCCATCGACCTTGTGTTCATCTGGCTTGCGGCCAAAAGGCACCATGTCCGTCTGTGCATACCCCAAATCTTGCAACATCCCCCGCTCCGACCGCCCCATCATTTCGATGGAGTCGCGTCATCGTTCAGGCATATCTTCCCCTCGAGGCCCGTGCCAGGGCCCGATCACAGGAGCAATACATAATGAAAAAAGCAGTAACGGCCGCCTTGCTGGCCATGATGATGGCGGCCTCGGTTCAGGCGGCAGACAAGGTGACCACGGTGCCGGTGCACTTCGCCAAAGGCGCGCACAGCGCCAAGGTTGACGGCACCTTCTCCGGTTATGACACCATCAACTACACCCTGGGCGCCAAAGAAGGCCAGACCATGACGGTCGCCATCACCGGCAGCACCAATGCCAACTTCAACGTCTTCGCGCCGGGCGCCATCCCGGGTCAGGCCGAGGCACTGGGCGGCGGCAACGTGGACACAAAATGGCAAGGCACCCTGCCCAAGTCGGGCAAGTACCTGATCCAGGTCTACCAGATGCGCGCCACCGCCCGTAAAGGCGCCAAGGTCCCCCACTCCCTGTCGGTCGGCATTCAGTAACCGACGCCAATATTGCCTGTGTGACAAGCAAGAAGGAGCCCATGAGGCTCCTTCTTTGTCATTGTGTGCTGGCACTGCGACCCGGGTAACGGCTCAGCCCTTGTAGGCGGGCAGCAGGTCCACCATGTTGAGCAGGTGGAAGGCGGCGGTCAGCACGCCGAACAGGATCACCAGGACGATCATGAAGAGGCCGCCGGGGGCGCGGAAGCCCTCGCCACCTTCTTCGAGCCGGGCCGCCCGCACCTTCCAGGCCAGCAGGGGTGGAATGATGCAGGTCCACAGGGTCGCCACGGCGCCCGCATAGCCGATGGCCACCAGGAAGCCGAACGGGAACAGCAAGGAGAGCACCAGGGGCGGCAGGAAGGTCACCGCCCAGGACTTGGCGCGGCCACCCCGGCTGTTGTCGAACTTGAACAGATCCGCCAGGTAGTCGAACACCCCGAGCCCCACCCCGATGAAGGAGGAGAGGATGGCCGCCATGGAGAAGGCGTTGAGGGCGCTGGCCACCGCCTTGGACTCGATCACCGAACCGAGAGCCTTGAGCAGGGCATCCACGTTGCCCCCCTCCGCGATCACCGGGCCGAACTCGCTGCGGGGCAGGTTGCCAAAGACGCTCACCAGCCAGATGAGGTAAAACGCGAGCGCGATCAGGGTGCCCCCCAGAATGGCGCGGCTGGCGCGACGCTCTTCACCGTAGTAGGCGCGCATGGAGGAGACCGAATGGTGGTAGCCGAACGAGGTGAGCGCCACCGGCAGCATCACCAGGGCATAGGGGGCGTAGCTCACTTCGCTGCCCACCCGGTCGAGCAGCAGATCGAGGCGCACGTTCATCGACAGGCCCGAGATGCCGAAGGCAAAGCTCAGCCCCATCAGGATCACCAGCAGCACCGAGATGCGGTCCACCGCCCGGGTGGAGTGCCACACCAGCAGGGAGAAGGCCAGGGTAAAGAGCACGGACGCCCACTGGCTGCCCATCCCCGTCATGCCGTCGATGATGAGACCGGCCGAGGTGATGTAGGCATAGAGCAGGATTCCGCCGACGAAGTAGACGCTGAGATTGTTGAGGGCGTTGACCTTCTCCCCCAGCAGATCCCGGGTCACGGTATCGAAGGAGACGCGCAGGGGATAGCCCCGATAGGACTCCAGCAGCATCCAGCCGGAGACCGTCATCACCACCATGGTCAGTGCCACCGCGAGCATGGACCAGAGGGTCCAGGCGCCCGCCCCCGCACTCGGCAGCCCCAGCATGCCGGCCCCCACACAGACGCCGGCAATGATGCATGCCCCGCCCACCAACGATGGTTTCTGTTCCATTACTCCCCCAAACGGATTGTCGACTGGTCACGGCACACCGCCGTGCTTCTCCTGCGTTCGCCACTGCTGGCGCCGGGGGACTTTACCCTGCATGCCTTCGGGTATCAAATCCGGAGGGAAAATGGGGAGAAACGGGCCGGATCCTGCGCCCCATCCGTGGAATATGTTCGGGATGGGGCCAGGTTCAGCACACCAGGGTCAACCGGTGTAGACGGGCAGCAGACCCGCCATGGCCATCAGGTGGAAGATGGCGGTAAGCACCCCGAAGACGATGACGGCCACCACCATGGGCTGGCCGCCGGGGGCCTTGAACCCCGCCTCGTCCGGGGCCAGCTCCCGGGACTTCTTCGCCAGCAGGGCCGGGATGATGCAGGCCCAGACGGTCGCCGCGGCCCCGGCATAGCCGATGGCCACCACGAAGCCGAACGGGAACATCAGAGAGAGCGCCAGGGGGGGCAGGAAGGTCACCGCCCAGGATTTGGCCCGCCCCCGGCGGCTGTTGTCGAACCGGAACAGATCCGCCAGATAGTCGAACACCCCGAGCCCCACCCCGATGAAGGAGGAGAGGATGGCCGCCATGG
>ERZ941706.449-NODE-449-length-13388-cov-14.086402_pt1 | contig 13388 bp, 14 predicted proteins | sample MGYA00521232_ERZ941706 | MGnify/ENA primary metagenome ERZ941706 (study PRJEB32759, sample SAMN07749893) | skin metagenome | biome: transportation; feature: city; material: polyester macromolecule | host: Homo sapiens | place: Hong Kong:ER line | collected...
CGACGAGCTTGATCCTCAGTGCGCGTCGCGCGAGAGGCCCTCGTCCGGGTTGCCGTAGCGACCCGTCACGAGGTAGACGATGCGGTCGGCGACGGCAACGGCGTGGTCACCGAAGCGCTCGTAGTAGCGCGACAGCAGCGTCGCGTTGACGCCGGCCTCCATGCCGTGCTGCCAGTTGTCGAGCAGCGTCGTGAAGACCTTCTTGTGCAGCTCGTCCATCGCGTCGTCGATACGGCCGATCTCGACGGCCGCGTAGACGTCCTTGGACGAGATCGCATCACCGGTCGCCTTGACGAGACGCTGACCGACGGCCGCCATCTCGGCGATGATCGGGCGCATGTCGTCGGGGATGGCGAGGTTCGGGGCCGCCATGCGGGCGACCTTCGCGATGTGACGGGCGAGGTCGCCCATGCGCTCGATGTCGGAGCTCATGTGCATCGCCGTGACGACCATGCGCAGGTCGGTTGCGACGGGCTGCTGGCGAGCGAGCAGGTCGACGGCGAGGTCGTCGATCTCCCGGCGCAGCGTGTCGATGTCGTCGTCGGCGGCGATGACGCTCTCGGCGACGGTGCGATCGCCCTCGAGCAGGGCGGCGGTGGCGCGCTCGAGAGCGGTGGCCACCATCGTCGTCATCGTGACGAGCTGGTCGGAGATCTTGTCGAGATCCTCGTGGAATGCGTCGCGCATTCGCGTCCTCCTCAGGCTGGCTCCGTGGAGCGCGTGCAGGCATGGCGGATGACCACCCTGCGGTGGTTCCCAGCAGACGTTTCCATGACCTCATGAACGAAGACAAGCGCGAAGGTGAACATCCGGCGACATGTGCGAGGCGCCCGCGCTCAGGGCGCCGCCCGCGGTCATGGTGTGCGTACCCTTGCCCTGTGTCAGACCTCCTCGCCCTCGCCGCCGGTGCAGCCGTCGCCGCCCCGTTGGCCCTGGGCGGGGGATACGCGCTCGGTCGGCGTCCCGAACGACCGCCGCAAGGGGAGACGAGGGGCGCGGCGACAGCCGTGGCCGCGCCGAGCCTGATCGACACCCCTGCCGCGTCGACGACCGACCTCGTGCCGCGCATGCTGTCGCAGGACGCCGCGCGCCTGCTGCGCCTGCTGCGCTCGGGTTGGCTCCTCGTCGACCGTTCTGACCGCGTCGTCGCCTCGAGCGAGGACGCCTCTGCCCTCGGACTCGTGCGCGACGTCGACCTGCGGCACGAGGAGATGAAGCAGGTCGTGCGCCTCGCACGTCGCGAACGCCGCACCGTCGAAGGCGACCTCGACCTGCCGCGCGGCCCGATCGACGACGCCCGCGTCGACCTCGGCGTCCGCGTCACCCCCCTCAACGACGACCTCGTCGTCGTGCTCGTCGAGGACAGGACGCAGGCGCGTCGCATCGAGGAGACGCGCCGCGACTTCGTCGTCAACGTCTCGCACGAGCTGAAGACGCCCGTCGGCGGGTTGCGGTTGCTCGCCGAGGCCGTCGAGGACGCCGCGGACGACGCGGAGGCCGTCGCGCGCTTCGCCGGCCGCATGAAGACGGAGACGGTGCGCCTCGCGAACCTCGTGCAGGAGATCGTCGACCTGTCGCGCCTGCAGGGCGCCGACACCGTCGCCGCGGCCAAGCCCGTCGACCTCGGCGAGTGCGCCGTCCGCGCGACGGAGGAGACACGGCTGCTCGCCGAGAGCCGCAACATCGAGGTGCTGCTGCGCGCCGACGAAGAATCGCACGTCGTCCTCGGCGACGAGAACCTGCTGACGACGGCCATCCGCAACCTCGTGAGCAACGCCGTCAACTACTCGCCGGCGGACACGCGGATCTCCGTGGTCGTCACGACCGACGACGACGATGTGGCCGTGCAGGTCACCGACCAGGGGATCGGATTGTCCGCGGCCGACGTCGAGCGCATCTTCGAACGCTTCTACCGTGTCGACCCCGCACGCTCCCGTCAGACCGGCGGAACCGGGCTCGGGCTCGCCATCGTCAAGCACGTGTGCGCCAACCACGGCGGCCGCATCCGCGTCTGGAGCGAACCGGGCGTAGGTTCGACGTTCGAGATGCAGTTCCCCTGCTGGAGCGCCGAGCGCGAGCACCACCTCGCCGACCCCGACGCGCCCCTCACCCCCTCAGCCCGCCCGGTGCTCGCGACGAGCGGCGCCCCGACGAAGGAAGTCCAGTGACCCGCATTCTCATCGTGGAGGACGAGGAGTCCTACTCGGAACCGCTCGCGTACATGCTGAAGAAGGAGGGCTACGAGGCCGTCGTCGCAGCCACCGGCCCCGAGGGCATCGACGCCTTCGAGCGCGGCGGCGCGGACCTCGTCCTGCTCGACGTCATGCTGCCCGGCATGTCGGGCGTCGACGTGTGCCGCGAGCTGCGCAGCCGCTCGAGCGTGCCCATCATCATGCTGACGGCGAAGGACAGCGAGATCGACAAGGTCGTCGGCCTCGAGATGGGCGCCGACGACTACGTGACGAAGCCGTACTCCGGGCGCGAGTTGCTCGCGCGCATCAAGGCCGTTCTGCGCCGCCGCGGCGAGGCGGAGGCGGGCGAGAGCGACGAGCTCGTCGTCGGGCCCGTGGCGATGGACGTCGAACGTCACGTCGTCACTGTGGGGGGCAAGGGCGTCGCGATGCCGCTCAAGGAGTTCGAACTGCTCGAGATGCTCATGCGCAACGAGGGGCGCGTCCTCACTCGCATGCAGCTCATCGACCGTGTCTGGGGCAGCGACTACGTCGGTGACACCAAGACCCTCGACGTCCACATCAAGCGCCTGCGCGCCAAGATCGAACCCGACCCTGGCTCGCCACAGCACATCCTGACGGTGCGTGGGCTCGGCTACAAGCTCGAGGCCTGACGCGGAGGACCCTGCGTACCACCCGCACCCCCGGCGCACGACGAAGGCCGGCATCCCGCGCAGGATGCCGGCCTTCGTCAGGCGTGGGACGCGAACACTAGTGGCTCGTGACGGACGTGCCCTTCTCCTCTTCGCCCGTGGGGGCGGGGGTCGATTCGCTGATGCCGACGTCGTGGCCCTCCTTCGGCTCGACGTCCTCGGCGTGCTCGACCGAGGCTGAGCCGTACGGGTACTGGTCGAGCACGACCGGGACGGCGACCTGCGTCGAGCCGCCGGGCGTGGCCTTGAGCGTCATGTCGATCTGGTCGCCCGGCTTCGAGTCGCCGATCGAGGCGACCTCGACGGGGCTGACCTTGGCGGAGCCGTTGCCGTTCGCCTTGCCGTCGAGGCGCACGCTCTGGCCTGCGGGAACGGTGACCTGCGTGTCGGTGCCCGCGACGGAGAGCGTCAGTTGACGATCTTCGTTCGCCTTGTTGTAGACGAGGCCCTCGAGAGCACCCTTGTGCGTCTTGTCGTCGTTGACGATGAGCAGGTTGACGGCCTTGAGGTCACCCACCGTGGCAGAGACACCGTCAGCGGGGTCGTACTGCAGCTCCGTCGTGTACGGGTTGATGACCTGGCCGCAGCCGGTCAGGGTGGCGCCGAGCGTCACGGCGGCAAGAAGCACGCCTGCGCGGCGGCGCTGGGGGTTCATGATTCGTCGCGTCACGTGCCCAAGAGTATCGCCACCGCCGCGCGCATGCGCGCACCGGGTGCAGAGGTGACCGAATCGACACACAACTTTTTCGCCATTCGCCGCGTGTCGCGCACCGCACGCACCTGCGAAGGGGCCTCATCGGGGTGTGCTATGGGCCGGTGGCGAGGTTGGGGACGCCGTCGTTTTGCCCGGAATGGCGCGGCTGCGTGGTATTCTTGGGGTCGCGAAAGGGGCTATTACCACATGGAATTCAAAGTCGGCGAGACCGTCGTTTACCCGCACCATGGAGCCGCCACGATCGAAGAGATCAAGGTGCGCAAGATCAAGGGCGAGGACAAGCAGTACCTCGTGCTCAACGTGGCTCAGGGCGACCTGACCATCGAAGTCCCTGCAGAGAACTGCGACCTCGTCGGCGTGCGTGACGTGGTCGACAAGGCCGGCCTCGAGAAGGTGTTCGAGGTGCTGCGCGCCGAGCACACCGAGGAGCCGACCAACTGGTCGCGCCGGTACAAGGCAAATCTCGAGAAGCTCGCCTCCGGTGACGTCATCAAGGTCGCCGAGGTCGTGCGCGACCTGTGGCGCCGCGACCAGGATCGCGGCCTGTCCGCCGGCGAGAAGCGCATGCTCGCCAAGGCCCGCCAGATCCTCGTCTCCGAGCTGGCGCTCGCCGAGCACACGAACGAGGACAAGGCCGAAGCCACGCTCGACGAGGTCCTCGCGTCCTGAACGCCGGAGCCGTCGTCGTCGCCGCCGGGCTCGGCACCCGTCTCAAGGCGGGCCGACCCAAGGCGCTCGTGACCCTGAGGGGGGCTCCCCTCGTGACGCACGCCGTCCGCCGCATCCTCGCGGCGGGCGGCGTGTCGCACGTCGTCGTCGTCACTCCGGCGACGCACGAGAGCGACTTCGACGAAGCTCTCGCTGAGTTCGACCCCACCCTCGTCACGCGCGTCGGCGGCGGCGCGGAGCGCAGCGACTCGGTGCGGGCGGGCCTTGCCGCGCTCGATGCGTCGTGCGACGCCGTTCTCGTCCACGACGCAGCGCGGTGCCTCGCGCCGCCGTCGCTCGTGGCTCGGGTGCTGGCGGCCCTCGACGACGGCGCTGACGCGGTCGTGCCGGGCGTCGCCGTCGTCGACACGATCAAGCTCGTCGAGGCGCGAGAGGCACAGACGGTCGTCGCGTCGACTCCCGCACGCGCCGCGTTGCGCGCGATCCAGACGCCGCAGGGCTTTCGGCGCTCGGCGCTGCTCGCGGCCCACGCCTGCGGCGCCGACGCCACCGACGACGCCGCGCTCGTCGAGCTCGCAGGAGCGGACGTCGTCGTCGTCGCCGGTGACGATCTCGCCCTCAAGGTGACGACGCCGCTCGACATGGTGCTGGCCGAGCACCTGCTCGCCGCGGACGATGCCGTCGCCGGCGAGGTCACCGACACCCACCCGAGAGGTCAGTCATGACGCACCCCGTCTCATCGTCCGGTCGGCCTGAGTCGCCGGTGTCGATGTCGTTGCCGCGCACCGGGATCGGTGTCGACATCCACCCGCTCGCCGACGACGAGCGGGAGCTGTCCCTCGCAGGTCTGACATGGCCGGGGGAGCGTGGCATCGAAGGTCACTCGGACGGCGACGTCGCCTCGCACGCCCTGTGCGACGCGCTCTTCTCGGCTGCCGGGCTGGGCGACCTGGGGCAGCACTTCGGCGTCGACCGCCCCGAACTCGCCGGCGCCCGCGGCGTGACGCTGCTCGCCGAGACGGCGCGCCTCGTGCGCGAGGCCGGGTACGAGATCGGCAACGTCGCCGTGCAGATCGTCGGAAACCGCCCCAAGATCGGATCGCGTCGCGACGAGGCCCAGGCCGCGCTCTCGGATGCGCTCGGCGGCGCGGTCGTCTCGGTCAGCGGCACGACGAGCGACGGGCTCGGCTTGACGGGCCGAGGCGAGGGAATCGCGGCCATCGCGACCGCGCTCATCGTGCCGCGCGCCTGAGGCGTCACCCGTTCGAGCTGTGTCACGCCGTGACGGCGGCTTCCTGATTCCCCGCCTCGGGGCGTCGAAACCCTTGTGATGACGGGGTTGTCAGCGCCGGGCACTACATTGGAACCAAAGTCGGGCACATGCGCCGAGGCCACCTCGAAGCGGTGCACCGACCCGTCGAGCCACCTTCCACACGAGGAGATCTTTCGATATGTCCCAGACGGTCAAGGGCGTCATCGCCCGCAGCAAGAACGCCCCGGTCGAACTCGTCGACATCGTCGTGCCCGACCCCGGCCCCGGTGAGGTGGTCGTCGACGTCGAGGCGTGCGGCGTCTGCCACACCGACCTGTCGTACCGCGACGGCGGCATCAACGACGAGTTCCCGTTCCTGCTCGGCCACGAGGCGGCCGGGCGCGTCGAGAAGATCGGCGAGGGCGTGACGAACGTCGAGGTCGGCGACTTCGTCGTGCTCAACTGGCGCGCCGTGTGCGGCGAGTGCCGTGCGTGCAAGAAGGGTCAGCCCTGGTACTGCTTCGACACGGCCAACGCGACGCAGAAGATGACGCTGGCCGAGGACGGCACGGAGCTGACGCCCGCTCTCGGGATCGGCGCGTTCATCGACAAGACTCTCGTCGCCGCCGGCCAGTGCACGAAGGTCGAGGAGTCCGACGCAGCCGCGGTCGGCCTGCTCGGCTGTGGCGTCATGGCCGGGTTCGGTGCGGCCGCCAACACCGGCCAGGTCGAACGCGGTGAGTCCGTCGCCGTCATCGGCTGCGGTGGGGTGGGGTGCGCGGCCATCGCCGGTGCCGAGATCGCCGGTGCGGCGCGCATCATCGCCGTCGACATCGACGACGCGAAGCTCGAGACGGCGAAGAAGTTCGGCGCGACCGACACGATCAACTCGAAGAACGTCGACGCCGTCGAGAAGATCCGCGAACTCACCGGCGGGTTCGGCGCCGACGTCGTCATCGACGCCGTCGCACGCCCCGAGACGTACGAGCAGGCGTTCTACGCCCGTGACCTCGCCGGCCGCGTCGTCATGGTCGGCGTGCCGACGCCCGATCTGAAGATCGAACTGCCGATGATCGAGATCTTCGGTCGCGGTGGCGCGCTCAAGTCGAGCTGGTACGGCGACTGCCTGCCCGAGCGCGACTTCCCGGCGCTCGTGGCCCTCTACAAGCAGGGCCGCTTCGACCTCGACGCCTTCGTCACCGAGCGCATCGGCATCGACGCCGTCGAGTCGGCGTTCGAGAAGCTGCACGAGGGTTCGGTGCTGCGTTCGGTGGTGGAACTGTGAGCGCCCCCGCGGGCCCGGAAGCCGTCGTCGCCGACGGCGATCTGCGCATCGAACGCGTCGTCACCTCCGGCACCTTCGAGCTCGACGGCGGTAAGTGGGACGTCGACAACAACGTCTGGCTCATCGGCGACGACGAGCAGGTGATAATCGTCGACCCGGCTCACGAGGCGGCGCCCATCCTCGACGCCGTCGCGGGCCGCGAGGTCGTCGCCATCGTGTGCACGCACGCCCACAATGACCACATCACGGCCGCCGCCGACGTGCGCGCCGCGACAGGTGCGCCCGTCCACCTGCACCCGGGCGACCGCGTGCTGTGGGACATGACGTACGACTGGGCGCCCGACGAGTCGCTGAGCGACGGGGACGAGCTGCGGGTCGCAGGGGCCACCCTGCGCGTCATCCACACCCCGGGGCATGCGCCGGGCGCGTGTTGTCTGTACCTCGAGGCGCTCGACGTCGTGTTCACGGGCGACACGTTGTTCCAGGGCGGCCCCGGTGCGACCGGTCGGTCGTACTCGGACGAGGACACGCTGCTCGCCTCGATCCGCACGTCGTTGTTCACGCTGCCGGGCCACACCACCGTCCTGACGGGCCACGGTGACGCGACGAGCATCGCGGCCGAGAGCGCCACGATCGGAGCCGGGTCCGAGCAGTGAGCATCCGAGGGTGACCCGCGTGTTCCTGCGCGGTGGTTCGACGGACGTGGCGCAGACTGGGAGGATGCGTCGCCCGTCGAGCCTGCCCCTCGCCCACACCCGCCCCGATCGTCGCCTCGTGCACACCGGGGCGATCCTGGTCGGCGTCATCACGCTCGGGGCCGTCGGCGCCGGATGCTCCTCGGACACGAATCACTCGGCGCCCGCGGCGAACGTGTCGTCGGGCGCTGGGGGCTCGGCGGCGGGAACGCACTCGGGCGCTGAACCGCCCGGGTCGCCGGCGAGTTCGTCGAGTGCCGCGCCTGCGGCGACCATCACCATCGCCTCGAACGTCGCCCAGGGCTCGCCCCTGGGGTTGTCGCAGCCGGTGACGGTGAGTGCGAAGGGCGCCGATTCGAGCCCGGCACAGGTCACGGACGTCACCGTCACCGACGCGGCGGGCAAGAGCGTCGAGGGCAACTACGACGCGAGCGCGGGCACCTGGACGCCGGCCGGCCTGTTGACCAAGAGCGGCTCGTACACCGTGACGGCCACGGCCAAGACCTCGGACGGGCAGAGCGCGACGAACTCGCGGACCCTCCTCGCCGCCGCAAACGGTGCGAGCACGACCGGCCTCTACGCCGTCACGCCGTTCAAGCGCTCGAACGTCGGCAACGCTCAGCCGGTCGTGCTGACGTTCAGCCAGGCCGTGCCGCAGGCGCAGCGCGCCGAGGTCGCCAAGCGGTTCACCGTGAAGGACACGGCGAACGTGGAGGGCGCGTGGCGTTGGGTCAGCCCGACGCGCCTCGACTACCGCCCGAAGAACAAGTGGCCGGTCGGCGACAGCGTCACTGTCACCGGCTCGATCCAGGGCATGCCGATCGGCCAGACCTGGGGCGCGGGCACGCTCGGTGACGTCGGCTTCGACGTCACCTCCGACCTCGAGGCGGTGTACGACCCCGCGACGCACGAGGTCACCGTCAGCGAGGGTGGCAAGGTCACCCGCGTCATGAAGTCGGGTGGTGGCAAGAAGGGCTTCGAGAGCCTCACCGGCAAGATGGTCGTGACGGGCAAGGAGCGGACGGTACGCATGACGTCGTGCAGCGTCGGCATCTCCTGCACGCCCGGCGAGGCGAACTACTACGACGAGCAGATCAACAACGCCGTTCAGGTCTCCGAATCGGGCACCTACCTGCACGCCGCACCCTGGGACGACCTCATCGGCAAGGCGGACACATCGCACGGATGCTTCCACCTGTCGGCCGCCGACGCGAAGTGGTTCTACGACAAGGTGCTGCCCGGCAACCTGTTCGTCTCCAAGGGCACGAACAACCCCGTCTCCGTGACGAACGGCGAGGGCGACTGGAACCTCACCTGGCAGCAGTGGATCTCCTGAGCCACTGATCGACGCTGCGCCGCTCGATGGTGGGCAGGCGCGGCCCGGGCGGGGCGTCAGGGCTGCGCGTCGCCGATAGACTGTGCGGCGTGAGCCTGCAGATCTTCGACACCGCCACGCGCGAACTGCGCGACTTCGAACCAGTTGAGCCCGGCAAGGTCGGCATCTACATCTGTGGGCTGACGACGCAGGGTTCGCCGCACATCGGTCACCTGCGCTTCGCCGTCGCGTTCGACGTGCTGCGCAACTGGCTGACGCGCGGTCACGGCTACGACGTCACGCTCGTGCGCAACGTCACCGACATCGACGACAAGATCCTGCGCAAGTCCGCGGAGGCGGGGGAGCCCTGGTTCGCGTGGAGCTACCTTCACGAACGTGAGACGAGCGACGCGCTCGACATCCTCGGCGTTCAGCGACCGACGTACGAGCCGCGCGCGACAGGGCACGTCACCGACATGGTCGAACTCATGGAACTGCTCATCGAACGCGGCCATGCCTACCCGGCAGCCGACGGTTCGGGCGACGTCTACTTCGACGTCAAGAGCTTCGACGAGTACGGCGCGCTGACGCGGCAGAAGCTCGACGACATGGAAGACGCCGCTGACGCCGACCCGCGTGCGAAGCGCGACCCCCGCGACTTCGCGCTGTGGAAGGGCCGCAAGGCCGACGAGCCGGCGTCCGCGAACTGGCCGACGCCGTGGGGTGAGGGGCGCCCCGGCTGGCACCTCGAGTGCTCCGCGATGGCGCGTCGTTGGCTCGGTGACACGTTCGACATCCACGGCGGCGGCATCGACCTGCGCTTCCCGCACCACGAGAACGAGCAGGCGCAGTCACGCGCCGCAGGTCTCGGTTTCGCGCGCTACTGGATGCACAACGGCTGGGTGACGCTGAGCGGCGAGAAGATGAGCAAGTCGCTCGGCAACACGCTGTCCGTCACGGAGCTGACGAAGACGGTGCGTCCGCTCGTGCTGCGCTACTACCTCGGCTCGGTGCACTACCGTTCGACGATCGAGTACACGTCCGATTCGCTGGCGGAAGCGAACGCCGCGGTCGAGCGCATCGAGGGTTTCCTGCGTCGCGCCCTCGGCGAGGACGCCGTCCTGACGAGCGCCGACCTCGCCGACGTCGAACTGCCCGAGGCGTTCGTCGCGACGATGGACGACGACCTCAACGTCTCCGGCGCGCTCGCAGCGTGCTTCGACGCCATCCGCGAGGGCAACACCGCCATCGACGAGGCCGATGTGCGGCGCGTCGAAGAGCTCGCGCTGCAGGTCGCCGCGATGACCGACGTCCTCGGCGTCAACCCGCTCGACCCGAAGTGGTCGGGCAACGGATCGGCCGGCGGTGACGAGACGAAGCGTGCGCTCGGCGCGCTCGTCGACGCTCTCGTCGAGCAACGCAAGACCGCACGTGCGGCGAAGGACTTCGCGACAGCAGACATCATCCGCGACCAGCTGGCCGACGCCGGCGTCGTGGTCGAAGACACCCCCGACGGCGCCCGCTGGAGCGTGGCGCGTACGGGCCGAAAGGACAACGTCTGATGCCAGGCAACTCATCGCGCCGCGGTGCGATCCGCAAGGGAGCGTCGAAAAAGGGCGCGACGACCGGCAGCGGCGGTCAGCGCCGACGCGGGCTCGAGGGCAAGGGCCCGACGCCGCGCGCGGAGGAGCGCCCGAACCACAAGGCGTACAAGTCGGCGCAGCGCTCCGGCGCCGCCAAGAACGCGCCCAACGCGCGACGTTCGAGCGGTGCGCGCCGCGACCGGACGTCGAGCGAGATCATCGCCGGGCGCAACTCGGTGCTCGAGGCGTTGCGTGTCGGCGTGCCTGCCGCGACGCTGTACGTCGCGAGCCGCATCGACTCCGACGACCGCGTGCGCGAGACGCTCAAGATCGCGCAGGAGCAGGGCGTCGCGATGCTCGAGACGCCGCGCGGTGAACTTGATCGGCTCACGGACGGCGCGGTGCACCAGGGCCTCGCGCTGCAGGTGCCGCCGTACGAGTACGCGCACCCGAGCGACCTCATCGACCCCGAACTGCCCGGCACGCCGCTCGTCGTCGCGCTCGACGGCATCACCGATCCCCGCAACCTCGGCGCCATCGTGCGTTCGACGGCGGCGTTCGGCGGCCACGGCGTCGTCATCCCGCAGCGTCGCAGCGCGGGCATGACCGCGTCGGCGTGGAAGACATCGGCGGGCGCCGCGGCACGCATCCCCGTCGCGCAGGCGAGCAACCTGACGGCCGCGCTCAAGGAGTTCAAGAAGGCGGGCTTCTTCGTCATCGGCCTCGACATGGACGGTGACGTCGACCTGCCCGGCCTCGAGCTCGCCGACCGGCCGCTCGTCGTCGTCGTCGGCTCCGAGGGCAAGGGCCTGTCGCGTCTCGTCAGCGAGACGTGCGACCAGATCGTCTCGGTGCCGATGAGCTCCGCGGTCGAGTCGCTCAACGCCGGCATCGCGACGTCCGTGACGCTGTATCAGGTGGCCGTCAACCGCGGGCTGGGCTCGACGCGCTGAGCCCCGGAGGTCGGATGCGGGAGGCTCCCAGCCCCGTATCGTGGTACGTCCAGGCACCATGATGAACGAGAGGGAGACCTTCACGATGTCGAACCACGACTCCTACGACGGATACCAGCCCGGCGACGGCCAGAACCCCGGCCACTACGGTCAGCCGAACCAGTACGACCAGACCGGTGACCAGGGGCAGTACGGGCAGTACGGTCAGCCGCACCAGAGCCAGTCGAACCAGTACGGCGCCCACACGTCCTACGACCAGACGCAGGCCAACCCCACGGCCGGCGCCCAGGCGTACGGGCAGCAGGTGCCCGCTGATCAGTCCTTGTCGGGCGCCGGGTTCTTCAAGGCGCTGTTCGACTTCTCGTTCTCGACGTTCATCACGCCGAAGATCGTCAAGTTCGCCTACGCCATCTCCGTCGGCGCTCTGGGGCTGTTGTGGGTCTTCATGGTGATCGGCGGCTTCGCGGACAACGCGGCGTCGGGTTTGCTCGCTCTCATCATCGGCCCCGTCCTCATCTTGCTGTACCTCGTCTTCATCCGGATGACGCTCGAGTTCTACGTCGCGATCGTTCGCATGAGCGAGGACATCCACCAGCGTCTGCGCTGACGCGTGTCCTGACGTGAAACGGCCCGGTTCCCTCGGAGAGGGGAACCGGGCCGTTTCACGTCGGGCGAGCTCGAGGCTCGCTCGCGGTGGGCGGGCGTCAGTCGCCGCGCACCACGATCGTGTGGACAATCTTGTCGTGCAGCGTCTGCTTGGTGTCATCCCACAGCGGCCACAGCAGGTCGACGATGAGCAGGAGTCCGCCGCTGATACCGCCGGCGACGGCTTCGAGCAGGTAACGCCCGAAGCCGACACCGGCGCCCGTCGGCTGACCCGTGCGCTCGTCGACGACCTTGAGGTGCAGCATCTTCTTGCCGAGGCTCTGGCCAGTCCTGCCCTGACGGATGGCGCGGTTCCAGAGGTTGAACAGCAACGCGACGAGCGGACCGAGCAGCGCCAACGCGACACCGCCGCCGGAGACGTTGTGCAGCGTCGAGTTGCCGTTGATGTCTTCCACCGAGTAGCTGTCCTTGAACGCCAGCCACAATCCGAGACCGGAGATGACGATCATCGGGACGGCCGACAGCAGGCTGTCGATGAGGTAGGCGCCCACGCGCGACCCCCACGAACCGTAGGGCGCTGACCCCACCCGTCGAGCGGGCGCACCGTACTGCTGCCCCTGATAGGGCTGGTTCTGGTACGGCTGGCCGGGCTGCGGCGCACCCTGGTAGCCCTGCGGTTGGTACGGCTGGCCCTGGTACTGCTGGTACTGGGGGCCCGGCTGCGACTGCGCGCCGCTGCCGTACCCCTGGGCGCCACCGTGCTCGGGCGGCGGAACGTAGGGGTCGTATCCGTTGCTCATGTCCGTTCCTTCTCGTCAGGCGTCGATGGCGGGTGGGCCGCTCAGGCCGTGCGGACGACGAGCGAGTGGACGGCCTTGTCGTGCCACGTCTGGTTCTTGTCGTCCCACAGCGGCCACAGGTAGTTGAGCAGGGGGATGAAGAACAGCAGCGGGATCAGCTGCGACGGCAGCGAGATCAGGATGTCGACGGCGAGGCGGCCGAGACCACGGCCGACACCCAGGTACTGGCCGGTCCGCTCGTTGATGACGCCGATCTTGAGCACCTTCTTGCCGATGCTCTGGCCTCGCTTGCCCTGCAGGTATCCCTCGTTCCAGAGACGGAACAGCAGACCGAGCAGCGTGCCCGCGCCCATGAACGCCCAGGCCCGGTCCGTGAAGGGATCGGTGGGGTCGGCGCCCGGCGCGTCCCAGCCGTCCTTGAGGAAATCTCCGGTGCCGAGCGCGATGCCGACGCAGATGATGGTCGGCAGGATCGTGATGAGCCAGTCCAGCAACGCCGCACCGACACGCGAACCCCAGCTCGCGAGGATCGGCATGTTCGGCGCGCCCTGACCGTACTGCTGGGCGTAGCCCGGTGCGCCGTAGGCGTCCGGCCGGCCGTAGCCGCCGCCGTACTGCTGGCCCTGCGCGC
>ERZ941706.451-NODE-451-length-13323-cov-4.967290_pt1 | contig 13323 bp, 15 predicted proteins | sample MGYA00521232_ERZ941706 | MGnify/ENA primary metagenome ERZ941706 (study PRJEB32759, sample SAMN07749893) | skin metagenome | biome: transportation; feature: city; material: polyester macromolecule | host: Homo sapiens | place: Hong Kong:ER line | collected...
CGATGGTGCTCGATCATCTTGCGGGTCCACATCTCAGCCGCGTCGCCCTGTTTTGCGGCCATCATCTTCTGATGCATGTCCATCTCGGCCTGGCCGTAAGGATTGCCGGCCATCATCCTGGACATGTCGTCGTGGTTCATGCCCTGCATGGAGCCGTGATCCATGCCCTGCATACCGCCGCCCTGCTGCGCGAGCGCGGGCGTGGCGATAAGTGCCAAAGCTGCTAACGTCGGTGCGAAGCGCATTGTCGATCTCCTTGGAGTCCTAAGGGTTCTACGCGTGCGGGGCGTCGACCCCTCAGGCGAGTCGTTAGAACGCGCGAGATAGTGGCGAGAAACGGCACTTTATTTCTGAGGGATGTGCTTCCGCACCGCGTATCTTACACCCTGCTACTCCGCTTTCGCCGCGTGCCCCCTCCTGTTATCCAGCGCCATCCGCTCGTGGCCGCCCTGCTGGCGGCCAAAGCTTGGGGGTGCAAAGGCGCTACGGTCCCCCCTTAGCGGATTGGTTGAAGCGTGTTGATGCCAGCGCTCTCATCCGTCTCGGGCGGAGGCGGGGCAACGCCCTTATCGCGATAGGAGGGCAAGTCGGGCGCACCGTCTGGCATTGGGTGAGCTTCAAGCTGCGCGATCAGACGCTTCATTTCGGTGATCTCGCGGACCTGAGCATCAATGATGCCATCGGCCAGCTTGCGAACCTCGGGATTTTTGATGTGGGCGCGCTCGCTGGTGAGGATCGCGATCGAGTGGTGCGGGATCATCGCCTTCATGTAGGACACGTCGCTCACCGTCTCCTGGCTGCGGACAAGCCAGAGCGCGAGGGCGAACACGACGACGCTGCCGCCTAGAATAGCCGCGTTCACGGTCTTGTTCTTGTACATCGACCACATGAAGCCGAGCATGATGACAGCCATCGCCGCACCCATGACGAACGCCATCCAAAAGCGCGTCTGGCTGAACTCGATATGCCCTAGCGCATAGACGTTCACGTACATCAGCCCGAACATGACCGCGGTCGATGTCGCGATCATTGCGGCGAAACGGCCGTAACCCATTCCCATGTTCATCTTGCCTTTGTGATCTTCCATCATGCGCTCTCCTGCTGAAATGTGCCTCGCTCCGCGGCACTGCGACGCCGCCGTTTGGGCCAGCGTATGTAGAGAAGAACCGCACCGCCCAGCCAAAGAGCGAGCCCACCGATCGCGAAGGCGAGCAGCCAGGGCGTGTTGAAGTTCTCGTGGTTCTGCCAATCCATGATGTGGAGGCCCCAGAAGAAGTCGTAGAGCCGCCACGTCCCCGTTCTCACCGCCGCGATCCGGCCGGTGTCTGCCGCCACGAACACGCGGGTGGAATCGGGGTCGGCGAACGTCACGCGCCAAGCGGGAAGCGTGCCGCGATACTCGGGGCTGGGGCGCTCGATCCGCTCCACTGTGGCCGCTGGTCGCCCGCTGCCGCGCCAAGCTTCACGCGCGACGGCCTCCGCTGTGGCCGCGGTCGGCGTGGGTAGCGCCGCGCCCGTTCTGGCGTCGAACAGGCGCGTGCCTTTGGCCGTCGTCACTTCCGCGACCGGGCGGCCAAGCCACATGCGGTAGGTCACGGCCTCGATCGGAGCGGCCGTTGTAGCGACAATCGCCGACGCCGGTGCGAGCGGGACGCCACTCGGCAGGGCCGCGGTTGCTTTCCGATTTATCAGGTGGTCGCCATGCACGCGGTCGATGGGCAAGAAGCTCATCAAGGCGCCGCTGGTAAACCATAGGAGGAGCTGCGCGCCGATAATGATCGCAAGCCACTTGTGCGTGCGGCTCGCGAGAAGGTGCAATCGCAGTTTTGCGCTTTTCAGAACCGGCCCTCCATCATTCCCGCCCACGGGCATCACTTCATGCCCGGCATGTCCTTCATCATCTCGTCGTGATCGGCCGGCGCGCTCGCGACCAGCGCCTTATACTGCTCCGGCGTCATGCCCGGGAGCTTGCGCACGAACGCGACCATGTCCCAAATCAGGGGGTCGGGATGCGTTTTGCCCCATGCGGGCATTGCGCTGAGCTTCACGCCGTGCTTGATGATCCAGAATTGCTGTGCGGGCGTGAGGTCCTGGGCGCGTGCGAGTTCCGGCGCCTGCGGGTAGAGGCCCTGACTCATCTCGGATTTCTCGACGCCAGGGCCGAGATGGCACCCTGAGCACATTTCGCCGTAGAGTCCGGCCCCGACCGAGACGCGCTGCGCCGACGCAAGATCGGCGGGAGGCGTGATGCCGCGCGCGTGCGCCTCGATCGACCGATCGCGCAGGCGTTCGAGCATCGAATAGACCGCTAGCGTGTGCGGCTCGTCGGCCGCGATGTTATAAACGCCAAGATAGATGAACGCGGCTGCGCCCACGGCGACGACCGCCGCCAGCAAGGCTACGAAGGGCAAGCTCGGCAGGTGCCGTTTCAGCGTTCCCGATCTGGCTCTTTCCATTGCGTCCTCCCTCAGAAAGCCGGCTTGTTGGATGCGTGGGCGGCGCGGCGAGGCTGCGGTAGGCGGCTCAGAACCACATGCGGACGCCGGCGACGATGCTGCGGGACGTGGCCTTGTCACCATCTGCCCGAGCGAAGCGCGCGGTGTCGCCGAACCGGCGATCCCATGACACACCGATGTAGGGGGCGAACTCGCGCCTCACCTCGTAGCGCAACCGTAGCCCCAGCTCGGCATTGGACAGGCCCGACCCGATCCGGTTTTCCGGCACGTCCTGGGCTGCGAAATTGAGTTCGGCGCGCGGTTGCAGGACCAGCCGCTGGGTGATGCGTTGATCGTAATAGCCCTCCAGTCGCCCAAGCACGTCGCCCTTGTTCGACAGAAAGAGCGCGCCCTCCAACTCGAAGAAGCCTGGCGCCAGCCCCTCGAACCCGACCGTCGCATAGGTGCGCTTCGGGGACGGTCCTAAGTCCTGACGGACGCCTGCCTGGAGGTTGAAATAGGGGCCGATCGGCCGGCTATAGAGCGCCTGCACCTCGGCGCTCTCGACGCCCTTGCGGAACGCTCCCTCGCCCTCGCTCTTGACGAACAGGCGATTGATGTCCCCCCCGAACCATGCCTCGCCATCCCACCGATAGCCGTCGCGGCCGTTGCGGAATTGATACTCGGCAAGGTTCAACAGCACCTGATTGAAGTTCTGGCCGCCGTGATGCTGCTGAAGGTGGTGGCGGCCCATCGCCATCGCGTCTGCGCCATAGACGTTATCGGCCGCATGGTCGGTCGGAAGGGGCGGGGCGGGGGCGTTCCCTGCGGCAAGCGCGGTGCCGGTCTGCTGCACGCCCTCCATCGCCATGCCGGTCATTCCCTGCATGTCGTGGCCGCTGCCCTGGCCGGCCGGCATGTTCATGCCCGGCATCGCTGAATGATCCATGCCCTGCATCGGCTGCTGAGCGCCCTGCGCGGGCGTTTGGCTGCCTCCGGGCATCTGCATCCCCGGCATGGACTGCATGTCGTGCTGGCCGCCCTGCGGGGCGGCCTGGTCCATCCCGGGCATGGTCGAATGATCCATGCCCGGCATGGTCCCGTGATCCATACCCTTCATACCGGCCATCGGGGCGGCGTTCCGCTTGGCCGGAGCCGCTTTCCGCTTCGCGGCCGCTGGCCGGGCCTTCGTCGGTTTACCCTTCGTCGCGGGCTTTGCTGCCGACTTCTTCTTGGCCGGCATCGGCATCGTCATGCCCGGCATGTTCATGCCCTGCATCGACTGAGCGGCGACGGGAGCGGCCATGCCGAGCATGGTCGTGGCGGCAAGCGCCGGGATCAGCCGGTTCATGCCGCCGCTCCTTCAAGCGGTCGAACCGTCACGACACGCATCATGCCCGCGGTCATGTGGTAGAGGTTATGGCAGTGGAACGCCCAATCGCCCGGCGCATCGGCGGTCAAGTCGAAGGTCATCTTGCCTCCGGGCGGCACGTTGACCGTGTGCTTGCGCGGCGCATGGTCGCCGTGGCCCGTCACCAGCTCGAAGAAGTGGCCGTGGAGGTGGATTGGGTGCGGCATCATCGTGTCGTTCACCAACGTGATCCGCGCCCGCTCTCCGTTGCGAAACGGGATCGGGTCGGCCGGGTCGCTGAGCTTCTGCCCGTCGAAGCCCCACATGTAGCGTTCCATGTTGCCCGTCAGGTGGATCTCGAACTGACGTGACGGCGCGCGCACGTCGGGATTGGGCTGGAGCGCAACGAGGTCGCGGTAGGTGAGGACGCGATGGTCGACGTCCTCCAGCCCTTGGGGCGGGTCGCCGCTGCGATCCGTGGGGGAGGGGGAGATAGTCTGAACGCCGGGCCCCATCTTCACCTGCGGCGCATTTTTCGGGTCGCGCATGTTCATGCTCATGCCGCTACCTGAGCCGTGGTCCATCCCGGCCATGCCGCCAGCCTGGCCGTACCCGCTTTGCATCGCGCCATGGTCCATCCCGGCCATGCTGCCGCCGCTCATCTGGCCGTGATCCATGCCGGCCATGCCGGCACCGCCCGCCGCCATCTGGCTGTGATCCATCCCCGGCATGGCAGCGCCGCCCATCTGGCTATGGTCCATGCCGGACATCCCCGCCATTGCAGCGCCCACCGCCACGGTTCCGTGGTCGGTCGGCCCCTTCCAGCCGGTCAGCTTCCACAAGTTGCGCGAGGCGTTCTGCATGACAGTCGGATCGAGCCCGCGCTTTGCGACCGGACCCTTATCCTTCATGCCGGACATGCCCTCCATGCCGGACATGCCCTGCATCCCGCCCATGCTGCTCATGTCCATTCCCATGTCGGTCATGGTCAGCAGCGTGCGCGGGCGGAGCGGCGGCACCGGCGCGATCATGCCTTCACGCGGTGCGAGCGTCGCACGCCCCATGCCCGAACGGTCGATCGCTTCGGAAACGAAGCTATAGGCCCGGTCCTCGGGCGTCACGATGACGTCGAAGGTCTCGGCGACGCCGATCTGGAACTCGTCCACCTTGACCGGGCGCACATTCTGCCCGTCCGCCTGCACGACGGTCATCGGCAGGTCGGGGATGCGGACGTTGAAATTGGTCTGGGCTGCGGCGTTGATGATCCGCAAGCGGACCCGCTCGCCCGCTTTGAACAGCCCCGTCCAGTTGTCATACGGCCCGTAGCCGTTCACCAAGAAGGTGTAGGTCGATCCGGTGACGTCGGCGATGTCGGCGGGGTCCATCCGCATCTTGCCCCACTTGATGCGATCTTTCAGGGGCATTTCGCGGCCCGCGAGCAAGCCCGCTAGGGTCGGCCGCTGATAATTGAAATAGGCGCCGCCCATCTGCTTCAATTTGCGGAAAATCTGCTCGCCGGTCATCTGGCTATGATCGGACAGCACGATCACATGCTCTCGGTCGAACGCGATCGGGTCGGCGCCTGCCGGATCGATCACGATCGGCCCGTAGAGCCCTTCCTGCTCCTGCTCGCCCGAATGGCTGTGATACCAATAGGTGCCCGACTGCACGATCAGGAACTCGTAAACGAAGGTCGATCGCGCCTTGATGCCGGGGAAGCTGATCCCGGGCACGCCGTCCATGGGGAAGGGCACGAGCAACCCGTGCCAGTGGATCGAGCTGTCCTCGTCGAGGTTGTTGGTGACGGACAGGCGGACCTTCTGCCCCTCCTTCAAGCGAATGAGCGGAGCCGGAACCGTGCCGTTGACGCCGATCGCCGGCGTTGATTTGCCATCGACGGGAAGCCGGAAGCTGTCGATCGTCAACGCGATGTCGGTTCCCGAAACAGTCGGGAGCGGCTTGACGATGCCGCCCGAGACGGGCTGCGCCCATGCGGGCATGTAAGCTGACAGCGCCAGCCCGCCGCCCGCCAGGGCGGCCCCGCGTAGCATCTGGCGGCGGTCGATAGTGCGGCTCATACAGTCCTCAAGGCTCTCGAACGGGAGTGTCCCTCTAGCCTTGATACGCGGCGCGACCGGCTAGCCCTCAGCGTCCGCCCAATTGCTCCAACAGTTTTGCGCGGGCACGGTAGAGGCGCGTTTCCACCGCCTTTTCGCTAATCGATAGAACGGCCGCGGTCTCGGCCTGACTCAGCCCTTCGATGGTTCGCAACACCAAGGGCTCCTTCAACGTGGCAGGAAGGCCGGCGATGGCCCGTGTCACGCGGTCCAGCTCTTGCCGATCGCCGGTCGCCTCATCGGCTCCTACCTGGTCGTCAGCCACCGCCTCCGCCTCGGGACCGATCGGGGTCGCGAACGACAGGAAGCGGCGAACCGTTCGTTTACGGCCCCAATCGCGACACTTGTTGATCGCGATCGTAGCTAGCCATGCCCGCATCGAACGCTGGCCGTCGTAGCGAGGCATGGCTTGATGAGCTGCGACGAACGTCTCTTGCAGCAGGTCCAGCGCCTCGTCGGCTTCGCCGACGCAAGCCCGCACCATCCGGAAGACGGATTGGCGATGGCGGCGCATGATCTCAGCGAAGGCAGCCTCCCGGCCCGCGATGCTGAGCGTCGCAAGCTCGCCCTCGGAAAGCGCCGTCCAATCGAAACTCACCGCGCGTCGTCGGTGAGCGCCTTCACCACCGCCTGGTCGAACTGCCCGGTCTGATTGGGCCGGAGAAGCTGTCGCATGGCGAATATGTGCGCGAGCGTCGCCTTCTGTAGCTCGCCCATGACGGCGTGGCTGCGATCGACCGCCGCGGCGACGCGGGGGCCGTTGCCGTGCTCGGCTTCGATCGCCTCCGCCAGCCGCGCATTATCGGCCCTCAGCTCAAGCTCGAAGGCGCGGCGCTGCACCGCAAACCGCTGTTCCAACACCTCAAGGCGAGCCTGCTGGTTGGCGTCCAACGCCAGCTTGTGATGCAGCACGTCATGCAATTCCGCCCCAGGCTGCGCCTTGGCCGGGAGAAGCGCCCGCCCGACGAACACGCCGCCGATCGCGGCAATGAAGCACGCGATGACGCAGAGCGCCAAGCGGGTGCGGCCGCTCATGGCGCGCCGACGAGCAAGGTCGAGGGTGCGAGGGGCGATACTGGCCCGAGCGGAGACAGCGTCGATGCCGCGCTGGCCTCCTTTGCCGGCACGCCTGCGCCAAGAATGCCCATGCCGAGCGCCACCGCGATCGTCATGGCTCCTAGACCCATGCCGGCGCGGGCCGCTGGGCGCGCAGCAATGCGCGCGAGCACCCTGGCTTCGATTCCGTCGAGGCTCGCGGGCACCGGTGCCCGCGCCAGCCTCGTCAATACTGCGTCGAGGTCGTCCATGTCGTTCACTCCGTCCCCTTAGCATGGATTACGCAAGCGCAGCTCTCATCCCTCACCAAATGTCTTTGAGGGGTGGTCGAACGGGGCGCGTAATGAAGGACAGGAACCCTCCTCTCGAAAGGCACCCCCTATGCGTCGCGTATCCGTTTTGACTGCTGCTGCTGCCGCCCTCGCGTTCGCCGGCACGGCCTATGCCCACCCCAAGCTGGTCTCCGCCAGCCCGGCCGCCAACGCGACGGTTGCCAAGCCCACTCGCCTCGAGCTGCGTTTCAGCGAGAAGCTCGTGGCTGCCTTCTCCAAGGCTGATCTGATCATGGCCGCCATGCCCGGCATGCCGGAGATGAAGATCGCCAGCACCGCGGCGGTTGCCGCCGATGGCAAAACCCTCATCGTGACGCCTAAGGCGCCGCTCCATCCTGGGCGCTATAATGTCGCCTGGCATGTCGTCTCGACGGACACCCACAAGGTCGCTGGAAACTACGCCTTCGCGGTGAAGTGAGCCGATGGGAGACTGGTCGCTGATCGGCGTCCGCTTCGCGCTCTACCTGACGCTGGCGGCGCTGTTCGGCCTCTCCGCATTCAGTCTCTATGGGCTGCGGGCAGGCGAGCGCGGCGACGCGCTCGCCTTGCGCCCGTGGCTCATCGCCAGCGCGGCGCTCGGCCTCATCTTCTCGGCCGCCTCGGTCGTGCTGATGGCCTCCTCGATGGCGGGGACGCCGGCTTGGCCGGTCGACCATGAAGCGGTCGGCGCGCTGCTCACGGGGTCCGCGATCGGCGCGGCCTGGAAGCTCCGAATGGTCATGCTCGCCCTGGCGACGCTGGCCGCCATGCTCGCCGCTGGTCGGTGCGCCTGGCTGGGCATCGTTGCGCTGTGCTCGGCCGTCGCGCTCGGGACGCTGGCATGGACGGGGCACGGGGCAATGGACGAAGCCGCGATGGGCTGGGTCCATCTTGCCGCCGATATTCTCCACCTGATCGCCTCGGGTGCCTGGGTCGGCGCGCTGCTCGGATTGATCCTTCTCGTCTCCCGGCCTGCCGCACGCGTCGATGCGACGCACCTCGGGCTGACGCACCGCGCGCTGCATGGGTTCGGGACGGTCGGAACGGTCGTGGTCGGCACGATCGTTGTCACCGGCCTGGTCAACGGGTGGATGCTGGTCGGGATCGGCAACGTCGCCGCGCTCGCGGCGACGCTCTATGGTCAGCTCCTGCTTGCCAAGCTGGCGCTGTTCGTCGCCATGCTGGGTCTCGCCTCGCTCAACCGGTTCCGGCTGACGCCGGCATTCGAGCAGTCGATCGCCGCCTCGGATCATGGGCGCGCACTCGGCGCGCTGCGGACAAGCCTCGCAATCGAGACGGCCTGCGTCGTTGCGATCCTCGGGCTCGTTGCCTGGCTGGGCACGCTCGCCCCGCCTGCGTCGGCGATGTGATGCGCGTCCGGGGAGCCCTCGCGTTCCCCGGCCCGACAGGCGCTTGCGCCTGATGGATCAATCCGTCCTTCTCGATGAGACGGGCAGGATGCTGGTCGTGGTCGGCCTGATCTGCGTGGTGCTGCTCGTGCCGATGATGATCGTCGGGCTGATTATCAGCATCATTCAGGCCGCCACCTCGATCAGCGAACAGACGCTGAGTTTCGTCCCCAAGCTCATCGCCCTGAGCGTGTGCCTGGTCGTGTTCGGGAGCGCCGCGATCGAGCTGTTGACGAAGTTTACTGGCGAGCTGTTCGACGTGATCGCGCGGATGGGACACTAGCAACCTAGCGCCCGATGCGCGGGCGGCTAACCGCCCGCGCGAGCGGGTGGTCAGGCCGCCATATTCTCGCATGCCTCGGCGCAACGCAGGCAGGCTTGGACACAATCCTCCATGCCGTCGAGCCCCTGGCAGCTCTGCGCGCACGCACGGCAGATCTCGGCGCACTCGCGGCAGATATGACGGTGATGCTCGGAGCCGCGGGCCATGAAGTCTAAGGCGACCGAGCATATCTGCGCGCAATCGAGCATCATCTTGATGTGCTGCGGCTCGGCATGGCGGCCGCCTGCTTCCAAGCAATGGTTCACGGCCATCGACAGGCAGGTCACATGGCATTGGTGGCAGGCGTCCATGCACTCCTGCATCTCGGCGCTCATCTGATGGTGCATCGTTCTTCCTTCCGTTGGCCCCGCCCATTTGGAGATACGCGGCGCGGCGCCCGATCCCTTGTCGAGCGCACCGGAAGAGCGTCGTCACATCGTCCAGCGGCCTCCGATCGTCGCCACGATGATCCCGGCGCCAAGCGCGAGCAGCGTCAGCACGGCCATCGCGACGATCTGCGCCGGCGTTACGCTTGGACCTTCGGCCATACCTGCCATGCCGGCCATCGTCCCATGTCCCATCCCAGTCATGGGGGCGGCGCCGGCCTTTTCGGCCGCCATGTCGTGCCCGCCATGCCCGAGCGCGCGCACCGTGCCCATGCCGTGCTTCGAGCGAACACCGACAAGCCATAGGTTGACCGGGTAGGCGACAGCGAAGCCGACGAGCGTCGCGAGCGACATGACGCCCCAAAAGCGGAGCGAGCTGGCGTGCATCGCCGCCATGTCCCGGCTCATCAACACCACCATTGTCGGGATCATCCCGGCCATGACGGAATTCATCGACAGCCATTCGGGGATGAAGGACATGCGCAGCGCCCCCCAGTAAGAACCCCCCGCCATGTCGCGCATGAACAGCGCCTGGAAGATCAGCAGCCCAAACGCGAAGCCGAACACATACTCGGCGATCGCGTCCTGCCACATCGGCAAGCCGAGCGCCGTCGTGATCGCCGCCGCCACGATGACGCCGGTGGCGTCGCCGGCCATGCAATGGATCGAGGAGCCGAACGCCTGCTTCCAAAGCGGCCGAACAAAGTCCTCGTGCCGCTCGTTCGCAGGCTCCTGGCACGATAGGACATAGGCCGCCGCCATCACCGGGCCGCCATAGAGCGTCACCAGCAGCCAGCCCCATTTCATCACCTTCAACTCGGGGTTGCGGGTGAACGCATCCCACGCGACGTAGGCGACGGACAGTGCGGTCAGACCGAACCACACGATCAGCAGCGGATCGAGCCAGGGAACCGGGGAAGGCATGGTCGCGGCGGCTCTCCTCTACTGCTAGAGGATACGCGCCTGCCGCCCCTAGCCCTTGCCGCGGCGACGCGGCTTTTCGCGGCGCGCCTGCCTCGGCCGTCCGCTTTTATTGCGGATTGGGCGCCAAGGGCGGGGAGAGGGCGGTGGGACGCCCTTGCGGCCAATGGCCGCGGCGGCCGTGGTGACTATAGCCATAGTCGCCCATGTCGAGCTGCAGCAGGCAATTGGAATAGGGTTGGGTGCCGGGGGTGAAGCCGTAGCTCTCGCACGCCGAACGGTGCCGTAAGGCCATCTCCTGGCGGCTGATGCAGCCGCTCACGAGCAAGCCAGCCCCAACAATCCCGGAAAGCACAAAACGACGTCGATTCATCGCTGAGCCCTCCTGTGTCTGGAGTTCTAAACCGTGATACGCGCGCGCCGCTCCCAACCCTTGCCAGAGTGGTTCAGGCGAGCTTGCTGGACACCGCCTTGATCGCTTTCAGCCCCGACCCGAACCGGGCGATGGCCTCGCGGTTCTTCTCCAACTCGCCATAGGGCAAGTAGGAAATGTCGAGGTCCGCGACGCGGCTGAACGCGGGACGCTGCAACTGCGCACGAACGTCCTCCTCGCGCGCATCGGGCGCAACGAGGAACAGGCCAGCGGTCGCGTGAAGGTCGCTGCCGCTGAGCGCCAGGTCGAGCATCCTGACGATGCCCGAATAGATCGAGGTCGAGTGCTCTACCTCGAAGGCGGCCGCGACATGATCGCCGCCCCGCTCAAGCCAAAGCACATCAATCAAGCGGATGGAGTCCGCCCCTTTCGAGGTCGCGATCGTGTCGGGCAGGCCCTCAAGGCATCCGGCTCCCAAGGCCGATCCGTTGAAGGGCCGGCTGCGATCGTTCGCCGCGATCCATACGTCATAGCCGAGCGCCAGTCCTAGATCGCGGAGCCACGCCTGGATCTCGGTATGGGTGCGCTCGTTCTCGCCCTCGCGCTGCGCTGTCTTGCTGAGCGTGCGCGCCTCTTCGCGCGCCGCCTCAAGCCGCTGCCCCCACGTCGCCAGCGCCGCGCCGCTCCCGTCGAGCGGCGGGGCCGGATAGCGATCGGAGCCGATGTCGAACAACAGCCCGCCGATCGCGCCCAGGTCATTCGATAGCAGGTCGCGGAAGCGGTCATTGAGGTCGAGGATGCCGGTCCGCATCGCCAGGAAGTGTTCCCAGCTTCCCAGCTTGACGTTGGCGCCCGTCAGCGCGTTGTAGCCCTTAACGATCGCGGTGTTGAAGGGCGGCACCAGCGTCGGGTGAAGGAAGTAGAGCAGGTTGGCGACGGCGGGGCCGAGCCCCTTGATCTTCAGGCGGTCGATCGCGTGGATGTGGCCGATGATCTCCTCGGCCGTATCGCAGCACGAACAGGCGTCGAGTAGCCGGCCGAACGCGCGCTGGTTCTCCGGGCTCTCGTAAATGTCGGGGATGCGGAGCTTGGGCTTCCACAAAAAGGCATGATCCGCGCCTTTGAAGATTTGCCGCTGTTCGGCGACGGAGTGGACGACGGTTTCGAGCGATGATCCCCGATAAGCGACGCCGAACGTGCCCCGCTCGATCTCGCCGACAACTTGGGTGATCCCGCGCCGGATCGAGCGGAAGTTCTTCAACCGCTCGTCCCACAAAAACCAGCTCCGATAGGTCGCGTTCGGATCGTCCCGCCAGCGGGAAATCAGGCGTCGGACAAGCCCGTCATGGTCGTCGCCTGTAGAGAGGGTGTCGATCTGCGCTGCCATATGTCCCCGTTTTGCCCAGCCCGCGCTAGCGAGTGAAGAACAGACCTAAGCCGCGGTCCTCATGGCGTCGAGGGTTTCGGGCTAGCCGCCGGCATGTGAGGGCAATGCTCACACGCCGCGTAGATTCAGCATACCCGCCGCTCCAACCGGGCCTTGACCCTGACACGGTGTCAGACCTTACATGCTGTCGGGTCGAAGGAGTCTCGCCATGAACGACCCTCAATCCCATTCCCATGCCGGGGGCTGCGGCTGCTCGAAGCCCGCGACCAACCCGGCTCCTGCTGCTGCGCCCTCATCCTGCTGCGGGGGCGGCTCGGCCGCGCCGGCTCCCGTCGAGCACCATCATGCCAAGCCGGCGGGCTGCTGCTCGGGCGGCAAGGCGGGAGATGCCGGCGAAGTGGTCAAAGACCCGGTGTGCGGCATGATGGTCGATCCCGCGAAAACAGCGCATCATGCCGAGCATGACGGCCACGCCTTTCACTTTTGCAGCGCCGGCTGTCGGACCAAGTTCATCGCCGATCCCGATGCTTTCCTGGGCGCGCACGCTGGACATCATCATGGCGACGCCGCGGCGACCGTAACGGACCCGGTGTGCGGGATGACGGTCGATCCGGCGAAAACGGCGCACCATGCCGAGCACGCCGGCCATGCCTATCACTTCTGTAGTGCCGGGTGCCGGACCAAGTTCATCGCCAACCCTGACGCCTATCTGAGCGACAAGCCGCGTCCTGAGCCGATGGCGACGCCGGGGGCGATGTGGACTTGCCCCATGCACCCGGAAATCCGCCAGGAAGGGCCGGGAACCTGCCCGATCTGCGGCATGGCGCTTGAACCGGAAGAACCGTCGCTCGACGACGCGCCGAACCCCGAACTGGTCGATTTCACGCGGCGGCTATGGGTCGCAGGCGCGCTCACGATTCCGCTGCTCGTCGTCTCGATGTTCGCCGAAATGCTTGGGCTGCATGTGGTCAGCCCGGCCGCCTCGCCTTGGGTCCAGCTCGCGCTCACCGCGCCGATCGTGCTGTGGTCGGGTGCGCCATTCTTCGTGCGAGGGTGGCAGTCGCTCCGCACCCGCCACCTCAACATGTTCACCCTGATCGCGATCGGGGTGGGCGCAGCGTTCCTCTACAGCCTGGTCGCGACGTTCGCGCCGGGCATCTTCCCTGCCACCTTCCGCACGCATGGCGGAATGGTGCCGGTCTATTATGAGGCCGCCGGCGTCGTGGTGGCGCTGGTGCTGCTCGGGCAGGTGCTC
>ERZ941706.460-NODE-460-length-13204-cov-4.432656_pt1 | contig 13204 bp, 9 predicted proteins | sample MGYA00521232_ERZ941706 | MGnify/ENA primary metagenome ERZ941706 (study PRJEB32759, sample SAMN07749893) | skin metagenome | biome: transportation; feature: city; material: polyester macromolecule | host: Homo sapiens | place: Hong Kong:ER line | collected...
AGTTGCCACCGGTCAGCTCGCACACCCGGGCCAGCAGGAAGGGGGTCGACGCCTTGCCCTTCACCCCCTGCTCGTCCGCCTCACGCAGTGCCTGGGCAATGGCGGCGTCGATGTCAGCCTTGGGCATGGCAAACTGGGTCGGAATCGGGTTGGCCACCACGGCGCCCCCGGCCAGCCCCAGCTCCCACTTCAGACGCAGCGCCTCGGCGATGGCCGCCGGGCTCTCCAGGCGGTAATCCACCTTGAAGCCGCTCTCCCGGGTGTAGAAGGCGGGCAGCTCCTCGGTCTGGTAGCCGATCACCGGCACCCCCTGAGTCTCCAGGTACTCCAGGGTCAGACCGATGTCGAGGATCGACTTGGCGCCGGCGCAAACCACGGCCACCGGGGTCTGGGCGAATTCCTGCAGGTCAGCGGAGATGTCGAAGGTCTCCTGGGCGCCGCGATGCACGCCGCCGATGCCGCCGGTGGCGAACACCCGGATCCCGGCCATGGCGGCCACTATCATGGTGGAGGCCACCGTGGTCGCCCCCAGCTCCTTGTTGGCCAGCACGAAGGGGATGTCGCGGCGGCTGCACTTGGTGGCGGCATGACCGGCCCGGCCCAGCGCCTCCAGGGCCCCCGCATCCAGACCCACCTTGAGGCGGCCATCGATGATGGCGATGGTGGCCGGCACGGCGCCGTTGTCCCGCACCACCTGCTCCACCTGGCGCGCCGTCTCCACGTTCTGCGGATAGGGCATGCCGTGGGAGATGATGGTGGACTCCAGGGCCACCACCGGCTTGCCGGCAGCCAGCGCGGCGGCAACTTCAGGTTGGATATCGAGGTAAGCGTTCAACATGGGTACTCCTCCAGCATGCGTTCAACGGCGGCCTTGGATAGGCCGGAAAAGACGGTATCGGAACAATTGACGGTGAGGGCGGCGCAACCGAGGGCGAACCGGGTTGTCTCCATGATGCCCTGCTCCTGCAACCAGGCGTGGGCCAGCCCTGCCATGAAGGCATCACCGCCACCGGTCACGTTGACGACCGGGCTGCCGAGCACGGGCAGATGGCCCTGGCAGGCCCCGTCGCTATAGAAGATCCCCTGATCGCCGAGGCTCAGGAAGAGTCGCTGCACCCCGGCGCGGTGGAACCAGGCCGCCGCCATGGGCCAGGTGTCGGGCCCGCCGATGGTGAAGCCGCACAGTTGCTCCGCCTCGGTGCGATTGGGTTTGAGGGTGTGGATGCGGTGCAGCCAGGGGCGGATCTTCTCCACCTTGGCCACCGACACGGTGTCCACGAAGATGATGTGCTCCCCCTGGCGCTCGAACAGCCAGTCCAGGGTGTGGGTGGCGAGGTTGGTGTCGAGCACCCAGAGCCGGGCCGCACCGAGAAAACCGCTCAGGGGGGTGAGCCGGGCCGGGGTGAGCTGCTCGATGATCCCCATGTCGTTGACGGCGCAGCTCATCTCGCCGCTGCCATCGTGCAGGCTGAGATAGCAGGAGGTCGATTGACCCTCCAGTACCAGCACCTGGCGCACATCGACCCCGGCGCGCTGGCTCACCTCCAGCAGGTGGTGGCCGTATTGATCGTTGCCCACCGCAGTCAGCAGGCGAGTATCGGTGCCAAGGCGCGCCAGGTTCTCGGCGATGTTGCGCCCCACCCCGCCGGCGGAGGTGCGTACCCGGCCCGGGTTGGAATCCCCGATGCGCAGGTTGTCGTGGCTACAGCCGCAGATATCCATGTTGGCGCCGCCGATCACCACGGCGTAGGGGCCTTCGCGCAGCACATAGCCGCGCCCCTGCACATAGCCCTGGCGCATCAGGCTGGAGATGTGGCTCGCCAGCGCGGAGCGGCTGATGCCGAGCCTGTCCGCCAGCTCCTGCTGGGCAATCATGGGATCCTGGCGCAGCAGGGCGAGGATCTCTTGCTCACGTTCCGTCATAGACAAACATCCAATTGCAAACGTTTGTCCATTATTTCCGAAAAACGTTTTCCCGCCATCCTCTCGTACAAGAAATGTCGGGTCGCGCACAAAAAATCACCGGGCAGTGCCCGGCGATCACAACATGGTTTTCAGATGGGCCACTCAGCCCAGCTGTACCCAGACCTCGCTCCCCTCCAGCCGCACCGGCCAGCAGGCGACGCTCAGGGCAGGATCGTCCAGACAGCGACCGTCCATCAGGGCGTAGCGCTGCTTGTACAGCGGCGAGGCCACCACGGGCTCCCCACCGGCATCCCCCACCAGGCCACGCCCCAGCACCGCGACGCCGGCCAGGGGGTCCACCCCGTCCAGGGCATAGACATGCTCCCCGAGGCGAAACAGCGCCAGTACCCGCCCTTCCAGCCAGGCGCTGCGCCCGGCCTGCTCCGGCAGCGCCGCCAGCTCGCACACCCGGTGCCACTGCCCGGAGAGCTGTGCATCGTCCTTGTCATCTTTCATACCACCTCCTTGATACTGATGGCGGGCGTGCAACCCGTTGCCCCCGCTCATACCACCTCCTTGACAGCGATATCCGGCACCCATTGCCCCCGCTCCTCACGGCGCGGCGGCGTCTCGTCCTCGGGCCGGTTGACGAAGGCCTCGAACAGCTTGAGCTTGTCCGGATCCGCCAATGTGCTCTTCCACTCGCACTGCCAGGTGCCGACTATCCCCTCCATCATGGCCTCCAGCTCGGCACCGATGCCGAGCCTGTCCTCGATGATCACCGACCTGAGATAGTCGAGCCCCCCTTCCATGTTCTCCATCCAGACCGAGGTGCGTTGCAGCCTGTCCCCGGTGCGCACGTAGAACATCAGCAGCCGGTCGATGTAGCGGATCAGGGTCTGCTCGTCGAGATCCGTGGCAAAGAGGTCGGCGTGGCGCGGCCGCATGCCGCCGTTGCCGCACACATAGAGGTTCCAGCCCCGCTCGGTGGCGATGACGCCGATGTCCTTGCTCTGGGCCTCGGCGCACTCCCGGGTGCAGCCTGAGACCGCAAACTTCAGCTTGTGTGGTGCCCGCAGCCCCTTGTAGCGGTGTTCCAGGGTCTGGGTCAGGGTCATGGAGTCCTGCACCCCGTAGCGACACCAGGTGGACCCCACACAGGACTTCACGGTGCGCACCGACTTGCCGTAGGCCTGACCGGTCTCGAAGCCCGCCGCCACCAGCTCGCCCCAGATGGCGGGCAGCTGGTCGACCCGGGCGCCGAAGAGATCGATGCGCTGGCCGCCGGTGATCTTGGTGTAGAGGCTGTACTTGCGCGCCACTTCGCCGATGGTGATGAGCCCCTCCGGGGTGATCTCCCCCCCCGGGATGCGCGGCACCACCGAATAGGTGCCGTCCTTTTGCAGGTTCGCAAGGAAGGCGTCGTTGGTATCCTGCAACGCGCGGTGGGGCTTCTCCAGCACGTGCTCGTTCCAGAGGGACGCCAGGATGGAGGCCACCGTCGGCTTGCAGATGTCGCACCCCAGCCCCTGGCCGTGCTTGTCCCGCAGCGCCTCGAAGCTCTTCAGCTCGCCCACCCGGGCCAGGTGATAGAGCTCCTGACGGCCGTAGGCAAAGTGCTCGCACAACCCCTTGTCCGCCTCGACGCCAAGGTCCGCCAGGGTCTGATCCACCACCTGCTTGAGCAGGTTGCTGCAACCGCCGCAACCCGTGCCGGCCTTGGTACAGCTCTTCACCGCCGACAGCTCGTGATTGCCCGCCCGAACGGCGGCCACCACGTCCCCCTTGCTCACGTTGTGGCAAGAGCAGAGGATGGCGCTGTCCGGCAGCACCAGGGGCGCGGGAGCGGCCCCTGCCTCCCCCACCAGCAGGGAGAGCGGCGGCTGGGGCAGCGCCACCCCGTTCTGGTAGTACTGCAGCAGCCGCTCGTAATCGGCCCCGTCCCCCACCAGGATGGCGCCGAGCAGGCGATTGCCCTCGCCGTCGGTCACCAGCTTCTTGTAGATGCCCTTGACCCTGTCCAGCAGCAGCAGCTCCTGGGCGCCGGCGGTGCTGGCGTGGGCATCGCCGATGGAGCCCACGTCCACCCCCATCAGCTTGAGCTTGGTGGACATGTCGGCCCCGATAAAGCGGGTCTCGCCGCCACACAGGCTGGCCACGGCGGCCCGGGCCATCTGGTAGCCGGGGGCCACCAGGCCGAAGATGCGGCCCTGCCAGAGCGCGCACTCGCCGATGGCGAGGATGGCGGGATCCGAACTGTGGCAGCCGTCGTCGATGCAGATGCCGCCGCGCTCCCCGACCTCCAGCCCGGATTGCCGGGCCAGGGTATCGGCGGGGCGGATCCCCGCCGAGAACAGCAGCACGTCGGTCTCAATGTGAGTGCCGTCCTTGAAACGCAGGCGATGACGGGCCTGCTCCCCCTGCTCGATGCACTCGGTGGCTTTCTCCACCAGCACCTCGACCCCGAGGGCCTGGATCTTGTCCCGCAGCACGGCGCCGCCGCTCTCGTCGAGCTGTACCGGCATCAGCCTGGGGGCGAACTCCACCACCTGGGTCTTGAGGCCTAGCAGGCGCAGGGCGTTGGCCGCCTCCAGCCCCAGCAGGCCGCCACCGATGACCACGCCGCTGCGGGCCTGGGCGCAGGCATCGCGGATGGCGGCAAGATCTCCCAGGGTGCGGTAGACGAAGCAGCCCTCCCGCTGATGGCCGGGGATAGGGGGCACGAAGGGGACAGAGCCGGTCGCCAGCACCAAACGGTCGTAAGGGAACCGCTCGCCGTTGGCCAGCGTCAGGGTGCGGGCCGCCCGGTCGAGCACCTCCACCTCGGCCCCCAGCCGCAGCGTTATGCCGCTCTCTTCATACCAGGCGGGATCCGCCATGCGCAGGGCCTGGGGCGCCTTGCCGCCGAATACCTCGGACAGATGCACCCTGTCGTAGGCGGCGTCAGGCTCGGCGCCAAATACCGTCACCTCGAACCGCTCGAGGCCGCCCGCCGCCACCAGTTGCTCGACGAAGTGATGACCCACCATACCGTTGCCCACCACCAGCAGTTTCTCTTTGTTAGTCATATCTCTCTTCCTTGAATCCGGCGGGCTCAGGCGCGCAGCTTGCTGCGCACCTGCCCGACTGCCTTGAGGGGGGTCACCTTGCGCTGCTTCTCATAGAGGAAGCGCAGCACCTGCTGGCGCAGCTTGTGGTAGTGGGGATCATCCGCCAGGGCGACCCTGTCTCTGGGCCTTGGCAGGTCGACGGTCAGGATCTCCCCGACCGTGGCGCTGGGGCCATTGGTCATCATGACGATGCGATCGGAGAGCAGCACCGCCTCGTCCACGTCGTGGGTGATCATGATGACGGTGTTGCCAAGCTCCGCCTGGATCGCCATCAGGGCATCCTGCAGATGGGCCCGGGTCAGGGCATCGAGGGCGCCGAACGGTTCGTCCATCAGCAGCACCTTGGGGGAGAGCGAGAGGGCGCGGGCTATGCCGACCCGCTGCTTCATCCCCCCCGACAGCTCGTGGGGCATCTTCTGGCTGGCGTGATCCATCTGCACCAGGGAGAGGTAGTAGTCCACCCGCTCCGCCACCGCCCGCTTGTCAGACTCCACCTGGGCCACCGCCAGCGCCACGTTCTGCTGGACGCTGAGCCAGGGCAGCAGGGCGTGGTTCTGGAACACCATGGCGCGCTCGGGCCCCGGGCCCGCCACCTCGCGACCATCGAGAATGATGCCCCCCAGGGTCGGCTCCAGCAGCCCGGCCACCAGGTTGAGGACTGTGCTCTTGCCGCAGCCCGAGTGACCGATGAGGGAGACGAACTCCCCCTTCTCGATGCGCAGGTTGACCCGGCTCAAGGCCTCGAAGCTGCCCTGCTCCGTCTCGAACGAGATGCCGACGTCGCTTATCTCCAGATAACTCTTCATTGGCTCTTCTCCTGCCTGAATAGAAATGTGATTAACGCAGCACCTGGCCACTGCTGCAGGGCCTGTGCTGTCTTGGCTGCCCGCAGGCGTCCCTAGCGCAATACCTGGCGCTTGTCCCAGGACAACCACTGCTGCAGGGCCAGCATGCCCCTGTCCAGGGCGCAGCCGATGAGGCCTATGGTGATCACCGCCACCATGATGCGGGCCAGAGACGCAGAGCCGCCGCTCTGGAACTCGTCCCACACGAACTTGCCGAGCCCCGGGTTCTGGGCCAGCATCTCCGCCGCGATCAGCACCATCCAGGCCACCCCCAGGGAGAGCCGCAGCCCGGTGAAGATCATGGGCAGGGCCCCGGGCAGCACGATGCGCCGCACATGGGTCACAAAGGAGAGACGCAACACCCGGCTGACGTTGTGCAGGTCGCTGTCCAACCCCGCCACCCCGACTGCGGTGTTGATCAGGGTCGGCCAGAGGGAGCAGAGGGTCACCGTCAGCGCCGAGGTGAGGAAGGACTTGGCAAGCCAGGGGGCGGGATTGGCGTAGAGGGCGCTCACCACCAGCGTGATGAGCGGCAGCCAGGCCAGGGGGGAGACCGGCTTGAGCAGCTGGATCACCGGGTTGGCGGCGCGATAGAGCCCCTGGTTCATGCCAAGCAACACCCCGCACGGGATGGCGATCAGGGTCGCGAGCCCGAATCCGCACAGCACGGTGAGCAGGCTGGTGGCTATCTGATCGAAGAAGGTGGGACGCCCTGTGTAGGGACGCAGCTTCACCTCGGCCGCCGGATCCGCCGCCAGCCTTGCCGCATTGCGCACCTGCTGGCGTTCGAGGAAGGCCGCCGCCTTCTCCCGCTCCTGCAGATGCTCCTGCCCGAGAGACCAGAGCTGGCTGGCGGTGGCGAGCGGCCCCGGCAGGGTGCCCAGACTGGTCTGCACCTGGCTCGCCCCCCACTGCCAGAGGCCGAGGAAGAGCAGCACGCCGAGCAGGGGCTGCACCATGATTTTCCAGTTGATGGCTTTTAAATGGATGAGAGGCCATGTGTGTCGTTTCATCGGGATCTCCTTGCTCATTGCACCCACTCATCGCCCTTGAGGCCGATGGCGAACTGTTGCAGGTAGGCGTTGGGGTGGCGGCCGTCGTAGATGAGGCCGTCGATGAAGCCATCCTGGGGGCCGCGATAGCCCTGCTCGCTGGCAAAGTCTGGGAAGTCACTGGCCTTGAGCTTGCCCTCGGCGATCAGCGCCTCGGCGGCCTGGCGATAGACGTCCGGTTGATAGACGGCCTTGGCCACCTGCTCGAACCAGGCGTCCGGTCTGGCCTCGGGGATCTGGCCCCAGCGCCGCATCTGGGTCAGATACCAGATGGCGTCGGAGTAGTAGGGATAGGTGGCGTGGTGGCGGAAGAAGACGTTGAAATCCGGCACCTGGCGCTTGTCCCCCCTGGCGTACTCGAAGGTGCCCGTCATGGAGCTGGCGATCACCTGCTCGTCCGCCCCCACGTACTCGGGTTTGGCCAGCAGCTTGGCCGCCGCGCGCCGGTTGCCGTTGTCGTCTGCATCCAGCCACCAGGCCGCCCGCAGCAGCGCCTTCACCAGCCGCACATGGGTGTTGGGGTGACGCTCGGCCCACTGCCGGGTGACGCCGAACACCTTCTCCGGGTTGTTGCGCCAGATCTCGTTATCCGTGATGACGGGCACCCCTATGCCCCTGGCGACCGCCTGCTGGTTCCAGGGCTCCCCCACGCTGTAGCCGGCGATGGTCCCCGCCTCCAGGGTGGCGGGCATCTGGGGGGGCGGCGTCACCGACAGCAGCACGTCCGCCTGGCGCTGGCCCGAGTTGTCGCCGAGCCGGGGCGCATAGAAACCGGGGTGCAGGCCGCCTGCCGCCAGCCAGTACCTCAGCTCGTAGTTGTGGGGGGAGACGGGGAAGACCATCCCCATGTTGAAGGGCTTGCCCCCCTGGCGATACTCCGCCACCACGGGCTTGAGGGCGGCGGCGCTCACCGGGGGCGGCACCTGGCCCGCCTGCGGCCTGGGCAACTGGGGCGCCATGGCGGCCCAGACGCTGTTGGCCACCGTGATGGCGTTGCCGTTGAGATCCATGGCAAACGCCGTCACCAGCTCGGCCTGGGTGCCGATACCGATGTGGGCCGCCAGGGGCTGGCCCGCCAGCATCTGGGCACCGTCCAGCTCGCCGTCTATCACCCTGTCCAGCAGGATCTTCCAGTTCGCCTGGGCTTCGAGGGTGACGTAGAGTCCCTCATCCTCGAAATAGCCCCGCTCGTAGGCCACCGCCAGCGGCGCCATGTCGGTCAGCTTGATGAAGCCGAGCCTGAGCTCCTCCTGCTCCGGGGCTCCCAGTGCCAGCACCGGCAGCGACAGCGCCGCCAGCAGCAGCCCCGCACATCCTTGTCGTCCGTTCATTGCATCTCCTCCCTCGGTTCCGGGTCAGGGCCATGGCGCCAGGCTGCCTGGAATCGCAGTGCCACCTCGTTGCAGCACTGCGACCCAAGGTGCGTCGCGACCAAAAAAAAGCCCCGCCGATCCGGGATCGGCGGGGCTTCTTTGCCCTGTTGCGGGTGAGTGACCTGACCGGCCCCTCACTGCGCATCGTTACTTCATTGCTATCGTGTTTTTGTTATTCACTTTCCGTGCCAGCTCGTCCAGGTTGCATCAGGCGGCCCTTTGCGGTCTGTGGTGCCCTGATCCTCCCTCAAATTTGCCTCAATTAGGCGCAGTTGCACCAAAACGGTTGGCCACGGGAGCGCTCAGGCGGGCAAAGCCTGCAGCAGTTGCCGCGCCAGCTCCCCCAGGCTCAGGTGACGGCTCATGGCGGTGCTGCGCATCAGGCGATAGGCCTCGTCCTCGTCCAGCCCCTGATGGCGCATCAGGCGTCCCTTGGCTTGCTCGATGAGCCGCCTATCCTCCAGCTTCTGGCGCAGCTCGCTCTCGGTCTGCATCAGGGCCTGCACCATGGCGAGCTGACTGCGGGCCAGACGCAGCCACTGCTCCACCGGCTCACGCTCGCCGCAAGGGTGGGGCACCAGCAACACCCCCTGCTGCAACAGGGCGAGCTGGGTATCGCCCCCCAGCCGCTCGCAGAACAAGAGGCGCGGCATGTCGGGCCAAAGGGAGAGGCCAAGGCGTACCTCGGCGCTGAACTGGCGGCAACTGACGAGCAGGGCATCCCCCCTCTGCGTCGGCGTCAGCAACTGGCGGGTATCGAGGATCCCGGGCTGATGGCCGTAGTGACTGACCAGCAGGGCCAGGCGGTTCGCCTGGCCCGGGTCATCGGCGTGGATCAACAGCCGGGAAGCGGGGCCGTCCTGGCCCCGGGTGGAAAAAGTGGTCATGGCGCTCCTTGTCGGCGACGATCGCGTTCTGTCTGGCGAAAATGCCGCAACATGAAGGCCAACTCTTTGAATCTACCTCCTTTTTATCTATCAGGAGGTAGTGGGGGTAGAGGGACAATCGCCCCTCAGGCGACCCGTTCCAGGGCCTCCGTCAGCAGTCCCTGCAGCTCGGCGCGCAGCCGCACCACCTCCCCCATGATGATCAGCACCGGGCTCTGGCCCAGCAGGGCACGGGCGGCCTGCTCCAGGCCATCGAGCGTGGCCTCGTGCACCTGCTGGCGGGGGCTGCAGCCAGCCACCACCAGGGCCACCGGCAGCGCGCCCGGGGCCCCCGCCCTCAACATCCCTTCCCGAATGCGGGCCGCCCGCTCCAGCCCCATGTAGAACACCAGGGTGTGGCCCGCCCGGGTCAGCCCCTGCCAGCCCTGATAGTCGCGCTCGTCCATCAGGTGCCCCGTCACCAGGGTCAGGGAGCGGGCCAGCCCCCTGTGGGTCAGGGGAATGAAGCTGCTGGCGGCGCAGCCCAGGGCCGCCGTGATCCCCGGCACCAGCTCGGCCTCGATGCCGTGCCGGGCCAGGTGCAGCGCCTCCTCGCCACCGCGCCCGAACACCAGGGGATCCCCTCCCTTGAGGCGCACCACCCGCTTGCCCGTGCGGGCCAGGGCCAGCAGCAGGGCGTTGATCTCCTCCTGGGTCGGGCTCGGCTCACCGCAGCGCTTGCCCACGTCGAAGCGGGCCGCCCCGTGGGGAATGCGGGCCAGGATCTCGCTCCCCACCAGGCGGTCATAGACCACGACCTCTGCCGCCTCCAGACGGTGCAGGGCGCGCAGGGTCAACAATTCGAGGGGCCCGGGGCCCGCTCCCACCAGACTGATTTGGCTCATCTCAGGCTCCTTGTGTCCTGGCACCGCACTAAGCGGATGCCAGGAAAACATGTTTGATCAACAGCTTGTCGATTTCGGGCAGACAGGTGCCGCAGTTGCTGCCACAGCCGAGCAGGGCCTGCAGCCCCGCCAACTCGCTCACCCCCTGCCGGGTGATGGCATCGACGATGCGCTGCTCCGAGACCCGCAGGCAGGAGCAGACCAGCCGGCTCTCCCCGGCCAGGGCCTGGCTCAGGGTCTGGCTCAGGGCCCCCGCCTGGAGCGGCGTGCCGAGCAGACTGGCCAGCAGGTCGACCTTGATGTCCGGGCGCCGCGCCCCCACCAGCAGGATCCCCTCGATACGATCTCCGGCCAGAGCCACGGCCAGCCACCCCTCCTTCATGGGCAGCCTGAGCCAGTGCCCCTCGGCCCCAAGCCGTTGCCACAGGCTCTCTGTGCTCTCTGACCAGGAGGCCAGCAGGGTGCAGTTCCCCTCGGGCAGGGGACGCCTGGCCCACCAGTCCACCGGCTCGCGCCACTCACCACGGCCACACCAGAGCCCTTGCCAGCGGGTGAGCTGCGCCCTGGCCTGCACCCGCCCCTGTTTGAACATGGGCTGGCCCGAGAGGGGATCCACCACGGGGGCGATGAGGCGGTTGACCGTTCCCTGGCTGCACTGGCTGTCGGTCCAGTGCATGGGCAGGAAGGCCTCCCCCTCCCTGAGCCCCTCATCCAGCCCCACCAGCAGCAGCGCCTCCCCAAGCCCGTTGCAAAGGCGCACCAGATCCCCCTCCTTCACGCCAAGCGCCAGCAGGCTGGCGGCCCCCATCCGCACCCTGGGCCAGGGCTCGGCCTCCTGCAACCGGGGCACATGGCCGGTGCGGGTCATGGTGTGCCACTGATCCCGCAGGCGGCCACTGTTGAGGAGCAGGGAGACAGCCCCTGCAAGCGGGGGCGTTTCTGGCTGCTCGGGGAAGCGCTGGGCCAGGGGCAGCAGGCGGGCCCGGCCATCCGGGGTGGCGAAGCGCCCATCCTCGAACAGGCGATCCCGCCCACGGGGCCAGTCGGCGTTGACGGGCCAGCGCAGGGGAGAAAGGGCCTCGAATTCGGCACGGGTGAGACCCGCCAGCCCGGAGATGTCGAACTGGCGGGATCCGTCGTTCTCAAACCCGGAGAGGGCGGCATGCTCGCAGAAGATCTCGTGCTCGTGCTCATAGGCGAACCCCTCGCCAAAGCCGAGCCGACGGGCGAGCCGGGTCAGGGCCCACCAGTCTGGCCTGGCCTCCCCCGGCAGGGGCAGGAAGGCGCGCTGGCGGCTGATGGTGCGCTCGGAGTTGGTGACGGTGCCGCTCTTCTCCCCCCAGGCGGCGGCAGGCAACAGCAGGTGGGCGAGGCGCGCCGTGTCGGTGTTGGCCGTCACCTCGGAGACCACCAGCAGCTCGCAGCGGCTCAGGGCCTCGCGCACCCGGTTGCCGTCCGGCAGGGAGACCGCCGGGTTGGTGCCGAGCACCCAGAGCGCGCGGATCTCCCCCCGGTGCACCGCCTCGAACAGCTCGACGGCCTTGTGCCCCGGCCCGCGCACCATGGTCGGGCTTCCCCAGAAGCGCTGTACCCGATCGCACTCGGCCTCGCCAAAGCCCATGTGGGCGGCGAGCTGAGTCGCGAGCCCTCCCACCTCACGCCCTCCCATGGCGTTGGGTTGCCCCGTCATGGAGAAGGGAGCCGCCCCCGGCTTGCCGATGCGACCGCACATCAGGTGGGCGTTGATGATGGCGTTGGCCTTGTCCACCCCCTGGTTGGACTGGTTGATCCCCTGGCAGAACAGGGTGACGGTCTTGGGGGTACGGGCAAAGAGCTGGTAGAAACCGAGCAGGTCGCTGCGGGAGAGGCCGCAGCTGCGGGCCACCTCGTCCAACTGCCAGGCGGGGTCGTCCAGCGCCCCCGCCAGCGCCTCAAAGCCGCTCACGTGCTGCGCCACATAGGCCTTGTCCCAGCCATCGACATCGAGCAGGTAGCGGCACAGGCCGTTCCAGAGCGTCACGTCGCTGCCGGGTTTGAGTGCCAGGTGCAGATCCCCCTGCTCCGCCGTCATGGTACGGCGGGGATCCAGCACCACCAGCCTGAGCTCGGGGCGCCGCGCCCTGGCCTGCTGCAGGCGGCGAAACAGCACGGGATGGGTCCAGGCGGTGTTGGCACCGGTGAGCACCACCAGATCGGCGAGCTCGAGATCCTCGTAACAGGCGGGCACCAGATCCTCCCCGAAGGCGCGCTGGTGGGCCACCACCGCCGACGACATGCAGAGCCGGGAGTTGGTGTCCACGTTGGCACTGCCCAGATACCCCTTCATCAGCTTGTTGGCGACGTAGTAATCCTCGGTGGTGAGCTGGCCCGACAGATAGATGCCGATGGCATCCGGCCCGGACTCGGCCAGGATGGCGGCAAAACGCGCAGCCAGGGTGTCCAGGGCCTCCTCCCAGCCGATGCGCTGCCCCATCCAGCGCGGATAGAGCAGGCGATCGGGAAAGGCCAGGCTCTCCAGCAGGCTGGCCCCCTTGACGCACAGGGCGCCGCCGTTGGCCGGATGCTGCTCATCCCCCTGCAACTGCCAGTTGTCCCCCTCCCGGCTCAGCCGGATGCCGCACCCCACTCCGCAATAGGCACAGGTGGTCTTCATTCCCTTGCTCCTTGTCATGTGTCTGACGAGGGGCCCATAAAAAAAAAAAGCGTCCGCCCCCCTGCGGGGACGGACGCCTTTGTCCGGATGCCTCATCGTCTTGTATGGGGAAGTGACTGCAAACCCCGCGCCAGGATGCAAGGGGCGCCGCCATTGCGCATCAGGGGGTCGGGCTGCGCCGCCACGGTGCAGCCGCCCCCTTGTTGGGCCCGCCTTGCGGGAATCCGCCCCGCACGCTGGGCAAGGGGCCCACCGGGGGTATAATGCGCCGCCACACAGGAGAGAGAGATGAAAGTGTCAGATGAAGGCGCTGCCTGGCAGCACCGGGCAGATGCCCGGGAGAGAGGGGACTATTGCGCCATCGGGCTGGTCAATCCCAAATCCCCGGAGAACGTGGGTGCCGTGATGCGGGCCGCCGGCTGCTACGGGGCGGACGAAGTCTACTACACGGGGCAGCGCTTCGAGCTGGCGAGGCGTTTTGTCACCGACACCAAG